>Ga0065711_1010795_pt1 | contig 13096 bp, 6 predicted proteins | sample Hoacrofraction12_FD_59098 | JGI IMG/M metagenome (GOLD analysis project Ga0065711, IMG submission 59098) | Hoatzin crop microbial communities from Cojedes, Venezuela - Epithelial fraction 12 v2 (version 2) | ecosystem: Host-associated > Birds > Digestive system > Esophagus > Crop | place... | reverse complement strand
TAGTTAGCGGTGTCCCTGCTTGCTGCGGGGGGGTTGGACTAGATGACCTCTAGGGGTCCCTTCCAACACAAAACTTTCTACGATTCTATGATTCTGTGATTCTATGAACTGTCCAACCATTTCCACTGATCATTTTCCTGAAATGAAACAGTACAAAGAAATATTCCCTTTCCAATAAATTTGTCTATGAGTGAACATGTTAAGAGAAGTTACTGATTCCAGTATACTCTATATATCTATGTGCGATGAAGAGAAACCTCATAGCAATGAAAATAATGATGCTGGTAACTGCAAAATATAAACAAAAATTATTATGAAAAAATTAAAGAGGGACACTGCACACTTGGAAAATAAGAAAAAAAGGTTGTCATAAAGCGTAAAGATAGAAGAGAGAAAACATGAGTAAAGATAGGAGAGACAACACATGTAAAACGGAAGTTAATGTAAAAATTTAGAGACAATGAAGAAAAACACAGAAAAAAGAAACACTCAAAAAATCCTGAAGACTACATTTTCTCAAAACCATCCAATAATTTTAGTAAATATATAGACAATTTTCATTGGTGTCCTATAAAAATGAACACAGTTTTCATCTGACAGACATCCATATTTTAATGTTCAGTGATCTGTTCTCCACTACAGATGTCTCCCACAAGTGCACAGGTGGGAAGGGAAACAGTTGTTTGACTACCATAAACTGTAGTCAACAGCTTTAACTCTTGTCTTTGCACAGTGATTTTGGCTGTATGTTACCTCTGACTCAAAAAGTTTTGAAATGCTTTTTCACAGCAGAGAGATCTTTTAGACATCTACCCAGTCAATATACTGGGATACCAAGGGTATGGTATAAATGCCAGCACTGCTGAACCTCATATTTTCCATTTCCTTTTTCTTAGGCTCCTGTAACTTGTCCTTTAGTCATTTGTTTCTAATCCTGAACTACACAGAAATTAATTCTCAGTGTTTTCCGGTGGACTTCCTGGTTAAAGACCAATTAATCCTTGTAAAATTCTTCTGAATAATTGTGGTTCTATTTACTAGGCTTTTGCTGATGCAGTCTTAGATTCTGCTCAAACCCCGCCGTCTTCAGCTTGACTCAGCTCTTGTAAAGAGATTTCCAATTGCATATGGTTTTAGCTTTTCTTTAGCTTCCCCTGTTTTTACATGACAGTCTTCTCCACAGGGCAGCCCTCGCAGGCAATATATTTTACTATGGTCAAGACAGTGATAGTATTTGTCTTAATATCACCTGAAGACTAAGCAAACAAAAATTCCATAGGCTCGTGTCATGTTCTTTTCTTGTGCAAGTCCATTGACAGTCATTCCACTGCCCAGGAATCTCTGCTAATAAGTTAGCTGTTAGAACAATGGCTTAAATAAGAAGGGACACATTCTGCTTAGCAGTTACACTATCTTAAATCTCAGGTAATTCCACTGAAGCCAGTGGATTTGCTCTGAATTTAATCCAGTCTAGCTGAAAGCAGAATTTGGCCCTTTGATTCCTGCTGTCATTACTCAATTGTTGGGAGATTTACTATATGGGGTATGCTCTGTACAACTGACACGCTGCAGCATACTTGTTGATCTACTTACAGCAGGGTAAGAGCTTTATATTTGACACAGCTGAAACTTCTGAGTAAAAAGACATTGTAGAAAATTCCCGGCTGAGCTCTAATATCAATTTTCAGGAAGCAAAAATACAGCTTTCCACCAAGCTAGACTAGTAGAAATGGAGGTAGTTTAGTGCACAATGGTTTGTAATATACTGCATACTCTGTCTGCAACAGTGTAAATGGATAACATCAAGATTTGATAGAAAACCAAAAAACTACTTTCGCTAAATGGGAAAACAGGAGGAAAAAATCCAAGCTGTTGGAGAGTGCACAGAGCAATTCATCATCAGAATCCTCAGCAAACAGCCATTCTCATTGACTTCCACAGGTTTTCCTAACACGTTTTGAAGGGAGATGAGAAAGTACATACTTAATATTTTATTACAAAAATGTAGTGAAAGTTGTCAAAATATATGATAAGCTTTATGAATGAATAAATAATGGGACAACTGGGAAACATGTATGAAAAATAAGGCTAGATAGAGTAAAATATTATTATAACAGCAGAAAATCTTGATGATCACAACAACAACAAAAACAACAAAAGTAGTGAAAATCTACACAGAAAAGGGAAGAAATCAGCATAGTCTGGGATTAAATTTTCTCCAGTCTACACTGTTTTCACCAAGTTTACATACACGTGCCAGTTTTACTTCAAATATAGACAGTGGGGATTTATTTCAATTAAATTATTTTCATAATATTAAAACTTTTTAATCAGCAGGAAGGAAAATTACTTGAAAAATATTAAATATACTCTTGACTTTTCTTAACAAAAGGCACAGGAATTTACATGTGAATCAGAGACAACGGGAAAATATCTACTATTATGTTAAAACAGAAACATGCATACAGCACATCTACTCCTTCCTGACCTATAGTTTGGATGCGGATCTTAACAGAAAGAAAAGAGACAGAAATTCTCTAGTGAACTGTAAACTTTCTGAAGTTAATATGTGTGTGTATGTACCTATATATATATATATACACACACTTACGTAATTATACATATACACAATCTCTGTCTTCTTTTTTTATTTACTATTATGCAAAATCACCACTTTGCTCCTTCAGCAGTATTTGTGCTCTTTAAAACCCTAACTCTGTTCTGAAGCTGTTTCATGTTTGTTTTCAAAGACCTCTTGTAAAATATTTGTGGGTTGTGGGTTTTTTTTGACAATAAAAATAAGAAACTACCTTTCCATTTGGGTTAGAACTGAGATGAAATGAGGAATGGCTGCCACCAAGCAGAAAATTTGCTCACTTTATGTGTGCCAGTTAATTACGACACTTCAGAGGCGCTTCTGAAAGGATAAGGCAAGCTGCATAAATTTAGCTGTAATCCAGGCAGGCAAAACTAATTTGCAGGGGATGGCCTTATCTAGCTGCTGCAGCTTTCTCAGAAAATTAACCTTGGATATTTGGGCCCAATTCAGAAAGTGTTTGATTTTTTTTCCTTCCCTGCTCAGCGTAAGAAAATTTTAAATTCAGTACAATACCTGACTTTTAAGAGGCACTCTGAGTGCTGTAGGCAGTTCAGAGTTATTACTGACAAGAAAAATATACATTTATATATGTACATATATATGATTGTCCTTCACGCCCAATATCCTGCCTTCTTACATGTGATTCAGAGGGTTTATCACCATATGTATGGGTGGGGGGGTCTTTGGATTCAGAGAACATGCATCTCGTTTTAATGTACTTGGAAAAATTCATCAAAGTTCATTGCAGAAGAAGTCATGCATACTGACTTGTTCATTCCAGTGGAAATGAAGAAATCCCCATAAAAACAGAAGTTTAATGAAGTGTTGGAGCAAAGTCCTGCCTGTCATTCTAATTATCACTGATTTAGAATTTTCCTTCATACACTGCTATTAATTGTTCTTACTCAGCACAATTAAAAATTTACCTTAGATTTCACCAGCTTCACCAGTTCATGGATGAAAGGTTTAATTAATAAATGTTGCCAAATCCACCTTAAAAGCTTCAGGCATAATACGAAGTATAAGAAGTGATATGGGCTTCTTAGCATTTTGCAACCTACTTAGTTAAGACTGCCTTTCATTTTACCTAACAACTTTAATGAGTTCATGGTGTGACCCTCCCCTTGCCCAGCCAATAATCTCTGTAGGAAAACATGAAACTGTAACCCATATAAAATGTTTTCTTCCATAGTTTAACTGGTTTGAAATCACTGGATGCTTTGAGGACAAGACAGTTTGTCATATTTTGTTTGGTGAAATCTGACCACCCAAAAATAGGTCTAAGATTATTTGGAAAATTTTTTCTTTTAATATTTCTAGGTGGATTAATGTCATTTTTTCCTATTTGCAGAGAGGTAGACATCTACTTCACAGCCATTCATTCCAGCCTAAGCTTGATGACTAAAACAGGACCACAGAAAGCTAATTAATAATACCTTTTAGGTCATTTCACTGACTCCTGTCTTCACTGACAAGTCTCCTGAATTCATACCAAATTAATCTAACCTGTAGTTAAAGCCCATTAACTCTTTTGATGTTCAGCTATATGTTAATCATGACAATTTTTTAAATATATGCTCAATTGCCATTCTATTTTGATTAGGCCCTTGAAAATACAGCTAGCTTTCAAAAGGATCTATACATCTCATGCACATAACTCTGAATATTCCGATCTGATGTAGTAAATTGCATAGCAATGCAATCTTCGTTCTTGCTCTGAATTTTGCCAGATTTTAACAACTCTGGGCTATTTATGATCAATGAAACACAGGCTAATTTAACACCGCCCTTCTTCTTCCCATCCAGCTTCAGTATGCCCCAAGTTATCTTTTATTCTTGCATTATGTCAGTACAATTTTATGTTAGTGTCAAGATAATGAGTAGCTGTCATTTGATGCTGATTTTGGCCTTCAAAGCAATAGTAAGATTGCATGTAAATATAACTGCCAACATAACCAATCTATAATAAAAGATTTGTCCTTTCATTATTGTAATCATCACTGTCATTAATTTTATTGCTACTTAATTTTTACCACTGCAAAAATTTGCAATGTGCTAGCTACTATCCATTCATGTACTAAAGTCCAACTCTTGCCCAGTAAGGCTTATATTCAAAGAGATATACTGTACATTAAAGACTGAAGGGTGACGGTTAAATGTACAGTTAAATACAGAATTTTTCTTAGGGAGTAGAAAAGATGTTTAAATTTTAAAGTTCATCCTTCACCTACAAGTAAATATGAAAAGTAGTAAAGATGAGGTATAAAAAAAATGGTGCATACAGGTATCAAAAAAGAGTATAAAATGAAAATTGACCAAAGTATCTGATCAGTAAAGCACAGCAAACTTCCTACTTCAAAGAGTTTTTACAATTGTATTGTAAATGTCACAATATGTAATATTCTTACAGCAGAGATTAAATTGCTTTCATTTCTAAAAGTATTCTTCTTTTCTGAAGTTTTATATAATGTTAGTCTATATATATCTTGAATATACAGATGTTTCCCTCAGGGCAAATAATAAACAGGGCCAAGCTGCAAAAGATGGAAAGATGTTGATCTTCAGAATTTTCTTGCTTCAGTCTTTACGAGATGCTCACAGAGCTACTGATTCAGTAGATACCTTAATTTGCCAGGTTTTTATTACGTTGGAACAAAAAAATAGAGCCAGATATTCAGCTGAATTGGGGATATTACAATTACCGTCCAGCAGAACGCAGTTACTGGTCCATCACACATGCTTGAAAGTGTCAAAACAGCAATGTTAGCGATTACTCATATTTTAGCCCTTCCCTGTGTAAAGAGTAGTCAGGGTCTGTGAAATGGTTTTTATTAGATAGTTTGGTGACTATTATAGACAGGCATACTAGGTAGGTATTTCCAGATTTCTAGATTTTCACAGAATTTAAAATAGGGAGCTACACAAATGTCCATATTCAACATTAATTTACATGAGTTTTGTTTATGTGAAAATTCCTCCTTTTTGCGTGTACAGTATAATCTTGGAAAATTGTCCCGTGTTGCTAAGCACTACACATAAAATTTAGTTCAATAATACCAGGCATGTCCTAAGCTACCCATGTAGACTTACGTGACAATCAATGGAAAGAAAGAAGCATCTCCACTGATATGTGCTCACTGAAAAACATATCTTACAGTTGGTTTATGGTATGATTCATCTTTTCTTTCGCCACTAAGAGAAATTCTGAATTACAAATTTATCATGTCAACAATGGAAATCTGGCAGATTGAATCATAGCTTAAATAGTCCATATTGTAGATTCTTATGTGTTGCAAGCTGAAGTGTTTCTTATTTTTATGTTCGTCAAGGAAAAGTCAGGACCAGAACCACGAAAACTACTTGGAATTGTCAATGCTTGCAAAGCTGAACCCCACCTGAAAGAAATTCACAATCTGTTTTGAATATTTGCCCAGTGTAGCATGATCACAACTGATTATGGGGCTTCATTACTCCAGCCTTCAAGAATCATGCTGGTGTTTTTTCTCCTCATAGTGCCTTTTCAATACAAAAGGGCATGAGAATACCGTAGAGATCTAGTGTAATTGGACTGGTGTTGTTAGCATTAGTCACTGCAATGAATAGGTGCAACTGTACTGATAAACAATGCATGTTAGAATTTGGAACCATCAACACAGCATTTATCATTTTCTGAGAAAGGCAATTAAGTACAAAACTGTACTTGCATGAATCTTGAAACACATGTTGGCGTGTCATTTGGCAAATTCAAAAATATAGCTGGAAAACACTGGGAAGTGCATCAAATGTGAGGAAATTTTTCTTAGTTGTGACTGCCCACAGAGAACATTAGGCTTGGAATATTTCCCTTTTTTTTGGATTTTCATTTTCTTGATGTGGTAGAGAGAAGGTTTTAACATCAATATTGATTGCATTGTTTTCACACGTACTCAAAAATCTAGGTTAAATGGGAATCTATATGAAATAGCCTGGATTTAATACATTCAGAGGATTTCCAATGGTATAAATAGTAGAACCAGATTTTAAAAAGTCAGGACCAAAGAGGAACACCAGCAATATAACAATGGAAATGGATTCACTGTAGGAAGAGAAGTTTGTACACAGACACCTCAGGGAGAGGAGAAATCATGCTACTATACAAGTCTGTGAAGATTCTACTCTATGATGCAGGTCAGGGCAGAGACCCAGAACATAAGATGCTGTCCAAATGGTCAGAGTTAGAAAAAGCAAAGTCAAAAAGGACAATGTGATCAACTGGGTTAGAATAAACTGAGCAGTAATTGAGGGTATAGTTGGAGCACAGCCTATCAGACTTGAAAACAGAGGTAAATTAAATTTGTTGTAAGGTCATCACAAATAACTCTTGATGATTTTCAAGGAAGAAGCCAGATTATAGGGACAAACATTATAAAAAAGAGTGGAAATTTATGACTGATTCTTAGAAAAATCAAGAATCTGCAGTTGCAGCTTGTGCAAAGGATTTTTATTGTCCTGTTCTCGTGCACTTGGTCTTTTTTGTACAACATGTTCAATTCCTTTCAGACTCCCTCTCTGCATCTTGGTCATGTGGATTTCCCACAAGGCAAACAGGATCTGTATGTCTGCCTCGTACATAGTGAACAAATAAGCCAGCAAATAACAACAATAGACCTTATTCTTTCTAATGCTTTTTTGTCTAATGGCACAAAGAAGCAAACTGAATAAAACGTATTTTCTTCGTCACTCTAATTTTCCTTCTTCCATTTCTTTTTCCACATTGCAATACTGAGAACTGCCAATAGTATATTCATTCCCTGAATAAATCACCCAGCAGCATTTCTCAGAAAGAATATGAAAATGCAAGCTTTTCTTGATTTTTCATTCCGATAATTACAAATCCACCTATCATTTCCATTTATATTTTCCTTTTAGATTAGGTCTATTCTATTTCCAGCAAATCCTTCACACACACATTTAGCATTCACTCTTTTCGATCATTTAAATAGACTAGTGTGTGGTAAAGGCAGTTTTGCTAATGAGATGTCAAAACACCAAGTGGTTACTTTTTAATTTAGCCCAAGGTAGAATGCTGTAGTTTAGAGCCAGTGATCCATTGCTAAATTCAATTTCCCAACTGTTTAATTAATTTAGGTATAGAATTTAATGATATTTAATTTGATATGCACATTCCAGATATGGTGTGCTTATCCATTTCTAAATAAAATCCTGAATAGGTTACTAAAAATTACTAAAAATATATTTTTATTCTATGGAAGTATTCTAACAACTATTTGTTTTAATTAATTTTTTCACTTCATCCATTATATGGAGTTTCCCAGAAGACCTAAATAAATATATCAGCATTTCCAAGAAAAATTGCAAAAGATAATAACTATTAAAACTCTTTTATTTTGGCTTTGGGTGAAAATCAGACATCTTGTGGTCATAAAAAAGAATCATCAAGATGCTGGAAAACCAACAGAAGGCAATCTGTGTGTTCATTATATTAGGCAGATAAGGCATTCCAAGGACAACTATGTTATGCATTACAGTCTTGTGAAGAGCTTTGGTTCTATGCTCTAGGATGCTGAAGGAAAAGAGATGTCTTTGTATTGGATTAACCGCAGGTAAATTAGTGAATAATGGCAGGAAATTCTATGCCTATGTGTGTGCTAGAAAATAAAATCACAGTAAGTTATGAAAGTAACAAAAGAATCAGGGAAGGGCTGGTTTCACGCATAAAGGATATTTGCTATGTCCTAGGAGTGTAAACTTAACTACCATGAAATATATTTTGTTACAATAATGGCTCTCCCCAAACTCGTGACTCCAGTGTTGTGCATGCACCTTATGCTAGACAGTCTGTACTACAGAACTTACTTTTTGAGTAGACACAGAGACCAGAGGAAGGAACAAACAAATCATAAATCTCACCCTCTGACTATAGTGAAAGAGAAGATTAAGCCCTCAACTCTGTTGCAGTCTAACACTTCACCTACAAGATCCTGCTTTCCCTTTTCCAGAAAAGGAGGCAAAAATTACAAGGCAACAACCTGGAAGTACGGATTTTACAGTCTCTCTGGATATAAAATGAAGAATTAGAAATATTCAAAGAAGGAAATCCTGACTGAATTTGTCTGTTTTAGTTACTGACATAGTACTTCACACAACAAAGTAGTGACATCTCAAATATCAAGCAAGAGGAGCACAGCTTATTTAGTGTTAACCCGGGACTTCATACCACTTTAATGGGCATCAATAACAGGCACATTTCACCCAGACGCCCTCCGTGTGTGATNTATAAGANGCTTTACAAGTCACAGATGCTTGGCCAAGTTCTACACTAAAAACATTGNCTAAAAACATTACTTGCAAANTCAGTCAACTACGTTATTCTTCATTTCTTGGTGAGCATTGGGTATCAACATTGCATCACGCTTTAGGGATTTTATGTTACTGATGCCTGTTCAACTGTTCAATGAAGGAACAATGCAAGATCAAGATGATTTGAAGTGGGATTCATCTCACCTAGCTTTAGACATTTAAAAGTTAGACATTGAAGTCTGAACTGGAGAGAAATAGGCCCCTCTATAGGGCAATTCATTTGACCTATCTCAGATGCCTATTTTAGTCACAGACAAATCACCCTCCAGAGATGCCTAGATTTCTCTATTGACGATAAAGGGAGCCTAGGGCAAGCAGCTCAGTGCTAGACTTCTGACTTTCAGACATGTAATTTAGAAGAGATATATCCCACTCACTGTAGTGGTAAGATTCAGTTTCCACACTTAATCACTCATGCTGTTTTCAGATTCATAAAATACCCAAGAACTCATCTCTAAATATTCCTCATTTGCTCTTCTTAATTTCTATTTTGCGTTATTAGTTTCTTCCCAAGCACTTACTGACTTCAATTTTCCCTCATTTTCTCATTAAAAATATTCACTTATGGCAAGTTCATTGTAAAATCTGTACGTTTCACCTTCCAAAACAGATGTCTCTGTGATATCAACCAGAGCACATTATAAAATTGCTATGCTTCATCCAGCTGTTATTCTTTCTTAAGATTTTCTTTTCACTTCTGAGATGTCTGAAGTCTCACAGTTCAGGCCTCTATAATGGAAATAAATTAATGGTCTTTCTCTATTTATTCACTGATTTAATAAGATTATTTTTTCAGAATCACATATGATATGAATTAAAGCTTTACAACTGATCCTAAACTTTCAGAAAACCAGAACTAGGGCTTGAATTGGATTTAAATTTCTTCTGCTCTAGAAGCCTGACATTCTTCTCAGACAGATTTTATACTAGTGTAACTTCATTGACTTCAGTAAAACCTTTACAGACGTAAAAAATCTGAGCGAAAAAATAATCCTAGACTTATGCTAGACAGGAAATTATTTCAGATGTTTAAGTTATTTATCTGTATATCCTCATTTTAAAAGATTAATTAAATCATTTTATTAAAGAACATTCATGTTTTATTCAAAAAAACATAGATATTTCAACAGTTGCTTGCTAATAGTAACACAAATTTGTAACGTTCTTTTCTCTTTGATTAGTGGACAAAGTCTTGGTTAATGAACCGTTTCACAGAGCTGTTAACGGATACAAACAGCAGTTTATGCTCCCTCAGCATTTAAATGCAAGTTTTTAAAGAAACATCCAGCATGTCTTGAAATTTTTACACAAATCATGAGTTCTTTTATTAAAATATATATCTATATATTTTAACATCACTTCAGCTACTTCAGGCATTTAAAGAGAAGATTCCTAATGTAAAAGTCTTATAATACAGGCTGAGTGCAATCAGCATAAAAATAATTTGACAGCCTTCTACATTGCTGAGTAAATGAGGCATAACCTTGAATATGAAACTTTGGTGATTTCTTTAGACTATATTCAAGAATTTATGACAGTTCCTGTGGGAGAAGGAAACTGTTCAGGAAAGTTTATACCATCTCCCATAGGCACAGCAATCTTTTCTAATTTATGCTTAGATTATCAGCATGACAGGTGTTTCTCCCTCCCTGTGGGTGTCAGAACTGCAATAACAGAAGAAAAGTTTGTGTGAAGGAGTAAAGGCTGGAAATGTTTTTCAATAACATACGTGGACTTGACTGTGTCTACTAGTGTCTACTATTTCATGTCCTATTGGACATACTACAGGCTTAATACAAAAAGTGCTGGACATTTTCCAAGTACAGATGACTTTTCCCATCAATGGCCTTCCAAGTTCTGCAATAAAAGTTGATTGCCATTAATGGGACTCTTCCCCATGACTTCACAACCTTTCTTTTTCAGAAGCATTTAGCATTTGAAACAAGCACTTAGTAGCTGGAAGAGCAAAAGTTCCCATGACTTGGCAGGGAGCTGTTAATGCTGGATTTGGCCCTTTGTTTCTGTTTTGGAGAAGCATGCTCCATTTGCAACAGGACTTACAAACATGTTCTAAATACTGGACATTTATGCATACTCCTGTAATTTATAAATGTGTAACGAAGTACTTCATATACTTAACAAGATTGTGATAATTGTACATTTATTAAAGCTTTCTAGATATAAACCAAGATGAGAATTATCTGTCAGAAAACTTCAGGGTTGTTAAGGAATGGCAGATCAAGAAAAGACGACCTCAAGATAAGCTGAAAGTACGGTGGCCCATGTTAAAGGAGCACTCTCAGGACCAGTGGTAAATAGCTTGTGAAAGCAGTTAAGTCTAAATGTGAAGACCTTCAGTCTGAGAGAATGTTGTGTCTTTAAATAAAAAAGACTTATGCCTATTTTTCTTGTTATTTAAAACTCTCAGTTCTGTTTGCATATATTCCAGTATCAGTCATTAGATAGTGTGGATGAAAAGTTGTGCAACTGGAAGTCAGGGTGCTTCTTTCCAGATGAGTCACAAGATGACAGAATCACAATCCTCTTTCTCTCCACCATTAATGGTGTGCTACATATTGGTATCACTTCAGCAAAAAGGACGACGATTAACTAATATCTCATTCCAGAGGTACCTTGATTATCTCCTAGGGGTTTCAATCCAGTAGGTTCTGGAGTGTGTTTCCTAATTTCTGAACAAGTGCTGTAAGGACTAGTCATCTTATTTAAAGGGGGAAAGAATGAAGCATGCCCACTATGGCCTCAGCTAACAGACATGTTTTAAAAGAGCCTAGAAAGACATTTCATGCACTTGCTGATCTTTTAATATATATCAAACATGTGTCTGTTCAGGCATGTTTTTACCTAGATTTTTGCCTTTTTTAAGAATATCTAAATACAGTTCTCCATTAAGTGTAAGCAGGAAAGAGGTCGCAGGAGCTTAGGATGGAACTAAAAAGAGAAAAGGCTGCACTCAGCACTGTTAGGTTGTAGACATCCTCACTCCAGGATGTTGTAGAAGCTGAAAGTTTTGCTTTCAAGCTTTTTCAGGCATCATCTCTTGTCCAGTTACACATAGATCCTGGGCCAGATTGTTTGAGCTGTGTAGCTACTTTATATGGTAAAATGCAATGTAATTCAGCTCAAGGCCTAAGATCTTGTAAATATGAGGACACTCAGCACAGCTTAGTAACTAAAGCTAGAAATTTGAAATTATTTAGTTTAGGAACAAATTAAATAGTACTAATCTTTCTGAACAAGTCTGCAGAAGGGCTTAATCTGGTTGCAGTATTTCAGATCAGTTTTCTTAAGGGTAACTATGCAGACAGACTGAAAATGAAAGAACTAAAAAACTGCAGTTTAGTGGCAAAAGAATGAGGAAGCTATTCAGAAACTAGAAAGAGAACAGATGTACAAATAGTGTTGTGACAGTGACAAAATGAAGCAGTATTTTTGAACCACTGCAAGTTCACTTTTTAGTAGAAGTGGAAAGAAAAATCTAAAAAGACTTGTCATTGCTTCAGCTTGTCATTTTAGATGAGATAATTGCACAGTAATTTATCACAGTCTTTAATTAAAAGTGTAACTGCATTTATACTCTGAACACAAATGTGTCAGAATTTAACATCAAGCAATACCTTTTTCATTAGATGGAAGCAGATGTTGACAGCAAGCTCAGTAAAGGAAATCTACCTAAGATAAAAGCAGTAAAGGAACATTAAAAATGTGAGATTACTGTCACAAAATATATTATTTCTTTCAATTTGTTATTTTATGGCATTTCTTGCTTCTATTATATCACAACATTTTGAGTTCGATAAGCCAGGGAACAAAATGCCTGCTTATAACTCCCTTATCCCAACCACATTTTTATAGTCTTCTGGATACATCTCAGACTGATGTTTAGTAGTTTATTGTCAACTCATATGTTTTGCTTGCATGTCTATTTTATCATAGAATCATAGAAACACAGAATCATAGAAAGTTTTGGGTTGGAAGGGACCCCTAGAGGTCGTCTAGTCCAACCCCCCTGCAGCAAGCAGGGACACCGCTAACTAGATCAGGTTGCTCAGAGCCCTGTCCAACCTGGTCTTGAATGTTTCCAGGGATGGGGCCTCCACTACCTCTCTGGGCAACCCG
>Ga0065711_1046091_pt1 | contig 13097 bp, 11 predicted proteins | sample Hoacrofraction12_FD_59098 | JGI IMG/M metagenome (GOLD analysis project Ga0065711, IMG submission 59098) | Hoatzin crop microbial communities from Cojedes, Venezuela - Epithelial fraction 12 v2 (version 2) | ecosystem: Host-associated > Birds > Digestive system > Esophagus > Crop | place... | reverse complement strand
GGCTTGTTCAGCCTGAAGAAGAGAAGGCTGCGAGGGGACCTAATAAATGCTTATAAATATCTGAAGGGTGGGTGTCAGGAGGATGGGGCCAAGCTCTTTTCAGTGGTGCCCAGCGACAGGACAAGGGGCAGTGGGCACAAACTGAAGCACAGGAAGTTCCATCTGAACATGAGGAAGAACTTCTTCCCTATGAGGGTGACGGAGCACTGGAACAGGCTGCCCAGGGAGGTTGTGGAGTCTCCTTCTCTGGAGATATTCAAGACCCCCCTGGACAAGTTCCTCTGCAGCCTGCTGTAGGTGACCCTGCTTCGGCAGGGGGGTTGGACTCGATGACCCACAGAGGTCCCTTCCAACCCCTACCATTCTGTGATTCTGTGATCACCTACTTCTGTAGAACCATTAGGGTTTTCTATCACATTCTCTTTGCACTTAGTTAGAATTAAATGGAGCTATTCCAGAAACTGGTTTGGATAAATGCTGTCACTTTGCTATATTATTCATATACATAAAATATGTACAAATCAGTTTGTTTTCTTTCTTTTCAAAAAAGTAGGCTGTTACTGCTTCTGAAGGCTTTTGGCCTTGATTTATTTTCATGTGAAGTTATGTTTTTTTACACTTCTTAATAGTGTTCATCTGAACTGGGTACTGTGTCGAACTGGAACAACAACAATGCGTGTTACTAAATAAAGCATACCCTGACTGCAGGCTGTATACTGGCTTTTTTTAAAAAAAAGTCTTTTTCAGGATTTGTTAGAAAGGTTGTAACTTCAGTTCCATCTGAAGATTTGAACAGGTTTGTGTAAGGTAGTATCCTTTTGTCCTTTTTTTTTCCTTTTTGTTCTTTTTTTTTTTTTTTTTCGTTTTTCTTCTTAGAAGTGGTAAACAAAACACCAAGTGAAGCAGAGGCTATAAATGCTTTCACCATCAAGTTCTGTTGGGCTTGTGGGGACAAAGTTAATTCTTCTGCTGAGTATTTAGGCCTGTAAATGCCTGTGGAGCATTAGGCCGGCTCTGTGTCAATTTCGGTATAGTCTTGGTTTATTTGGAGTCTTTTTTCCTCACCAGTGCTTAGAAGCAAGAACACTTTACAGATTACGATTTAAACAGAATGGGAAAAAACCCTGTCCTTCCTTCCTTTTCCCTGAAGCTCACTTTCCCTATTGAAAAGACTGTTTTGAATGAGTAAAGGAGGGAGGGAAAAGGGGGTGTTCCCCTGGGAGGTGAAAGATGACTAGGTTCCTCTTAGGCAACCAGAAGTAAACCATGCTTTCTTCCAGCTGGCTTGAGAGCAAGATTTGCCTTGAACTGTGAAGCACACCATGCCAGGCTGCTTAACTGCAACGCCTCAGCTACTGGGAAGCTGGCAGATCCTGTGTCTTGGTGGCACAGCGGGTTGGTCAGCTGTCTGCAGCAGCTGTCCAGCCTGGCGAGCTGAGCTTGTCTTGCCATCCATGTTAGTGTGGACAGGGGTAGTCAGTGAGGAAGATGGTATAACATAAGTTCGGAATTGTCAGATTTTCCTATGGTTTTGCGTCATAGCTCTCTACAGGTGTGTTTAGCTTGTTACTGTAACAGAAAGGCAGGAGGTTATTAGATTTATGCAAGGAAATAGGTTGATTCGCATCTGGACAGACGGGTGAAAAGAGAGAGGGATGGGGTCTATCTTGCATTGAGTATGTGTACAAGATCTGCACTGGGTAAGAGCTTGGAAATCACTTGAAAAACATTGCTGTTGAGAAGGATCATCATGGAAGAACTCAGTCCGCCGCTTACACAGACTTCGGCTTCTGCAGCATGACTTGATCATTAGTACAAGGAGAATGTATCGAATGGATAGCTCTGCCATTGCATGTGTGTGAAGTTGTGGAAACCAAGGTGAAACTGATGGCAATGGCTGTGCATTTCCCGGCTTTCCTATTTGTCACAGCTTTGACCAGGTGCATTATGGATTACTGTACTCTCTAAGGAGTATGTGCTATCCAGATTCACTGAATGGCTTAAACTGTCATCCCACAGTTTTCGCTCAAGAAGTTTTTCATTTTTATTGGTTGTGGTCTCAGAATCCATTTAATTTGGATGCTTATTTTATGAAGTCTGTTCGTTTGTGTAATGGTTAGCAAGACGTTTAATGTTTAGTGCTTGTGTCAAAACTTCCTTTCATCTCTGTGGAGGTCCTTCTATAAATGGTCTGAGACTAATTGTTAAAGAAGTTTTCATTCTTGCTACCCGTGCTTTACCTCATCAGGGAATGGAAGGAAGGGTTTATCTTCAGTTGTCAGACTGGTTTGTGACAATACAAGTGAGTGTGATTCTCATTGCTGTTCTAGCCCGTGTACCATTAGCTGGCATTTCAAGGACCCATGTCTGTAGTTTCTTTGCAGAACGCCATTTCCTTGATTGTTTGGGATGGATACCTTTGTGATAAACTGTAGAAAGTTTTGAACAGCATGTCTGTTATTGGCACCTGGGATTCAGTTGCCACAGAAGTTTGGAGGTAGTTTGGACACCTGCAAAGAGTCTCACACTTGAGAGATGCAAAATTAATGGAGGGGTTCCTAAGTTGTGCTGTGCTTGGAGGCAAGGCAGAATCTTGCCCTGTTTGCTCTGCATTAAACAGGAATAATGTTTGTTTAAATATGTTAAACTAGTCAATGGTATATTTATGTGTTTAATTTGCATTGTTATATTTTCTGTATGTTTATAAGTCTGTGATCACAGGATGTGAAACAGAAGTAGCTGATAAAAAATTTTATGATGTACAATTGTTTGGTTTAATTTGTTGTTATTTGTGAAACTTCTTGTAGTTTCTGGGAACCAGCAAGACTTTTCTTCCGTAAAGAGTGAAGATATTGGAAATGTTCAGGAGATGTCTACAAAAAGCCTCATTGTGGGCCCACTCAATCTTCGGTTGGATAGCAGTGCAGTACACCGGATAATGAAAATGATAGTTTGTGCTCTGGAACATGAGTATGAGCCATACGGCAGAACTAAGCCAGGTTTGCTCCTATTGCATATACACAAATACACAGAATTGAACCTGCCCAAATTCAGTGCTCTTGAAGGTGCAGCTTCCAAGTACTTAAACTCCAAATCTGTCAGAGGATTTTATGAGGCCAAAAAGCAAAATTGAAAATAAAGATAAAATTAATTTCAGTATTCCCATCAGTGTTGGGTATACCTCTGAGGTCATTTCAGACACTTTGGAGGCCATTTGTTTCAATCACAAGCCTCTTGCTGAGTAAAGAGGGGTTTTTTCATTGACAACTCTAGCTTAATTTTGAAGTCTTAGTGAAGAATGTGTCGCTGTTGTTTTGTATTTATTAGTTTACAATAATAGTTATACAGCATAAAAATGCATGGAAACAATCTGTGGTAAACTGTTAAGATGAATTTCTGAGAAAGAGCTATACAGATTTCAAAGTAAGGAAAATTCAGTTACAATTGCATTTAGCCTTGGGTGGAACCAGTGTGGAATAAATTAACTATGAAAGGGTGGGGAAAGCTTTCCATTTTTTGCTAGTCTCTAACCATTTCTGAAACAGCAACTGTGGAGAGATTTTTATATATTTTAGTCAAACACATAATCTTGATTTATTGTAGATATTATGGATGGAAATAGAACTATGCCAAGCTCAGAAGAAGTAGCATCGTTGGAGGAATACATTCCCACTCGACTTACAACATTCACTGTTCTTAAGTGTACAATTGTAATCCCTGTAGCAGAATTCAATTTACTAGACCACCTGATGCCCATAATCATGGGTGAGAAGGTATGTGTGCACAGATACTTATTCAGTTCTTTATATCAGCATGTGCTGTTTCATATAAATTTTCTCACTGGGCTGTTATTCCATGTGCCGGATGTATTAGTTCCAAAGGAGTGTGGTGCCCATGAGCCTTCCTTTTGGATAAGACAAGTGATGCGTGCAGTGACTAGCTAGACTTGTAAAATGAGGGTGTTATGTACTGGTAGGAAAAAAGAATTTGGAAGAAAAAAGATTTTAAGTCATCATGCAGATTGAAAAGATGTAGCTCCAACTTGAAGTTTTTTACGGAAACCTTTTTATCAGAAGAGTTTCTGTTACGATTTTTCTATGCAGGTCTTCCTAAACTTGGTCAGGTCTGAAATCTTTGAATATATAGGCTCAGTAGAGACTTCATAGATGTGAACAGCCAGCTCTGTGTATACTAGTTCCAGTGAGGATGCCAGCAGGACTGGCTGTCAGTGAGCATTTAACTGCTGAGTGACTAGCTCAGAGAGCCTTAATTTGTTTTATGTTCTGGAAATATGTAGTATTACTCCATCTAAAGAAACCTGTACTGGTTTTATTCCTATGGGACTCCTTCCTCAGTGCACGAAGCTTGAGGTACTGCAGGGATGAATCGGTATTTTGTAGTGAAGACTTGCAGTAGGTTTACCTCATGTGGCAGAGGTTGGAATGTATTTTATGCATAAGGGAAGAGATGGCAAGAAGGAAAAAAAAAATCAGTTCTTGATTAAGTTCAATTTATAGGACTTTTTAAACACTTCCAATGTGTTTCACAAGTGGACACTAAGTATGTAGTCCTTGTACTTGAGGACAAGCTTTTTTAGTGGGATGTGTTTTTCAAAAGTTCTCAGTATCTGCAGTTCTAATTAAAGCAATGGGAGTTAGGCTTTTATTTGTAAGTAATTTACTATGCTAAACATTGAAAAATTGGCATTCAAACTGACTTCCAGAATTGGTGAATTATTTTTGTATCAGCCTTTCTTTTCAATGATAATTTCTTGTCTAAAATGGAGATGAAGTTGTACATTCTGAAGGTGTTATGAAAATAACCTTATTAGTATTTGTGAAGCATTTATATGTAAGAAAGCCAAAAGCCATTTGGAAAAGTTTATTATTCCTTTTTTTTTTTTTTTCCCCAGAGATGGATTTGAGTAGTATTACATGATGGAAGGTACAAGGACATTAAATTATCTTGATAATGTAATAGATACCTGCTGACTAGTGGAACACTCCCTAACTTGTGCTGTATTTTCTCATAGAATTTGCTTGTTTACAGAATGTTTATGTGATTTAAGGTTGTATGTGTATGCACAAGAGGACAGAGTATGGAAAGTCTTGATTTGTAGAGTTTCTTGTAGTGGGCTTGTATAACCATTTTCATTGTTGAAGTGAAATACAGTAACGTACAGATTAGTAACTCGGATCACTAGTCTTTAGGCTGCAACATATGTAAAATTTCAGGCATGTGCTGTTTACTTGGTGAGTGTGCTTAAGGAGTGTGTATCTCTTTCTTAAAATTAGACTGCTTATCTTTTCAGTTAAGGTGGGTGGAGTGAGAGAACTGGTGAAAAATCTGTTATCTGTTGATGTATTAGGATACATTCAGAAGCTTCTAATATTAGAAAACTGGACCTGACCAGATGCCTAATGGGAAGCATTATTTCCTTTCAGTCTGGAATAGCCTAACGAATCATTGTGCTTTTCACCTTATGGGCATGGGCAGATGGTATTTTATAATGGAAGAACAGCCCCAGTTTTATTGTAGGTTTGAGGCATACAAGCTGAATTCAAGTGAACTTTTTGGTTTTGATTTTTTTTGTAGGGTGGTTTTTTTTTTTTTTTGACTTGGAGTTTCAATTTATGTTTCCTGAGTGAAGCCCAGCCTGTTATAATAATAATTTTGAATTTTAGATTGAAAGTCATACATACATCAGCTTATTGTCCTATTTTGATACAAATTTAATAAAATTTTTAGATTCATAAGATAATTTTGATTAGAAAAGATCTCTGGAGATGATTCCCATGGGTCCAACATCCTGCTCAAAGCAAGTCCATGCAGAGCAGGTTGCTCGGGGATTGTCCAATCAAGTGCTGAGTTAGCTCCAAGGATAGAGATTCCATAAAAAGCTTTCCAACAGACCTGCTTGAAATTGCCTGCTTCAGCTTTTGTCTGTTGCCACTCATCCCCTCATGGTACAGCGTTGACAAGAGTCTGGCTCTGTCTTCTTTGTACCCTCCCAGTAGGAAGCTGTAGACAGCACCAGGATCTCCCCTTGCCCTTCTCCAGGCTGACTGCCTCGGGTTGTCTCAGTCTCTCCCGAGGGAGAGCTCATGTGCTCCAATCCCCTAACCACTTTGGTAGCCTTCCAACAAACTTACCCTGGTATGTCCGTGTCTGTCTTGTACTGCATACAGTACTTAGTCTAATGGATACTATGCAAAATGTAGTTGGACATGTAAAATTGTGATAGATATTTTTTTGTAATGGCATCTTTTTTTTGCTGAGATGCCTGGCCTGACTGTGAACACATAAGACAGCCTAAAGGTTAGATCAGCATGAGTCTAGTATGGTGATAGTGCTTTGGAGTGATAAAAATGTAAGCAAATATTTTATAGAACAAAATATTTTGACTTTGCATATTCTTGTAGTGGGTTGACCTTGGCCAGCTGCCAGGTGCTCACGTAGCCGCTCTCTCCTTCCCCTCCTCGGCAGGACAGGGGGGAGAGAATAGGATGGGTCAAGATAAAGAGGGGAAGATCACTTACCAGTTACCATTATGAGCAGAACACACTCAGCTTGTGGAAAATTGATTTAATTTATTGCCAATTAAAATGTATTTGGATAGCAAGAAACAAAGACAAGAATCAAAATAACACCTTTCCCCCGATCTCCCCTTTTTCCCAGGCTTAGCTTCACTCCTTCATTCCCTGACTTTTCTACCTTCCACCCCACAACACAGGGGGATGGGGGATGATGGGGGGTTGTGGTCAGTCTGTAAAGGTTCATCGCTGCCACTCCTCCCTCGCACTTTTCCCCCACTCCAGTGTAAGTCCTTCCCACAGTCCTTGATAAAAAACCTGCTCCAGTGTGGGATCTCCACCAGGCTACAGTGTCCTGCAGGGCACATCCCCCTGCTCCAGTGTGGGGGTCCTCCTTGGGCTGCAGTGCAGATATCTGCTCTGGTGTGGTCTCTTCACGGGCTGCAGGGGAACACCTGCTCCGCCGCGGTCTCCTCTGTGGGCTGCAGTCCGTGTATCTGCTCCTGTGCCAGGAGCACTGCCTCCTCCCTCTCCTGTTCTGACCTTGCCATTCGTGTTGCTGTTTCTCACTTTTTGTCTCTCGGTCCTCTCAACCTTTGTGGCGGTTTTGCCCTTTCTTAGGTGTGTTCCCAGAGCGGTGCCGCCAGCTTGGCCCACGGGCTCGGCTGTGCCCTGCGGTGGGGCCGTTGCAGCGCTGGCAGGAACTGGCTGTGTTGGGCACTGGGCCACCCCTGGTCCGCCCTCACAGAGGCCGCTTCTGCAGCCCCCCCACTGCCAGCACCTGGGCACATGCACCTAAGGCAGTTATAGGTAAAAAGTTTAAACATAAATGTTAAACTTCAAAGAAATTATTTTGAAAATATGTGAGGATTTATATTATAATGACCATGTAGATTTCCTTGTGTGTGTGGAGGTGAATATGTTGATACGGTGCATAATACATCTGTAGTGTAATAATTGCTTGGGGTTTTTCCCCCCCCCTCCCCTAGAACTTAAGCGGACTGTTAAATGCTGCAGCCTTCCAGCCCCTGCGGCCCTTGCCTTCCGTCCGAATTCTGGTGGATAAGATTAACCTGGAGCACTCAGTGCCAATGTATGCCGAGCAACTGGTGCACACGGTCAGCAGCCTCGGCCAGCCATCTGACAACCTGCTCCATTACTGTTACTCACACTGCTATCTGAAGGTAAGAGAAGGCTAGAGATCTCTGTCTTGTTACAGTGTGCTCATAAAAAGTGAATAGAAGTATACATAATCCAAAGTGTTAGCAGGTTTCTTGGGTGAAAGTTTTCAGCTTATCTAAAAGGACATAAAGGCATTTCACAGAATGTCGTTGTTTGGGATCGCTGCTTCTGACCTGAGCCAAATGTTTTGTAACATGAACAGAGAACTTCACACGAGGAAATTACACAGACTGAAGGCCCAAGGTCTTTGTGACAAGATTGAGTTAAAATAATTTGGAAAGAAATCCTTCTGCACTTCTGGGATAATGTTCATAGAATATGTAGATCGCAGTGAGTTGCACTTAGAAACTTGGTTATGAGCTAAAAACATAATTTCTAGTAGTATTGATAGAGCAAAATGATGATAGTGGAGATGAGTGAAAAAGTTGTCAAACCATTTTTTTTCATTTGAAGAGGAAAATCCTCTGAATGTTCTCAGTGAAAGACCCATTGTGTGAGAGGAGTTCTTATTGAGAGACTGCGAGAAGTTTAAGAAAGTACTGAAAAAGTGCTTTGAGATTATTCAGTTGCCATCTGTTGAGATTTTAGTAGAATAAAAATCTGAAATCCCAAGCGGAGTTTAAAACGGGCCTTTCAGCCTTTTAGGACGTGCTCAGGCAGTTTGAAACCTCTTGAGTGCTACTAAAATGTAAATATTTACTCCTAGTACTGTTAATTTTGCTAAATTTTTCAGTTATGTATTCACTTCCGTGCTGATATCTCAATACATATTTAGAAAGTGAAATTCTTACTATCTGCATAAAATAAACTCTCCCAGAATTGCATGGCGAGCTTTCAGTTTTCTGGGTGATATGTTTACCTTCTGTCACATTTAAAATGGTTGGGATGGCAGTATTGGAAGTCATCTGAGTTTCTCAGTTTGAGGGGATTTTTTTCTATTGAAATACTTTTTAGCAGCTGTTTGATCAGTGTTTGCAAAATGTGGACTTCAATTTTGATTTTTATAGGGTTTATTTGCTAGCTTTAATATATCTCCCAAAGTGTTCTGTTCTTATGTGAATGGTGGCACAGCACGTTAAAAAGTAAATTCTACAACCATTTGTTTTACATATTGAACAGGGAAAAATCATAAAGAATAATTGTGATGAACTTTTCTTTAGATGCTCTTACTAAGAAAAAAAGCTTTGAAAGGAAACTTCTCATTTCCTTAAAACCCAGCGTTTTTTTAGGCCAATATTGCTATAAGTGTAAAAAATGATTTTATTTATTTTATATGAAAGGCAATTAACAATCTGCAGATTTCAAGGATATAGAATAATGTATCTTAGTCGATAAATTCAACATTTTTTTAAATTTCAGCAGACTGTAGTTAGATTTTTTTGAGTGAAGAAAATATTTTTATATGTATTCCTATTGGGACTTTATTTTAGTTAGATTTTTATCATTATTTTTGTGTTTGGAGAAAAAGGAATTATCTGAAAGTGATACATAACTAATTTCATATTTATTGAGTTTATTTTAAAAATGTATGTATTGTGACTTAAAAGTAACTTCAAAGTGATCGAATCATGTGATAGTATACACATTGACCAGCTTAATTTGTTTCAGATATTTGGTTTTCAAGCAGGACTGACTTCTTTGGACAGTAAAGGATTGTACTGCTTCCCTGTTCCAGTTATCCCATCATTCAGTACTGCTGTTTATGGCAAGCTGATCAAGTTTCCCAAATATTGGTGAGCATTAAGCATGTACAGTGTATTTAAGTAATGTACTCAAGTACTTTTGTGTTTCTGATGAATGGTTTAAAAATGCCAAGCTCCATGTATATCCCTAAACTTCTCTGTCTCTTCTATCATATTCTACTATTAAGCCTGTTATCATTAATAAATCTGCTTGTAAGGATAGCTGTTAGAAAGAATTTTAGATGTTTGTTTGGTTGAGAGAACAGGCTATGCAAGCCCCATAGTAAATGGCTTTCTTCTAGACCTTTTAGAATTCTGTGAACCAGTTTCTGTTCTTCCTTGAGTGGATACAAAAACTGAATTTATGTACTGATGGCAAGCTTGATGTGTTTAACTGAAAAGGTCAGCTTTTTCTGTTTTAAACTCAATTGAATAAAAACCAACAAATGGGGAAAAAAAACCCAATCCAAAACACCCCAACCCCACAAAAGTATAGTCTCTGCTAGACTTTTATTTTGTTACTTACTATGTTTGGAAGTGTTTTAACATTTTGATCAGGTGTTAAGCTGTTTGTAGTAGTTCAGATTTTAAATGCAAACATTTTTGTAATGAAAACAATTCTGTGCTTTATTATGAAATGAGCTGCATAAAATTATTTTTTTAACTTTATTGTCGTGGAAATTCAGTATTTAAATTTATTTCTACAGGTTAAATCTGGTGATAATAAATGTGTAATAATTTTTATTAATGAATTATACTTATAAAAACTATTTTCAATAAAATGCATTTTGCCAATACTTTGGACGGAACGTTGGTTTTCTTTGTCCCTCATTTTGAGCAGCAGCTGTCTGTAATACTACTTTATGACTAAATCCATACAAAGGATCTTAGATAAAATGACAAGATAACAGGAGCACAGGTTAATGCATTAAGTATGTTGGCTTCAAACATTGTGTTGTATAGCTAATTTGTAACAGCCATTTTGTTGTGAAAGTTTAATGGATTATTAAAAAGAAAAGTCTACGTTCATAGTGCTACATAGACAATATACTAATTTATCTCTTGTTAGCTGGTATACCATGTTATATGTAAGAGGTTCTTAGCATAATCAGCACACCACCAGGTGGTAGCAGCCTAATTGACTTTCTCATAATTTCCATCAATAGTTTACAAAACTACCAACACCTTCAAATGAATTGCTGTTCTGTTGCGGTGTTTTGCTAAAACATGGTAAGTGTTACCAGGATAACACAATACCGGCAGTAATCAGAGTGCTTTAGTGCTCTGGTAGAATTGACAGCCTTTTCTGACATGACCGGACATTCAAGACTACGCTCTGGTTAGTGATCCCTGTTAGTAAACTGTAGAAATAAATTAGTACTTAACAGTAAACTTAAATTTATTTAGTATGTTATAAAACCCATGGTTAGTTGTGCAAAACAAAAAAATTATGGTGATGAAAAATGGTTGGAAAAAATCTGTCATCTGACAAGTTCATGGTATTCGAGTGCTAGTGCTTTCTCATGAGTGTACATGCGTGCTCTTTTGTGTGCGCTTGTGCTCGATCTATTGCTTGCTCCTGCTTAGCTTCTCTTGCTTTTCCGCATGCGCTGTTGCACGCTTGCCATCATGCTTTATCTCATGTGTGCACGGTCTTGCGCTCACATTCTCTCTCTCTCTCTTTCTCATGCATTCTTTGCTTCTCTCTCTTGCTTTCTGTCTTGCTCACTTTCTTTCTCCCTTTTAAAAATACATTGTATTACGATGTGTGCCCAGATGGAAAATAGAGTGTGGTAGACTAATAACATAGGAAAATAAAAGCAAGCAGTAGTTTTGGGGAGTGGAGGCAGGGGAGCATTCCTGCCTTAAAACAGCAAATCATCTATCAGCATTTGTTAGTAGATCTTGTAAGACCAACACTTATTGTGATCTAATGTATTTTAAAATAATTTTAATAGCTTTCTCACTTTTTTCTGTGATATGATAGCTTTCTAAACCTTCTTTATTAACAGTGTAGAATAATTATATAAACTTAACTTATTCCAACAATTTATCTAAACTAAGCAACACCAATTTGCGGGTAATAGAGTAGAAAAACAAATGAGTACAGCAGCAGCCTGGTTAAATGAAGTGTAGTTTGAAGTGAATAAAACTCCAGATGAAATGCATCAAATATCACTTAAGCTAAATCGAAATCAGCATGAGGACTGAGAGCTTCATTGAAGTCATGCAGTGAGTGAGAATTAGTCTGGTAGGATAACCTGGTAATGTCATTAAACTTAAATTTGTCCGCCTTCCTCCCCCCAAATTATACCACCTGCTTTATTTGGATTTTGAGATTTCACATTCCAGGGTTTCTTAAAGTGTACACATGTGATGCTACATGTGTTCTTCTATTTCTTCATAGAAAATATATACCACAGACCATACCTTTTAAAAACAAATACATTTTATGAACTGTTATGGAATCCCTCAGGTAGTATGTTTTGAGTTAGCAGTGAAAATCTCAACTTTATTTCTGACATAAATCAGTAGAATAGCTATCTTTTCTAGTTTCAGTATAATAACCTCAAAATGTATATGGTGTATAAAATACTGTAGTAATATTTACTTTTAAAGCTAGTTGATAAACATTGGTAGCACATTTCAACAGGTAAAATTTTGGCAATGTTAGCCCAGTAAATTCCAGTAAATAGCCATAAATGTTACAAAAGTGCTGTTTCATTTACCTACTAGATTGATGTCTGTTTTAATTTCAGTTAATACCTTTCTTCTTACAAAGAAATGTGCTCAAGCTCACTAGTGAACTAAGTCTTGGACATTTTCTAAATTGTATAGCTAATCTGTTGTTATACGAAAGTAAAAACATCTGGTCTTTTGTTTTTGTCGAGCATAACAAGATGCAAAATACAATGTTAATGTCAATATTTCACAACTACTTTATGTAGTGTTGCATGCCAGATTGTAAAGCAGCTTTCAAAGCTTTCAGGAGGATGTCTAAAAACAACTGAGAATTAGCAGAATATGGTTAGAAGCCTAGAATGAATGACAAAAATGTTTATTGCCAGACAGAAATCTTGAGAGGAATTAGCCGATTTCCTTGTCTTTTTTTTTTTTTTTCTTTTGACTACAGTGTCTGTGGTAAAAGATGAGGTAATCTAGTCTAAGACACTTTAGTGTTATAACCCTCTGTCACTTATAAAATATCACTTTATTGTGCTTCTGAAGAATTTTAAAGTGGTATTAAAGAATATAGATTTTGAATAGCCTTCCTTTATTTCTCTGATATCTGGATTGGTAGTGAAGTGTGTTGTCTGTATATTTTGAGCTAGATACTGATCTAGTTATGTGTGTTGTTTTATTGCTTTTCTTCTTTTCTTGACTTGGTATTCTCTAAATTCCCTTCATATGATGAGTTTTCCAGACTCTTGTTTTCTTTATCAAGTCTATGTGAAGGTTCTAACTTACTGTCTCCACCTGTAATAGAATCACAGAATAGTAGGGGTTGGAAGGGACATCTGTGGGTCATCTAGTCCAACCCTCCTGCCGAAGCAGGGTTACCTACAGCAGACCGCAGAGGACCTTGTCCAGGTGGGTCTTGAATATCTCCAGAGAAGGAGACTCCACAACCTCCCTGGGCAGCCTGTTCCAGTGCTCCGTCACCCTCAGAGGGAAGAAGTTCTTCCTCATGTTCAGATGG
>Ga0065711_1046084_pt1 | contig 13097 bp, 5 predicted proteins | sample Hoacrofraction12_FD_59098 | JGI IMG/M metagenome (GOLD analysis project Ga0065711, IMG submission 59098) | Hoatzin crop microbial communities from Cojedes, Venezuela - Epithelial fraction 12 v2 (version 2) | ecosystem: Host-associated > Birds > Digestive system > Esophagus > Crop | place... | reverse complement strand
CCCTTCCTCCCTTCCTCCCTTCCTCCCTTCCTCCCTTCCTCCCTCCCTTCCTCCCTTCCTCCCTTCCTCCCTTCCTCCCTTCCTTCCTCCCTCCCTTCCTCCCTCCCTTCCTCCCTTCCTCCCTTCCTCTCTTCCTCTCTTCCTCTCTTCCTCTCTTCCTCTCTTTCTCTTTCTCTCTTTCTCTCTTTCTCTCTTTCTCTCTTTCTTTCTCTCTTGATCTGTCATGTTTCTGAGATAGAAATAGCACGAGAATGAATAGTCCAACTGCTACAGTGATGGCTTTTCAACGAGAAAGTTCAAATTCCATCTATAATACACAGATCACACATATTACTCAATAATATTTTTTAATACAGGCCATGCCGTGAGTTTCTGCAAAAAATCCTCTAGAAATTCTAATTAATAGTACATACAGACTATTTTATACTGTCCAGACAGAGAAAAGACTGCCAGTTTTTAGTTCATTACTATCCATGAACTTGTGCTAATGAACACATGCAACTTCTATCCAGATGTAGAAGAGTTCAGAGAAGATGATAAATAACACAGATCTCTCTTGGTTACGCAGCAACCTGTTAGCAGTACCTCTGCTGTAAACTCTCATTTCATTAGCATTTCCTGAGTCTGATTAACAGATGTTGGATGGTCTTGGTGCAGACATAGTTTCCTTCTATTTAAAGAGTCAAGACCCTGGCTTGATATCTCATCCAAAACTAACGTTCACTTGCACATTCATTGCTGCTCTGACTGAATGGAAGCTCAGCGCAGGCTACAGACATAAATTAGTAGACTAGCTTCGGCTTTTCAAGGGAAAAGAGAAAAGGGAAGTGAGGGATCTCATCTGACCAGCCATGACCTTCTCTTTTTTAAGAAAACTGAGGAGATAAAAGCATGAAATCTTAAAAATAATGCCATTTAACAGTAACTGCTTTTCTCCATTTCCAGACTTCTTGGGTCATGCTAAGCACCATGGCTGAAATGATGGAACTTACTGTCAACAAAAGAGACTGTTGTACATTCCACTGATTTCTCCCAGTTCCATCCCCTACCCCGCCTTTTTCTGTAACCTCATCCAGTTCACAGATGATTGAATAAAAATGATCCAGTTTTTCTTGCCAAGACTGTTTTCTGCTAGTTCAGTATTTTGAATGGGCTCACAGGGTGGTCAGAAACTGGCAGAGGCCGCACTGGAAGGGGACGATGGCTTCCCCTATGGCTCTCTGTAGCAGCGATGACCTAGAAAAGCTGAGGGATAACTTTGGGCGGTCTGACTGGTCACAGAGGATCCTTGCATAAAATATGGGAGGAGAAAAGAAACTCAAAACTCAGAGGCTTTTCAAAACTTGATTTCAACATATACACACAAGACACACAGGAGGTATCACAGAATACACATAGAGGAGAGATGACCGCTAGTTTTTACCCACTTTCTATCTAGTCCTAGTTTCCAAGATGGCATTTTTAAACTTTTTATATTGCAACCATTTGATAGGGATTTGGTAAACTAGTATTGCTTCTGGTTTTTCTGACAGAAATTGGAAGTGGCTTGAGCTTAGGATTTCATGGATCCTAATAGATTTGATTAGATTTTACTTTGGTTCTGAAACAGCAAAGCGACAGAGTGAAGACCAGTGGGTTAGCTGTTTTCTTGACACATGTTTAAGGCACAGAATAACAAATTCACTGAATTCATAAGCTTTCTTAGTGTCTGTGTGAATTTAGAATATTGTAACCAGTTGGGATTGTAACAGAAGAAAATCCGCAAGGAAATAATCTTTAGAAACTTTGCCTTTCACATGATCTATCTGAAAGTTAACAGGGAAAATGAAATAGCTGCAGTAACTTTATCATGACTGTAAGTTAATATTTTTTTTTCTTTCCTCAAGCTCTGATACAAAGCTTTAAGCAAAAATAAATCCATACATTTCCCATTCAACTTTAAAATATCTCTAACTACTCATGCAGGTGCTGGCCATTTCCCTTACTGGCACACACAAGAAGCTTCCTCTTCCTTCACACAAATGCAAGATTCTAGTCAGAGCCTGCATTTTTGCTCAAAAATTGGGTGTGCAAAATTATGCCAGAAGTATCTTTACACGCTTTTCCATATTTACTTCTGAAGGTGTGCTTGCTTCGTTTGCAGTATATTTAGGACCATTTCTGATGCTGTGAATCAGAAGTATCACAGGAGATCGTCCCTGCAAAACCAGGAGCTGGGCTAAGCTCTCTATGCTTTGCTTTTGTTTATACTCCTTTCCCTCTCATCAATAATATTATGTTTGCATCTGCCTCTTCAAGAACGTGTCCCTGAAAGCAGGATTCCAGCACTTTAGCGATGTTATGGTAGTGTTAAGGTAGTGGGAAGGTGAGCTGGCAAGAAGGACTGAACAATACAATCATGCCTTAACATTTGAATACCCGAGTTAGCAAAATCGGCATACAGAATCCTTAAGAATAATGCCCTGCAAGCAGTATTTCTCTGTATCATACAGCCTTAAATGTAGTAACAGCACTGGACAATTCTAACTAGTAAATATGCCGACACAAGCTTCAGAAGGACCACTTTCTGATAGAACCCCTGTAATGTATATCTCTGGCATGCTCGGAAGCAGAAAACCAAATGAAAACGCAAAAATGCCCCATCTTTGATTTAAAGAATATAAATTTTAAGAGTAGATGAGTGAACATAAAGTTACCAAGCCAGATTGGATCAATTATCCTTCAGGCTCAGAATTCTGCTTCAAAGCAAACAGCTAGCTAATTACGCAATGTCCTACATGGCGATAAGGGATGAGAGGACTCTTCCTTATCCCTGTGATCAGCTAACACTCCGGAGTACAAATTTGATGGCCCCTCCTAGTGCATAAAATTACATATGATATTATTGGTCATAAAATTAAGAAGTCCCTTTAAAAATCCCATTACACTGTTTAACTCTTTGACCTCTGTAGGTTAACTGCTATTCATGCTGTGAAAAGAACTATGTCATGTTTATTTTTTAAATAATACAGTAAGTTTCTTAAGGCCATTATGGCTAACGATGGAAATACATTCTATGTGACACCTATAAATGATACTTTTAAGTTCCTAATGTCTTGAAGTTTTGAAAAACATTTGGCCATATTTGAAAACTTTAAATAAGAGAAGTTATAGAAGCAAGCTACTTGCATAACTAAGCACTACAGCAGAGCTGAAGTTAATTTGTTGGGACAAATCATGAGTTGATAGGTTTTGATCTAATTCATGTTAGCTTACCTTTAAAGTGTGCTTACTTGCAGATAACTCAAATTTCTTTTTCTTTTTGCCCTTCCTTTATTTTTAGTGCATGTGTTTCAGGCATTGAAATCAGGCAGCTGAGAGCACTCTCTGGGGCTGGATGAGCACACAGAACACCTTATAGAGCTCTGCTAAGCTGCTGTGCCTGCACGCCATCCTACCCTGCAATACCTGGCTACGCTTATTACCAAGTCTGTCTAGTTCAAACAGTAACAATTATGCAAACATCAGCGATGATTTTGGAACACAAACAAATGCCCACTGAATACTGCACTGAGACAGTCAAACTACCACTAACACCAGGGCTGTTTTGCTAAAGCTTTAACACTTTGAAAGACAAAGCTTTCCTGAAAATTGTTTAATAAGCTTCTTTATCAAAAGAGAAAACATGAAGAGAGAAGGAATAACATACCTTTAATTAGAAAAATTCAAATCAGCTCTTAATTTAATTCACCATACCAGCAGCCATGATTAGATCTGCATCATGATATATCTCCAATACTATCAATTTTCATAAACGCAAACTTTCCTGAATATGGTTCTGATGTATCCTGACATTTTAAAATATGTCCTATTGTCCTTTTCTGTGCAGCAGACCAAGCACGGCGTGTTCAGTCCTATATCACTGTCACAGTGGTATTAGACCAGATGGCTGCTTCCTCGCAGAATCAAGAATTAGAGATAATTTATGCTGTTCACTGTTATTAGAATGTAAAAATATAAAGAGTTTGCAGCATGCATACATGAAAAACTGCTCAGATCCATCAGTGACACCCTGGTGAAAAGGCATTCACACTGTTACTGCGCTCTTAAAGTCTTATTTGGTGAAGCTATGGACTTCTGCAAAGCCCATTGACTACTCTGCATAGGATACACGCAGGGAACTGTCTGTTGTAGGTTACAGTGCTGCTTTGGTAGGGAAAGAATATTCTGAGTTGGGAAAAAAGTGCAAGAGCTGCTTTCCTTCTTCTTTATTGTGAAATAATTCCACCACAAGTTCATTCCCATTAATATGTGACAGTTATTTTTTGTGTCATGAAGAATGAAGTTAAAAATGGAAACTTTCTTCATTCAGTCGGTTAATCAGTACAGGAGACTACTTCTCAGTAAGACCTCATACCAAAGGGCATAAGAGTCACAGAAATTTGCTTCTGTGCCAGTGAGGGCATTTGCTTATCAGGGCATCATTGCAATCTGTAACTGTACTTGCTCTACCTGTTCGTATACAGGTACCACAGTGGGTGTCAAAATACTGAAAAGAAAGGTTGTCAACCTACCCATTTTTTGAGTATGAGCTCATTATAGGTAAGAATCTTGTTGTCTGCATTTCAAACAACTGAATCATTTGATAAAATAAATATTATTAATGCAGCTGATTCATTTGGAGGGACTTCTCTACCTGTTCAGGAATTAAAACGTCTCAGATTCCTAAAACAAGGGAGACAAATGAAGGGGAAGAGAACTTAGTCAGCTTGTCCATCTTGCTGCAATAAATTGTATAAAAACAGAAGCAAAAAGGACATTAGGACAACCAAATGTCGAACCTTGTATGCAGGCAGCAGTAGTTTGTTGCTTGATCTTTTCAGTTCAGGATGTTTAACACAGTGCTCCCTACGGATGATGTCAGGGTTGTAGTCAGAGTAAGGACAAACACTCTCTCATCAGTATTTAAGAATACTACACAAGGAGAAATTTTACCGGCCTTGACTGAAATGGCGCACTTACTCTATGTGATCTTGGCAAGAGTGTATTGCTGAGAGAATGATTTGGTTAAGTTAATCTCTCACTTTAAGTTAATCTCCAGATTATGCTAAGAAACATTACTAGGACAGATTTGCTTTCAGCTCTCTGTGAGCATATAATTTGTATTTATGGCATACAATGAAAGTATTGTGACTTTGAATGACTGACTAGCACCTTATGAAAGTCATTACTTTTGTATCAAGAACAATATTTGTAACATAATGTGTTCTTAAACCGATCAGGACAGCAGGAAGCAGCTAAGTGGATCACTTATCTTTATTTTGCAATTTAACCTATGTTGTGACAGGAAACAAAAAAATTAGATGATTTATAATTTTCTGTCAGTGTTGCATACTTTGGGGTAAACTTGTCACTACCTGGTTTAACTGAAAAGTAAGGAGATTTGGCTGCCAAATAAAACAGGAGATGAAAGATTACTTTAGAGGATAACAAATTACTAGTTGACTGTTAGAAGAAGATCACGAAGATTTCTTGCATTTTTGTTTCCCAACCAGTGTTGTTGATGACTGGATTTTTCTTCTGTAAAAATCCTAGTACTAGTTTTATTAAAATAAAGTCTATCAGAATACGAGATAGTTGTTATGCAGGAGCAGTAACTCGCATAATATGAGATGGCATTTCTTTCCAGCTCTTGCTGCTCTGCTGGTTCTAATAGCAACCTGGAGCTCAATTTCCTCCTCAAGAACATTGCATTTCATGTGGAATGTCAATTATTGAAATGCAGTGTCCCGTGTCTTACTTTTCACTAGATGAATTCATTTGCAAATTTGCTAATTTATGTAAATGATCCTTAACCTATAACTGCCTGGTATGTATTTCTCAGTGCCTTTTTTCAATTCAGAAATATATACAAGGAATATGGTGCCAACAGCACGTATGTTAATTACCTTGTGCCACTGTTCCAAAACCCAAAGATTTAATTTCAATGTAACCCAGAAAGAGGATCTGATGCTTCTTTCCACTGTTGCATTTTCAATAACATTAGACCACTCAAAATAGGTAAATGATCTTGAAAAGATCACCTAAAATAACCTCTAGTCATTATCATTGGTGGTAAGAGTAGTTTTAGTACAGTATACAGACATGAGCTGAAACTCCCTGACTTTTTAATTAGATTTTCAGCTTTCAGTTTTTCTGAGAGGTCACAGTTACTTATAATGGGCTAAATCACAGCTCCTAAGATTTCATCATTCCTAAAATCCAATTTTTTGCAGCGAAGACTCTCCTCTGCATGTCAGAAATTAAGACAGACAGGGAATTTCCTTCAGGTAGTCAGTGGTCCAGCCGCAAGTCATTCTTTTCCTGATGATCTACGCATGGATGCCATTCTGGATTTGTCACTCCTTTTCTGGTTCCATCATGACCGCATACACTGTGCACCCACAAATGTTTGTTCCGCTCTCCAGATGATCTCAGGAGGTTCAAACTCCTCCTGCCATTTGCAATTCTTATGAATGTAGGAACATCAAGAAAACCTCAGCTGAAGATACTCATTTTTGCCTGACTTCTCCCCGCTGCCCACCCAAACCTCTTCAATGGTCTCAGGTGCCACTGATAGTTTAGAACCTGTTGATGCACCTGGTTCAAGTTAGGGATTTTAACAAAACTCAAAATGTGACAAATTTCCTCTGTGTTGTTGTTACTGCTCGGTAACTTCCCACAGTCTAGATAAAACGATCCAGATTCCCTGTGGTGTAACTGCAAGCACAACTCCACTGCTTTCAGTGACCTGTGAATGGCAGAGAGGACCGTGGCCCAAGGTCTCCTCTTGACAAACCAGCGACAGCTTGCTTTCTCTTGATTATTATCTGATTTACATGGCCTTGTTTCGGATGCCTCCCTCAAGGGGTAAGTGGGCAAAGCTCCATTTCACAGCCAGCTACGGAGATCATTCCTGGCCAGCACGGAGGTCCCACGGCCAGGACTTGGCTCCGAGCCTGGGCTGCAGGGCACACATCCTTTGGGGCGCTCCAGCCTGACTGGCCACCCCTGCGGCCTTTGCAGGACACTGTTGCTCTCTTCAAGTTACCCCAGGTTTTTGTCCCCGGGGAGTAAGGGAGGAAGAGAGGAGTGAGGTGCTGCCGGGCCATCATGCTGCCAGGCCAGCCCCAGCACGCTCTGCTGGGGCTGGAGCAGTCTTGTGTCTCAGAGTTCAGACCGGCTTTACAAAGTGCAAAGCCGAGAAATGTTTGGCTGCTTTACCTCCTGTTTCAGCATTCACATTGCTAAGAGAAATCTCAGATGGCTACTGACTGTGCGTTCTGCAGACATTTTAGCACAAAATCAGTATTTCCCTTATCATGCGCTCACACTGCCCTGAGGTCTCACGTATTTGATGTCATTTCTGTTAGGATAGCAGCAGAGAAGACTAACTAATATGGTTGTAATTTTGAAATTAAAGTCTTTCCCTGTATTTTGTTGCACTGGTTACCTGCAAAAATTCAAATACCTGAGATTCAAAGTAGCCTTTAAGCTACTGCTTAGTTTTCTCCGTGAAGGACATGCTTTACAGGACAATATCTCTTTAAATCTACCCTGAAGGTATTCCTGCTGGCCCAGAAGATGCCAAAATGACTTGATGATTTATTTATGTGGAGCTTGGCAGACCATAGTCCAGATTGTGGCTGAGGCTGATTTTTATGAGCATTCCCCCTAGTGATCATATTTAAAAATTAAAAAAAAAAAAAAAAAATCAAAAAAGGTTTTTATAGAGCTTGGCATTAAATTCAAGCAAATATTATGAGGAAGAATAATGACTAGGAAAAGAGTTTTAGGACAGAATATAAATACTAATTTATTAATAGTATTTTGTTTTTAGAGAATTAGAATTGTCTCTTGATCTTCAAAAAATTAGAAAAGTGAAGGAGGCATTTCTCACCTCGGCAGAAGCTAATGTTTGGTCTGGAATTTGTTTTAGGCATATGCAACTTGGCATTTTGTACTGGAAACTGGCATTTTTGTCCACAGAAAGATGGATGTCTCCTTGTCATTCCAGACTACACAAGCGGCATGTTGGTGCAATGATGTAAGAAAGCAATTTTCTGCCCTATTTTATTGATTTATAGTATTTTAGTAAAGAGATAAAAACTTAATGCTAGGGATAAAAAGGAGACCCATCTGATGTAGAGGCAGTAGAAAAGAATAGAGAACGGGGAGGATCCAGCTACGTTTTCTCAGGCCTCTCGTGTACTACACCATTAACTAAGTTATAAAACCATGTCTAAACTCTTTGACTAAGATATTTTCTAGGCATTAATCCCTTCTTTTGAGACAGGGCTTGGTGCTAGACTCTGGCTTTTTGAAGCACACGCACACACAAGCACAGGCAAATCCTAAGGGCCGCAGGCGCAAGGCCCAGTGTCGGCAGCCCCGACTCCTTTGGGGTGGGAGGCTCGGGGCTGGGGACACAGGTTCAGGGACACTTTTGCGTCGGCAACAAGCAAGAATGTGACTACAGCATTACATCTGCTTCCCAGCAGTTTGTCAGGCAGCCTCTCCAAGGGGTGTTGCACTACTCTGTGCTAAGTTTGCATTCTTGCTGGCTGCAGGGGAGCTCCTGAAGCAGACAAGCCCTGAGACAGAAACTCCGACATCCTTTGGGGAATCTCTAGTTGGGATACTCCTTCATCCTTTTGGCTCAGCATGGGGGCTCTTGCTACGCCCATGCAACTAGCATAGCTTTGATCCTCTATCTCCTTTCCTAAACCAAGAAAACAAGCTCCCTCGAGTCTAGATCTGTAAAATCTGAGCTTGTGCCAATTTATAGGCAAGCCAAATTGTGTTGGAAATCAATTCAGCTGAAACTGTATTACACACTGTTCTTGGATGTTATACCAAAGTGAATGTATGTGGGATGTCAGTGAATGATAGCTGGAACATGCTAGGAAACAACATTTTCATTCACTATGGCATCCCCAGTTTTCTTCAGACAATATAGGGAATATTCCTGAAGCTCCCCTCAAACAGAGCTTCAAAGGAAGTTTAAAGGCATTCAGGACATTCATTATGCTGTTGATAAACCAAGGTCAACATGAAAAATATGTACAGTGGCTACACCCATGCTTTTTTGGTTTTATTTGGTTTTTGTAGTTATGTCGGAGAATTCCTTACACTGCAAACGTAACAGGAGAATGGTATTTTACAGCCAAGCACCAAAGTAACCTTATGAAGTCAGATCTATTCTAATTCACCAAGTGATGTATTTACTTGCCCTAGGAAAGAGCCTGGATATGAGCTAAGCAGTATACAGCATGCGTATTTTCAGGACTGGGAGTCCCATGTGAAGCAAAGGGAATGCCGGTATGACAGCCCAGTGCAGCCCCATGGCGCAGTATTAACGCTCTGACAAGAAAAATGCTTGCTAGGTCTCAGCCCTGCTCAGAAACCAGCAGCACTGCTCCACTTCTAACCAAAGTTCTTGCTGCAGGCTACACCTGGAGTGGGGAGGGTGTATGTCTATTGCTGAAATAATTTCAGAGGACTGAAAATGACGTTGACACTTGTGGTCAAAAAAGCACTGCATGGAACACACACAGCTGGCAATGCTGCGAGGGGAGCCGATCTAAAAGCCAGCAGGAAGCAGTAAATGGCAGCTTTGACTTCACACAGTGAAATGCCCAGGCCTTTATCTTTGGAGAGGTAAATTCAGCCACTGACACCAGGTGAGGAACAACGGAAACAAAACCAGCGTTAATTTAACTTCAACCTCAGCATTCTATTTCACTCTGTTATATATTGAAACTAGTCCTTGTACTAGACTCAATTTTGTGTTTTTAATGACCTGTCAAAAGCTCAGTCAGGGCTTATTGTATTTATATTTTTAATTAGTTTAGTAAGGAGCCAGACTGCTTATATTTGATATTTTTAATTAACTGTGAAAATTTCTGCACCAGGATGATATTGTTCACACTGATATTTGTGCTTATGTTATGTTAGGTTTGCCGTGTGATATATTGGAGACAGAAGAAGTGTCACAGGAAAGGCATGCCTAAATAGTGCTTCACAGATTGCTGGAGCACTGATGGGAGCTGGTTATGTGTCACGTAATTAGTTCTTTATATTCTAATGTGAAACTCAGGCAAGTATTGAAGAAAATCATGTCAGGTCAGGTGACGTCCCTAGCATTTTTCATTTCTGTGTTATGCTGTGGATGTGTAGACTTTACTGCTTATGCAAAAAAGTCACACCTTGTCATCTCTGGTGACTTGCATTCTCTGGCCACAGAACAAACTGACTGTGGCTTCTGGCTGTCTTTTGATTGCGATCGGATGCCTCAGCCATGGCCTTCTTGATCTTTCACTGTTTCACCAAGCCTGTGTCTTCCTTGCTCAGAATTCATAACTGGTAAGAGTGGGAGTGAATTGAGGGCACTTAACTCATTTCACAAGTCCTTAAACAGCAATTGGATGGGAATGAATTCTGTTCAATGTAATATTAAGGTTGATTTCAATGAGGGTGCTAAAAATGGAGGTACAGCTGTTCATACAAGCAAACTTAACCTCTGTCCCTGTAATCAGTTTTCTGCTGATAACATTAAAAACAGGAGCTGCTCACAGAAAGCAATGTAGGTTTGGATCCACACACCCTACTGAGATACCATCAATGGTCTAACTCACTTGCAATTGTTACGAGAAGGGAGAAGAGAAAAATTACTGAGCAACTTTGATTTGCACAGATGACCTGAGCTAATTACACAGTTACCAAACAATAGCACAGGAGGATTAACACATCTTACTCGGTAATTACCATTGCTTCCAGTGAAGTTACTGTGTGGTTAACCATATAATAACATGCATTATTTCACAGTAACTATGCAAGGACTCAAGTCAACAGCGTATGCTGCACATACAGAGCAAATCTTTGGTAAGTTGAGGAGGTCTGAGTGTTTCAAGGAGTGATGTGAGTTTTGTTAGATGGATGATTTTCAGGTTTTTGTTAATAGCCTCAGAGGTTTGGAGCAGAGCCATCACACTGCTGGAGGAGCTAAGGAAGAAGCTCTCAAGTCTATCGAAGGAGCTCCCAAGTGCAGAGGCATCGGCTCGCATGGGTACATTTATATCCCTGTTAACTAGTCCCACTGCACGAGGCAATACAGAAAGCAGATTGTGCTTGTGTTCCCTCAGAGCAAGCATTAAATTTTGTTTGGCCTGTAAACAGCCAGGCCCTGGAGGAACATTTTTAAGCCCTTGTATTGTACAGCTAGCAAGACCAGCTTCAGATCTGCTTTAAATAAGCCATCTCTCTTACAAAATGCGGACCTGGTACTCTGCTTAAAAACCCACTGACTCGTGCTCCAGACACCAAGGACATGAACACGAAGTGCCAAAGAAAATGAGAGAGATTACTCAGCCAACCAAGCATAGACCATGGAAGACTTGGAGTCCAGCAAACTAAGGCTGTGATTTTAAACAGACTTGGACAAAGAAACCATTAAGAAATACAAAATAAGGAGATATTGCTCTATAGTTAATGTAACGGAGAACAATGTTTTGATTAATGCCTTCCCATTAGCGTATGGACAAGCTAGATTGTGTTACAGGATTATGGCCAGAGTTGGTAACGCAAAAGAAAAAACATGCTCAAAACCGCAGTAACAACAAATATGGTTCATGGGTGACACCAATAGAGACAGCTGAGAGACGACATTATGAACCGGAGCTCTCTAAATAATTATCAATACCTAATTGTTCATATGTATTTGAATTTGTAAATTAATCTCTTTTCATGCTTCTATTTGTGTTGAATCTCCACACTGAAGTAACGGCATGTCTACTTGTTAAAACACTCACAGAAATAATCCACATTAAGAAACTGAACTTTGAGTTTCAGATAGCGAGCGTTCAGGGCCATCTGCTCACAGTCTGTGGGGCAGGAGGTTACTGAAGTAATTTGACAAAATTTCAATTAGCGATTACATTTTTGAAAATCTCAAGACAATTGGCAACAACCTGCAAGGTGCAAAATACAGCAGTTTAACAAAAGAAGTGTACAGATAAGATTTTCAGGGGTGTTTGACTGCCACAGGAAAGGACCCAACATAATGACCCAGGAGGTCCCTGGGTGTCATATGTCTCGATCGTCCTGAATTACAGGCTCTGCTCTGTATGCAGCAGCACACAATGCTGTATTTTAAAATGCTTCTCTTAATCTTCTGCAAGGGAAGCGTCTGCCAGAGCATCTAAAACAAAGGGTTCTAAATCTTGCCTGATTAGGCTTAAAGGCACCTACCATCCTACCTCCCCCTATGTTTCTCTGTTGCTGTTTAAATCTGTATACATTATTCTCATTGCTGGAAAGATACGGTAACGCTTCATGATGCTCTCTTTCTATTCTAATACTGCATGGCAGTTGCTTTCTTTAGGCCCCAGATCTTACCTACATCTGTGCTTACTGAAGTGAGACTTTAATTTGCTACACCATGCCAAGGTATTAATAGACAATTATTTATTGCAAATCTGAACCATTTATACTGTTTACTGGCTGACACAACGTAAAATTTTGATCCAAATGTTAATGTGTCCATGACATTGCATAATTCTCTTCCACACCAAGGTTTTTTCTTTTCTAAATGAATCGAACTTGCAAAATAAGGAAATAGAGTTTTTAATGGATGAATGATTTACAGTCTCAAACTTCTAAGACTGCTTACTTGTACAAATAAGGGAAAAATAACTAATTAAAATAGCATAGCAAATTAGAAAAATTTAGGATTTTACTGGAGGCAAAATTAGAGGGACAAAAATGGAAATAAGGTACGAAGTAATTAAAGGGTAACTGAATAAATCTTATATTAGTCATTTTAGGGCACTTATTTTTTTTAGCAGGCATCTTTGAAATCAGACAGTCTTATAAACATGCAGTTGAATAGAGCACAGATAAAAATTACCTATTTGTAAAGAACTGTATGGATAGATGTCCTGGGTTTGGCCAGGACAGGGTTAATTTTCACCAGACTCCAGGAAGGGGCACAGCCCGGGGGTGGGGGCTGACCCCACCTGGCCAAACAGAGCCCGGCGTTCCATACCATGTGCCATCATGCTGGGTTCCAGTGGGGGGGG
>Ga0065711_1046090_pt1 | contig 13098 bp, 6 predicted proteins | sample Hoacrofraction12_FD_59098 | JGI IMG/M metagenome (GOLD analysis project Ga0065711, IMG submission 59098) | Hoatzin crop microbial communities from Cojedes, Venezuela - Epithelial fraction 12 v2 (version 2) | ecosystem: Host-associated > Birds > Digestive system > Esophagus > Crop | place... | reverse complement strand
TTTAATAAGATGGCAGTAGCACAAATCCTTTTCCCCTCCTTTTAAACACGGAAAGCTCACCAAAGTGTTACCCCACTTCTTAAAAATGTAATTCAATGCATCCAGCAAGCAAAGGATGTCGAATTTATGTGTAGAATAACATTGCCTAGCAAGTGTTTCTGTCCGAGCAGGACTATATCTCAGCAGTGGTTTTTGCACCATACCCTGCCCTCTCTGAATGCAAAGCATTGTACGTGGTCAGGGCAGTTTTATCGCACTCCTGAACACAATGTTCTCCCCAGCCAAAATGTAGCAGGGCTTTCCTTTTCTAAGATCACACAACTGTCTTTCTTTCCAAGTTTGCATTTGAATAATTCATTCAGAAAAGCTATCTAAAGACACAGTATCTGGTAGTGCCTTCCAATCAGCTCAGAATACCCATGGAAAATAACTCGAGAGGTGCTTTGGTGTGGAACAGGAAACATTTTGGGATAAGGAAAATTCTCCACTTTGCTTTGTATGCGGCAAAGTAACACAGCCAGATTTAATGGCTCGTTCAACAAAAGTTTTTCTGTACCTTAGTATCTGCCTTGAATTAAACAGAACTGTTTCATCATCTCTGTTATCAAGAAAACACATTCCAAAAGGTAAATAGTGTGAGGAAAAACATAGAGATGTCAGCCAAGACCCATAAATGAAAGAAATATTCTTAAAGGGAAGAAAACCATAAAGAATTCATTGTGTATCTGTCAGCTGCGTACATCTTGTCATTTTTGCTTTGTCTTTCTCACAGGCCTATTTTGAAAACTGGCATGCTACATAGCCTAAGCAGAGTAACCAAATTCAGAGTACTGAAGTAAACATGCAATTATTGCCATGTTTTTAAAATGGATATGAATGGTCTGAGGAGATAATGAAAAAAGAAATAACCCAACAACACTTCAGGAATAGTGGGAAGGTGCTGTAATCGTCAGCCGATCAGACAAGTTGGGCTTGCTCTGGCAGAAATAGTCTTCCCATTGGTTGCAAAATATGCACAACTCTCAAAAAAACCACACAGTGCTTTATGCCACCGTTGGCTGTTTTTATACAGTCATTACTGAAGAAGTGTGAACACCAAATGTGTTGTCTCAATGTGTTTAAGACGTTGCTGGTGAAAGCATAAAAATCTTTACAAAGATGCAGCGCTGCAGTGGAAAATCAAACAAAATCAAACACAAAAGACTGAAAGAGTACATGCCATGTATCAGTAAGCAAAAGCTTAATCTTCACATAGTTCTCTGAAATCACAAGGTATCCAAATGCGTGCAAGGTTTTAAATAAATTGCAGGGAAAAAACAGGGTCTTGCCAGCTTCAGTTTTCTTTTGAATGAAATCCACCATAGAGAAAGAAAGGAAACAGGCCGTGGTTCCTTCCTGGTGTCAGCCTCCACATCAGGTTTTTGTTTCCCTCCTCCAAACTGGTAAATTTAATCCTGCAAGGAAACAATATAAATTACAATAAGCCTCACAAATTGCATGTTTTAATGATTTTTCACTTGCTAAAAAATAAGTCAGTCCAAAGCCGGTTACGAAGACACCAGCTCAGAGCAAAGGACAGACTTCCAAAGCACTTTCAGAGCTGGTACCTCAAAACCACCAATGTTTCCAGGGTGGTTGCCCAAAAGTGAGATATATTAATCTATATTCATGTTTCTCTCCCCCAAGTGCTAATCTTCAGCAGTGCCATCAGCACTCGCATTCTCCATGGAAATTACGGGCAGCCACAAATAGACAGCAGGCTCTTCTAAAGGTGGTCACACTCCATCCATGCAAAGGAAGGTTGCTAAATGCTGGCACAGCTTCAGGAGTTCATAAGCTCTTTTTGCCCCCTCTCTCACAGAGTCCCTTGCCATCACCTTCACAGCAATGCTTGCAACTAGTTCATGGAAAGGTCTCCTCAGGTTTGCTTCCCCAGAGTTTTTTGAGGAACCTTGGGGCATGTCATGAACACTTCTGCAAACACAACCAGATAAGGAAGCTCCTTGTTGCACTGCATTTACACGTATTTACCTTTATTTCGGTGTTTTTCTATTAATAGGCAGACAACTGAAACCTCTCCTTTCATATACAGAAAGTAAACACTGTATGAGTAGCTTTGCTTAAAATTGTCTTTCCCACTGCTGATGATTCCTGTCTGTGCAGGATTAAAGCAGTGACTGGACTTGTGAGAAGGTACTGTGACGTTTTTGAGATTTACACCAAACAGGAGGCAGGCTGAGAACTTGGGAAGCATTACCTTAAAACAAAGCATCTAACAACTGCAAGAAGAGCCAGGTGAACGCTAAATGAAGGCTAGATGGAGTGGAGCCACTAGAAGAATTTTATAATTAATGTATTTGACTCTTAATAAATGTCCAAGTAGAATTCTATGCCAAGTAATAGTGACACTTTCTGAGAAATTCTGTAGTTTTCTAAAGTTCAGAATATATTTGCTTTACAAGGTTTTTCAAGACCAAGGACTGTAACTACAGACCTGCTACGTTTTTAAAATGTAGTTGCAGGAAGACAGTCAGATATGGAGGAATTTTAGCACTTAAGAAAAAGAACGCTGAAATATTCATTGAGCATGGAACTGGTTTGTATTAGCATGTCCTAAAACTATGTAAGTCAAACTGGATGCAGGTGCCAGTGAATCTAGTCTAGCCCTCATTTCAAAAGCAGGAGAGAAACAAGGCATCAGTTTTGAACTGCAGTTTCAAGCATAAAATTTTAATTGTGGCTTTCATCAAAACAGCGTAATCTCTACACAACATCTAACTTTCATAATTTCCAGGGTTCCTGCTGTGGTTCTTGAGAGCTCTTCTTCCGCCCTTTAAGCACCAGAATACCTGAACTGGATTAACAAAAGCCTGCTCTTAATGATGCGTGGCAGCATCTTGGGCCCTCTTAGAGCTTGGTCTACCACCTCTTGCGTCCTTCTTGGGTTGTTTCCTAAACGCCTCTGGAGTTTGTGTGGAATGTCTATGCCACATGAAAGTCCCAGTTTCCCCTAGGGTCTAGGAGCTTGGCTGAAGTGCTAATAAATCTTTTTTCAAGGAACATATTAGAGTTGACCCATTTAGTTTACCCTTCACAAGCTTAAAAAGCAGTGTTCAGAACATGCAGAGATTCACAATTGCTTAAAGTGTGAAACACTGTTGACAATATTCCCCAAAATCCACATTGCCCTTCCTTCAGAAACACTTTTAGGAATGACGTCTTTGGAGCCCCTCCTTGTAAAGAGGCAACTAGACTCCTAAAGCTCCTTCCAATGCGGAGCTTCCATTTTCCCCACTGCCACTGACACTACAGCTGTGGAAGGCGGGCTTGCAGTTTGGAAGTCACCTCTGCCCAGATCCACAACAGCTGGCCTGACTTCAGGCTTAGCCCGGATTGCTGGGGTTCCAGAGACTGGTGTAAGCAGCAGAGACATCTAGGCCAGGTAACCAAATGATCTGGATAGAAAAGGCGCTGGATGGAGACTTTTCCAGGAGTTACCAAATTGCTCAGATTTGAGAACAACTGCAATTACATTAATTACACAGAACTTTCCCTTTCTATCAGTGGACCTCAGGACAATTTCTAAAGGAGATGTGCATCACACTTCTCCAGGACTGTGCTACAATTTCCCAGTGACAATACTACGTTTACTGGCTTCAAGTTTGGCTCTGCAGGCAAGGCTGATGACATGTTCTCCAGGGCAGGGCCAGAGCCTCTGAAATGGGGTATACCTTCATCAGAAGCTTAGCACTTTCAGAATCAAGCCCTAGAACATTAAAAGCTTCCTTAGAAACGAATGAACTGACAGCTGCTACCATTTAACACGGGGAGGGGAAACCCTTCGCATACTGGCAGCCACTGCCAGCAGCAAGGCAGACCAAGGGCAGAACAGAGAGGACTAAGAAAGGGTAGCAGAGGTTACATAAATGTGCGTGGGAGATTGCAAAGTTTTTTGCTGAAGCCCATTTGTTCTCCTGCCCTGGCTCAGTATAAGGCAGCTGACAGTTTTACGATCACAACTTTGCTGGGTCCTGCTATGCCAGTGCTGCATCTGGGGCAGATGGGTGCCTGTGGAACAGTAGTGTTGGCAAAGCCACCTCCCACCTTCTGTGCAGGCTCAAGATTTACACTTGATCAAAAAGTAAACTCTCTCTTTGGAAAAGAGGTAATTTGATGCCACATCTCTCCAGTGGTTCTGGCTGGGGAAAGCTAGAAGACATGGTGCAACTGGCACCAGGGAACGGCTGGTGGTCACGGCTTCTCTGAAGCCATGCCGAAACACAGTGCCTACCCGGTTTGGGAAGCCGGTGTGCATCATAGCCCCCGCTGCTTGGGCCAGCACCCCAATGGCCACGTCGTTCTGAGGCTGAACCCTCTATTTTGGCTGCCGAAACAATTGCACTGTGTATAAAATCCTTACATGATCCCTGACACAGCGAACAAGCCTGGTGCTTAGGAGTATATACATGGGGAATATGTAACATTTGCACCTGAATCCCTAATTCACTGAATGTTTATTGTCGATTCAAAGTGGAGTCAACAGGTGAGATCCCTTCCCTTGGCCTCGGAATGCCCTCGTGGAGCACCAGCCTTCTCCTGGGCACCAGGGAGCAGAGGTCCACCTATCCTGCGGCAGAGGAAGAACCCGAACACAGATACGCCACTTTGCAGAGGAGCGCTGCCATTGCTGCGCTGTGGGACAGGACACCTTTGTTTCGCCACGGTCTTGTTTAAGATGAGACTCATTGCATCACATCAAATAGACACCTGCCCTGAACTGGAGGAAGAGAAAGGTATCTCATTGTCCACAGCAGAAAATCCACAATAAAACCAACAAGAAATTTTAGACTGGTGTGAACCAATCTTTTTATTAAAAAAGCATTGTTTCTTCAGTGGAGCTCTTCAACTGAGACATCAGTTGTTCACACAAACAAGACCCGAGGCAGAGCCCTCTACACAGCGCTGCCATTCAGTTCCCAGATGGCTTAGTATTCCACGTTTGCATTTTTTAAGACGTATTCCAGAAATATCCTTGCTTAGAATTTAATACATTTTCCTGATCACACAAATCAAAGTTTTGCCTGGTGACTTGGCAGATTGTGTTTATGGCCTCTGGTCACAGCTTTGCTTATAAAAGCATAAATTGTTAAATGGAATATTTACAACTTGTGATTTCCCAAGAGCAAAATGGGGTTCTTTCAGATCTCCTTTAAAAAAAACAACAACAAAGCCTGAAATGTAACAGACTGCCTTAAAAATGAACCTGTATTTTTTCACCACAGGTCCAGGTACTTTTGGTTTTCATGACATCTCTACTAAACCTAATAGAAGGTTCCAAGCAAGTTAATGATGTGCTTGAAATATCAAGTGACCTAAATCAAGTAGCTCAATTGTATGTTTGTTATCTAGAGAAATCACCTGCTGCATACATACTGTTTGTCCCAGATCCCAAATGGGACAAAATAAGGTGTCAACCCGCAATCCACCTTAAAAATGGCAGAGGCCAACTTCAGAATGCAGTAGTTGTTGATGTAACAGTGGTTCTAGGAAGGGATACTAGAGCTTGTCATTTAAACTTTAGTCATGCTCTCAAGACATGAGGCAGATGAGGGTGACTAAATCCCAAATATTTTTCTTTATTTTAGTTAGTAAAAGAATGTCATTTCCTTTAAAAATGCAAATCACCAATTCACTACATGCTCCCTTTGGCAGCATCTGCATCCTTCTCTAGGTGTTTTTAATTTTTGTATAAATTATCACATAGGGCGGAGCTGTGCTCCTGCAGAGTCCTTAGCATGCAAAGCACACTCAGGAGTGCAGGTCTAGTTACGTTGCAGCTGATTTAGCATTATTATAAGAGTATTCATTCCACAATGTCAGATTTAAAACAAAAATGTGAGCTGACAACTGGAGAGGCTGCATTCTCTACGAGCTGAAATGTGGGGGTATTTAAGATCATCACTGCTTTTCCCTCCACCACACATGCACACCGCAGATACTGTTCATTCTCTCTAAAAAAAGTAAACTATTAACAGGTGAATTTTTCCCCCACACCTTTTATTCCTGCCTTTGTTAGAGAAGTCATTCTAAAAAGCCAGCCAAACATTATCAATACTATTTGCACTCAGATAATATGTACATGCAATTCGTTGCTATAAATATTAATTAATTGGATCACCAATACCCATAATGCAACTTTATTTTGACCTAGATGCCCTATGAACTAGATATTTTTTGGATTCAATTTTCTTAAAACCAACTGTCAGCATCATGTGATGGAAGAGATGAAAAATGAAAATGAGCGTTCCCGCTGTGCAGGTGAGTGACCTGTGGGAGACAGCTCTGCCTGCCAGGATTTTTATACGTACCATCAGACACAGACCAATTGATTAGATCATCTTATACCCGCCACCAACTAGGCTCAAGAGACTAATTAGAGAGAGTACTGCCTGCGCGGGCACCCCATTGACACCTAATTTGCTCAGCCAAAGCCTTTGGGGAGAATGTATTATCTCTGCAGCTGCACTTCATGCATTTCTGATTTGAGGCATAAGCAAGGAGTACTTCTTCACTCTTCTGAGCAAACTGAGTATATAAGCCCTTAAGTGCTAAATACAAGCAGGCAAATTAAATCTGGCTAGCCTCCCATGAATTCTTTTTCCCCTTCAAATACATATACACATACATACATGCATACACATCTTACTTTGTATCTGTGCCTATATGTGCACAAATGCAAACATAAAAAGAACGTGTACGTATGAATCTGAATGTGTGTGGAAAGCATGGGCACATAAATGTATTTCTATAAACATATGCTTTAAAACATGCAATTGTCACGCTGTATAGAGTGCTCTCCTTTATGGGAAGTTTTACTTCTGTGAGATTGAAAAGAAATGCAATTGTTTTAATAGATGAAAAATAAACAATCTGCAGTATTGTTAGCTCAGGCTCTGAATTACCCCATGGACACGGCTCAGTAGACCGCTGCCTGTAAAGTTGCTCTGCGTATTTTCAGAGGTGGTAGTTCAAAGATTATTTCAGTATACAGCCTAGCTTTGTCGAAAGCTATTCTTCGATGGACTACACCTTGTTTGTGGATTCCAAAGGAATACTGCTCACTAAGGCTAAACATAAGATTACTAAAATTGCTTTCTGCTGGGCTTTAGTTTTATCTAGTTATCCATGCCCCAAAATACACAGGAGAGGCAAGGCTTAAGGCTGTCATTAAAAATTTATTTGAAAAAAAAAAATTGACACTAGAAAAAATACGATTTTTTTACAAACTGAAAAGGGCTTGAAGAAAATATTTTCTGCTATAGGCTGGTATGTGATTCCTGAACTCAAAAAACACACAGGAAAATGGTGGATTTGCATCATTTCTAAAACAGCACTGAAACAGAATATCTTCTTCTCTGTGATGTGACTACAAAGCAACTTTCAGGAGTTGAACGAAGCTGAATTACTACAATTTTATTTCAGCTCGTGTCAAAGTTCGTGTTGACATGGTCACTTTACAGCATCAACTCAGGATCCTGCACTGCTGTAAGTAATGAATTAAAAAAGCCTTAGCAAAATACACGCAAGTTACCTGTGCGGCCAAAACATCAGATGTAACCTCCTTTGCCAAGGACGCTAGGAGCATGACTTCCCATCTATTCCCCAGGATGGGGCATAACTTTATAAAGAGAGAACACCCTCACCTTCCTCCCCTCAGATGGGCCACCTTTTCCAATTCACTTTACACTTCTTTAGCAATATTTAATCTCATTAATGTTTACAGGACACCTCTGGATTATCTCGGCAACTGTTGGCTGTTATTCTTTCACAGACGCAGCACTGTATGGGATACTTACACATTACAATAATGACTACTATCAGTCATTAAAACTAAACCACACTTGACAAATAAGTAACAAAGGATTTACTGATTAATTTTTTCCTGCTCTTTTCCCCTGCATCTTAGTTACTGTGTCGGTATTCTTCGACACTCTGGATTTCCTAGGGTCTATCTCCAGTGATGAAAATGGCTGTATATTCTTCTCCACAGTTCTAACATACGAATCGTAATACAGATTGCATATGGACACATTCCTGTTTTAAGAATTCCTCTTCCCACAAAGAATTTTTCACGGACGGACTTTGCCTCTGAGCAGAGCACTGCAACTCCAGATAAAGGGATTTGCGTACGGGCGGTGACTGCAGTTTCAGAGTGGGTGTGAGGGGATGACCCTAAAAGAAATGAGTGCTAGACAAAGACTATAAACTAGTCAGAAAATAAAAAGTTAGAATAGTCACACAATTATAAAGTAAATGATTCTATGAGTATATGTACATTAAATAAGTGACACAACCTTTTAAAGGTAAGAGGTCTGTGGCATGGTGGACATGGGGCTGGAAACCAAGATTTCGCCTTTGCTACTGAATGTGATCATAGGCATGTCACTTGATCCCCCGGTAACCTCTGTTTTGTAACAGTGGCTCTGTTTTATACCTCAGCCTCTGGCTTTAGAGTGTCTCACCAAATGAGTGCCCAATTTTAGCTGGAGCCACCAATAGCTCAAATTATATAAATACAGTTGAATTTAATGAAAATGCAATATTAGCATAGCTGCAAACTTTGGAAGCTGTTGAAAACCTTACTTGGACTGTGAATTTTCCAGATTGTACCTTTATGTACAATAAAAGTCCAAAATGAGAGTCCTACATCACCTAGGACTTTGTAAACGTGCATCCAACAGTCCAGTGTGGGAGACTGATTCTGAAGAGCCAAGACTTACCCTTAAATTATACACCAGTTGCTAAGTAGCATATATGCATATCAATAATTGCAAGCCAACCATGCATCCTTTCCACACAGGTCACTTCAAAATATTGTAATGAATTCCTTAATAGCGTGTCTTGTTAGGAAAAAAAGGAATACAAGTCCTGATCCTCACTGTAATATATTTTATTCACAACATTCACTTCCAATGATATTTGATAGCATGATTGGTTTCACAGCTGATTTGTGGGTATACCTTTAACTTTCGAGTGGCTGTGGTAACTTCCAAATTAGTTTTCTCCGAGTCTTTCAGCAAAAATTCTTTCCTACCCTAGCTGCCCACAGCTGAAGTTTTTTCTTTGAGTTGAGAACAAAGTCCACAAAGCCTTTTACAATTACCATTTGAATGAGGCTTCACATGAAAAATGGCCAGGACTGAATCTACTACACGTCTTCTAGTTTTTGAGAATAAAGCACAGCCCTCTGTGAGTGAGCTCTGGGAAAACTAATACTTCAGACGAAGATACTACAAAAACAGCAGTGTTATTGAGCTCAATATGGTTTGCAAGCAAAGCCATAGAAACCTTATTAAAAACAAAAAAGCAAGCTGAGGATTTTGGTACACATCAAGACCAGAAAAATATCAGTGCTCCTTGTTTGCAAGAACATACTTCTCAAACCTGACAAACAGCCAAATCCTTACAACTTCTTACACCCTCCTGATTTGTTTTTCCTTTTCCAAAGGCTTCAGGATTCAGTATGTTATTTATATTTTTAGTGGCTTAAAGATTTGTCTCCTCTGAAATGGAATCCCTATAAAGGCATAAATTTTCACTCGTGATTGTATCAGTAGAAAAACTGAAGGATGGAACTCAAAGATTTTCTAGATTCCAATGTGCAAGAAGCTCAAACAAGCCCTCCCGCTTCTTTCCTTTTTTCTGGTGGTTTTTTTTTTGTTTTTTCTTCCCCCCTGATTAATGTGATGTGTCTAAATTGCTGTTTCTCACCCTGATAACCTGCAAAAAAACCTGCCAAGGAGGAACTGACTGGAAGTGAACTGCAGAAATGCTGTCTCCCTGGATCTATAATGGGAGAAGCTCAACCTACAATTTTTGCCAGTATTTGACAGAACAGGATGCTTATCTCAGCTGCGGTGCCAGCTCTCTACTCTGAAACAGGTAAGTAAATGCTATGCCTGAGTAAAATTTGTATGTAGCTTAATTAAAACATCTGAAAGAAGAAAAAAAATTAAAAAGAGCCTATCAGCTATGGTTGCATGGAACTCAGAAAAGGAAATACCTGTTGGAAGACGGTATACAGCCATTAACGCTCTGGTTCACAAGTTTATTACTGGTTTGAACCCCTCTACAGAGAAAAGGAGCGCCAGGAAGAGCTGGTGAGAGATTTCCTCACTGCACTCTCTTGCTAAACCAAACAGCCAAGGGACTGGATATTCAACCAGAAGCAACTGGGTGCAAGTGAGCGGAGCTGTGGTACCCTTCCGCTGTGTCTCATCTCTGCAGCACAGCCAGCTTGAGGAATTCCCACTGCCCACAAACCTCACTCCTTATTCCTGCCCTGCAACTTGTGCCCCTGTCACTTGCCCTGACAAAACCGTCGGTGGGACTCCCTGCACACTGGATCACTAGAAGTATCAGAAGTGGGATTATTCTGAACATAGAGCTTCATAGTGATCCAGTTTATATCAAACTGATAAACAGTTGCACCAGCACAACTAATGGGATTGGAAACTGGTGAGGAACTGCCTGGATAGAGCTAGGCAGAAATTTATCAAGCTGTTTTTGCCTGCAAAGACAAAAACATGGAATTACATCCTTATTTTTCATCAGCAGCAGTTCCCCAGTGCATTACTCACAACACAGCTTCACTTTCTAAAGTCTGAAGCCACTTCCCAACTCCCAGTGGCTAATTATTCTCAGGTATCCAGAAACACAGTGAAATATGCCTTAGCTGGCCACTTAGGAGAGCAGACAGAAGTTGTCGCATAATGACCTACTAATTAAAAAGGAAGAAAACCATACTCAAAAGATCTGGGAATACCCGTAAGATTGCCTAATAAGGATAATCTCCTGTACACGTTTCAAGGGAGCAGAAACAAGAGATGGCTGAGAGCCCAAGCCTCTGACTGGAAGTTCCTTGGATGTTTTTGGTTGGTTTTCATTTTTTAGCAATAAAAATATGTCGGCCTGTCAACATATCAAGGAGATGTTTAACTATTTGTGAAGCTTCAATTTATATTTAACCAGTGTCCAGAGACTTTAGAAGGGACAGAAAAGCTTCAGATTCTTTATAGGTCTGTATCTGGCTTTGAATGAAGAATACAACCCTAGAGTTCAAGGAGAGCAGATCAGCTCTGCCCCAATCCAAATATCATGAAGGAAACGTATTGACTGCCAGTCTCAGGACTGCTGGTCATTGTTATTTAACAGTACTATTTACTAGCTTGAACCTAAGCATATTTCTTCTATCTGAAGCACAACAGCTGACCAACTCAAAAGCCAAATCAGATGATGTGCCTGACCATCTCCCTCCTCTTCCCCCTATCTAACGTAACAACAACTAAACAAATTCAGAGAACTTATTTGCAAGTTTATTCCTGTTTTTCCCTGTCATGGTTTTTATCCCCAAAGCAATGTCTGCTGGAGAAGAGGACATACGATAGACTAAATGCCTGCCAGATGACTCATTAGCATCCAGCTCCTCCTGAAAATTAAGCACTGCCTCATGCAAAGATTAAAGTGTCCACAGGTACTTAAAAATAGAACATTCTGTATACATGCGATTCTTAATAGTGGCCAAGTTACTTCTTGAGAGATAAGTGCCCTTGGAACAAATTTAATGCTTCTAGCATAATCAGTGCAAAGTAGCTATGGGATAGTCTTGAGCTGGGTGTGGATCGTTTTGCTAGTCAGTTTACAGGAATTTAAAGATACTTCTGCAAGGGATCACAACACTATAAACTACCTTAGTCCCCACAGATAAATGCTAAACATTAAGAAAACAAGGCGTGAATGTTTACCACTACAAAAATCATGGTAGTAGCCTGAAACTACCTACAGGCAGTTTGGAATTAAGTTATGTTTGTTAATTCTTTTTTGACGAGAGAATGAACGTTCAGATGGAGACCGAAGAAGAAAAAGGGATGGGTATACTAAGAAAAAAAAAATCCATTTCTCACCTGTATTTTTATTTTTGTTAGTATTTTTCCTAGTTTTTTTCCAGCAAGGACAGTACTTTTCAAACCAGTAAGGAATTCTTAATTAATCTGGAATGTGGAGTTATGAATGCTTTTGTTTTAGCTTGACAGAACAGACATCATTGCAGTCACGTTCTGGATGGGGAAGATCCTTCTAGCTAAGCACCATCTGGTTATACATTCTGTTTGCTGTTGTGGCTTTTCAGAGACTGAGCATCACACCAAAGTGGTCATGTCAACTAAAATAAATTTTTTAGGACAGCACTGCAACCCTTAAGCACACATAAAATTAGAATGCAGACCTCACATGCCGAATCAGAAGGATCTTTCCCACAATCATACTATATTAAATTAATGGTGAGTTTAAGTAATAGATATATTTAAATTTTGGAATATATTTCCAAAGACCATTATGTCCAAAGCTTTTAGGCTATGTGTCCACCCACACCATGAATGCCATACAATGGTATTGACAGAGAGATCAGGAAGTCTTTGGAGCTGACCTTTTCAAGCCTGAATTGTTTCCCAACCCAACAGTTCTGAAGACTGGAATGGGACAGGGGAGAAAAAAATCTCAATTTAGGAAATGCAGTGGTGGCTATATGGAATACTGCTTGCCTCTGTGCTCATTCCTTATAGGCTCTGCTGGTACTTACCTACACAGCTCCCACTTGGGATTCTTGCTGAAAATCTGTGACATTAGAAATAGTTACTGGCAGCTTCAGGCCAGCTGCATTTTTCCCCGCCAGTTCCATTTTTACATACAAAACTATATGGAGCGCTGCAACCGAAATATTTCCACAGTGCGGTCTCTGTGGCACTAAATGGAAAAAATGTTCCAGAATTGGCACCTCTACACAGCATCACTACAGCAATGAGGATATCCTATCCAGCATACAAAGAGATCACAAAGCAGCTCAGTTATTTTATTTCTCAGAGTTCCCACTCCGGCTGTGGTAAGAACCTTTCCCCCATGTATGACTAAGATGTTCAAATTTAACGCATTGTTTGGGAAATCCAACATGAGGTACTTCGCACAGACACAGTTTTTAGAAACTGTGCAGCATCCACACACTTTGAAAATCAGGCCTCCTTCAGCTATTACAGAGCCCCCCCC
>Ga0065711_1046089_pt1 | contig 13099 bp, 7 predicted proteins | sample Hoacrofraction12_FD_59098 | JGI IMG/M metagenome (GOLD analysis project Ga0065711, IMG submission 59098) | Hoatzin crop microbial communities from Cojedes, Venezuela - Epithelial fraction 12 v2 (version 2) | ecosystem: Host-associated > Birds > Digestive system > Esophagus > Crop | place... | reverse complement strand
AGCTCTGCCTTCTCCGCATCCTCCGTCACCAGGACACCCGCCTCATTCAGCAGCGGCCCCACGTTGTCCCTAGCCTTCCTTTTGCTGCTGATGTAGTTGAAGAAGCCCTTCCTGTTGTTTTTGACATCCCCTGCCTTGGAAGCAGGTCTCAGGTGACACTGGCAGAAGCATGGCAGTAAGAAGCGGATTCTTTTACTCAACTAAATACTAGATACCTTTCTGAAGCAATTTCTGACCTTCTAAAAATGTCATTTTCTTCACTCCAGCAATTTGCAATACTAAATTTTAAATATTATTCAGAGGAATCCTTTGTCCTTTTCAAAATGCCATTATATTCATCCAGGAACACGTATTTTTTATTTATATGCCTCTTTTTAATTCTATCTTACTGTAGTACTGAAAGCGAAGTGCATAACCTTTGACTACACTTTGAATTCCTCTTAATTGTATCGCTTCAAGGCTTCACACCACACTGAGCTTGCTTTGGGGCTCCGAGACTGTTTCTTTACCTTCTTTGAAATATTGGCGAGAGGTAGCAGTCAGGGCAGTGCTTCCCAGCCCTCCTGCAATTCCAACAGGAGTCCCGTGGTCCTGCAATGTCCCCAAGCCACTCTCCAGGCTGCAGGAGGTCATGGCACAGCTTACCTGTGCCTGGGTGTGTGCTCTCCAGTACGCTAATGGTGCAGTATTATGCGCGCAAAAATGGCTGTGCAGATGCACACAAGGTGGCTTTTCATCTGACCGGGCAGGATCCCAAGACGGCCCCAAATCGCAGGCGTATCTGCCTAAACGTTCAGGACCAGCGCTGCTGCAGCTACTTCGCTTTTGTCATCTGAGCTGCTGAGATAAAAGCTTTGCATCTCTGCTTTTATGCCAGCTACAATCTTTAAATCCCCGACTGCAGAGTCGATATGCTCTCAACCCTTTAATCGCCTCCGTTCTCGTTTGTACCCAGGCGGCAGTACCACACCAAGGACCATCACAGTGCTAAAACCTCCCCTTGTCCTTAGCTGGAAGCCAGTTCTTGAGAAAAGAGGGTGTTTAACCTGAGCCTAAATCCAAAGAAAAACAAAGTAGACTATTTCCAGAATGGTAAAATTCCATTACTTTTGCATTTCCATTTAAAGTGAGAATTCTTTTCTGGGTTACATATTAGCCTCTGGTTTAGTTATACTGCATACAAGGGACAGTGTTTTGGCATAGGAACTTCTACACAGAAATAAGCTAAGTTTCTGAAGCAACCTGAGCAAAAAACATGTAGAGAATATGAAAAGGCAAGAAAAACTGAGAGTAATTTTCTAGAGCTCCCACGTGCAAAATTTATAGAGATAACAGCATATCATACTGAAGCCAACTTGAACTGGAAGCAAACCCCAGACGTTTTGGGCTGTGACTGACTGCCCTTGCATTGAAGCTGATGATGTGCATTCAGTCAATTCATTATTTCCGAATCCCCCATTGGGCTGAGCTCTGTTCCCGATCGATTAGCAGAAACTACACTGTGCTGCCAGACGGCGAACTGATCTCAGTTAGCATCCACATGCTTTTTCAGCCTAACCACTGTAATTCAGGATTTCTAGGTGCCAAGTGTGATAAAAGACTTTTGTCCCAGGATAGACAGCACTGACCAGCGCTAGGGAGGACAGTCTGGATCCAACACCTGTCCTTCTGGGTGATGCAGGTGGAACCTACCTATAGCAATGCAAAGTCTGCTTGCTTCGATTGTTCAGTACAACCAAATACCAGAATCAAGACTTCTTTTCATACTTCCTAGCAATTTTATCCTGAAGTCTCTCCAGATCTCCGGCTGTTTGAGCTGAAGATGAGCAAGCTCAAGAAAAGAACTTTGCTCCTCTTATGTTTGGTGCAGTTCAACCACTTTGCTTTTCTGCCTGGATTTTCAGAGCTGTATCAGTGTTCACTGTTGGCAACACATAAGATGGGATAAATTTGTTCTCTCTCTTTTGAGCTGTTTCTGCAGTCTGAGGTTTTCCTTCACATATCACACAATTGTTTTCCTCTCTTCCTATCTGAGGAAGAGTGTGGGGAGAGGCTAAATAAAAGTAACCAAACCTTTACCTTGCACAGAGTATCACACACAGATATAGCTTCACCCTACAATACAAGCTCATGTCTTACACTTCCCTTCCCCTGCTCATGCACACACAAAGCTGGTGACTGCTCAGGTGATGAGAAATATTTATCACGTAACCTTATTTATCATCTTTATCATTCACTTCTCCTTCCCCTCTTCATAAAAAAAAAAATCTGAATTTAAGCTTGAACATTTGTCATGAAACGTTCATAATTTTTTAAATGATGGAAAAAAATTCTGCAGGATTAATGTGGGATTTCTGCAACAGGGTGTGACTTTGTAATGTACAGCAAGTTTATCAGAGGGCTTGCTAAGGGTTTCCAGCATACACTTTTCCCTCACCTTCAGCTCTCAGCTGTTGGCTGCACGTGCCCACTCCCATGCTCATGTTGCAGAAGCACTTCAATTTAGCTTTAATTTCAGCAACACAGTATGGATTATCTTGACCAGTTCCTATATTCTGTTCCCAGTGTGGCTGCACGAACACAGCTAACCAAAGGAGAGGGTGGTGGAGCAGCAGAGCCAGCAGACCACGCTTTCTGGTAGCAACAGCAGCTTGTGGAGCTGCTTGAGGACCCCTGACGTTGGCTTTGTACCCAGAAAACAGGCAGCCTTTTAAACTGCCAAAGCTTTCCAAAATAATTGTCTGGTAAAATGTACTCTGAGGACAAGACACGTGAGGATACCGTGGATTAAAAGTCTGAGCCAGCATCACGCCTGGCAGTGACCCGCTATTCAGACACACATGCGCCCTCTGACTGCACAGCACACAAATGCAGTCGTGTGCATGTCCAGACACCAGAAAGCCCGCAAATGTGTCAGAGTTAACCCCTCCAAAACTAGCACAAGTCAAAATTAAGGTTGTGCATGACCGTTAATTTAATCTTTCTTCCTGCATGCGGATATAACACGACATAGAACAGAATTACTACCACAAAGTGTATTTGGTTTATATAGTACTCAGAATAGACTACCTTGATTAATTCTTTTTCATTAGTTGACCTTATCTCAAGTGTTCAGTGTATGGCCACACACCTTCTTGACTCCATGCTTTTCAGATGTGCTGCTTTAAGTTCCTATTTCAGACCCACTATTGCACCAGGAGCTTGCATTAAATACATCCACGGAATTACCTCCCTGACACCCTTGTCAGGAAGCCCACCCTTCCAGCCCACAGACACAGAAGAGGAGTTTTGCATCACCTGGTCTAAATTTATATTTTCAAATCAAATCTCCTAACAGCTTCACGGGCAGCTGCAAGTGCTGAGGAATCTTTAAAGCAGACTCCACTTGCATCTGTGAAGGTGTCCGAGGCTGGAGAAGCCTTGGACACCTTCGTTTGGTTGACTAAGTTAAACTATCAGCAGACGATAAAGGAGGTACGATATAGCTCAACGACATCTTAGGAATTAGCCTGCTACACTACAGAAACACACATCCCTGTCTCCCTCAGAACTGTGGAGACACAAATGCAGACACAGCCCCACACTTCACTTCCTCACTGTCCCCAACCCAGTCCCCTTGAAGGTGTGCACCACACAAGACCCACAGAAATCCCTTGGCTCCACGGCTTGTCTGTTAATCCTGCATCAAGGTCTATGGCTTGACATATGGCAGCCCCCTTCCAGAGCCTCCTGCCCCCTTGCCCAGCCTTGCCCCTCTCACCCTCTGCCAGCCCAGGCGAGAGCGACCGATGGCAGGACCGGGGGCTGGATGTGCCTGCAGCCCCCTCCGGCTTTGAGCTGTGCGCTTGGAGGGAGGACCACAGTCCCCTCAAGCCAGACAATGATTTGCCAGACTTACCACAGCTCTTCAAATAATGTTCAAACAATATCTCAGTCTTGGACCTCCCTGCAGCAAGCGCTCATCCCACCTGTGCTGACTCAGCGCTGCTCAGCAAGCAATGGCTGTGCTCTGCAGGGGCTGCAGAGACAGCAATCAATCACCTCCGAGCCCCAGGGGCGTGGTGGGTGCCATGAAAGGGGCAGGGAGATGCAGCCATGCCTTGAGCTCGGCCCATGGATATAGGGCAGGAGAAGGGCTTTATTCTGGAGGGGGCAGATGGGGATCGTATCATCTCAAATTTAGCCTAGAGCAACAATTATTCCTTACGGCTACCTTGTAGGTATCTTGATACCTGCTGATGAAAGCTGTCTCTCTTCCTCCTATGTGTGAAGCTACGGCGAAAAGCTCTGAACTATGAGCACTTGCCAAAGGACAAAACCGGCAGAGCCCTATGACCAGTGAAGTCTTTTCTCCTTAGCTTCCCCTCCCCTTTCCTTTACCACAGTCACCCCCTTTCCCCTGTATCCTCACTACACTCACACAGGAGAGAGACAAGAGCATTGCGGCTGGGGCTGCGGTACTCAGGCTGCTAGGTTCTGCTGGTTTTGCAGCAGGTGAGGTAACGCTGATCTCTCTCACCTCCCTCCTTCTGCCTGCCAGTTTCACTGATGCCTGTAAAAAAATTACCTTTGAGAGCTCTACCTCCCCATCAAATTTCGTGGAACTTTGGCAGGCGCTCCAAAGTTTTTCGGTAGGGACTGACAGAGAGGGGCCCTCCTGATGGTCCAGCATCACAGACACTTTCAACCAGTGTAGGGTGACCCAGCCACTGAAAAAAACTGGTGTTGACTGTCTGTGTCTTCCTCCACGCTGCCTTTTCCTCTTGGTTGTGTCAAAGTTTCCTGTAGCTGTGTGAAGAATGAGATTACGTACTCAGCTGACAGAAAAAAACAATTTACTTTGCCGGGTGAGTTTCGTCTGGACCAATTCCTAATCGGGTTTACTGCACTGACTCCTTGAAACCTCATGCTAGCACTCGAGCTGGCTGGGCAGAAGGACTTCTTCGATGGCACTCTAGTTCACGCTGGTCTGCCACATATGTGGAATTGCAGTTTTAGCCAGATTAAATCCTTCCAGAATTTTAAAATCACTGAGCTGGGAAAACCTTTAGAAGACGACAGCATTTAACTTTCTCATACCTGTATTTTGCATTAGCCATTGTCTCGAAGTTAAATTAACTTTTATTTTCTTCAATTGTTCGCCATTCATTTTATTTTTAACTTTTTTATATACTCAATGAAAAAGAATAATTTATTCAATGTTTTTCTCTAAGTGAATGTGATCGCTGTGTTTCCCCTCAATCTCTCAATCTTTCACAGTCAGAGAACAGTTCTAAGAGGTCGTATTACAGCTTGTACAAATTATGGGGTTTAGGCTTCAGTAATCCTGAGGAAGCAGAAAATCTTCACCTCAGGGAAAGTTTAGCTTCTGTTCCTCAAAATTCCAAAATCAAACACATGTGCTAGCACATTGACAATGCAGTGCCATCCAGTCATGAGACTGAATCCAGCTCCTCACTGAACTAAGCCTGAGGAAAATGGGCTCCTGGGCGCTGGGAAAGTGGACTAAACCCAAGGGACCCACCCCAAAGTTACCGGAGAGGCACTTGAACGGCATCTTACCCAGCGGTGCCACCTGCTATAGATGAAATCCGACTGAACGCTGGCACATCAGCTATGCAGGTCCGCGTGCTCCGTGGTGACAGCCCCCAGCACAGTACATGTCCTTCTCAGCTTTCGGGTCGACCTTGCTAGCTGCTCGCTGCCACCCATCTTTTTCTCAGTTGTGAATCACACAGTCACACAGGAGTCAATGAAGTTCATTTACAGGGTCTGCTGCCAAGAACATAAGTAATGCTCGGAAGGATTTGCTGCAACGGACTTCTGCCACTGACTGTGCAGAAATAACAGATACCACAAACTCAATAAGCATGAGCCAGTAAGAGTTTGGCTCCTTTGCCTTTTTACCTTAAAATCGTCTTGTTGCTCACTTCTTCTCTGCTATCAGCTCAGATGGCAATAGTGAAGAGCAGCCTGCAGTCAGGCTGTGCTGTAAGGAAGAAAGTATGGAAGGGTATCAAGCGACCAGAAACTGATGAAGACTGTCTGTACCATTCATCCTTCGTTGCTTTTCCAAATTGTCTGCTTCCCTCATCCTTGGTTCTTACAGAGGGCAATCTGAGCCATCAAAAACACATCAGTGTGATTCTGTAACATTGTCAGAAAACATCTTTTGGCTCTTTGGATACTTTGTCAGAGGAAATTGCCTTGATTTATGATGCTTTCAGTAAAACTTGTATGTACATTTTCTGTATTTGCTTGTCACAGCTTTGCAGGAGCAAGTTCCAGAAGGGAACGTAGACATTTACAGAGTGGCAGCAACATCAACAAATACATCATTGCTGTTATATATTTGTGAAATGTAAATAGGGGAGCACAGAGCAAGTAACTTTCCATCGCAGTTGCTTGCTCTGCACAGATGGTGTTTAATCCCTTCAGCTGCACAGAGTGGCGTCTTACCTACCACACACAGGCATCGGATGAAGCATGATGGTAATCAGGTAATGAAAAAAGGGGGGAAACAGCGTGAGGCAATAGGGAACACCGAGGTCCTATGTCTTACCACACTGACGGCAAAGATGACAGCACCCACATGCTGCTTAGGAGGATCTAAACAAGTTGAAACAGTTCGGAAAGCACACCAGTGCAAAGATAAATGAAACAGTTAAACTGGCAAACAATGTCATGAAATAATATTGCTGACCACAGATAACTAAACTTTTGTAGTTTTAAACACTCCAGACACATCATCATCTCTTTCAAAAACTCTGAGACTTGAAGGACTTACTGCACAGGTAACACCTTCCTTAAGCACAGCTCTCCATGAAAGCTTTCCAGCTGAACTACTTAGTCCATCAGAACAACATCCTCCTGGTGCTTCGTCTTTGGCTTTTCTCAAAGTGCTTTAACACCAGCCTTAGAAAGAAAAAAAAAAAAAACAAAACAGAGCTTCAGAGGAGGACTGTGTAATTCTTCACGTGGCAGCAAAAAATAACTAGCCAGCTCTAGTCCTACCTGCAAAGCAGAAAAGCAACTTGAAAAAGTGCTCATTTAGGATCAGATGATCTGTTTAAGAATTTCTTTGTTGAAACATTCCATAATTTACTGTAACTGCTGTTATACAGATAGCCCAGAGTAAGCTACTAGCAGGATATCAGTTTTTCTCCCTTTCATCGGAGAGGTTAAACTTTTGCTTCAAGTAGCCAACTCTGAGTGACTGACTCAACCAATATTTCCTTCTGGAAAGCTGGGCCAAGACTGCACACCCTAGGATGCAGGCACACAAAATCATTCACAACTTTTGAAAAGCCAGTCCACCTCTTTTGTGCTAAAGTTTGTTCATTATGTTCCCAGTGATTAAAAATCCTGATAATCCCTCAGTTTGCTGCTGCAACCTTGAGCAGCATCCAAATTCTAAATAGTCTTCTATAAAATTGGTAATAAATAAGAGTATTTTCAGTGCTATGGCAGGAAGATCTCCAGTGTGCCTCCTCTGTGCTCCTCTACTTGGTTAAGGACATCAGACAGGTCAGATCACGCTCCTTTTGAAGGATCACACCGTGATACAGTACATGATGTTTGTCCAAAGGGCTATGAAGTTGCAGTCAAAGTATAGGAAACTTCATCAAACCACCACCCCGACACAACACAGATGTCATTCAGATTCATAGTAACTCAAATTAGTTCTTCAGTAAAACAGACTTCTGGACTTACTGATCAGTTTAGCAGCAACGAGCTTAGTCCTCACCAAAAATCCAGCTCTGACTAGGTCGGTAATTCAAGACCACACAGCAGACAACACGGTCTGACCACAGCTGTGATACATCCACTTTGGTCCCTGCCATTACACAGCCACATAGCATGTTCTTGGTAGGTTACTGTGGTGAGCACCTGTGTCACAGAAATGAGTCGAGATCTGCTACATACGGAATTTGTAGCCAAGACAGTTTTTTTACAGACAATATAAATAAACACAATCAACATGCGTGGGGGAATTTTTCCTCCAACTGTGCTCGTTATCCTTTCTGTGAGGTCCTGGTGATGATGTGTACTCCAGGTTTAACCTTGTAAAAGGTCCGGGCTCCTTTTTTTCATGAATAAATTAATTGCAGAGGAATGGAGAATGACGACAGACTACCGTGGTACAGGAACAACAGCTAACATGGACAGCTTCCACTAGCATAAGCCAAGCATTTTGACAAAGTTTAGAAAAAAACAGGTCGTGTTCAGCAGACACAAACATCTTCTCTGTTTCAGCTATTCAATTTTGCTCAATTCTATTCTGCTCAGTTTTATCCCGTTTCCCAACACCGAAGTGAAACAGAGTAAGATGAAATAGAAGACAGAAAAAAAACCCCAGAAAAACACATTCCAAATACAGTCTGACTTTATTGAGACCATGTTTCCTTTTGACAATCCTGCTGCACGTCGACATTGCAAATATTTACGCTTTTCAATTTATTTCAGTCTGAACATTATTGCTTTGCTACCTCTTCACGTGTAAGGACAATCTTACAAAAGAAGCCATCGGTGCCAACAGGTTTCTCTCTAAATCCATTTATCAATTCAGTTGCACATCAAGGGTTCAAAGGCAGGCAACGCACGTCTCAGGCTCCTAATTCAAAGGCTTCTTTACAATCCCTTTTCATTTCAGGCAAAAACCCAACAGATGAAACAAACCTGCAACTATTCAAGCAAATAGCCAAGACCTCATTAGCTTAAAAATTGGTTACAGATTCTGACAGCACCACTTGCTGAGTAACGTTTGATTGATTTTAAGCATTGAGAGTAGTAAACTCTAAGATTAAAGTGCTGAATTAAGCCGTCATGGAATACAACTTACTTTTGATCATCTTGTTACCATTTCTCCCTTCTCAAAATATTTATTCCTTTTAGATTATGCAATAGCATAAAAATGGCCCAGAAGTATCAAATCAAAGATCCTGTATGCAGCAGACTGTAGCATGATAACTGCAGCTAAATCCGACAAAGATCTAGAACAAAGAGAACTAAGGTGAAGGAAAATACTCCTCGCGCTTTTATACAACTTGTGTTTCGAGTTGAACGGCCTTTGAAGTACTTCAGGAATACGAAAATTTCTACTCTACCCAGTTACTAAGCTTGATTCTAACTTTAGCTTATTTTTATGAACGGTGGAAGATAAACTTCTCCAAATACAGATGCATTATATTTTGATAATCAAAATCAAAGAAAAGCGAGGCCGTAATTCAAGCACCATCATAGAGTTAAATGAGGCAAAAAATAGGAAGCATCCTACTAAGGTGTATTTTCAGCCTTTGCTCCCTTTCTTTAGCTAAGAAAAAAAACAGTTGCATTTTTAGAAGAGTTAAACTGTAAAAACCAATACTTCAGAAGAGGCTAGGATTTTTTGCAGAACTCGGGCAGAGACATCTACAGCAAAACACTAACTGCTTGCAAATAATGTTTGCTAACTGCATCCTAAGACACTCCAGGGACTTGCAGTCAGAGAATCTGAGCAATCGGTTGCTCAGTAACATGAAGACGATACAGCTCAGGTGTCCAAGCACAGCAATGATAAGTAACACAAGCAAGAATTTGGTGCTCTGGCTCTGCAAATAAGCTTGGTCAAGCCTGAAGAGCGAACTCCAGTGACTTGTTTCCTTCCAGATGAACATCAAAAGGACAGAGGTTTTCCCTTCTGAATTTGTCTTGTTTCAGGTTCTGTATTACCTTTAAATGAGATCCACTAAGTGTTTCCGTATTCTTCAGGCTAAAAGCTAGATCTTACCCTCCTTGCCAAACAGGTAAAAAGTGCTGCTTGCACTGGAGGATCAATTTCTACATTGGTAACCTTGACAGGGTGGAAGACTGGCCACAGGGATCCTGCCCGAGTACTCAGCCAGATATGAAACCAGTATTACTCATTCACTCTGTCCATTCTACCCATATCTCACCATTTATTGGCAATAAATGTTCTATACATGCTGTAACAGGAAGTAATAAAGCTGTAGAAGTACTACATGACGAACCCACTCAAACAACTGACGATTTCAGACATTATATGAATTTCATCAATAATGGAGAATTACAGCACAAGATGAGAAACAAGCCAGTTTGCTGAGAAGGTGGCTCTGCCGAACCATGTAAATCCTTCTACTCCTCTGCTCCAGCCCACAGGTCAGTTTAGAGCTCTGCTACACAGTTTATCACGTTTGACTTTGTACTGAAATAGAAGTGCTTGTGTTGTATAGCTACAGCCAAGAATTTATCACCGCACTGAGAGGTTTCACTGCCCAAGCAATTCCTGCACAGCTGACCAGCTCTCAGATTTAGAAGCTCTCCACGCCATTTTATGTCCCCAGTCTTCATTTCACTCAAAGTATAATTATTCCTTAACATCTAAACCCTATTAATACTCAGACAGTAAAGGCTCCCTTTCACACCACATCTGTCATCCTACTCTTTGCTCATGGTACAACAATAAAGCTTGCATTGAACAGCACCACTACCAGCTGGGATTCGGATTCCTTTCTCCAGCTGCTGGAACTACCCAGGAGCACCTTATTCTTCTGGGTTTAAAAATACTGTGTTGTTTTACCGCAGTCCTTCACATTCTGTAACTTCAGCGAAACAACGGTGTTTACAGAAATGACACAACAATGCAACCTGAAAACACAGGTCCCAAGCCATAATTAGCATTTTGTAATCGCTTTCAACAATGCTGATTTCTGACAACCATGTGTTCGTACTCTTCCTTACATACTTGCTTTTGCTGAAAGATTTTCTTTACTTCACTTGAAGCGAGCCCTGTGTTATTGAACTCAATGTCTTAATCATAAAAATCCAAGAGATACTGATTTAGTATCACTGTTTAAGCTGAATTGAAAAAAAAAGGCCAAAGCAAAAGGATTTCTTTCAATGGTAGGTGAGAATGACAAAGCGCAAGACAGTACTGAACAGCACTTAGCATCTTTGTTTCACAAAGGTGCCTCATTTGGTCTCAATGCTAAATACTAGAGTTTGCACAATAATCAAGTTTGACACCAAATTGCAATTGTGCCCATTGTACGGAAGAAATCTATTGCACTCAAAGCTAGCATTATTTCAGATTCCAACAGACAAATCTATACAATCCAACATTACTTGAATGTAATAGAAACTGTTTTCAGGTACTGAAGTATTCCAGTGCCTAAATCGCATCAAGGCCAGCGCACATTTAAAAATGAACTTATTTGAGTTACAGATTTATTGACCAGGACCTTGCAAAGGGAAAAACAACTTCACTGAGAGCTAAGAAATCTCAAACTTCCATTTTCAGGTTCAAGTTACAGGGCTAAGCATAATGTTAACATGGTGCTCCTACGTGTAAAACATTGTGTTGTTTAAACTAAAATTCTTTCCTTTGGAACTGAGAGCAAATTACTGTGATGACAAGAAATTCATAACATGATACATCCAGTTCAAGAATTCCCATGTTTCCTCCCCACAATCATATATTGCATTTTTTTACTTCATATTTTTCCACTACTAGATTTTATCACCTTAAAATTAGATGGCAATAATTATTTGGGTTCAAGACAAGTTCAAAGAGAGGGGCAGTATCACATCCCTCAAAGTAAGCTGAAAATTTACAAACAGGGTCTGGCCATGTACTTGGTTAGCAACAGCCTCCTCATCAAATGAGGAACATTTTTACTAAAGTACATCTTTGAACCTTAACTTTCAAATGTTTCTTCATTCTACCAGTATTTGGGCTTCACTCTTGATTACCTGAGTTTAGAAACCTAGAACAAAAAGAGAATCATTTCAAAACACCTTCCAAGTTCACTTTGCTTGTAAATAGATAGCTGACATTTTCTGTCTTTCCACAAATTCCTGCACTGATACTCCAAATAAAAAGGAGGCCAGGAAGAGGTGTGTGTGAGTTTGGATTAATTATCTGAAGCAAACTATTGTTTGATAACTAACCTATTGTTTAGTTGAAAGCTCACCTTCAATTGTATCTGCTATTGCAACTGTATTATAACTTCATTTTAATACACATATGAGCAGAAATGTGACATCCAACAGAAACACAAGAACAATTTCCATATTTTTCTTTTTTATTTAACCACGTAAGTACATGTCAACAGTTGGCATAAACTTCATAAAAATACAGTACCTTTTTGTGCTGTAACACTAGTCACGTTTATATAAAGATTTTGTCCTGCTTCCTTGAATTCAATTGACATTTTAAAAAGTGACTTCCCAAAAGCCCTTTTGGTGATAGTTTCCTTATAGAAATTTTTCCAAAATCTATTCTGCAAAAGTTAAAAAGCTAATGCATTTTCAGCCATTCTCCCTCACCCTCTCAATAAAACAGATTTTAAAAAAATAAGAAGTCTTAGAATACTGATCAGTTGTTACACTACTATTTTATCACAGGCTCCCATTTAACTGATACTGTTATAGGCATGGATGTTATTCCTATAGCATCTAATACTGCTAGATGCTATTAGAGCTAAAAAGACCAGTCATATCAATAGACTGATGTCTGAACAAAAAAAAAAAAAAACAACAAACAAGCCAAAACAAAACCAAAACATGAAAGATATACAGAGAAACATTAGACTTTGGAAGTCTTACACTGTAGAATCACAATTACTGTGACACTTCCCAATGGCAATAATCATACAAAAACTCTATCAAGTCAGTTAAACAACTAAAGGGTATCCTTGCACTGGGTATCTTGGAAAGTGAATTCTCTAAATTCTTTATTACTTATAATATTGGTGTGACACCAAGACGACAGAAAAACTGCAGAACCAGTCTAATACTGTTGGAGCAATTATACCCACACAACTGACTATACCCGTATCACAACTGGGTTACAGAATCACAGAATGGTAGGGGTTGGAAGGGACCTCTGTGGGTCATCTAGTCCAACCCTCCTGCCGAAGCAGGGTCACCTACAGCAGGCTGTAGAGGATCTTGTCCAGGCGGGTCCTGAATATCCCCAGAGAAGGAGACTCCACAACCTCCCTGGGCAGCCTGTTCCAGGGCTCCGTCACCCTCGGACGGAAGAAGTTCTTCCTCATGTTCAGGTTGAACTTCCTGTGCTTCAGTTTGTGCCCATTGC
>Ga0065711_1046088_pt1 | contig 13099 bp, 6 predicted proteins | sample Hoacrofraction12_FD_59098 | JGI IMG/M metagenome (GOLD analysis project Ga0065711, IMG submission 59098) | Hoatzin crop microbial communities from Cojedes, Venezuela - Epithelial fraction 12 v2 (version 2) | ecosystem: Host-associated > Birds > Digestive system > Esophagus > Crop | place... | reverse complement strand
AGACCCGCCTGGACCAGGTCCTGTGCAGCCTGCTGTAGGTGACCCTGCTTTGGCAGGGGGGTTGGACTAGATGACCCACAGAGGTCCCTTCCAACCCCTACCATGCTGTGATTCTGTGATTCTGTGATGTAGGTTATAGGCTAACTGGAGCATGTCTATTTTGAACAAGAAACAGTGGAAGCATGCACAGACAGACTGAGTCTAGGATGAAATTATGAAAGAATGGCACAAGAAGAAAGGCTTTCTCTTACCAGGCCTTTTACTGTCAAGGACTATTAACAGCAGAAATTTTTTATTATTTTCCTCTCACTAGCGAAATAGCAAGGCTCATGTTCCCGCTGCCCTTCCTCTGCAAAAAATTTGACCCCTTGAAATTTGTATTAAGAATCACCTTCAGACAGAATCTCTCTAGAAACTGGTTGCAAGCAGACTGCTTAGAAGGCTTTTTTTTCCCACCATTTGCAGGTCATTTATAAGAAAGTTATCAGATTATTGGTATATTAATCCAGCAGTTGGTTTCTCAAAATGAATTTCACTGACTTACAAGACTGGGCTTTCAAAACTATAGAAGCTTCAATTGACGAGATAAGTCTGATATTTTTTACCTGCAGTTTCATTATACATGACATCTGAGCCTGACTCGGAATGAACTTTTAACTTCTCCAGAGGGGGGGTGGGGGGGGGTTAGGGGTTTTTTTTGTTTGGTTTTTGGGCTTGGGTGTTTTTCTGTCAAAGGCCCTTGGGATTCATATCTTCAAATAAGCTAAACAATCTCCGTAATGTTTTTAACCAATTAAAAAGAGATTCCATGTATGAGCCACCCAATAAAATACCAAATGATAAAAATTGCAACAGTCAAGAGCTTTCTCTTGCATACAATATTCTGTCTCTTCAAGATGAGAATTTAAGGGTTTACTTACTGAATTTACTGAATTAAAGCTAGTTGTATTTCGTGCTCTGAAATCTACTGTTCATCTGTTCAGCGATATTCAACATGGGCACCTGTAAAGGAGAAGTGTTACTGTACCACTGTATTTTTGATTGACGGTATTTGCAACAGGAAATGCCCAGAATCTCTGACAACTGTCCAAAAAACCAGTTTGCCCCATCCTGATCTTATGATCAGATAGAACCCAGTTTTTCTGTCTCTTTGTAGTCAGGAAAGATTACTGCCGTCCAGTCATGAGATTGATGCTATTGTTACCTTGGAAATTACTACACCAATAGGTTTCAGTGGTGATGTGGCGCCTGTGTGAGTCCTAAGGCCTGAAGGCTTGCCTCTGTTCTCCCTGTAGCCACCTCAGAAGGGGAAAAAAATGGTTAAATCCTGAAAATTAGTGCTGTATCCAGAAAGAGTTTATGGCCTAGTTTCAGTTCACAGTGTGGTACAATCTGAGTGGCAAATATTGTGTCTTGTTGACAATAAAGGTCAAGCGATAGGTTTTCAGGGTGTGCTAAGGGCTGCCTGTGACTTTAACCTGCAGTCTACAGCTGCTGTTTTGGGATCAGCTTGTCTTTAAAAATTTTGTGTGTATGTTTATTTGTCCATTTCCAGTTAGTCATTTATAATGACAGTACAGTGCAAGTAACTGTCCCTCATTGCCAAGTGCTTCTTGTTTGCTTGGAGCTCAACCAAATTTAAAAGGAAACAACCCAGTAAAATCACAATCATCCCATTTCATCCTTTCTCAAATGATGCACTGATTTACCCACTAACTTCTTCTGGAATGAGCCGCACCTTCTCGGTCTTTTACCAACAAATGCAAGTGAAAAGAAGTCTTTCTTTAGAGTACAAAATATGTCAGCTGCTTTCTTCTCATTCCTCTGAAAGACAAAGTGCAAATACTAATAGGAGAAATTACCCAACACCTTCAGTAATGCCTTGGGCTGCAAAATACTCATGCCCAGTTCCCTGAATCACTACTTCCTCTGCAGTTTTCAGGACAGGATCTAACGTATGTTTGTATGTTCTAGTTTCTGCAGTTATCAAGGGTCTTTCCACCGGCAGTGAGGATAGACAAACGTGTCCAGAGGATGAACCTTTTTAAGACTCACCCTCCTGAGGCCTCAGTTCCCATCTACAAGAAGGAATAAAGCACTTTGCTGCATCAGAAGTGTATTATGAGGATAAATGCATTGAAGAATGTAAGGCATTTGCACTTTGACTCTACAGCTGTGTCAGTACTGGAGTCAGACCATGTTACAGAGGCTTCACAACAAAAATGGTTGGAAAACTTATTGTGTCAGGGTAACTGTGTGATAGGAAATGGAGTTTGGCTTGGCGTGTGCTTCTGAAATTTCCTTGGGAGTTTGTGATGACTGAAGATACAGAGGCTGTGAGGACAGTAATTACTCCCTTCTGATAGAGAAGAACTGAGAGTGTATTTGTACTCAGAGATGAGCAGAGCTCTGAAAGGAAGATGAGTTCAAGCAGAACACTACAAGGGAAAATGAATGATGGTGCCAACTGATCATAGGCGCTAATGAGGGTTTACAGCAATAAGTAAGCTGAGAAAAAAGCAAGCATTACTGTAGAGCAAACAACAACTCCTCACTACAAAGACAAGTACATGCCTTTGTAACAATCTGACTCTTAGAGGAATCTGGAGAGAATGCAGTCTTTGAAGATTGCTTAAGAAATAGGTGCTCAAAGTTCACAGGCTGACTTAATCAAAGCAAGTCATCCATTAACACCTCCTCCACACCCCAAGTTCTTTGTACCTCACAGCATCTTTCCTCTCTGGACAAGAAGAGAAGGCTTGTCTCTATAATTTTGTTGCTGATGAGTGATCTTATACCAAAACTACCATCAGAAATCTATTTATGCTTCAAATTTACGCTAGTGTAGGCTATTTTTGGTTGGTTGTGGCGTTTGGTTTTTTGTTTGTTTTTCTTCAAGATGAGCTTAGGATCTGTGTTATGGACCCTTATGTTTATTTCCATTGCCCATTCTGCTTCACTTCCTGAATCTTGATCCAGGGCTTCTCCTCAAAGATGTGTCTGGTCAGAGAGGATGGAAAACTCTTCTGCCCTGGCAGAGCAATGGAGCTTTGAATAGCAGCATCCTAAAGGGAAACCTCATACTTCTCCTAGAGCTCTGAAGCTGACAAAATATAACTGGCCAGAGTGAAATGCTGTCAGTGGTGATATGGGGCATGGGTATTGTAGGATACACCTCCTGGGTTACCTAACCCTTGAGAAAGGAGGAAGGGTGAATTGAATAACCCGAGTTGGTGGAGCCAAATCCAAAGATGATCTTTGTCAAGGTTAAACAGCCCCTCCCTTCTAAGGCATTCTGCTTCACCAGGGGAAGTCATTGTATTCACCATTCCCTCACAATAACTGACAGAGATGCTGTAGGACTATCACATGGAATAGCTTCTGGTAAAGAAAAATTGCAAGATAATCAACAAGTGGCTAGTTGGAGGTACACAGCCTTCATTTAAATGACCTTGAGGTGCCTTGGTCACAAGGCAGAGTCTGGCAGAGATGAACTCATGCTACTCCGAGTCTCTGCCCAGACTATAATCAGAGGTCATGCCACAAATCCTGCTGACCTGGGAGCTCTGCTGGTATTTATCACTCCAGCAAACAGTGCAGTTGCCAGCCCAATAAATTAAGTAGCTCTGGGGTGAAGTTGAAACACACGAGGCTCATTAGCTTATTGTGAAACAAGCAGAATGTTATGGAATAGCACAGATTATCAGAAAACGATGCACAGGACCAGCATCTCCTTTGTTCCTGCGGTCAGGGTTATCAGGTCATGGCATAATTTTAAGAAGTCTTGCTGATTCCCACACTTCCAGCACCTAACTGCTCTAACGCCTTGTTGTTTAACCAGTTTTGAGTCCCTGATTTTCTTGAGTGCTAGCTGTAGGGCAAATTTTTGATGCTTAAGAAAGAGTAAGGAGAAGAATGAGTACTATGACGGTTACAGCAGCACTTCATTTCTATTCTTCCAAGCTGTGTTTCACGTTCAATACAAATTTCTTGGGTTCTGCCTTCGAAGCAGAAGAAGGGAGCCTCATCCTTCTCAAGGATGAAGGTTTGGTTTAAAAAAAGCTGATGAAAACTCTACAGTAATAGACGGAAGTCAGCTGTTCTGTGCTCTCAGCTGTCTATTAGTGGCCAGGACACTGATAAATAAATAGCTAGTGTGCAGAAATAAGGGAAACAGTTCTCTTAATAGCTCAAGACTGTAAAAAATGTGTTGTTAGGCTAGATTATGGAATAGGAGTTATTTTTTAAAAAGTACAAGGAAATATACGAGGCAATTTACAGATGGGGACAAGTATAGCTGGGTACTTTAAAATGGAGTTGAAAAACAATGAGATACATCAGCACGGCAAAGAAAACTTACAAGTCTAACTCCAGAGGGACTTCTATTACATCTGCATATAAACTTAAATACTTGGGGAGGTAAGAAGAGGTAGTAACCATGAACTGAGCTACCAGCATTGAGAGGCAGAAAGAACAAATGCCTGCTTTAGAGGAGATAAATGAGAACTTAATTTTAAAAATGTGAAGAAAGATAATGATCATACTAAATTTGTACTTTGGAGTGTAGTGATACAACACTTACAGTGTAAAGGATGAGTGGCGCATGTCTGAATGCTGTAAAGACTCCAGGAAGTATGGAAGAAAAGCTATCATCCTTACTGAGAGGCAAATTGACCCTCTTCTCTTTGAGCAACACGAAGATGATCCAGGTTATTATAACAGGAGAAAGTACTAAGTGATTCAGTGCATCGACTCAAGTGCTATCAGTAAGAATCAAGTCATTCTCATCTGTTGTAATCAAATGTAATTAGGTAAAAAATGAGAAAGTGAGTATAGTTCAGGCTTAGCCTGCCAGCACTGGATTTTGATTTAGACTTGGTTCTGCAGTTTTATCAGCTTCACATGCCTTGAAAGAGGCCATTTCAGTTTGTGACCTAGGACACTCTGCAGCTGTTTATCATTCCTGTTTTAGCAAAAACACAAGGTCTATGTATAAAACAGCAAGAAAAAACAAGCAGCAAAACTGAAACAGCATTCAATAGCTCATTCTGCTATTAATGAAAGCACAGTTTAATATTTGGTTTTTGTTTAGTTTAATGACAAATGTTCCCATTAGACTCAACTTTCACTTTTGTAATGATAATCATGGGCTTTGTTGTGCTGAAAAAAGGAGTGTGATGATTACCACCCAATGGGGAGAGATGGGGATTAGACTCTACCATATACAATATTGTGTATATTTGTAAACTCAGCTCTTCTATTTTAATCATTCATGAGCAAACTGACTTAAAGACTTGATCGACATTACATGAATGAGACTGGCATAAAAGTTTTTTTTCCCTCTAGTTCTGTTGTCGTGTGATTTCATAGCTCACCAGGGTTCTTAGCCCTGCTTTGACTGTGAGACACCAAGTCCGTTCTTGGAGTTGGTGCTCTCAGACCAGACCAAGTAGGCTGTGGAAAGGGAGCTCAAATGTTGGCAAGCAAGCAGCCCTGTAATTACTTATTAAGCAAATGTCTCAGTGCACAGTGCAATACCTTCATGTTGCAGCCCTTCTGCTTGAATTCAGGTACTGCATTTCTTGCTGCAGCTGCTGTGGATAGCAAACCTCTTGAGTACGTGAATGGTCAGGTCCTGTGGTGTGGACCTTATTCGAACCCGGCAGATAAAAAGCAGTAAATATTTTGAACAGCAGAGTTCAGAGCAATATTCATCTCCTATCATTAAGAATTCATGGGTTTTATTTTAATGATACAAATGAACAATCAATTCATCATAGCACTAAAGCTTTTTTTCTGACAAATTTCTTCACTGTGTCCTCTCCTCTAACATACTTATTCAAATGGATCTTTCAATCATATATCTATACAAAACTTGCAAAAATCTAAATAAATATTGAGAGTGAGGAATGGAAGATTGTTCCCCCCCCACCATGCAACAGGGAAGGAGTTAACTGATTTATGGTAACAGAAAAGCCCATGAGTCCAAGGTACTGCTATCATGGGTGCAGAGGCAAATAATGAGATCAGTGATCAGATAAGAGACACTTTCTCCAGCAAATCTTTGAAATTCATAGTTCAATTACAGGAGCGGGCTGGGAATGATCGTCAGGAAGCTCAGGCTCTCTGAAAACATTATGCTGAACTGAAGCAGAGCTGTGCAGCTGAAAGTGGGCAAGGAGAGAGGTGGGATATGAGAAGGCTGGCAAAGGTTTGGAAAGAATATTAATATACATAAATGTTAATGTTTTCCTTTTACATGGAACAGATTTCAGAATGAGAGGGTTAATGTAAGATGCAGCAGCTGAAAGGAGCAATTGAGACAATGAGGACAGCTGCTCTAGTATTTTTAATCCCAACTGTGTACTTCTGAACTGTGATTTCCAAAAGCTGTTTCTGGGTGGGGGGCAGGGGGGGCTGTGGTTGGAGGTCACCAGCTGGGAGGAAAACTCTCAGAAGTTTACACAACGCACCATTTAAAAGCTGAGTGCATTGGCTCAAAGCAAGTTTTCGGATGGGTTATATAGACAGAAAACTGGTACATGTTTGGATAGATATAATAAAAGCTCCCTTGTACTCACCCTACGAGTTTTAAATTATGGAAATTAATTAGAGACAGCCCAAGGAGGCAGATGACCGTGGCTACATCTGTACTACTAACTGAAACAGAACCAGTCACAGATGGGCAATGCCCACACTACATAGCTTTTGGCCATGGGTTTCCTCTGGGCCCTCATCCAGCACTTCTACAGCATAATGATTATTTCTGTGGGGTAGCTAAAACTGTGTGAAGGCTCAGGTTTCAGTCTGCAAGACCAGTGTTTTCATAGTATGAAACTGAGGGCATGTGTTACATACCCCTGACGTGTACCATGTTTCGTACCTGGGGATTCAGATGCTGCTGGGACAGGGCTGGAGGACTGTGTTTAAAGCAAGGAGCCAGCTCCAGTGGTTTAGACATCTCTATACTGTCTCCTGGAAGCAGTTTCCAGCCAGTGTTATCACCCTTAGTTAGGCCTTGTTGACTGAGTTCAAAACTATGCCAAAGAGCATGTTAAGTGATGGGGGTGATTTAGGGCCCAGTAAAAAAGCTCGTTGCTTGGTCTTGTTTTATTTAGCATTACAGGAAAAATAATTTTCATTAAAATAGAGCAGATAGGATTTAGTACTAGATGAAAAAGGCAATGCAGAACTGATGACTGGATGCAGCTTTGCCAATGATGCTTAGGGAATCAGGGTACAGATGTGCACGTACTCCTGTTAGGACCTCCAAATGCACTGCTGGTCCTGCTACTTATGTGGCATGGCTTTTCTTCCCCACTAGCAGTGGTCTCTCTTCCCCCAGCAACCTCCAGCTCCGTCCAGCACTGTAGTGACTGTGGCTTGCTCTAAAGGAGGGACTGTGGGCAGAAAGATGTATCAGACAAGGGACTCTGTACAGAGACAGACAGTATCAATACGACAAAGAAGTCAATTCACTGAATAGTGTGTTTCACACACTGAAATGTGTGATCTTTAATTTTTTATGGTAACAGAAAAGCCCATGAGTCCAGGGTATTGCTATCCTGGGTGCAGAGGCAAACAATCAGATCAGTGATCAGATAAGAGACACTTTCTCCAGCAAATCTTTGAAATTCACAGTTCAATTACAGGAGTGGGCTGGGAATGATCATCAGAAGCCTCAGCCTCTCTGAAAATATTGTGCTGAACTAAAGCAGAGTTGTGCAGCTGAAAACGTGTAGGCTTTGAGGACCCTCAGCAGAACTCAAGGCAGGGTTGAGTTACTAGGAGCCTCCTATAAACCAGGCGCTTTGCTCACACTAGAGCAGATAGGCCACACCAGGGCTGATGTTTTGCGACTGGTATTTCAGATTTTGTGACTCCAGGGCAGCCAGGTCCCATATATGGAAGCCAAGCACCTGTATTTCCCCCTCTCCGGCTGAAGTTGCAGGCTTGGGACTTTGGGTTGCAAAACTAAGGTGACAACTGATCTTCACGTGCGCAGTTTTTGAATGATGTTCTTAGAAATTCAGCTCACTGGAAATTTCAGAGTGCTCTGGGTTTGGGCTGAATCAAAACAAAGCAAAAAAAAAAAAGGAATAAAGAATCAGAGTACTTCCATTGCATTAGAAATTCTCCTTCTTGGTCTGCTCAGCAGCAGGATTACTAGAAAAATGAAGTACAAAGCACAGTCCATTCATACTAGAATTGACTATTGTATCAGCCTCCTCCCTGACAGGGGACTAAAGGAGCTTGATAAAATCAAAATCAAAGCCAAGAGGCAATAAAGCAACTATCAATATACTTAGGGAGAGCACTGGGGAGGAGGTGAGTAATTCTGAGCAAGGGACAATTTTGACACACACAGAGATGGATTTTTGCAAGCCATGAGTATATTTAAGCATGAAATGGGATCAATCCTCATAACCATTAGAAAAGCTGAGTTCTGACGCCCCCAACCCAATGCTGTGTTGCCTAATATGAAGTTTGAGATGTTTAGAAGACACAATAGCTGGAAATAGCGGACTAGACCCCTGCATATAAGCTGCAGGGGATGTGTTGAAGAACACCGTCCTTCCCTCTCCACCCAGATGAGTAAGCACAGTGTCAGTGAAGTCAACGGTGTGTACCTGTATCTCATGACACCTAGCTGTCAGGGCGTATGTAGGCTCTAAACCTGATCCTATGTGTTGGGGATGTTTGTGTTTCACTTTTCAGCAGTTATGCAAAAATTTCCACCCATTTCTGGTTTTGCTATCTCTGTAAACTTCATTAAAATCAGCAGACGTGGAGAAAAAAACAAAAGAGTCAGTCCCAACATATGAGTAGATTGGCAGCCATGACAATATCTTGTTGGAACCACTAAAATATGTACAGACAAAAGACAATAATCTCACTGGCATAATCTTGTTCTGCCTGCCCCAGCCCATCCTACCCAGCTGTACGTTTCTCTGAATTTTTCCACTGCAGATAAATGGATGGGGCTTGGAGGTCCCAGTCCTTTAGGCAGCTGTGAAAACTCAGCATTCAGCTTCCACTTCTTCTGCAGGGTGTCAGAAACAAAGTCTGTGCTCCACAGGCAACAGAAGCTGTACTTTCTTACATGATGTTTCCAGAATTACAAACTTCCCTTACATTTCCCTGCCCTCAGGAAATTTAATAGCTTGTTTCATATTTTAAATTAAACTTCAGGAACGCAGCAGGAATACTCCAGTGGCTCTCCTGCACAGAGACTTTGGCCAGGCATGGACTGGCCAGGGAGTGAGGGCAGAGGCAAACAGACCTTTAACCCTGTGCCCCTCATGTGTGACAGAGTCACGGCCCTGGCTGCTGGCCTCCTCATCCTGTCAGGGCTATGTGTGCCCCAGGCACAATAGCTGAAAAGTGCCACTTCAAAGTTGTAAAAGGTTGAATTCATGAAAACGGAAAAGAGCAGCTTTGTGACAGTTTCTTACTAGAGGAAGTACACGCGCACATGTTGTGTAATGAGTGTACAATATAGCACACGTGAAGTCGTGAGCACAGTCACTAGGGTGAAAGTCGGTGGTATTCTTGCTAAACAGCATGTATGTAAGTAGCACAAGTCTCAACATTACAGAGCCCTCCTCTTGGCTGTGTCAAATATTTTATGGGATTATTTCTGTACAAGCTATTTCTAGATGTGGCCTGTGTCAGAGGTTTCGGCTGGCTGGATATCTAAGCATCTGTTTACAAGCGTCAGGATGGATGGAATGTTATCAAGTACAGTCAAAGGGAACTGGAAAGGACACATCTGCTGGCGCTCTGCTTCGGGTCTACAACTGTCATGATTAAAAATAAAATAAAATAAAACACACTAGGTAAATGTCACTGCCGTTGCATGATGTCATTTAAACATTGCATTTACAAATGAGTTCAGGGCTGATAGCTAAACTGCACTGGGCTCATGTCAGCAATGACAAATAAAAGCACAATTCAACTTAGAATTTTGATAAAAGACCTCTTTTTCCTGTCTGGCTGTTTGGTCTCTTTCCGTTTTGGTTCCTTCTGCTCACTCAACCAATAATACAAAAATCCTTAAGAAAAAAAATATCTTCAAAGAAAAAGAACAGGGAAAGTTACTTGCTTAGATATAATTTTATATACAATGTGTCACTCTATATGCGTCCCTCTGTATCACTGTTTGTGTGTGATCATTTCAAGCGCATGAAGCTAATTTGAACAAAGTTAATTAAAAAAAAATAAGTGGGGTGGGGTGGTTTGTGACAAGCCAAGTTGAAAGCATGAGGAAATGCAGGAAATCAACAAGAGGAGCAAGGATATCTAAAACATGACCACAAAAATGACCTTGTTGGCAGAACATAGGCTTATGAGTAACATAACTCACATAATAGGACTATCTAATAGTAAAGGATACAGCTCTGCACTGGTCCTGAACTCCAGGCAGGGGAGGAAGCTGGACTTGTTGAAATCCACTGGGTGATGATAGAAGAAGAGAAGGACTTGTTTGCTACTGCTGTTAGACCAAACCACTCAAACAGAGAATGTGTGCCGTGGAAGACTTTTTTGTGAATAACATGATAAATCATTCAACGCATAGGATCAGAGAGTCAAAAGAGAGTTTAACTGTCTAAAGAATGGGTAGGAAAGGAAACCATCATGACAGAGATTGATCAGCAAGCTCTACATTGAAATGCACTCATCACCTTTTCTGGTGCAGTAAGAAAAACAGGCAGGGGCAAGGCCCTTTTGGATGTGGTTCTAACCAGTGAAGTGTAGTTGTTTGAGAATAAGATGATGAAAGGCAACTTGGAGACAGGGACTATAAAATTACAGAGTTCATAATCCTAAGAAAGGAAGAAGGAGAAAAGGAGAAAATCATGGACTTGAAGCAGGCAAACTTCCACACATGCAAGTCAACAACGAAGTCAAAGGAAAATGTAATTCATTTGTTGTGGCAGAAAACATAAGCTATTCCTATTGGAAGGGAAAAGTGCTTGGAGATGAGTATAGAGAAGTTTTTAATTGATCTCCAGCTCCCAAAGTTCCACCTCAAAAATGGAAATCAGATCAAATTCTAAACCACATAAAATAACAGCACATCTGTATAAAACCCACTCAGAAAACTAAGGCACAAAACCAACATACAGCCAGCAAACACTTCAAAAGATAATGTGCATTAATAATAAGGAAGAACAGGGAAAATGTTGATTGTTTTTCCCGTCTGTCTGGTGGAGCAGAGGGAAGGTGATGACATAACTGATGATCCCAAGAAGGTCAGGGTATTTGAAACCTTTTTTGCATGTCAGCTGCAGGCACACGACTAGCATAATTTACATTCATGACAAAGAGTTAAGAACTTAATCTAAAACAGGGAAGAAATAGGACAGGAGAGTGTTACAGAATGTTCACCAGTCAGCCAGACCAGATAGACTATGGCCTGGGATATTCTAAGAATGAGGTGAAGAAGTTAGATTAGCTATTACTTGAGAATTCATCAAAGATGGCTAAGAGATATGAGACTGGGAAAGGACAAAAATTACAGCTGTATTTTATAAAAAGAGGGGAGAGAGAAGAGGAAGAAGAGCCTGGAAATAATAACCTAACTCACTTCAACTCACAGAAAAAAAATATTTAGAATCAATCAAACTATTTGCAAACACTTGAAAGATAGCAGGAAATTAATAGCATAAAAACTACTTTGCTAATGCATATCTTTTTAAACCATTTTACTTTACTTTGATACTGTCATATCACAAAATTAGAGTTTTACAGGGGCCTGTCTCTGTTATGATTAACTTTTATTAACAATCTGGATAACGGCCTTAATAAACTTGCAAATGAGACAAAGTTGGAAGGAATTGCAAACATAAATGTGTTGTAAAATATAATTCCATTTCAGAACTAGATTGAGAAATTGCAGTAGTGGAATGAAAAATGATTTAAATGCAACAGGCAGAAGTACTGCATTTAGGTGGGAATAATAAAATGAAAAAACATACAGCCCAGGAAATTCCTTTTTTTAAGAACTAATTTTCCAGAGAAATACCTGATGATAATCAGTCACAAACAGAAGATGTACCAAAAATAACAATCTATTGCAAACGCAAGAGGCAAGCAATACGCTGTGATCTGTAAATAGCAGTACAGCCCTCAAGCCTCCCTCTTCTCAGCACTACTAGAACATCGGGTAGAGGACTTGGTCCCTTTGGGGCACTATACTTCAGAAAAGACATTGGCCAACTGGAGAAAGCCCAAAACAATGCAAGTGATTAGAGGCAAAGAGAATGTGATCTATGATGAAAGATTTTTAAAATAGAGATGGCTTGGCCTAAGGCAGAGAAAAGACCAAAGAGTACATGGCAATGCTTTTCAAAGACAGAGAAGAGAATAATCTGACCACTCTTTTCACTGTGGATAGAAGAATTCAAGAATTTAAATTGTAGTGAGAAGAATAAGGGTTAGGCATTAAGGAAAACATTCTAATATAAACTTGTGAAATTCAGATACAGGTGACTTTGATAGGTAGAGGGGTCTTTATCACTGAGACTTCTTAAAAAAGCTAGTCAAGAAACAAACTAGGCAAGGACAGACCATCCTGCTCCGGGACACAGGAATGAACTACATCGAGAGTAGTTAATTTGTAGGTTTCTGCCGCATTTGGCTCCTCAGTAATTCAAATGTAGTTACCATGTTTAAATGATGACGCCAAATTATTAGGGAAATTAAAGTAACAGTAGGAAAACCTGGAAAAGAAGACAATATTAAATGTGAACAACCTCTTTTTACAGTGGCTTGACAGAATGTTTCAAATAAAATGGCCTGTATAGTCAGTATTATTGAAGGGTATTGTTAACACAGGCTGTATATGCAAGTCCATACAAGTTCCAAAAAAAAAGTGAAAAATGCCAGCTATAGAATATAACAGATTTTGTTCTTCCTGTTTATTACCATCAAAGCAATATTTTAGACTTCTATGTGGCCAAGCCTGAAGTCTCATAGAAGTCTAAAATATTGCCTTGATGAAGGAAAAAAACATACCTGAAAATAAAAATATTTTAATAACTCAAAGGCAGCAAAGCTCACAAAGCCAATGTAAAAACAGAAACAATCCTTCCCC
>Ga0065711_1046087_pt1 | contig 13099 bp, 5 predicted proteins | sample Hoacrofraction12_FD_59098 | JGI IMG/M metagenome (GOLD analysis project Ga0065711, IMG submission 59098) | Hoatzin crop microbial communities from Cojedes, Venezuela - Epithelial fraction 12 v2 (version 2) | ecosystem: Host-associated > Birds > Digestive system > Esophagus > Crop | place... | reverse complement strand
CCCCCCCTTACTGTTTGCAGTTCTTGCTTCAATGCACAGGAAATGCATTATTCATTTATTTCCAGCATTTCACGGGGTTTTTAAAAGCACAAGACAATTAGGATATGTCTTCTGGCTTACTATACTATGTAAATAAGCAGAACAAACTGGCTTAAATACTTTCTCTGTTGTAAAGCCTTTTATCATCTATAAAATGATGATGCATTATGCTGTGGTCAGGCAAAAGGCGATACTGGGAACATACTGTATGAGTCATCTTCAAAGTACGTATAATTCCAAGTAATGAATTTACATATGGTCACCGGAAGAACTGTATGGCCAAGCTACTTTGACACAGACTGTAAGAAACACAGCAGTTCTCATTAGGTTTACAAGAGGAACATGGTAAAATTAAATTATAACACTGACTACAACTGTGATCATACATTTATCCTACTGCAAGGATTATAAGCACCAAAGTAGTTTCATACATTATTTTAGCTAAACTGTTACGACAGTGCGTGGCAGCCAGCACAGCTTAGGCCTACTTGACAGCAGCGTTAGCATGTGTAGGTGAACTTTAGTTAACACTGTAGAAAGGAATAGCTTAGTTCTAAGAACAGAGATGACAACCTGTTAATCAACTTGACAGCTATGAATCTGTTGAGAAAATCGAGTTAAGCAAACTGTGAGCTCCAGAAGGTGGTTAGGGACCAAGTGTTAGAATGACCCAATGCATCAGGCATTCTCCACCCAATCCAGCAAATGATGGTGTTTGGAGTCACTTGAAGAGAGAACCCCAAGGGCCCCACAACTCTGCACCAGGAGTTGTGACCATCTCTCCAACTTCCAGAGACACCCGAGAGGACAAAGATGCTCAAGAAAGGATGGTGTGGCACAGCGTGGTGGGAACCACTCTACTAACCCATCCAACACCTCTCCTGGAGAAAAGCTGCCATGGCAGCATCTATTTTTATATTACTCCATCACACAACACACCTTGCAACAACAAAAACTTTCAAACAATAATAGGAGGAGGGAGTAAGCTTTGCTCCTCCCCCTTAGTTGAATGAAGAACTGAAATTAAGCTCTATTCCCTCAGAACTTCTATGAAACTCCGTACATGCAAATACCTATATTTGCATAATAATAAAAAAGAAAACTTTTACTTTTACTTTATTGACATCAATAGGACAAAGCACACTACTAAATTCAATTATTTGAATAAACTGCATAAAAATGTTAAGATACACTTCTATAACTTCTTCAAGTCTTAGACAATAATTATTCAGGTTCTGACATCTAAACAAACATACAACATGTGAAAAAAAAAATCAAAAACTTTGGTTAATTCAACAAGAAGTTGTATTAAAGCATACAAAAAAAACCACCACGGAATAAAAGTTTGCGGGATAACCTGTGAAAAGCATTTATGATTAACACATATTCTTCCTCAAACAAGAGAAGGAAGACAAGCAGAGAATCTGCAGGGTCAGTACAAGATAACGGTGAAAAGGACTACCCAAAGCAAACAAAGGCCACAGCAACACTTCATCAAACGTTCTACTGGTGTATGACAGGAGTTCCCAAAGTAGAACAAAGTCACAAACAAGTTCAGCAGTTGGCAGAAGAACTTGCAGAACAAAGCCAATAATGAGAAGTCACAAAAGTTTTGAAGAAAATTGAGGAAAAAATAACTTTTGTACTTGCTATTGTATTTAAATTCTTACTGAAAAGTATGTTGACACTCAAGAAAAGGAAGACGGCAGAAATATTGATATTTATGGGAAGATCTGGACAACTACAGACTGGTAAGCTTGACTTCTCTACAGTGCAAAATTACTTAAATATAATAGAGAACAAAATTAATGAGTAACAAAAAATGCAACATGCATAAATGAATGGTATGCATAAATGCAACATGGGTTTATAAAGCAAAGACGTGTTTCACAAAGCCATGAAAGCTGTTTGAAAGGCTCAAGGAGCAGGCAAGAATACTCTGATTGGCCTAAATCTGGACTTCAAAAAATAAAAAGTTTGAAAAATGTCAAAACCATTTATAAAAATTTAGAAAACAGTATGTTAAGTAGCCAAATTCCAAAATACTACAAAATAATACCAATTTGATGTTTAGAAATTTCTGAAAAAACACCCCCAAAACTTTTAAGGCTCAAAAACTACTTGGCTGTACTAAGGTTTGTTGAAGTACTGTTTTCTTGCTGCTTTTCTTCTCGCTCTAAGTCCACCTTTTTAATTTATGCTAGCAAAGTGTGTAACAAAAATTTATAAAAATATCAATAAAAAAATAGACTGCATATATGGCTAGCAACTGTAAGGCAATGAAAGCCTGTTCACGCCCTTTTTCCATATCCTTACAGTGAGATCAACTATGCCATCACCTAATGAGTAACAATAAAAAACCTACAGTTATTAAAAAGCAATATACCTACAGTTTGTTTTTTCAGAAAGGTACTGGCACAACATCAACAGCAGTCAATTTTAAAAGAACTCAATTAAACAGAAATACAGGTAACAGCACCGAAACATTGATCATTCTGTCTTAAACAAAGTATGTTCCCTTGAGAAAGATCTCTCAGATTTGGTGTTTATTTAAAGTTATAAATAAGAAACAATCCTCACCTATTCTCCTCTGAACAACCCACTTTGAAAGCTGCTAAACTGATAACAATGTGGGGTTTTAACTGTTGTGGTGGATTCTTCATCTTTGTAGTGCCTGTCAGAACTATTCTTATGACACCTCTCCTCCCTGAAATCTATTTCCCTAATTTTATGAAATTCAATTTTGTACATATGTCTAGAGTATTTTAGAAACCTAAAGGGAAATATGACTTAGTGAACTTACTTATTTTCTTCGAATAAATCCAAACAAAACCTTTGTGTTATTCCCGAAGCCTGTTTCTGGGCATGTGCTGTTTCTAAGAGTTTAGTCTACTACTTGTTTGTTTGCTGCTGCTGAAGCATCACTCTACACTAGGTAAGAAAATGTAGTGCTAACCCCAAAAAAGGAAATTACAAATACCAAAAGACAAACAAATAGAAAATGCTTAGATTACCTACAACCAAACCCCACACAACGATAAAAAAAAATTTCAAAACCAGTGAAGGTGCCCAGTTCACTTTTCAAAAGTGGACTGAATAAAACCCACCAGTAATTGTCTTAATAGCACCCCACAGAGAAGAAATTAGGAATCTCCTGTCACACAACCAAGCATCTTTGGAAACTGGAAAAGCTCCACATATTTAGTATTTGTCTGTCATGTCCTTTAAAATCTTGTTCAGAACACATGGCCTTATAGTCCAGTTATTTTCTCTAGTCACAGGCTACATGCTTTGCATTAAGCTAACACCACATGCTTCCAGACTTTGTTAGGCTATATCAAGCCTTGACTTGCCTGCCTGGAGCTCTGTTTTGGATTATTTAGCTGCAACAGGATTTGTCTAGTAACAGAACGACTACTACCCCACTAGTTTTAGATTTTGCTTAGCCTTGCACAAGATTGTGGCACAAAGTTTACTGTTGCTGTTTACTGTTACATACATTTCTATAACTAGCAGATACAATATGACGCTAAATAAAATGCAGCATAGGAAAGAAAGGGCATGAGATGTGAGCAGATACATGTGTTAAAACTACTGAGAGTAATTTCTTTAGACCATTAAGACTTCATTAAGACTAACAACAAATTCTTGGCTTTGAATATAAGGTGTATTCCTTAGGCCCACAAACCATATAAGTTGCAGTGTCACAAAGCGGTGGAGAATGTGATGAACCTCGTCTGTAATCTGGATGCAACAAATGGTAGAAAATGCAGGCAACAAAACCAGTTAAAACTAAATGCAACAATACCTTACAGAATATATTCTCCTACCATTTAAGTATAGGGTACATTCTTTATTGTTGAACCTTCTTCTATTTGTTTTGGTACAGGTCCGTTTTAAACTAAACCATACACTTCAATCAGTATTTGCATTTTTCTTCAGCAGCCATGATAAAAATTTTTACTCCCCCTAATTTTGAGATTATTTAGTTGAAACCTGTTACACCATCACCAATTTATCTCTCTGGAGTACAGAGTCTTTCATTCCATTGCATTTTCTTGATTCAATTAGCTCTGCCATTCAAAATCAGTAATTCACACATTGAGAGATGCCACCAACTCCTGTACTCATGTTAACATCCGTGAGGCGTTTCAATGATTGTAGACTTCAATAGACTACCATACAGTCAGTAATAAAGTATAGTACTGCAAAGTTACATTTACTTTTCAAATAAAGTCAAACTTCTTGTTGTTTAATTACATGAGAACTGGAACATCTGTCATTGTTATCAGCAGTTTAAACACAGTATAATTTCATGCAAAACTTTATGTGAATGGACTGCTAAGTGAGGAATCAGCATCTATCACACTTGATTTAAACTGTCAATGAAGAAGCAGTCAGAGACAGAACAAACTACACTACTATGAAAATCCTGATCAAGAGCAAACTACAGTTTTATCTTCGCCATAACAATGCAATTTAGTTGAAAGGATGCCGACAGATGTAACTGTTGTAAAAAAATACATCTCTTCTTTTAATTTCCCAAATCAACAAGGCACACGTACACCTGTGCTATTTGAATATAACAGAGACAAGATAAGACAACGAAATGCAAGAAACACATTGGTAAAAAGTACTGTTATTCTCGTACTTTAGTCAAATTTCATTGAGAATTTGACTGCAGTTCATAACCAGAACATACGTCAGCTTTGCTGGAATAAACAAGGTAAAGATCCACCAGATTATGTTAGTAAACTATTTCAATAGGAACACAAAGAAAAAGTAAAAGTTCCAAACAGAAGTCTACAAAAAGCAGAATGAGAAAAGGTTATACAAGAGGAAGCAAACGCAAGTCTAAGCAAGGTATTGCTTAGACATCTACTTTTGAATGATTTGTTTCATGAAAACATAAAAAACATTAAAATTAGTATAAAGTGTCCTGGTTCACTGGGATAGAGTTAATTTTCCTCCCAGTAGCTGCTGTGATTTAGTACCAGAAGAATGTTGATAATACACTAATATTTTTAGTTATTGCTAAGAAATCAAGGATTTTTCCCAGTCTCCCATGTTCAGCTAATGAGGAGGTGTGCAAGAGCTGGGAGGGAGCATAGCCAGGCAGCGACCCCAAGCTGACCAGTGGAAATATTCCATACCATGGACGCAATGCTCAGTTTATAAACAGGGGTGGGCCAGAGGGCATGGCTGGGTGGCATGAACTTTTCTCTTTTCCATGAGCTTGATCTTTTCTGTGAGTTTGGAGAGTTCTGAGAAATTGACAAGTTTAGTGCAAACCACAAAACCTCGGAGCTCCAGGAAACCCATGGGTTCTGTGATCACCACTCAAGGACTGATTGCGCAATTGGTCATTGGGCAGTGAGAAAAACTTTGTGTTGTTCTGGGTTGGCGTGGCAAGGTTTTGGTAGCATGGGGGCTACAGGGGTGTCTTCTGTGAGAAGCTGCTGGAAGCTTCCCCTGTGTCAGACAGAGCCAATGCCAGCCGGCTCCAAGATGGACCCACTGCTGTCCAAGGCTGAGCCCATCAGTGATGGTGGTAGTGCTTCTGCGATAACATGGTTAAGAATGAAAAAAAAATAAAAATAAATAAAAAACAAAAACAAAACCCTGCGTAATGGCAGTTGCAGCAGAAGAGAGGACCAAGAGGGTGTAAGAGAAACAACTCCGCAGACACAAATGTCAGTGAAGAAGGAGGGGGAGGAGGTGCTCCAGGTACCAGAGCAGAGATTCCCCTGCAACCCGTGGAGAAGACCATGGTGAGGCAGGCTGTCCATCTGCAACCCAGAGAGGTCCACGGTGGAGCAGATATCCACCTGCAGTGTGTGGAAGAACCCACACCAGAGCACATGGATACCCAAAGGAGGCTGTGACCCCATGAGAAGCCCATGCTGGAGCAGGCTCATGGCGGGACTTGTGCCCCTGTGGGGGACCCATGGTGGAGCAGCCTGTTCCTGAAGGACTGCACCCCATGGGAAGGGACCCACACTGGAGCAGGGGAAGAGAGTGAGGAGTCCTCCCACTCAGGAGGAAGGAGGGGCAGAGACAACATGTGATGAACTGACCACAACCCCCATTCCCCATGTCCCACTGTGCCACTCAGGGGAATTTAGGAGGGAAGTTGAGCCCAGGAAGAAGGGAGGGGTGGAAGGAAGGTGTTTTAAGACATGTTTTTTATTTCTCATTATCCTTCTCTGATTTAATTGGTGATAAATTAAACTAATTTCCCCAAGCTGAGTCTTTTGCCTAAGATGGTAATTGATGAATGATCTCTCCCCATCCTTATCTCAACCCACAAGCCTTTTGTTATATTTTTTTCTGCCCAGTCCAGGTGAGGAGAGGCAGTGATAAAGTATCTTTGGTGGACATCTGGCGTCCAGCCAGGCTAATCCAGGACATGTATATAGCTTGTTTTACATATTCTATTATTATTATTCCATTCTTTGTTGTCTTATTAAACTGTCTTTACCTCAACCCATGAATTATACTTTTTGTCCATTCTCTTCCCCGTCCCACGGGGTAGGGGAATCATAGAATGGTAAGGGTTGGAAGAGACCTTAAAGATCATCTCGTTCCAACCCCCCTGCCATGAGCAAGGACATCTTCCATTAGACCAGGTTGCTCAGAGCTCCATCCAACCTCGCCTTGAACACTGCCACGGAGGGGGCATCCACAGCTTCTCTGAGCAACCTGGTCCAGTGTTTCACCACCCTCATGGTTAAGAATTTCTTCCTAATATCTAATCTAAATCTGCCCTCTTTTAGTTTACAGCCATTCCCCCTTGTCCTATCACTACACACCCTTGTGAACAAAGTCCCTCTCCGTCCTTCCTGTAGGCCCCTTCAGGTACTGGAAGGCGGCTATAAGGGCACTCCGGAGCCTTCTCTTCTCCAGGCTGAACAGCCTGAACTCTCTGGGCCTGTGCTCGTAGGAGAGTTACTCTAGCCCTCTGATCATCTTCGTGGCCCTCCTCTGGACCCACTCCAACACATCTATGTTCTTCCTCTGTTGGTGGCTCCAGAGTTGGACACAGTACTCCAGGTGGGATCTAGAGCGAGTGAGCAGCTTCCCCCTTATCTCCAGGTGGGGAAGGAGCGAGTGAGCAGCTGCGTGGTCCTAGTTGGCAGCTGCCAGGTTAAACCAGGACATAAAGACCACAGCAAGAACCTGTTACTCGATCACAAACGTTTAAAATATGCTTCCAATGAAACTATCATTCAATATCTAGCAGTTTGTGTATAATACTTAAATCACTAGATCACAATAATTTGAAATTTGTTTATTCACTTAGAAGTAGATTGCAGCAAGACAAATGTGTTTTGTGAACTTAAGACCTGTAAGGAAAAAAATGTGTTAAATTCTATCAAGAAGAGAAACAAGCTTGTAAACATTTTAGTAACACTGCAGTCTGGGAAGTTAGACTTTGGGGCAATATGCCAAAACCAGGAGAAAGAGAAAAATACCCCTCTTGTAGCTTGATGAACAGCATCTGTGTGGCTAATTAAAAGGCAATTTTAACCAATAAACCAGGGAAGATTCAAGAGCAAAGAAACTTTTTGCTGTCTTAAACTTTACAGCTAGGGTAATATTAATATATTGTTTTTCTATGTTTGACAGTAAATGAATCAAAAAACAAGCAAGATTAGTTCAATTAGTGTCTAGATAAGGCATAGGAATGAACTCAAACAGAATTCTCAAGAGTTTTCCAAGACACAGTTCAAGTTTCAGATATCTACATTTAAATACCTATATGTAGACAGATACCTATATGTCTGTAGATACCTACATGTCTGTAGCCTATATGCATAGCCAAACTCCCATTTCTGTTAATCAGTAGCCTACTAGATTCTTCTTTAAAACTCCTTGAGATTCTAATTTCTGTAAGATCTTCTTTATGACACACATGGAGTGACTGGGGCACTCCAGGATCCATTGTCTTTACTGACCAGGTACCCAATTCATCAGCTTAAACATGAACACATAGTGTACAGAGTACCATTACAACGGCTTCAGCGTGTCCTATCTGGTTTACAAATGCCAGTCCAGGAGGCTGGGAATCTCCTAAAGGAGCTGCATCGTACCTACAAAGGCATCCAAAATGACATTTGAAGTTCACACGTGGGCAACTAAATTGCGTCTTGTATTTCCACTGGTTACATTAGAGTTTAGACATCTAGCTCAAATTCTTGATGTGTTGTCTTACTTGCAGACTAAATCCTATCCAACGTCTTACAGTGCTAAAGAGAAAGATCTGCCACTTAGAAAGTTCATTTGTTCCCGAACTACAAAGTTTTAAAGAAGTCTGATATATTACCTTCATCTGTGTCTATTTGTTCAGGAAGAAAGTCTCAACCACAAAAATGCCTCAGAAAATCAAAAAGTAAAGTCTGTCATGATTTGTTCTCAAATTAGAGGTACGTGACTTTTGTTTAGAAATATCAGATTATGACTTTCTCATTTTAAAGTAGTGCTAGATCCATTTAAAAACATGTTTAAAAAATTCTGAACATTCAAATACAGATTGGTATTTAGAATTATTAAATTACCAGAAAGCACTATTGACTTCAGAGCTAACAACAGTCAAAAAACTATTTTTTTCCCTGCTTCTAGAGTGTGGCTACTAATCAAAGAAATGCAGCAGAAATAACAGATACGGTAATTTCTTCTAGAAAAAGAGATTGTCCCGTCTCTAATGATGGTAATAAAGGGTCAGATCAAAGAGAAAACAGTGCAAAGAGTTCAAAGAACTTAAGAGAGAACAGAAGTTACAGATAACTAACTTCTCTTCAAGTGCTTGTGTCTACATGCATTCGTACTACACACAATTCCATGGAGTATCCACTCCATTACTTGTCTTCAGTGTTCCTAATTAAGCAAAAATTGAAGAACAATTATCCCAAATGTAACACCATTCCTTGACAACTCTCAGAGTACCTAACACTTAAGCAAAATGCCTGTGACGCTCCAGCTGACAGCTCTATAACTGTCAGCTCTGGTGACACAGAACAAACAGTCACCACTTGCACTCCAGATGAGTGGGCCCTAACTGCTTTCTTTTACACTCAATTACCTTGGATAAGATTCTGTAAACAGACTGACAGCCTTTTAAATTTTCAGCCACAGACACAAGGTGTCTCATATTGTAAATGAAGAGGTACTTCTGCTGAGGTACTATGAGGTTTAGTGAAGACAGGCAAATTAGCTTCCTAGTGAGACAGAAGTCATTGTGAGCAAGACGTTCTGGGCAAATGGTCTATATCTAAAACCAATTCATGAAGAGTTGTAGATTCTGCAGGTGAAGGTATTTTGTCAGTTTGAGCTTAAGAAGATGCCTGAAGAAGTGTAATTTTTTTAGGCTTTAACAGCAAAAGGCATATGGTAATAATACACAGCTCTCTGGTGCACCTTCTAAAACTTTGCTGTGGTGCTGAGGACTGCAATTTCTAAGTACTCTTTCCTGAAGGGCACCTCTAACCCAAACAGTAATTACACCTTGAGAGTATCTTGCTGTTTGCAACAGGCGTGCAGTGAAGGCACGTAGAGGCACTTTCCTTTCTTCAGGGAAAAGCCAAGAGCAAATCTTTCACTTCACCTGGCGGCCTGGTCAGATGCTTCCTTCCCTTCATCTCTAAAGAACTGCAGCTAAGTATAGTCCACCATGTTAGTTTTCATAGGGCTTTTGGACCTGCAAGTATATTCCATCTGGAATGCTTTTAATGCCCTGCTGCAATATGGTGGGGATATCTACAATACCTGACTTTGCACGTTTATCTAAGAGATGGGCATGTATTGACAGATAAGCACACGTTATTTATGGTAGGGAAAATCTTTGCATGGATGATGATACAACTCTCACCGGGAATGTCAAAATTTTGAATGCTTTTCTCCATGAGAAACTAGACCACTGAGATCAGATATATTCTGCTGAGAAATTACAGCATGAAATTCTAATTCTCTGTGATGCAAACTGAGGATGTCTATCAAGTTACAGTATGCATTTTCTGAGGATTCCACAGTTCGTACTTCAAACTTGCATTTTCCCCAGCTGAAGGCCAGACATAACATATCTGGTCCTTTTCTGGTGGAAAATGTAAGTACATCTCAGCAGCTCAGAGCAGCTTTTTGCTTGTACAGACAAGACAATCAATACTAACTAGTCATAAGTATCATCCAATGTTGTATCTTGCCCATTTGAATAAGAACAACTACAGTAAGATTTTCTATTTCTCTTTTCACACTCTTACTGCAAGTATGCATTTGTAGAAAAGTAAAGATGATGCATATTTAGTTAAATTCGGCTTGCCAGTATTAAACTGGCTGTAGATTTGGGTTTGGTACAGAAATTATATTGATGTTCATCAATTATTTACCCTTGCTAAAGACAAAAAAATTTTAGTAATGACTTTGAGATGTACCATCCACACGCATGTACATTTACATGGATCTTAAATATTATCAGTCTCTACATTTAGATAAGGTGAACTTTGCTCTGATTTATCATCTTACATATGCAGTCACGGAAAGAATCTCATTAGCACAGAACGACCAAGAATCACGAAGTAATTCAGCTAACCAAAATTTCACAGACTGCACCACCTCACATTCTTAGATTATTAGATTAAAAAAACAAGATGAATTGGTATTCCCTAACAACCAAAAATACTGAGAGGGTAATGCTACTGATGAATAGATAAGATCTTTTACTTTGTCACAAAAATGCTTATCACGGGACAGGCATGAAGCACGTGCAAGTTTCCATACGGATGATCAGTGCTCGTTTTTCAGAAACTAAACTGGAAAAGGAAGAATTGCACCTTTGCTTCAATGTTGTGCCTCCTCTCAGTTCTAACTGGAAAATTGGCAGGAGATTGGCATTTGCAACTAGACCTGTACAGAACAGCAGCAGCCCTCTTGCATGAGTTAAACTGCCTGCTTGAGGAACAGTGATGAAAGATGAAGATTAGAGAGTAGAAGCATTCATTTGATTCTACAAGAAGAATGAGAAGAACTGGGCAACACACGATTTGCCATTGTCTTAAAGACATAAAAGTGGGTTGTACCAGTAGAGTTATATTTCCTGCCTCTGAATTGAGCAACCAAAGTATTAGACTTTTTCAGTTGTCATCATAGTATACAAGGTACCAGACTGCCTTGTATGTATTTTCTTGAGTGCAGGCTTCAGATATTCAACTTAACAAAAACATAAACTCTTTATTACTCCTGGGTGTACTTACATTCTCAAGCTATGATCACCAATCTTGTCTTGAACCAAAAACATTTACGTAAGCTTTCCATGATTCTGGATTTTATAAACAATAAAAGGGAGAATATCTTTTGCTTTCAACAAATGCAAAAAGGAGACACATGGAGCTTTCACTAAAAATACAAAAATCATCATACTGAGGCTTTTTATATATTCAGCCTTCAAGTAACAGAAACATTAGTCAATCCAAAATTGAAAAGGTCAGTTGTTAGTGTCAAACTCAACTGCCACAAAGCAAGCCTACACAGATCAAGTAGATAATCAAGGCAAGTACACCAAGTAACTGACAACTGTAAACCTTTGTCTCATTAAAACACTGTCAAATTAACCACCAGGTCAATGTCATTGATATAAAAGTTTACAGCTGATTCACATGAGGAACCTTGATTTTTCTGGTCTTTAAAAACGAGAACTTTAGCAATCATTTGTGGAGTTTGAAAAATAAAAAAAGCCTTTTAGTAGAAAAAATGTGTTCAAATGGAAGCTTAACAAAAAAAAAATAGAAAAGAACTTCCATTAAAAGTTTCCAAGTCTACATAAGACAAGAGCAAATAAAACAGCAAAATGTTACCTATTTTCAGGAACTTTAAGGTAACACCCTCAGTAAAGCCAAATTAATCTATTTAGCTTAAATATTGCAATTGTAACATTTAGAGTAAATTCTCAGTTTTAAAAATAGCCCTTTCATCTACATCAGAGTATAACAAAATACCAAATGAAGGTATAGCACAACCTTAAGAAGGCATAATTTGTAGAAAAGTACTTGTTTATTATCTATAGAGTAGTACTATAAAAATAAAAGCTGTTACTGCAGAGTTAACAAATCAGCTCAAGTTTTCTGCACCGATTTGGTTATCTCATTGTGGGGGTGTGACAGTTGTGATGGCTGCATCTAGTTTAGGTTGGACTTCGGGGAGACGGATGGCAACACAGTAGCCAAGGGCTGTCAACCCAGCAGTCTTGCTGGTATGCAAAAATGACTATAAGTCAATCATCTCGCTCTATAAATAATGGACAGCCCAGAGCGCGTTGAGCTTTTCCGAAATGACAGTGGACTGCACGCCAGGATCTCCCCCTGAGTAGGGACACCTCTCAAGGTTACTCCTCGAGGTTGAGGGAATCCTTATCATGTCAGATACTCAGTAAGTGAATTGGGAATAAGCGCACTAGTACTTTGCAGATTTTAGCCAAGTGATATAAAGGATGGATTGCACATGTATAATCCTTTAGACATAAACCATTGACCAAGTCTGGGGCTAAGTCTAGATCCAGCCACACCTAGACTCCTTTCCGAGAAGGAGTTTAGAAAGCAAGGAGGTCCTTTCTGAACCTCATGACTCAACACGACGGCCTCCATGACAGTTCTATCCAACCCTATCCTCTATGGAGTAAATAATCCAATGTACTTTGCCATCAAATCTTGTTAAACCACTGTCACATTCACTGTTGGACTTTGTTTATATCAATAAAATATATTGTTGCTTCTCTCTTGCAAATGAAGTCTCACTCTCCACGACACTTGTAAGTGGTATCTCACTAATGGAGTTGAACATCACTGTAAACAGTGAATAAGAAATTGCTCAAATTTATAAGAAACATTTAACTGGTTAGAGATAATCAGCTATGACTTTTTCCCCTGCATTTCAACTGTCTCAACTGCCATTAATATCGACATCTGCAGCAAGGCTTTCGACACAGTCTCCCATGATATCCTCCTAGGGAAGCTGAGGAAGTGTGGGCTGGATGAGTGGTCGGTGAAGTGGATAGAGAACTGGCTGAATGGCA
>Ga0065711_1046085_pt1 | contig 13100 bp, 11 predicted proteins | sample Hoacrofraction12_FD_59098 | JGI IMG/M metagenome (GOLD analysis project Ga0065711, IMG submission 59098) | Hoatzin crop microbial communities from Cojedes, Venezuela - Epithelial fraction 12 v2 (version 2) | ecosystem: Host-associated > Birds > Digestive system > Esophagus > Crop | place... | reverse complement strand
GGAGGGAATCCCTCTGGCCCTGGGGTGAGGAGGGGGAAGGAAAGGAGTTAAAAGGGTGCAAAAAGAGCTGATGGAGGCAATGTGTTCCCACCACCACTTGGGATTTTAAAATCCCTGATATGAAGCTTCCAGCAACAGAGCTGTGGGAGCAGAAAGCACAGCTGAGCTGCTGGGTGTCACAGGGATGGTGCTGTCTTTGCTCCTCGTTAGGGGCTCCTGGCAGGCGGCTGCCGGGAGCCCGTGCTTTGGGTCTGAGCTGGCTGCTCTTGTTCCCGCAGGGTGAAGACCTGGTGAAGTGGCAGGCGATGTTTGAAGAGGTGCCTGCGCAGTTAACGGAGGCGGAGAAGAAGCAGTGGATTGCCAGGCTGACCGCTGTCTCTCTCAGCTCCGACGCGTTCTTCCCTTTTAGGGATAACGTCGACAGAGCTAAACGGGTAAGGTCATGGCACGGCCCGGGTGTCAGGGTGGCTCCAAGGAGACGTCTGCGCAGCCTGGGCTTTGTGTTTGAGTTTTGTGCAGGCTGCCGAGGAACATCTCTGCTCTGCACTGCTGGCTGGCAGAGCACAGCCTGGGAAGGATATTTCTCGTGGTTACTGGTCTCGCGTGGATAGTAATTATCCAGCCATTGCTCAGTTTGTTGATTTGGGATGAATAGAGGATTACAGTTTATTAAACTGTTTAAGAATGTCAAGACAAGGCCTATTGCTTCCAGAGGAACCATTTTACACTTATTTCTGAGCTGTGGAGAGAACTGACTGCTCACGTGAGGAACTCCCCTGGGAATGCCTTTGGGCAGCGGAAGCCTCTTTTTGTTCAACGCTTGGTGTTGTGGGATGCGGATGCAGGGCTGGGGCTGCCAGCTCCTTTGCAGGGGAATTTTTGTTTTCCATCCTCTAATCCTTCCGCTTATCTCTGTCTTTGTTCAGAGCGGAGTACAGTTCATCGCTGCCCCGTCGGGCTCGGCTGCCGACGAGGTTGTGATCGAAGCATGCAATGAGCTGGGGATAACGCTCATTCACACCAATCTTCGGCTGTTTCATCACTGAGTTTGCTGTGGGCTGTTGTGGTCCATCTTTGGTCACAGTCTCACCAGGAGCAGCGACTGGAACATCACCAGCTTAATTGGGAGGCACCTGCAGTCCGTGCTTAGCAAGTGTTTGTGAGAGCTGTAAATGAGTTCTTCCTTGTGTTAACAGAGAATGAAGGCACAAGAAGTTGGCCTCCAATGTAGAAAATAAATCTCTTTTGCAAATAAATGTACGGTTCTTAGCTATGTGGAGTCTGTGGTCTTCTGTCACCCAAATCCTGTGTCCTCAGGAAAAAGGTTTAGTTTTGAGGTAAAATTTATGGTCCGGACTTCACTAATTCATGAGAAGGCCTATGGAATGGCAGGAAAGCCTGCCTTATGCCCAACTTCTTAATGAACTGATAGATTTTTTGTTTTTTTGAATCAGCAGGTAGTTTTCCTCGGGTGCTTCTGGTCCATTCTCCTCCTCCCCTGTGAGGAGAGGGGAGCAGGTCCTTTGTGCAAGGCAGATCTGGGTTTGGTGCTCCGAATCCTGCGCTAGATGACGTGCTTTGGGCTGAGAGGCAGTGTCAGGTTGCTTCCTCAGAGGTAAAAGACTCATTCCTGCGAGTTTTGAGTTTGTCATGCTTGTGCTACCGGGGAGGGAGTTCGGTTTGGAGCTCGTGGGCAGGCATCTGGGAAGCATCTTGCCTGAAGCCACTTCCGTTCTCCATTGTGCTCAATTTGCATTAAGCAGATTTGAACTCTGATTAGACAAACAAAGTGAAAATCTGGAGCACATCGAGATGAATGAAGTAACAGCCCAGACACTTTTTTCTGGCAATCACTGGGACCATTTCAAAGGGATTTTTTTTTTTTTTTTTTTGGTTCCATTTCATAAAATCTGTTCAGTTTTGGCACGGAATGGTCCACAGTTTTGCAATAAACGCTTCTGTCGCGGCTCTGCTCTCAGCTGGTACGGAGCAGCAAGCCTGCGTGTGTTCCCCTCGCTCAAGCAGTCTCAGGGGCGCGCAGGCGAGAGATGGGCCTGGCAGAGGGGGAGTTCAGGTTGTGTTCCTGGCTCTCCTGCCGACTTGTCTGACTGAGGGCATGTATTTTATTTTACCTGACTGCCTGTTTGATCCAGACTGGTTGGAACTGAGCAAGGCAAAGATACTTCCTGCGGGATGTGAGCTGTTCAAGAGACCATACTCTATGTGCTGGTTTTACCTGAACGCGTGCATTCATTCCATCGGCTCTGTGTACGCGTGCTTCCTTGTGTCTCAGGCCACTGTGTGCCCAGCGCTGCCCTGGCTCTGGCCGGGAAGGGAGCAGTCGTCTCTCTCTGCTAATCAGTGGATTATTTTTTCTTTTCTGAGCTCTGCACTGGGCTATTTCCAAGCAGCTGGTTTAGCCAGGACAGGGTAGAGAGGGTTGTGCTTGTTGGGCCCAGTAGTCCAAAATAAAAATGGTGCTTTGCTAGATGGCTTGCCTCGTTGGCTGTACTGACCCCAGCCTGGCCCTGGCCCTGGCTGCTTCTGTGCCGTTGCTTCCCATGGATTGTCAGTGTTTGGAGTCTTCTGTGGTTTTATTACCTTATACTTCAGAAGGTGAGTTTTGGACATTCTTTCTTCCACTGTTCTTCTATTCCTCACGTGTCTTTTCCATCATGCTGTTTTGACCATGGCTGGTACATACCGTGCTGTGAGGTGCTCTTGGGAATCTGTGGGCCTGTTCTTCACCTGCATGTTCTAAAGGCTTGGCTAAAACAGAGACTGGTAATACACATCTGGCTGCTCCTGTGCTGACGTATTCCTGCTTATCATTTACCCTTTGTTTGCTGTCCTTGGGGCACTGTTTACTGATGGGGGTTAATAGGTACGAATCTTCCAGCAGAGATCTCTGCATGAGATGCTAGTAAATGTCTAACTAAGTGGTATCTCTCTAGGGCCTCTCTGCTGCGTTACTTGTGCTGAGCAACTTGCAGTCTACACACGCAAGGTCTCACAGCGTCTGCAGAGGGATGCTTTTGCCTCCTGCTGTGCCCGTGGTAAGGCTAAAGGACGTACAGGAGTCAGGCAGAACTGGGGAAAGGCACCCAAGTGTCCAGCGTCCCAGGCAAGTGTCCTTGATGACCCTGCCTGACTTGTCTGGTCGATAAAAAACACTGGTCTAATTCCAGGTGTAGAGTGACCTCATAGGAATGCCCTTCAGGGTGGCTTGTCACCTGGGCTGTGGTGACCATTTCAACCAGCCTGCAGCTGTTCCCTTGAAGGAAACGGGCAGTGTGTGAAGCCCGGCACTCAATGGGCTCCTGTTCTGGGCACGGAGCCACGGGTGTCCTTCGGGCAGGAGCAGGCAGGTTTGGAAGCAACGTCTCCAGCACTGCTCTGCGAGGTCAGGTCAGGAGCTGCTGTCTGAAGCTGCTGAGAGATGCCCTAAAGAGGGGATCCAGTCCCTGAGGGTAGCAAGTCCCCGCTGACAGCCGGGCTCAAGAGCCGTGAGCCTTCTGCCCGCGCAGCAGGCCAGAGGGGTGGTTCTCTGTAAGAATGGGCTGTGTCGGTCCGAAACAGCTCCTCGTGAGGATGCTGAGCTCCTGCTAGTTCACTGAATGACTTCTCCCTTTGATGTTTACCATGATTAAAAGCGAACTGCGTTGCTCTGCTTGGTGTCTGTTTCCTGTAGGAAAGGGCCTGTCTCCTCTCACACGGGGATAGGTCTGCTCCCCTCAGCCGATGCTTTTTGCAGAGCGGGCTGCTGACCGGCTGTTCTGTGCCATCGCCGTATGGCGCCTTGCCCCTGGCAGGTCCCGTGCTGGCGGAGCGAGAACCGCTCCCAGAAGCGTGGAAGTAAAGGGAGGGCAGGGGGGAATCATTTGCAGCCTTCGCTGTCAGGAAAAGCCGATCTTTTTTCTTCTTTTTTTCCTGCATCCACTCCATTCCTTGCTGGAATTGAGTCCTGAGGCTGGTTGTTCCCATGCTCTAACCGAAGCTGCGTGTTAGCTGAGAAGACAAACCATGTGGAGATGTGTCTCTTCTTCCAGAAAAGAACAGCCGAGGGCTGAAATGCCACTGGGCTCGATGTAGCCGTGGGCGCCTTGTCTGGGAGCCTGAAAGCTCCACCCCAGATATAAATCCATCCGGTGTTTCGGGGTCCAGCTGCTGTTCTGTTGCCATTTCACGCACTTGGGCCTGGGCGAAGCACGGGAACCTTCGAAAACCTCGGTTCCTTTTGTTGCTGATTGTTTCTAAAGGGAACGACTTGTGGCTGGTGCTTTGGCTCTCACAAGTTTCTGCTGCCTTTGTGCTGTGCTCTGCTAGCGCTTTTCAGGTGTAACTGGAAATGAAAGATTTAGCTGAATATGAAATACCCAGCATTAAGGTTAAGCAGAAATTGCCAGCAATGTAAACCCTCCTGCTTTGAGGCCGGGAGAAGCCGCTACAGAGAGCTTAGGCAAACGCACCGTTTAAATCCTTTCGCCTCACGTCGGTTACTGCGGGGAGGGGGAGGTATTGTTGCTGTTACAGGCGATGGCACCTTGGAGTGGGGAGTTCAGATGGACTGCACTGCGCGTCCCCTTCAGCTGGGCGATCCCGCGTGTCTGTGAGGTGAATTGCTTAGGGGCAAAGTGACTAAGGAGGGATCTTTGCAATTGGTCTCTGGTCCAGAATATATACCCTCACATGAGAAAGACAAATGAATAAAAATCTAGTTTAACAGGAAATTATTCTTCTGTGTCTGTCTGTACCATTTTTAGTTCTCGTCTATTGTAGATACTCATTTGGCTCAAACATTGGTGGGACAGAACTGATTTCTGCTGCAATCATTTCACTATTTGCAAATGTTTTGGTTGCTCTATAGATAGCAGTCTGTGGAAACAACTGCCATGTGTGTTTCTCATGTCAAGAAGCCAAATTCTATTTTCATGCTGTGCTTTATTCAATCCAGAGAAATCCATTGACTTGAGTAATACAGTGCTTTTGTAGCCAAGAGAGGAATGTGGCCTGAGGAACCTTTTCCCTATTTGCAAAAGCTGTACAGGTTTTTGCAGCATTGGCAGCGCAAGCTAAAAGGACTTCTTGCTAACTTTGTGCATTCTAATTAAGACTGGCTTTGTTTTAAAAAAGGTTTTGAAGAGAATTTCATTTACCGCCCTCCCTACCGCACGAGGCAGAAGCACAGCAGACGTGGCGGCAGTGTTTGCCCATAGCATACGGGCAGAGACCCAGGTGTGCTCTATCCCCCTCTGGTTTTTGAGGCTTTCTATGGAGACAGGGAAGGATTCCTATGAGGGTGCTGGCACCCAGGCAGCCTGCATTCTGCGTTTTGTTACTTGAATTTACCACGTTGCAAACACAGATGGAACAGCTGAGAGCTGAAAGGAGGGTGCGATAGCCCCTCTGCAGCCCCTTTCCCTGGTCACAGGTAAGTGATCCTCCACTGCAGAGAGGGGTGACCTGTGGTCCGTCCCAGGGGCAAGGCTTGGAGCAGGGTCTCAGAGACCCCACATCCATCTGGACCTGTGGGAGGGTCACTGGGTCCCAGTACAGTTAAGCTTGGAACACAGGTGTGGATGGCCTCTCTAGTTTTGGCAGCTCAGACACCGAGAGCACATTTGATTCTGGGTACCTAAGCGTCTGGCTGGATTGAGGACGGTCTCTACCTCAGCTCTTGTCCAAAGCAGGGAGTATTTTCCTCTCCCATCCCCTTCCCCTCTCCTCCACCTGTTCCCACAAAGCAAGCCTCTGCTCCTGCAGCGTGGCATACATACTCAGAGTGTCTCTGCGCTCTACAGGGGCAGGGGGGCAGCTGGAAGTCTTTAATTAACAAGCTGCTCTACAATGATTCTCTTGAGGTTTACTTCACGCTTCATTGAGATGTTTGTTCCATCTTGTTTCAAGGCAATGTTACTCCAGCTCAGAATAATAATCTTCATCCTAGATTCCATGGTAGCAAAGAGAATCGCTTAAACTACATGTCTGGTTTGTAAATCTTTTTATTAAAAGAGTTGTTTTTTCTTTTCCACAGTAGTAAAGCTTTGGCACTTACAGTATAAAAATAATCACTGATCATAATTACACCAAATTCCTCTTTGTCAACTGCATACTAAGTGTCTTCAATACATTTTATTCCCATATAAAAACACTTGAAGGTCAGGGGAACAAAACTGATAAATAACAGTATGAGATATAAAGATACAGCTAGAAAAATACTAGGATTGTTGAGAAAGAATTAGGACTGTGCATATTTTAAATATCACAGTGATTGGATTTGCTGTTCCTATCTTATTGCTGGCTGCACGCTTATGTGAAAGCAGAAGTGTTTGGTGGACTTTCCTGTCACTAAACTTCAGTAATGTTGTACTCAAATGTGCTTTGCATAGCATGGGAACCTTGAATTTCTACACCCTCCCACCCCCTTAATATTTTGATCCCCCACCAATTTGTGATTTACCACCTCCCTCCCTTTTTTCTTTAAATTTGAGAAGCTGGGCTGGTATTCAACACTTTGAGCAAAACCAAGACAATCGCTATCAATCAGGAGAAAAGTCTGAAACACTCCAAGAGTGGCGCTTGGAGAAGCTGTGAGTTGAGCTTAAGCTGGGAAAATGGCTCCAGAGCAGAGGGCCATTCTCAAAAGATGCAGTTTTGCTAGCATCACTCCAGTTTGGATGGTAACCGTGGCAGACGGGTATTAGTACTTTGGCTTGTCTGTTGCCATGGCCGCAAGAAGTCTTGCTGGATGTTACTTTCCCCGTGGATGTTGTGTGTCTGCCTGTACATCTAGGGGCATGAAACACTCAATTGGGCAGTTGACATTCTGTCAGGAGGGAAGGAAATCAGTTAGCGCTCGGTCCTGTAAGGACGGACACTTCTGTGGTGTGGTTTGGGCTGAGAACTGTTGCCAGCCCGTGCGGCTGTTTCGCTTCCTCAGCAGAAAGCACACAGCCAGTGCGCAGCAGCAAGGGAAGACCATGAAACCACTACACACACTGCCGCCTCAGCCAGAGCATGCAGGCGCGTCCCGGGGCTGGCGCGCGAGGAGCCCCGCTGCCGGCAGCGTGCCACTGAACGCTGCGCGTGGAAGCGCGAGCTCGGGCGTGCACTCTGTGCTCTGAGGAGTGATGGTTTGCTGGGTCAGTGGCTGTCATGCATTTCTGCCCGAGCAGAAAAAGCTGCACGCTACTCTCAGCCCTCGAGCCCTGTACAGACCCCACCTATCTGTGCCATGGGCCAGACTGACAGTAAGGGAGGGCAGAGAAGGAAGGTGTACTCACGGTGTTTGTGGCCTGGTGGTATCTCTGTGTAAACTGTGTGTAGGTATGGCCGGCAGAGCCTTCGGGGGCCACCTCCACGCTGGGTCTGCGGCAGTTGTCACAGCGCCAGCCCTAGAGACACAGAACACGCGCGCTGGTCAGACCACACTGATGCGGACAGCCGAGGGGCTGCCAGTATTCATACACGTGGGTACAGTTCCACCCACACCAGTGGGGTTGCTCCCATTTTATACCACGCAGGCCCCAACTCCAAGTCCCTGGAAGTACTTCAGCTCTCCTACTGGTTATTTTTCTTCTTATATGGGCCTGTTTTGGCCGGGCATCAGACACCATCTGACCTGAAACCAGCAGTCTTAGGACTGCACTGCAGCAGAGCCTCCTCTCCTCCTTCCCTGTGTTCAGCCTGTCAAGGCCCTGCTGCTTACCTGCTGTCCTCCGTAACAAGTGCAGGAGCAGATGGCCCCAAAGTACTCCTTCTGCCACTGCTCTCCAACTTGGTACATCTTCCCATCATCGTAGCACGTGGTCTCATCTGTGGAGGGACAGGCAGAGCTCAGTTGCATGGCCTGTGCTTGGCTTTAAGTGTTCGCAGCGCAGCTGGGTGATCAGAACAGGAGCCTCTGACCGGTTCGCTCTCCCCGTTTGACTGGAGGCTCACTGACTGGGAGGGGCGACATCAATCCCTTTTACAGCTCCCCAGACACTTTAAACTAGAACGTGAGGGTATTCGCCTGACAAAAGCAGTGTGGTTTAATTCATAGTGTGAAGCCTAGAGGATCTTAGGTGACAGACCCTGCAGAAAAGTCCTGTATTGCTGATTAGGGTAATCTACACCACTTAGCACAGGAGTATGTCCCTCTTGTGTGGCTCCAGGGCCAAAGGCAAAGAGCTGCTGAGTGTGCTGTGACCTTAGCTATCAAAAGAGGGTTTTCTTCTTTTTAAGCTTGGGGATGCGAGTTTTATGCCTTCAGCTCTTGAGAACAGCTTCAATCTGTCACTGAACCAGACATACCGATAGTCTGCCGGCCCCCATGGCAGGACCTTAATGGGAACAAGCCCTGAGATACTGAAACTTCCTGAACAGGAGCTCAATTAAATTAACACCAGCAGGAGACTTACGAGGTTCACACTTGAACTCTCCTTTCCCATTTCCAAGGCAGGTGCAGCTCATCATCTGGCCATTCTCACCCTGCCGGTCCCACTTCTCCCCGATCTTGTAGTTTACGCCATTATCGTGGCACCACTCTGGAGAAGGCAGAGGAGCAAGAGAAGCAGGAGTTATCTATCCCCCATGCTGCAGTGACATAGTGGGAGGAGAAGAGCTTGGGGTTGTCTCGGGAACCAAGAGGGGTGGGAGAAAGAATCTTTTTATCTCTCGTAAGTCCCAAGGGGGAAAGGGGTCCAGCTCCTGCAGCTTTTAGCTGCTGAGGACTGCTACGGCTCTAGGAAATGGCTAAAGGCTCTGAGGAAAAGAGTAAATAGGATGTGACAAAGACTGGGGAGGAAAAGAGGAAGAGGAATAAAAGGGAATTTAATAGACATAGGGCAGGGAGAGAAGAATATTTTAAATGCTCTTTTTTGAGCAAATATCCAGTAAAACTGTATCACAGAGACTGTACAACACAACAGGTAAGCCATGTGTATCAAATGATGAAATATAAATACTAATCCTGTAAAATGAGTGTCTTCCCTGCAGTCACTCCTCTGAGTCTGTGCAAATTGCAGAAATACCCTCTTTGCTTAGCTTACTCCGCAATTTAAAAGCATAATTTAAATTAGTTGGATACGTGTTGTGTTAAACCACTCAACCACAGACTTTTGTTCCATTCCCTTACATGAAGGTTGATATTCTTCCATGTAAACCACAGTCCTGCAAAGAATAAAACTTAGTGCCCCGGCAGAGGTGTTGCCTGCTCGACACAGCTTCAAAAAGCAGTTGAGAAAACTAGAAAAAAAAACAGGAAAACTCGTTCCGTGAGACACTTTGCAAAGGCTGTCTGTAATGCAAACCAGACTTGGCACTGGCTGTAATACCCACAGAAATCCACCTAAGTTCTGTCTGGGCCACTGCAACGATGTACATAATTAGGAGATGAAGATTCAACCATAATTCAGTATTCAAAGCTGTCTTCTTAAATGGCTACTCAGATACTATCGTTTAGGCATCTTGCCTATCTCACTTCTACATGTTACTAGATGTGGCTGGCAAGGGTAGGGAACATAAAGAAAACATTTCACTTTGGTGAATACTTCATTCCGTATCAATACAATATTGATTGTTGCTGATGCAGTGAATGGCAATACTGGATAAGCTGCGCAGCTCAGAAGTAACCAAAGTTTTCCATCACTTCTAATGATGCAAAACACTGTTTTGATAAAAACTTAAGAGCCTGCATTCATTTGCATCATGTTTGGATTAGGTTGGTTCTGTCAAACATGCTGTTAGAGCTCAGGGAGCTTAGAGACAGGGATGGTCAAAAGCAAGCTACTCACTAGAAGAATCGCATCTGAAATGACCACTGCCAAAGCCTAAACACTGGCACCAGAGTTTAAAGCCAGTTTCAGATAACCGCTCCCATTCCTCGCCAATGGAATAGAAGGAGCCGGTGTAGGTATCAAAGCAGGTATCGTCAGCTGGCTGGTTTAGTCCTTCAGACACTGGAACAGAAAAAAAAAAGAAACAGGCATCACACACAGCAATAGGAACAACTTAAAGACAGCGTGATTTTCACTGAACACGTGCTTTTTTTTACTTCTTACAATACCCTGGCAGTAATGGAGCTACCCCATGGGCATATACTTGATGGTTCTGTCAGCAGTCCAGACTCCCTGTGATTTATTTTCCATTTGCATGTGTCAGAGCAGTTGAATGATAAAAAAACCTGACACAAAGGCTATTTTCATTTCGATTTGCCAAGTTTCAAGCAAGTGTGAGTTCTTGTATTTGCTGCTGGAGAGCAAAAACCTGATTTAGCCTGCTTTTAAGAGAAATGTGCTGTGCGATGCTGGGAAACAGCACAGGGTTGGGGTAGCTGCACATGCACTTTTTGGGGGCACTTCAGATTCCAGATCGTGGCAGGGAGCTGGAAGAAGGAGACCAGACCTTGCTGTTGGGCAGAGTGATTTCCACCTTAGGTGCATGCCTTGACTGGATGGTGGGTGTTTCACAACCACCAGTTCAGTGTGTGATGATCAGGGTCAAGAGCTAACGCTCTTCGTTCCGTCTGCGACGAACACAAGGCAATTGGGCTGCTGGAAGGGGAGAAACAGCCTTATTTCCCTGGGAGGTGGGCACTGTAGGGGGATGCATGGAGAGGCCTACTGGGCAGACAACGTAAATCCTTAACTCTTCGTTTCTTCTTCTACCATCCTGCCCTCTTCTTTTTGACTTCAGAATACACACAGGATGAGACAGAGAGAGAGAAAAAGTTGTTGACCAGCCCCCTGTGCTGGTAAAAGCCCAGGTCCCACAGGGCGTGTGTGGGCTCTGGGCTTTCCAGCTGTGGCAAGTGCTGTCTCTGACCACAAGTACTTGTGGTTGGTCACATGGCTTCCAAGTGCTGCCTGTTTGTGCTTAATCAGCACAGGCAGCCTGCCCCGCTGCTGGACCTTCAGGATGGTCTAGCGGTGCTGCTGGGTAACCAACACAAAAGCAGTGGCAAATGACTGGCAGAGCAGTTAAGCGGGCCACCAGCACCTTCTCATAAGCATGATGTGTTTCTGTACCAGCAGATCCTCGCTGCTGGGCAGGAATCTGCGACACTAGCATGATCCCCAACTTCGAGACCACTAAATACCAGATCTCTCGGTTTCTCTCGGGCACTAACCCTGGACAACTGTATGGGGCTTCAAAGCACATTCTTCACGATTACACAACATATCAGAACAGCTCTAGTCACACCATCAGAATATCAGTGATCCAAAACCAGTGGACTTCACAAATCACTTGTCCCAGTGCCCTGCTATGAGCCCTCCTGGTCAGGAGAAGTTTCCTTTCTGAACTGTTCTCAAGCCTGGCCACCAGGCAGGTTGTCTTGAGTAAGGGAAATGAGGCAAGGACAGCACAGGTTCACCTAGACTCCATAAAGCTTTTACTTACCAGTATTGCCAACTGTCACCACCTCCTCCAGCACCTTTTGTCTCCGGTGATCTTTCAAGGCTTCCACTATGATGTTGTAGGTGGCCCCTCTTGTAAGACCAGTGAGCGTAGCACTGGAGGAAGTGCCGGGAACCCTGAACTGCAACAAGAGGCAATGCCAAGTCACCGGAAACAGAAGCGTGATTGCTCCTTAGGTGTCACCCCACTCATAGGAAAGACAGGGTGTTTCGGTTGACTTCTATGCTCTATACCATAAGGGAGCCAGCCCATTCCCCTCAGACATTCCGAGAACTTCAAACAATACCAAGTTAAACTTGACTACTCGGGACTGCGGTTCATGGGGGATATGTTATTGCTGCCATTTCAGGGAAACAGAGACCAAGAGAGACAAAGGAGAAGGGCTAAGGGAGTCTTCGGCTTGGAGAAGCAGCACCTCAGTCTTGTAAAACTCCCAATTGTTTCCCTGACTGCCCCCCTCCCTGGTGAAATGTTAATACTTTAAGGGCATTTCAAGGGCTTTCTGCCTCAGCAATTTTATCCTGTAGGTTTCTCCATGAAGCAGAGAAAGGAGGCATTTATCCTGCTCTCAGCTACGTGTTAGAAAGACTCTTCAAACCAACTCCAACTGCCACCTCCTTAACACAGCAATGGGACTGGACTCCCAAGAGACATCTGCTGCCACAGGGGAGGCTAACCCCGTTCCTGTGCTAAGACAGTTCAGTTACCTGCAGAGTGTCTTCATCCTGGCTGACTGGCTGACATGAGATGATGTATTCGGAGCTCTCCAGCAACGGCCTCCAAGAGATGGTTGTTTGAGAAAGAGCTTCTTGACCGGTGGTGTCGTTGCGCCTGGGCCCACGGGAGTGAGGGTATGAAGGTTCGACTATGATAGGCACTTGGTACCCAGGGATTTCAATTGCTTCATCTACATTTGGTGGTTGCCGCCTTGACCCCGGCCTAAGGGGAGTTGCTGTAGTGGGTACAGGCCGTCTGTAGCCGTGCTCCTCAAAGAAGACTTGTTGACCCTGGTGTCCTATTGTCTGTGGGTGCCCAGAAGTGCCTGGAAGTTGGATACCGTTTCCATTGTCATACCTATTGTTTGTGAGGTAAGGGGTCCCCTCGTCAATGGAAGGTACGTCGAGAATGTCGGGTTGGTTGGGATGCGGTCTGGTAATCAATGTGGGAAGCTCATCTAGCCAAAGAAAGGTTAGAAGCCATAAAGCAAAGCGTGGCAAATTAACAATGGTAAATTAAACAGCTAGAGTGAACGCTGTACATCACTCCAAGCATCAAAGATTAGCAACCATCCCAAGATGCAACACACTTTTTATGACCTCATTGTGATTGTGAAGGTATTTTCTATTGCTGTATATATTTATATATAAATATACATATAAAAAATATATAAATGTGTATCTGTCACATATAGGCATAAGAAGTGTGTTGGTATGAAGTTTTCATACAGCTGAGCAACAGTTTTGAACACTGCAACCCAAAGAAGCCACCACTGCTCAAATTGAGAAGAAATTATTACAAGAGACATTCACAGGTGATCAGTTTAAGAGAAATCACTGGTATGCAGTGAGAAACTACCTCCTTGATCACAGTCACAGAATCACAGAATTGCAGAATGGTAGGGGTTGAAAGGGACCTCTGTGGGTCATCTAGTCCAACCCCCCTGCCGAAGCAGGGTCACCTACAGCAGGCTGCACAGGACC
>Ga0065711_1046083_pt1 | contig 13101 bp, 6 predicted proteins | sample Hoacrofraction12_FD_59098 | JGI IMG/M metagenome (GOLD analysis project Ga0065711, IMG submission 59098) | Hoatzin crop microbial communities from Cojedes, Venezuela - Epithelial fraction 12 v2 (version 2) | ecosystem: Host-associated > Birds > Digestive system > Esophagus > Crop | place... | reverse complement strand
CCCCTGCCGAAGCAGGGTCACCTACAGCAGGCTGCACAGGACCTTGTCCAGGTGGGTCTTGAATATCTCCAGAGAAGGAGACTCCACAACCTCCCTGGGCAGCCTGTTCCAGGGCTCCATCACCCTCAGGGTGAAGAAGTTCTTCCTCATGTTCAGCTGGAACTTCCTCTGCTTCAGTTTGTGCCCATTGCCCCTTGTCCTGTCGCTGGGCACCACTGAGTTTGGCCCCATCCTCCTGACACCCACCCTGCAGATATTTATGGGCATTTATAAGGTCCCGTCTCAGCCTTCTCTTCTTCAGGCTGAACAAGCCCAGCGTTCCTACGCTTTAGATGAAATACATATTTATGTTATACATCTTTTATTTTTCACTTGAAGAGAGGGTATGAAAGTGAAAAATCTAGAAGTGTGGTGTGTTCATGAAGGGGAGGGCAATGGGTAAATTGATAAATAACCTGGAAATGACCAGACATTTGCTTTCAATCTGGGGCATTGCCTCTATCGGAGACGGCGCCTTCCTGCCTTCTGAGTCACTGGGGTGAATAATGGAGACCAACAGAAGCCCTGAGCAACTGTACCTGCAACGTGGTATTGTTCACTCCCTGTTCACCAGCTGTGTAATGAATTCTCTCTAAGCGTGTCTGCTCTCAGTCTGGTTTTTGCAGCCTCCCAAACATGAACACGCCTCCCCAGCTTCGGCTCCCATTCTTGCATTCCAGCATACCCGCTCTGCATGACACACCAGTTACCTTCAGACAAACTTTGGGCTAAGTTTGCGAAGACTAATACAAAGGTTGTAATTTAGAGAAGCAAAGGATTTCACTGCTCGGTATTCTGAAGCTAAGCTCTCACCAAACATCCCGTCAGATGTTTCTTTCAGGTCAACGAAATAAATATGCAGCCAGCCCTCTTCCGCCTTTCCAAAGCTGGCCTTCAACAGTGCACTCTTGTACCAGATTAGCAAGCTGAATCATAAATTATTCCTTAAAAAAATAAGCCAAGTCACTTGCCTGTGGTCCCGAGAGCCCAATCCGTATCGCAGCAGGGCGAGCTGCCTCTCCCATGCCACAGGTAACAGTCTAAACATGGTAGTACCTCCGAGCGCTCGGCACTCAGGAGGAAGAGCAGCAGACAGACCAGGTTGTGCCACCCCAAGCAAGCACTTGGGAGAATGACGTGATCCTGCATCTGGAACATTGCTCCTTCCCCAGGTGATGCAGAATTACCAAAAGGGTCATGTTTTTGTAGGCCAGACTTCTACCCACTTCCTGAACAGACGAGCCTGTCAAGGAGAAATACGTATTTATTGTCAGAGCAACCCAAGCACGAATCCAAAAGGTCAGGAGGCAGATGTGCTGATGAAGATGGAATTATTGTCACTAACTTATTTTTCAAAGCAGAACCACAAAGATTCTGTATCATACATCTACCCTTTCCACATAATGGGGGTGGATGGGTGGGAAGAGCGACAGAAATGTTTCCCACTCCTGCAATTAGTCCTATTGCATACTATTTCTTACAGTTTCCCCCAGCTCAAGAAGCATAAAAGAATTTATATATGCTTGGATTCTTGCAGAGAAACATCAGAGAGAGAGAAAAAAAATAAATTTCCCATGCTCCTGTTGCCTGATTTTCACTCTGCGTAACACAGACCCATAATTGTGCTATTATATATTCCTCAAATAGGGGTAGGTCGGAAAACATCTGGCCTGGTCCAATTATGCTTGGCATGGATAAAAATTCATGTATAGACTCTAATAACCAAGATCGAGTGATAGGTAAAAAATGCTGAGATTTTGTTGTGTATACTTTGGAAGAAGTAATTACATTTAGTTCTATAATCAGTTATACAACACAGATTCTCCCCAAAGTAAATGGTAGCTCCATCCATGAAGACTTTTGATGTGGGTTCCAAGAATTCATAATAAATCAAGGCATAAACGGGCTTTTTGGTGGCGCAGGTTGGAAATCTTACAAGGAAACAACGTTTCCTTGAAAAAAACCCCCACCGCTTTTAAACAAACACTTTGTTTTCACTGAGCTTTCACCAAATCCAAGACTTTGGGCCACACGTGGGTCCTTAGAGCGTCCGCCTGAGGCCAGTGGTCCTCAGTCCTTGGCCTCAAAGCAGCTCACACGTGCATCTGCTCTGCAGCCGCTTCTCCAGGCCCTGAGCAGATAGGCCTGACGGTTACCATCCTGCTGCCAGAGCTGCTAAAACCAGATGGCTTCTGACTCCAAAGCTCACATGCTCAACGGCTCTGCTGTAGGAAAAGGGGCTCTGGAAGCTTCTTGCAACAACCCTGAGAGGTTAATGTTTTTGAACACGGGCAAAGCCAGGAGAACTTCCAGCTTGATTGCAGAGAATTAAATAAAAGTTGCATTCTCACCAGAATCCAAACAAGCTGAATTAAAATCAGGAATTGTCCCGCAAGCCTCTGCCTAGTGCGTGGAACTCTCAGTACACATTGTCTTGGTTTCCTCCAGAACGGGTAGAGGTTTTGTCAGCGCACAGGACAGGACTATCAGCTGTTGCCTGTCCAAGTCAGAGGAGGCCATGTCTGACCAAGTCAGTCAAGAATACAACCAGAAAGCTCAGGTTTGGGCCAACTGGTGTCATATAGAAGTAACCTTCCACTGTCATCTCTGGGAAGCTTTCACATATTTACCGTGGTCAGCGCTCAAGGTCTCACCTTCCAGTGCTACGATGCAAAAACGAACAACGCAAGAAAGAGATACCAAATCCAAATCCTCGTGCTTCAATCCAAAATGTTGCATCTTTCTTAAGAGAAAATTCCAAATAATGAATGACAAAACTTCAACTATTTGAAAAGGACCGTGAGTACTTTGGGAGGAGAAAAAAACCAGAAGGGACCTTGAATAAACTCTAGCACAAATAGCTTGAGCTCAAAAGACTGTGAGGGATAAAAAGCGTGCTTAATATTCAGTCTAGCGGCATATTAATATTAACATGTCTTAATATTCAGTCTAGTGGCAAACAGCTAGAAACATTAGACTGAAGGCTTGGTGGGCAGATCTAGGCCAACTGACGTGACCCCTCACAATCATGCAGAAAATTTTAATTTCTTATACTGAGGTCATCCTGAAATTCTATTTCTTTTGTTACTATGGCCTGAAGTCAGTAATACACTTGAAAGCACATATATATCTTTAACATAACTTTGAACACTTGAGTAGCCGCATTATCTTCAATGAACACGTGTGAGTACTTTCCTGAGGCCTGGGTACGCTCTCACTAACTGGCTCAACAGCGCTGGCCAAAAGAAGAGCCTCGCTTTCTTTTTTTTATTTTTCTTTTTTTTTAAATTAACTACAGCATGACAATAAAGACTCTCTAAATTATGTCCCTCATTAACCAACAGAGGCATTCATTTTGACGCAGTCATCGTTTCTACTTCATGGCTCAACTGGAAGTAACGTTGTTCTTGCAACAAAGGCTTAAAAAGTGTTTTCCGGTATTTTCCGTAGCTCCCCATGGTGACCTGATGTATCTGAAGCTGTAATGCAGAGATCTATTTAAGGTATTGCCTTGCTTTAGTTACTTAGGTACATCATTGCACAAGTCAGGAGGTCTTCTATCAGAAGATCTTTCTTCACAGGGTTAGGTCCATGGCAGTCTGTCAGGATTTGGTAGGACTGAAAATTTTGACTGCAGTCATCATATAAATTTCTCCTGGTGCCTTTTATGTTTCTCGCTGAGGCAATATTTTATGAGCTGTCTCCTGCAGTTTGGCCTTCTTCAAAGAAATAGATGAAAACCCTACTGTCAGCTTCAAGTTTGGAGCCTTACAAATTAATACAACTGTCCCTAACAATGTAAAAATATCTATTTCAGTAGACACATTTGTAAACAGGACATTCTTCTTTCCTACCAAAGTAATAACAAATGCATTTTCTTGCAGAACAGCCTCCACAAAATGGACTACATCTATTTATGCAATGTTAACTAGGTCGTAACACTTACTTCTCCTGTTCACAGACGAACAACTTCATATAAATCAAAAATGAAGCTTTGCCCGATTTCCAGTATGTGATTTTTAAAATACTTCTGGTGAATATTGTGCTTAATTTTTATTGTTTAATTTTAATTTTATGACAGTAATGGAAAATTTAAGAACATTTTTAGCTGTAGCTTTTCGAGCATCATACTTTTTCACATGGCAAGGTCTTCACAGTTTTTAATGCTGAAACACAATCTTGAATTTTTTTTAATCTATGTTAGAGCTTTTAAAAGGACTAAACTCAACAATTTATAAGTATGTGTCATGCAGATATTATCATATTATAGATTTTAATTTGAATGTAAACACATTCAGTCATTCAGTGGCTCTGATGTTTGCAATAAAAGGACAGAAAGGCATGCCGTAGGTCAGAGGTGAATTCCCTTTTACTGTAAAAATAGTATAGTATAATCTTGTTTATAAAACTATCCAACCATGTTATGAACATGTTTATTCAAACTATTGGAAGCCTGTGCAAGAAAATACCTTCTAATTTACGTGTGAAATATATTCACAGATATGTATATATTTTTACATACACGCACATGCCTGTATGTATACGCATGTAGCACTGAATAACATTTAAGAAAGTGCCAGTCTATATGGGCTGCTCTCAGTGCCAAGAAAATAATTAATAGACAGTTGCAATAATTTTCTAAATTATAGTTACAATAATAATAATATATGGGCTTGAAAAGGGGCCATAGTAGTATTTTCGACATAGTGTTTCTTTTCTCTTTATAGCTCTGTAACAAAGCTCTTAAACACATAAATTCCAAATAACCTGAATTGAACTTCAAAATATGTTTAAGGGCTTTGCATAATCAGTCTGGGACTTGAGAAGTCAGAAATTGCACACTTCTACTTCTCAGAGAATACTGAGATTTTGATGTTTTTCCAGTTTGAAGTGGGGCAAAAGGATGGAAATATTTTGCAAAATGAACACTCCAGAATTAATTCTTATACCCGAAGCTATCAATTTCAGAGACATTTGGCAGATCCATTGTAAAATAGTAGTATGTAAATTAAAGTTCATCCCCATAAAATGAATAGAATCAGAAAAACCAGAACAAAATACATTGATGTCATCCAAGTGAAAAAAAAAAAAATCACCATTTAAACTTTTTCTCTTCCCAACACTATAAAATCAAGATAATCCCCACAAATGCTTTCCGTTTCAAAAAAGTACAGATTCCAATCTCCTTTCTTCTTGAGCTTTTTTTAACCAACCAGCCAGTCTTTTTTGTAGGTTTAATCATGTAAAACAAATCCGGATGTCTATCCTACCTTCAGTATTCCCACTGAGTCTCTACAGTGCCGCAGAAGTTGAGCTGTCTGTCTCTTTACACAAGAGCTGGAGCCCAGGATGCACATTTCATGGCTCCAGGTTACGAATCAGCGGCTGGATATCTTTTACAGTGGAGTTCAGCTGAAGCCATACCTGGAAACACTGAATCTCCTTTTGGGAGCAGCTGAACACTTGAAATATATCAACCCTTTGCAGACAAAAGTCATGAAAAGATGTGCTGTTTGAGCTGGGCAAATACATGCACTCAAAATTAAGTATTAAAAAAATGTGATTCATCTAACTCCTGTAAAAGACCTAATTTAAAACAAACCGGGCTTGCTCATAGCAAGGTACTCATCCTCCTGCTGTTATTTATGCCGCGGTAGTCCCTAGAAGCCCCAGGTCCCCACTGAGCTACCTGCTGCACAGAGTGATCATACATTTATTTATTTCTAGGGCATCAGCTTTCCCTGCTCCTGAGCGAGCAGGTAAAGCAGTGATTACCGGGGATGCCACATCTATCCAGGCAGCCAGCCGCAGAAAGCAATTTCAGCCGCAAACTTTGTTTTAAATAAACACCTGCATTTTCATAGGGAGAAGTGCATTTGTCTCACAATGAGCTGTCACAGCATATTTGCCTGCTAATGAACCAAGAGCCCTTTGAATTCTGTCTCCCATCCTTCCCAAACTGCAATTTTGCCAGGCCTGACAATCCCTTTTATTGCTTTTTCTGTTTTTTTTTTCCTTGAACAAAACATTCCTGCTTAGCCCTGCAGTTCCTTTGTAATTCCCGCATCCTTCGCTGCAGCGAGAGCAGTGAGCAGCAGTGTCTTTGTCCGCAGGAGGAGGCAGCCGATGGCCTTCGCTGCTGCATGAGACTACTGCACATCTCTCACCTAAACCTTGCTTCACACAATGTGAGGAGGACTCCACCGGCTCTGCCTTGTTGCCCCAGCTTCATGGAGAAGACTGGTCTGAAGCAGCCGATGGCCATCGCTGCTGTGTGCAGACGGGTAGTCCCTATCTGATGGTATTTCAGTGGCAAAATGCATTCCGTGGCCAGGACAGGGAGCTCGAGACAAGGTTGCTTGTCTCATCCAGGACCGTGAAATAGATTATGGTTGCTCCTGGGAGCCCACATACAGCCCAACCTGGTCCCGCCAGCGGCTGTATGCCCCAGTCGATTAAATCCCCGAAGGCTTCCATGGCTGAGGCCCTCCTCCGACGCAGCACTCCGGCGCATGGCTGCGCGCTCCCCACTCCCCACGCCAGCCAGCCCTCGCTTTTAGCATCATAAAACACGGAGCCAGCCTTCGCCTTTCTGTATCGTCTTGAGCTGTGCTCCACAGGCGTTTTACACAAGAAAGTCTGTTTTCTTTGGGCTCCTCAATCAAGTCCTTTGGCAATCGCGGCATTTAACCTTTCTGCTCCCCGGGTTGCTCACTGGGGAGAAGCACATATTGAAAACGTGATGTTACGCAAGCGCAAGGTTTGGTTAACCTAGGAAATTTCTCATGGGGCCCATTATATCATACGAAGAAGAACAACTGAGTCATTCTCAAGTATAGGAATTAAAGCACAAAAATAGCCAAGAAATCCTTAGCTCTAGTGCCTGCCCCAAAGTTATCCCTCCTCCCTTCCCTTCTGCCTTCGCATTATGCGTGGGCTTTCCCCTGTGCTCATTAAAAGTGTTTTCCTTGCCTGCATGAGACTACTGCACATATCTCACTTAAACCTTGCTTCACGGCAATGTGAGGAGGACTCCACCGGCTCCGCCTTGTTGCCCCAGCTTGGCAGAGGAGACTGGTCTGCCTGGGCAGCCCCAGCAGAGCGCTGGGGGTGTGGGGATGAGGAGCGTCTCTTGCAGCCAGGGCTAGGACACAGGGGTGAGTGATCAGCCCGCGGTGGGGATGGGGAGGTGCCATGGAGGCTCTCTGCTGCCCAGCTCTGTGGGGCGATAGGCGGGTGTTGGTGCCATCAATGGGGCATCTTCGTGGGGTGTCCCCAGGCATCCTCAGCACTTCCCAATAGGAAAAGTCTCTTTTAAGCTACTGTTTTCCCTCCAAATCCTCCTTCCCTGACCATCGCTCTCCATAAGCCACACATTTTTTTGGAGCTACACACACACAGAGCAGGGATATAAAATGTCCAACAACTGCATGCCACCTTTTCCAAGGCAGGTACGGAGAGCGGGTAAGGGCAGGAGACGGGACGGCTCACCAGCCACCCCCTCTCCCTCTCCCTGCACGTTTGAGGAGCCAGCCAGGCTGTCCTCGGGGCACATCCCAGGTACGTTAGCACCCAGCAGAACCTCCCTGGAGAGAGGGCAGGGTCACAGTCCTGCCCGATCTTGTAGGGCTAAGGCCAGGCAGACAAAGGGCACGCTGCCTGCTGCCAAAACCCTTACCCTGGCACGGTGGTGCTTCCCGAGGCAGGCACCACGTCTGCCTCCAGCGTAGGGCCACCAGCGTCGCCTCCCCAAAGGGTTGCTCCCCAAGCACCCCTCTGTGGGCCAAATACAGCCAAAACCAAACCCGTTTAAGCCGAGACCGTTGTAAGCATGGGCTTTGCTCCTGTAGCAAAGGCTTCCTCTCAGCAAAGTCACCCTCCGTTTTGCGAGCCCCTCCTTGAAACTAAAAGCATTTCATAAAAAAATCATACAGAAGAATATCGCAAGCAAGAAGTGCCTAAGTGCTGCACATCACATGCCCTCTGCGGCTCGGCTGCTGTTCCACCGTGCTGACCGAGGGATCAGAAAAAAACCTGTATTAGCATTAAAGAGAGGGGGAGGGAGGTGTTTTCTGCTGGGAGACAGAGGACGCAGGGCTGTGACTTGGTCCTGGCCTGCTGCCAGCAAGTTACCCCTGCCCGCGCTCCCTGGGGTTCGCTCTCTGCCCCCCTCTTCCAAGTCCTTCGGGCAGACTCCACACATGGCGATGCCGAGCACGGCCCAGGCTTTGAAACCCCTCCTCGGCGTAGGTAAGAAAAAAAGCAGAATATTTCCTTTAATCCTAGCTGTGACCTAAATAGAATTAAGCAAGTTTACAACAGATGAGTTTTAACATGGAAGAAAGAAAATAACACAAAACAGAGAGATATCTGATAAAAGTTCTCAGCTGGAGGTCTTGTAGACACTTCTTGCCATTTTTATTCTACTACACACCCATTTTACACTTCCAGAGATACCACACAGCTAATACTAAGAGCAAACAGTGTGCCATTCCCACAGCAGAGTTTAACCAAGAAATTTAATGAGAATCTGCCTTGCTTTGAATTGTGGCTGAATTTAACCCTTGGATGTTGATGTCAGATTAAATTTTAAAAAAAGGAAAATTATTTGTGACTAGATACACAGAGGCTCTCCGAGATTGAAAGGACCGGAGTGGTTTTCTTGCCACTTCATGAAAGGGAATCAGCAGGCCAAAAGACCATTTTTAAGCTGTCTTGAAAGGCAAACTTAAAAGAAATACTCTATAACCGGAGGGGAAGGTGGTAGGGTGGGATAGGATTTTCTCGTCCTGTTTATTAAAAACACACCTTGGGCACCATTCTAATCTGATTTAAGCATCACGTGAGGTGTATTTATGACATGGGAAAATTGCCTCAGTGCTTTCACTGACACAGTTTGGAGCCAGCCTGCAAAAGTTACTCTGCACGCACAGGACTCTCCAGCACACAGAGATGAAGCACAGGGGAGGGAAGAGCAGCCAAGAAGTAAAAAGGGAATGTCTTGGGGAAAGCCACCTGGAAAATAGCAGAAGGTGGCTTGAGGCTTAGCGAGCAAGGACGTCCTGCTCCCGAAAGCTGCAGCGCAGTGGCCACCAAGAAGGATGGGACCACCAGTAGAGGGGAAGGGAGAGGATGAGGAGAAACCAGTGGGGTCTGAAAGGTCTTGGAGCCACGCCATAAACTTGAGCAAATTATAGTCGGCAAAATAAATTCTGAAACAGTCAGCTGTTCCCGAACGTGCCAAATCGTGCTACTGCGTAGTCTCAAGGCTTATAGCCTGGAGGCGCAGAAACCCCGGAACAAGGGATGGGCAGAAAGACTCTGGTCTTCCAGCTAAAGCAGGGAGCATCCGTGGGTCCCCAGGACACCCGCTTCACAATAAAGGTAACTGGAAAACAACTTGCAGGACTAGGTGGTGAATAAAAGCCCCTGGTGATGACAGCGATGGGGAGCCGCCAGCGTGAAGCACCTCACCGAGGGTGCAGCGAGCGGCGGAGAGCAGCCTCGCGCCGCAGGGTTGGTGGTCGCTTGGCGAGGGCTCCGTCCGTGCAGCCGAACCCAGGCTACACTGCGATGGAGATATGGGACTTGACATCAACGCACCGTGCGCGTGGGACGGGGGAGGCAGCGGGGGAGGAACAGCCAGGGTCTCACGTAATCCGTAATCTCTCCTCCAGAAGGAGGACTTCTTATTCAAAAATAGCCAGTTTTCTGGGCAGCAGCCCAGGGGTGTACTCTGCTAGAGGTCTCTAGAAACCAAATCCAGCCTTTTTCCCTTTGCTGCCAGCCAAAGGCATTGCAATAGGCTCCCCATAACACAGCTACTCCTCTCTCCAAGTATCAGAGTTTGTGAAATGATCCCAAACGTCTCCAGGGTTAATTCTCAACCTCTCAGAGTTGATTACCAAAAGGCTTCAGCGGGTCCAGCACAGCACTTTGTCCTTCACAGTAAGTCTAGAATTACTGTTTTTAAACTGAAGTGTGCTCCAGGTCCTTGTAAATAGACACGCTTCCACAGGAAAACTCTCCCTACAAACCTCTGTGCTGCGTGGAAAAGCATGTTTAGCCCAGTCTCATCCTTACTCACAGCTGGGATGAGTCTTCTGCAGCATCAGAGACCTGCTTGGTGGAAGCGGGAGGTGGAGAGGCTGAGGTTATGCCTACAGCAGCCAATGAAGGAGGGGCTTGATGTGTGTGCAGAGAGAAAAAAAAAAAATCACAAAAGTATCATTAATTATCAATATTCACCAAAACTACTGGGGGGCCCAGCGGGAGTCGGGACCCCAGAGCGCTGAGCACCACACAAGGTTCTGTCCCTGCAAAGCGATGGGGTGCTACGTAGAAATCCCCGAAGCGACAGAAACCAGACACGCTCTCCAAGCAGCAGCATCCTCTCAGTCAATCCCTGAACAGCTGGGTTACCTTGGGCAAGGTACCCCGTTAACGCGGGATCCCGCAGCCCTGTCTCTGCCACACCAGCTGCTGAAGCCCTTGCCAGAGGTTCCCAGCCTGGAAAACCACTGGCAGTAGCAACATCTTTGACTGTAACACTTGGATTTTTCTCCAGTTTCACCCCCTCTGCCCAAGTCTACAGTCCTGTAGCACAGCTGGTAAAGGAGGACCCCCCTGGATAGAATCACACAGAACAGCTCAGGTGATGAAACACGTTCTGCTCCCCACTGTTGTATTAAACAACAGCATTAAGATCAGACCAGGTGTGACGGAGCCCCATTTGACACTACATCTGCAAGAATTCATTCTGAATTTGGCCAAGTCACTCTGGAACTTGGTTATGAACTGCAGACTGTGTCGGATTCAATGTTAATAGGCTTGCTACACCATTATTGTCAGTTTTGATCCTGAAAAATGAACAATCTACAATATGGTACAGAAATCCCTCATTCCAGACCATGGAAAGCAATTTCAATACGTAAGGCTATAATGGTAGCAGCATTTTATGTCAGCCATTGACATAAAAAATAACCCCTCCTGCCTACTACCTCCTCAAAGAGCTCCTCCATTTTCCCTAAATTAGGTGTAAAATGTTTCATCCACGCCCCATTAGGACATGGGCTTCCTACTTCAGTGACAGAGCTCCACAACCAGGTCCACAGATGACCAAAGCACCACCGAAACATTGGCAAGCAGATGCATGTGCAGGAGATACTGGTGACCATATCCGTTGCCAAGTTCCAGTCCTTCCAAAGGTGAATTCAGGGCAATTATTTGTGCAAAAACATTGTTCTCACTCCAGAAGTCATATATATAACAGAAGAACTCACAGAAAAGTCGGGTAGGAAGGGGCCTCAGGAAGCTGTCTGCATTTCCTCCAGTACTGAGGAAGAATTGCATAACCTAGCTGTCCTGGTCGTTGGCTCTGTGACCAGCAGAAATGCATATTAGTGTGAAGGAAACCACATATTGACTTTTTACGTTACCAGGTTACTTCTTATAAAGCTACATGGCCCAGAAGGGCAGACTGCGGTTACAGCAGCTGGGTATATTATTAATTAGCTCTTTGGCTGCAGCTTAAAGGGCACATTGTATCTCTCAGGTCAGACTTTCCTGCTGCCAGTGCCATCAAAGCATTTGTAATTGACTTCATAATTCACTTAAGTTTTTCTGGCAAAGCATCGCTTTGAGAACTACCCGACACGTCTTCCTATATAAGTACCTTACAGCGTACATGGTAATAATGACTTATTTAACCCCTGCATATGTGTATTTTTTTTTTCTATACACAGAACATCCATTGAAATTCAGATAAATTTTTTATCCGCAGAAAACAACTATCTTCTATTTCACATGGACTTGATTCTAGCTGCAAAGACGTTCTGGAAGAAAGCAATGCAGAGACACTTGCAACTCAACGTGCCTCCTTTCTTGCGATATGAAATGAATGATTTATTATGAAAGTGGCTCTTGCTCAGCTAATCTGACTGTCAAGGGGAGAACAGTGCCTTCCGGTCTGCCCTATCCCATCCCTATTTAGGTACTCCAAGTAGCTGAATTACACAGTGAAAGATACATAGTTTCCGCAGCTACTGCCGAACACTCACTCAGGAGCTGTTTACTGCTCCACCGGGCAGTTTGGTGGTACCCATTGTGGCACAAAGTCCACAAATCAGTGTCTGAACACTTCATCGCAGAACTTCATGAAAAAGAAAAGGAAAGAAATGTAATAAAAATAAAGACAAGGAATGATATCAAAAAAATAAATCCATACATGATAGTTTAAACGCATATTACTGTTCTTTCCAATCAAAGCTAAATGGATTTTCTTCAGACTCTTCTCCTCAGACACAAATGAGTACTCCCCTTCTGATCAGAATCAAGTACCCTCCACACTGTAGCTGTGCTTTACTTTGTTTCAGAGAAGGTTACATGACCGTAGAAATAGAAATTATGGCTCCACTATGGAAGACTTCATTCTCAAGGCTACTATTACTTCTCCAAAACATTGCAGGAAAGCGGTCATGCAATGGGAAGCTAAACTTGTAAATGCTATGTCAGATCTGGCTCCGACAAAACATTAATTAATTTCTGCTGATTAGGGTCACTATCTTAGCCTCAGCTACTATATCAGTTTCTGGAATGACAACACAGCTCATGAAGAATTGTCAGCCACTGTTCTCTCTCATAAAAGGAGTATTTAAGAGAGAGCTACGAGTTCCTCCCGCTCTCTGTGGGATAAGTGCTTCATAAGACAGGTTCCCTGAGCTGGAAGATAAAAGAAGTCTGTTTTGAGATGACCCTGCTCCACAATGTCTCTATACATCATCTCTGTTTTCTAGGGAAGAAACCAAAGCCTGTGAAAATGAGGTAACGTACCTGAAGCTACACAGTGCTGAAAATAAGATCCAGGTGTCCCAAATCCTGGTACAACAGGAACTTTTGCATAGTGCCAAACCATTTCTTTTCCATTTCAACAATTCCAGCAGCAAGATACTAAGATACTATACATGGGCTTTATGAGATACTGGCTCCTTACTGTTTCGGTTTCGGCTGCCGCCGGCAACAAAAGCGCCACGTGGCCGCCCCTCCCCCCGCCGGCGTGCAGAG
>Ga0065711_1046074_pt1 | contig 13101 bp, 22 predicted proteins | sample Hoacrofraction12_FD_59098 | JGI IMG/M metagenome (GOLD analysis project Ga0065711, IMG submission 59098) | Hoatzin crop microbial communities from Cojedes, Venezuela - Epithelial fraction 12 v2 (version 2) | ecosystem: Host-associated > Birds > Digestive system > Esophagus > Crop | place... | reverse complement strand
TGTGCAGCCTGCTGTAGGTGACCCTGCTTCGGCGGGGGGGTTGGACTAGATGACCCACAGAGGTCCCTTCCAACCCCTACTATTCTGTGTGTGATTCTGTGTGATTTCTTCTCCAGAGCTGGTCTGGCAAGGAGGTGGCATCTCTGGCTGTTCCTCTTCCTCATGCCCTGTGGTGGGCCAGGAGATTCAAGCACCTCAACCATTTGGTGCTTCTTGGTTGATGCCTTCTCCCCAGACACATCACTGTTGCTCTTGTGGGTCTGATAAGTCTTGGCTCATCTACAACAAACGCACCCATCTCCCCTCGTCTTTGTCTGGTGACACCTTCCTTCCCAGGCTGTATGTTTTGCAAAGGGCACGTGATTCCCCTTGGCAGTGTGAAATTTTAGCTGTACCTTCGTGGTTACAAAAAAAACTTAAACAGGAGAAGTGATGAGCATGTGGGGAGGAAGGGAAAAGTTTTTTCTGGTTTCTCAAGGCCACAATAGCCCAGGCTGCAAAAGAATTGTGGGGTCACTTTTCTCCCCATCCCAGATGCAAGGATGGAGGTGGAAAAAATTCAGAATAGCTTCAAATGGGTCCGTCGGTGTGCCATGGCCTCCTCTGATCCCACCGACCTCTGGATCATCAGTAGGTGGTTCTCACATGGTGGATGGTTCTCCCTTTGGTAGAAGCCTTGTGCTGAACAGGGACATCACTTGTCTCCGCAAGGTTCTGTGGCTTGGCAGGGATGCAAGGTTTGGCACCAGATGGTAGACACCCCATTTCGGATGTGGCAGAAGAGCCGAGAGCTGAGATGAAGGCAGAGCGCGCTAGGGCCTGGGAGAGGTTTCTGCGGTGTTTGCACAATTTGAAATAATAACAAAATCTGTAAAACTCTGGGTAAAGCACGACTAGAATAACAGGCTAAATTTGTCAGATGAATAATTTACTAGAAGTGATTGGCCCCGCTCCAAGCAAGACGAGCACCAGCCCAATCTCAGGCTGAGCAGCCTGGGTGGCTCTGTCCTCAGCTGGGAGCTGGTCCCTCTCCTGCCACCTGCTCATTGCTCCTGCAATAAAAGCCCATCTCCAGCCGAGGTGCCTGTCCCCAGGTCATTGCTGCCCGGGGCTGCAGGGCTTCCTGCAGAGCTCCTGCTCCCCTCCAGAAGACCTCTTCAGTTTATTTTCAAGGTGCTTCTTTGCAGAGCAGAGGTGGTGGCAGTGGGTGTCTGTCACTGGTTCCAAGCTTGTGGACTCGCCCATCCTCTGCTTCTTTCCCTTCTCCAGCTGCTTCTCCATCCTTGGCCACGGGGCCGAGTAGAGGGAGAAACAGAGGTATCTTGACATTTGGGATGGGAAGGGAGATGAAGTCCCAGCGCTGGGAGGAGACAGCGGCTGCGGCCGCAGCAGCCAATTAACATGATCATGTTTATGAATGCAGATCAGTAATTCCAGGTAAACTCCCTGAGAGCAGTGCCGTGGGTGAACAAAGCCTCCTGCTGGCCCTGCAGCCTGCCAGCAGCCAGCAGTCCCCGACAGTGCCAGCACGTTCCTGCTGTGACTCTAAACCACCTCATTTCTCAGTCCCAGCCTGGGCACGTCTCATTTTGTCTCCTGTTATCACCACACCGGGGCTCATGCCTGTCTTTGCAGGGTGATTGCACCTATGTCCTCCTGGACCTCTCTGTCCCCTCCCTGCTGTGGGGGATGGCTAATGGGAATGAGGAGCTCGGGGATAATTTAACTTGGAGAAGGCAGCAAGCGCCCAGCTTTGCCTCCACAGGTGATGAGGGACAGCTTCACTGTCCTGGGCTCTGCTGGCTGCCTGGTGCCTCCCCACCACCCACCCACGGGTTGGGGCACCCCACCAGGGCTCTCTTGAGCTCCTCCCATCACTCTGAATAGGCTTGCAGCAGGGCTGGTTTGTGTCCCCCACCGTCTAGAACATCATACAGAAGCTGGGGAGCTACAGAAGCAGGTCAGGGCAGTGACCAGTCCCTCGCTGGACCTGGTTTCCTTTAGAGAAAGAAAGTCTCATCATGAAGGGAGCACCAGGAGACACCACCACCATTCTCTGGCTCAGGTGACTGATGCCGCCTGGCTGCAGATGTCACCAGCTGCTGGCCTGAGGTCACCAGCATGAGGACGTCAGAATAGACAGGCACTGCAGTGATCCCTGGCAATGATGGGTCTTGAAGTGCTGCAGCCCTCTTGCTCCATAGCAGAGGTCCAGCATGGGGGTCCTCCTGGGACCTCCCCTTTGTCATGCCTCAGTCTCCTCTGAAGAGGGAAAGGCGGTTCATCCTCCAATGCTTGGCCAGTCCTTGGCTTCTCTGCTCAGAGGAGCTGGGCTGGGGCTGCGCAGGTGTTTCAGACTCGTGATCAACCCCTTTAAACCTAAACAGCAGGAAGGCAAGAAGCGCGTGGATGTTATCATCGGCCGCAGAGGCCAAGTGTTTCTGCAGCTCCCATCAGCAAGGACCTTCGTGAAGAAGTGAGGAGTGTCTGTAGGGTCTCTCCTGTTTTACGCCTGCAATGCTTCACCCATAGCTGGTCTTTGAGTTCCTCATCCTAAGCCCACTTGTGCAAAACCTCCAGGAGATCGTACCCCTCCTTAGCCAGGAATGCAGACTGGGTGCGACAGCACCCGTCCAGCCTTGAAGACTGTTCAGTGCCGAAAAGTCCTCCTTGGAAGGCAGAATCCCTTTTCCTTTCGCTTGGAGCACCAACAGCCTCCCTCTTCCTCTGACACCTCCTCCACCGCTCTGTGGGAATTCCCTGTATCCCTTCAACATGGACAGACCTCCTACTCAACTGTGTCTCGGTGGGTGCCGATGCTCCGGGGACGCTGCCGGGGATAAGGAGGGATGCTCCCAGAGCAGGAGGTGAGGGCAGATGATGCTGCCAGACGGCTCCTCCCTCGGTCCCAGTGTTCTGGCTCGCCCCCAGGAGAGCAGTAAGCAATTATGGGCCACGCGGAAGCTTCATTATCGCCCTGTCGTGGCCTCATTTGACGAGACATTTTATTGCCAAACTTATTAAAAGTGAAACATGCGGTTTCTGTGCAGCAATTTCCTGTCTGCAGCGATAAGCCGAGCTCTGCCCGCTGTGTAATAAACAGTTATTTTTATGTATGGCTCTGGCTGGGATGGCAAGGAGGAGAGAAGGCCTGGCTCGTGTTAATTGCGATGGTTAATGAGATCTACTTTGGGAGCGATGTGTGAGGAGGTGCGTGTCCTCCCCCTGCCACCGCTTTGCAGTGGAGGTGGTCTCTGGTGGCTTCATGCTCTGGTTGCTGGCAGTGGGGACCAGGCAGGGTCTGCTCTCCGTGGCAGACGGGGAGAGCATGCCTGCAGGGGATTAATACAAAAACCCCTCGCCTGCCTCGTCTCACCCCTTCGTAACAGCTGATAGAAAACGAGGGACATGGTGTGAGACCCCCTCCCCTCCAAGGGCGGCCCCTGAGCTCCACTGATCCCACCCCTGCATGATGCTGGAGGGAGCCCCAAAACCTGCGGGCTTTGCTGCAGCCTCCCCAAATCCTTCCATCTGCCCGAAAACCACTCCGTCCGCAGCGGCATTTGCAGGCGATGCCGGTGGCCAAAGCCCGGGGCTCCCATCATGTCCCTCCTCAGGCACCTGCAGCTGGCAGCTGCTGGAGCAGCGATGGCAGGAGCAATAAATTCGAAAGGCCCATTAATGTCACAGAAAACCTGTGTCGCTGCTGGGCTGGGACCAGCAAATACCTAATAAATATCAACAAAGCTGATAAATATAATTTCATTTTGTCCATCAGGTGTGTGGTCTGTATTTTGGTTTAATTATATATTTTTAACACATTTTGAAGGGAGACAACTTTTTGAACAGAACACATCAAAACTACATTTACAAACGTCTTGCTTATTTTTTTTTTTCTATACCTGGCCAAAGCTATTAGCTGAACTCAACCTGAAACTGCGTAACTTTTCCCAATAAACAATTTGTCAGAAAAATTCCTCTCGGGTCTGGGAGCAGTCACAACCCTGTTGGGTATTTCCCATCTGACTTCTTTTCTTAACAGCAGCTTTATTGGTCTGGGAATTAACGGCAGAAGATGTGATACTTGCTATTCACTGCAGTCATCCCAAACGCCACTCATCTCATCAGGCCACTGCTCCGCAAAGCAAAAGCCCCTCGCCTTCCTCCAATGCACATTTTTTTGGCAGCTGTGCGGTATTTTACCTGCAATTTGTTCCCTGCATCCTCCTGATCCTGCAGCATGCACCACTACCCCCAGGCTTGGAGCCACGTCGGGTCCTCCCATCCCTATCCTCCCCATCCTCGCTGCCCAGCTCAGCCTCTTACTGGGTAAACCCCCTCCGTCGCCAGCCCGCGCCCTCATTAATTTGTATTGCAGCGTGTGTCGTGGGCTGACGTGTAATTAGAGCTCCTGAAGCCTGTCTCATGCTGTAATTGCCATGACAGGGGCCACAGCATATCCGCTTGTTAATTAGTAAACCACAATATCCCGGGGGCTCGTTGAGAGCTGCCTTAATTGTATTTCAGCTGGAACAGAGGGATAATTACCCTTCGCTAGTGCTGCCACTTTTTAATACTTAAAAAAAAAAAAATACCACAAACAAAAAAAGAAAGAAAACCCCCCAAACTGAGCTCCTCTTCCTCCTGGTGGCCACTGCCTCTCCCCTCGGCTGCCCAGGGACCTGGCTTTGTCCCTGGGTTGAAGGGGAAGGGCCGTGGATCTCAGCGCTGTGGGGACGGGATGCCAGGAGCTTTGCATGGGGACACACTCTTGGTCTGTCCTTCAAACTGACTGGTGGCTGAGCTGGCCCTGCTCTGAGGGCACGTCTGTGTCCCTGCAACACGGGACTCCACCGGGAACCCCGTCTGCGTCCCTGCAACACGGGACTCCACCGGGAACCCCGTCTGCGGATGCAGCTGGCTTGGCTGGAGTCCCGCTGGCTGGGAATCCCGTCCTGGCCGGTGGGCAGCCCCAGGGCATCACCACCGGGCACTGCTGGGGCTCCCGGCACGGCTGGCTCAGAGGAACAGCCTGTGTCCAGGGAGGAGCGAGCCAAGATCTTCAGGCTCCTGACTGCCCAAAGGACCTGAAGTCCCCTGAAACGCCAGCGGGAGCTGCTGCGGGCTGCAGGGAGGAGGCTGCGGATCTAGCAGGGCTCGGCTGCTGCCAAGAGTGCTCTCGTATTTCACAACCCCAACACGGTTGGAGCACCAGCGTTGAGTGGGACCCCAGTGTGCGCAGTGCTGGAGGTCTCTGCTCAAGCAAACCCCATGGCAGCAGGGCCCCAGCCCGCTTGGTTTTGAGGGATCTCAGAGGTAGATCATCTTCCTTCTTGATTCCCTTCTTGGCAAACCTCAGCTCACTGGGCAACTGGGAGGCTTCTGGGACCTGGTTAGAAGCTTTTCTTTCCACGGAAAGGACGTCCCTGCATGGTGTAAGTGTGTCTGCATCCCTTAAAGTGGTCACGGGTGGACCACAGAGCTTTCGTGTGGGATGAGGCAGGTGCTGAGGCTCAGCATCACCCTTCCACGGGCACTACAGGCTCCAGAGACCCTCTGCACAGCACCACAGGGGGGGTGTTGGGTCGTCCGGGATCTTGGGGGAAGGTTAACCTGGGAAGAGATGCTAAGGCACGACATCCATGCCTTTTCCTATGCTTCTCCCCAAACAGACACAAAGCACTCGGCCGCCATCAGCCCTGCAGATTCCTGCTGTTCAAAACACCGTATAATGGACAACCGGCCTTTGGGAGCCGGTTTGTGAATTGGTTTAAATAACTTCCCAGGCTCTCTCCTGGGAAGCTGTATGGCGGTCAGCCTTGAAGAAAAGATCAGTACAGCAGCTCCAAGCATTAGCAAAAAGAAATAACTGAAGCAAAGAGCCTTGAACATAATTACAGCCTACGAGCTGCGGTGGGAACTCGGCGACCTGAAGCCATCTCCTGGACTTTAGTGCAATCAACAGATTGACACTGCTGGGTCCTGAAGGCTGGATTTTGGAAGCTGTGCACCAGGGTTGAATGCCAGAGCAGGCAGAGAAGCAGCACAGGTGCCCGATCCAAAGGTTGGAGCTAGAAAAATGTCTCAAAAGCCGTGGAAGAACCAGATGGAAGCAACCACTGGAACGCTCCACGCGTAATTGAGGGCACCTTCAAGGGTGAGCACGAGGTGGCTGCCCAGCTCCAGGATGCTCTCCGCTGCTGCCATGCAAGTCACTGTCATTAGAGCTGGGGATGGAGTTTATAGCTGAGTAACCACAACAACTTTGCACAAATTAAACAACATACTGCAGGTTAATTAGATTTCTTACTGCTGCCTCCATTAACTTAGCCCTGTCGGCTGCTGTCAGAAGTGGAGGGAGCCCCTCTGAAATCCGCTCAGAGATGTGGATGGCTAAACCTTTCCCTGGGCAACCATACCAGTGCGTGTGTGTCTGTGTGGGCATGGGTGGGAGATGCCACCTTCTCTGCCTGGAAACCTTTTGGTGCAGCAGATCAGACCAAGTGGAGATGCAGTCATCCTTCAGCGCAGGGGCCCAGATGGATTTTCCCAGCTGGCATTTCAAACCTATATTCTCCTAAGATGATCTTTAAGAAAAATAGGTATTTTCGTGGCAGAATCGCTCTCTCATTATTCCACGGGACGCTATGTGAATACAAATAAACAAAAGTCCTCCCTCCAACAACATCTGAGAATGTGGCTTCATATTTTTAAACCAATTTCCTTCGACCGTGTCAGGGCCTGTTTTGTGTTTGCTAGACAATTATGTGGCTAATGAGGACAGCCACGGCTACATCAGGCGGGATTAGGAAGAGTAAGGCTACAAATGCTGCAGTGCTGAAGACAACCACTAACTAATGGGGGCTTGGAGGGCATGCCCCAGGGGCAGGCGGCTCCTCACAGGGCTCCTGGTGCTGTTTTGAAGGAGCTAGAGCTGGCAGCGGGCAGTGGGCAGGCTGGCCAGAAGGCAAGGGAGACTCCTGGTCCATGCATGGCGGCTGTGCCCATGGGAAATGAGAGAGTTTGCTGGTAATTAGGGATATTTAGGGAAATCCATGCCAAGCACATGACTCTGAGGTTGTCTGACGGAGGCAGAGACACATGGGAGGCACCAGCCCCGTGGGGCTCAGCAAAACGGGTTCAAAAGCAACAGGGGAACGGAGCCTCGCAACTGAGATCAGCGAGAAACTGGTGTTCTAGCTGAAGCCCTCCCGTCCCGACTCTGTTCCAGTGGGCACAGAGCTTTGTGCAGCGTTTCTGCAGGGCTACGGCTGACTCCCACCTCTCCGAAGAGTGTGAGGAAGGGAAGCAGGGAGGATGACTGGTGCTGCAGCGGGACCCCGCTCCCCTGGTCACCCAGGGAGACGGGAGCAGCCAGCCGCGGCCTTCGGATGCCTCCTCCCAGCCGCCTCTCCCGTCAGCTCTCCAGCCACCGGCTCCATCACGTGCCAGCTCTCCCACCGATCAGTCACCCAGACTCTCCCTCGCCCGCCAGACAGCTATGCTGGTGCTCCCACGGGTGCCATAACTCCTGTTCAATGAATTCCTACAACCACAGCATCCCGCGCCACTCCACTGGGAGAGCAGCCTGGGAGGCCCTGCCGCTGCCCATAGGGGCTTTGCTTTTTCTCCTTTGCACCCCGTCCTCCTGAATCCTATCCTGCATTTCAGCTGCATCTTCTACAAAAACCTCGTGACTGAAGTGAACCAGGAGACGTTCGCCCACAGATGGGCAGACAGCAGAGCCATGACTGTGGCAGAGGTGCTGCCATGTATCCTTCTTAAGACCTGAGCAGGAGATCATCCAAACCCAGAAACTTCAACACCGAGATGTCAACCACTCTTCAATCACATTTCTGTGCCAGCCGTCCGATGCACCCTTGGGTTGGATGCTATCACGGTAGGGTGCAGAGTTGAGTACCTCACCCTCAGATCCCTCTTCCTCCCTTGTCAGCACCATCTAGGAGCTCCTGCCTTTCTTCCTCAGCATGTGAGTTCAGGACAGCCAGGCACAGCCACCCTCCAAGGCTGGAGGAAGACCCTCTTCTCTCTCACCCTTCCTGAAGGAGAATGAAGGCAGGTGGTGAGGACCCTGCAGAAGGGCTTGGGGAGCTCTTCCTCCCACCCTTTCTGTTGCCATTCTGCTGCCATTTGCAGACTTTCCAGCATTTAGTCCCAATGCTTAGTCTCAGTGTCCAGCTGTCCACTGAGTTGTGCCAAGGTCCAGTGGCCAAGAAGCAGCACGGACAGCTTATGAAGACACCCTAAAACCTCTTGCCAGCTCTGCTCTGTGCCTGGTCCCAGGGCCCCAGCCCGACCCCAAGCTGTTATCACCTGCTGCGGACCTTGGTGCCGCAAGGATCCTGCTTGCCTCTTCCCTGTCCCCGCCGCAGCCACCCTGCCTCCGCTTGCCACCCGCCTTCCTGGAAGGAGATGGCACGTGTGCTGACGAGCCTCCCTTGAGCACAGCCACTGAATCGCACTCCGGATGACTAATTTGCACCCTAATTGGTACAGAAACAAATGACAGAAAGCACTGGAATACTGAGAATTGAAGCTCTCCATCTTGGCTTCCTTCAGGGAAATGGTCTTAATTAAGAGTCTGTCTTGCAAAGAGAGATAATTTCCAGCTACGTGTTGAAACAGGAGCCAGGATGGAGGTTGCGGTGGAGATCGGTGTCTTCTCCTCGCTGGGTCCACTTGGCCATTGCAAAGCAGATCTGGGGTGCGTGTTCCTCAGACCTCTGCATCTCCAGGGTTTCGCCAGCCCTGCCTAGACTTGGAGGACACCCCATGGTGCTTGCACCTCCATTAGTATTCCTCAGCCCCAAGAGCACCTTCTCATTTTTGTCCACACATTGGGCCCCACCAGCTGAAGCTCCTATCAGAAGTGGTCACACTAATTGCAGGAGGCCATTTTACTAGCCCAGGCCATACTGGCTCTGGTGGTGTTGACTCCATGCCTACGATCTCCACCAGTATTTGCACTATGGTTGATCAAACTTCATGTTACTCATTGATTGCCCTTGGGCTCTCCATTGATGCTTTTCCCTCACGTATTTGCTCTGGACAAGCAGTCGCATCCCTGCTCCCCAGAGGGTGGTCCTGGCCATCCCACACCTCTGCCATCCCTTTCTGCCTTGGCTGATGGGAGCATGCCATGAGGGGTTGCAACATGGCAAGCAAACTGTTGTGGCCTCGTGTCGCTCTGCTGGGCATGCTGCAGCCCACGGCACCGTGCTGGCACCGTGGGAGATGCCCAGTGAGCCCTGGCACTGGTGGGAAGGAGACTTTTGGGGTACAGGCTGCCATGGAGAGCTGCTGGACCCAGTGCTGCTGCCTTCAGAGCACGGCTGGCATTGAGACACCCCAGCCCCTTCCCCATGGCCTCGCTGTGCACAGCTGTTCCCTCAGAAATAGCTGTTGCCATGGTTTTTCCAAAGAAAACACATCTCTCTCCCCCTTCCCCACCACCACCACTCCCCACCGCCTTAACCTTGTGACAGCAGAGATGACGCGGCTCCCTGAGAAAGGCCACTTCACGTAACTATGGTAACAATTAGCTTTCTCTTGATTTTACCTCGGGGGTGATGCTAGGGAAAGGGACCCAGAGCTGCTCTCCCAGAGCAGGTGCTTCCCCCGGCCTTGCGCCCGGAGCCGTGGCTGGCACACACCAGCTCACCGCTGCAGCATCCTGGGCTGTCCTCCTTGGACATAGGGATTTCTGCAATCCCCCTTTATCTCAGGTGGTGGGGACAAGCCCCCTGTGTCCTGCATAGTAGGATGTGCCCTGGGACCCTACGCAAGCCCTAAGCATCTCAGCAAGGCTCTGCTGGCCTCCAGCAGTGACCAGTGTGGAAAGCTGGAAGAGGGCATCCCTCAAGGCATGGGGAAGGGTGGGAGCGTCTGCGTCCCCCAGGCTCACTCCAGAAGCATGGGGAAAAGAAGCGGGGAAGCAGCCAGGTGTGCCAGAGAAGGGCTGGGAGCCAGACAGGATTTTAGTGCTGGGGCTATGAGCACGGCGGGGCATCCGTAGCCTGGACAAGCTATCTGCAGTGGTGCCTCTGCTCCCAGCAGCGGGCGGGTAAACACGGTGTGAAGATGCTCCTTGGGTACATCAGAGTCACAGCTGCCGACTGCAGCGACTAAAATAAGCATTTGCCTGCTTTTTATTCCTTTGAGCCCAGCAGAGCCCACTCAGTGCCAGGAACGGAGCTGGAGTCTATTCTTAGCCCTGCAGGGAAGGGAGCGGGAGTCCCTGCGCTGCTGCCGAGAAGGGCTGGGGGCTGCTGGGTCCCATCCCCTCCCAGTCCCCAGGAGCCTGCCCTGACCCCAGGGGGGCATCGAGGCAGGAGGCACTGCGCCCTGATAGGGACAAAGTCCTACTTCTGGGCCAAGGAGGAGCGGAGGAGACAACAGGAGGGAGGGATGCCCCAGCACCTCTCTCAGCATCGCTGCAGGATTCGGCATCCCCAAGGAGAAGCTGCAATGCAGGCAGCTTTAGAAGGGGTCCCCGCTCTTGTAGAGCTGCTTTTCTGCCTGGGCATGGGTGGGAGTGGGGGACCTCGAGTCACAACTCCTGCCACCTCCAGGAATGGGAGGTTTAAGACGAGTTAAGGGGTCTGAGCTGAGAATCACCTCTCGCCTCGTGCTGTGCCGGGATCCAACCTGCTGTGCCCAGCCCCAGCCATGAGATGCTGCTGCTGCTTGCCCCAATGCTTCCCAGTGGTTTCGAGGTGTGCTGCAGACCATGGTGGCTCGGGAGCCACCAGCTGCCAGCATCACTCCATCCCCGCATTGCACTGGGGTCCTGCTCAGAAATGCAGTGAGATTTGGGGTCACCCTCAAATGGGTCCGGGGGAGCAGCAGGCACAGTGCAGGGGACAAAACATCCACGGTTGGGCACAACGCAGCCAGCCCAGCGCTTGGCTCTGCTCCCCTTCCCAGACTGGTGAGGATGAGGGCAGGATGGGGACCAGGCAGGGATGCAGCCATGCACGGGGGGCCGGGGGGCTGCGGGGAAGAAGCCCAGGCTCCATAGCAACAGGTACTTGCCACGTAATGGAGTCCTTTCCGCCCGGCCTCTGCAGCCGCCAGCCTTATTCGCATGGCCATAAATAATTCAATTTTCTCATTCACACACATGAATGCTGCGGGCCGGGGCTCCGGGTGCGCTCAGCCTCCATCTGTCCGGGGGGAAGGGGGAAGCGAGGCCTGATAATAGACTCCAGCATTTGTTTAACATGGATGAGTGTGGCCAGATGGCCTGGGGACGGGAGGTGGGGAGGTGAGGGATGCTCCTGGGCGCTCCTGGCACCCTGAGGCTCCCCTGGATGAGGAGGGGAGGAGAGCAGGAGACAGGTGCGGGGATGAGCTCTGGCACCTCCAAATCAACTCTGCAACCTCCTGGAGACGTGGCCTTTTAGGCTGGGAGTGGGTTAGGTGAGCTCAGGCAGCCGTTCCTTGCACCGTGCCTTTGGTGCCTTCGTGACAGGGAAGAAGTGATGGGAGAAGCGCTGCGCGGTGCTGAGGATCGCCCTGATCCCCAGTCTCAGCTTGAGCTGGGAGCAGGGGAGTCAGTCCAGAATCGATATAGTTTGGCTGGAGATAGCGAAGGGGAAGGGGCAAAGGGTGCTGCTGCTCACTGCCCCTTCCCACACTGCCCGGCAAGGGCCAGCAGCCCCCAAAACAACCCCAGGGAATAACACCCGTGGTGATGGAGAGGCACACTGCAGCTCGCTAGCGCAATTAGCAGGCTCCGGGCCACCCCCTGGCAGGGTCGCAGCGGGCCTGGCAGGAGAAAACAAGGGAATTAACGGGGTTAAGAGGCTGTGCTTGAAAAGCCTGTGTGTCATTGCCGAGGAGCCAGAGCCTGCTGCGTGCACACGCTGAGCCGGGCTGGGAGGTGAGGGATGCTGGCTACTGCCCGGTAGCATCGGTTCCTCGCCTTCTCCCCCGTGGCTTGGGCACAGTCCAGCCCAAAGTGTGCCAAGGGTGGCGTGAAAGCTGGCACCTTCATCCCCTCTCAGTGTTTGACCAGGAAGAGCCATCACTCCAGCACACGGCAACAGCCTGAGCCTTGGGTGGGCTCAGATCCCGATGGGAAAATACAGAGCAGGGAGGAGCCTTAAAGGTGGAATTGGTTACTTCACCTTAACTCTGCCTCTCATGGGGAAAGGGTTGAGCTCCTTGCCGCTGGACCAAGGTCCTGACCACGTCCACAACCCAGAGAAACCCCCACTGGAGACCCCATCCCTGCTTAAGACAGTGGCGAGCAACTGCTCAGCCTTGAGCTCAGGCGCTGTCTCAAACTGAAGCCTACAAAGCCAGCAAAGGGAATTCAGATGCTTCCAGGAGGGTCAAGAGAGGAGCCTGCGCTCCGGCGGCATTATCCATCACCCGCGTTGGAATAGTTTCCTCCATGGGAATGGGGGGAGGTGGAAGTGCCTGCCGGGGTGAGCTGGGAGTGTAACCAGCTTGCATGCTGGCATTCCCCAGCGCCGCAACGTATTTGGGTAGGACACGTGTGTGTGTATGTAAATTCGGGTGCCCTTACGCACAGGCGTGGATTCTCTACTGGTTACATGCTCTCACAGGATTGTGAAGCGGCAAGAGATCAGCTAGATAGCTCATCCCTGGACCATCGGGCACGGCCAGCCACCCCTCCACAACTCCTCCCGTGTGTTGTACATCCCCTGCCTGCTCCCTGTATCCGTCCGCACGGACCAGAGCCAGACCCCACACCCTGGTTCTGTTCAGCTCAACTCGCACTTTTTAATACCACTGGAACAACAGGCAACCCTCGGCTCTTGCCCATCGAGTATTAAATTAACTCCCGCTTTCGGTGGCTGCTCACGCAGCCCCTGCCCCATGCACAGCGCAGGGAGGGGATGAGCCCGACTGCACGCCTGGGAGCCAACCAGCCAACCCCCCCGGCAGCTCTCCGCCACAGACCCCGCACCCCGTGCCATGCATCCCACCGGGACTGCCCACGGAGCAGAAGCCTCAGCCTCCTTGAAGCCCCCCGAAGCAAGGTGGGTCCAGCCATGGCTGCCCCATGCCGTGCTGGGGTGCAGAGCGCAGCCGGAGCCCCCCCCCCCC
>Ga0065711_1046082_pt1 | contig 13102 bp, 5 predicted proteins | sample Hoacrofraction12_FD_59098 | JGI IMG/M metagenome (GOLD analysis project Ga0065711, IMG submission 59098) | Hoatzin crop microbial communities from Cojedes, Venezuela - Epithelial fraction 12 v2 (version 2) | ecosystem: Host-associated > Birds > Digestive system > Esophagus > Crop | place... | reverse complement strand
CGGGGCGGGCGGGGAAGGCCGGGGCCGGGGTCTTAACGCACCGGGGCCGGGCCGGGCTGAGGTGGGGCGGCCCCGCTCCGCAGGGCCCGAGCAGCCGCCGGGGTGCCCCGACCCCCCCGGGTCTGCAGGGCCTTTCTCCGGGGTGGGGTGTGTGTCTCCCTCAGGAGAGGGGGGGGGAGAGTGTCTGTGCGTGTCTCTGTCTGTCTGTCTGCGTCTGTATGTACAGGTGTGTGTGTATATACATATATATATATAAACGACAACAACAAAAAAGAAAAACCAGAACGAAACCCCTGTCCCGGTCTTGTATTTGCTACTAAACGCTGACATGGCTAAAGCAACCCAGTGACCTGGAGGCAAGCGCTGGAAAAAAGAGGAAACCCAATTTCGTGGCATTGGAAGCTGGCCGCATCAGTGACTCCCGTGGCCTCGCAGTCAGGACTTCACAGATTTGTTTCGGTTTCTTTTTGTTGCGCCTTTTCTTCCGAGAAGATATCGTGAAGCCTGTTTTTAAGCACAGAAGGGATCAGTGGAAATTAACCTTCATGCACCTCACCTACTGCGGAAATCCACCCCCTCAGTCCCCCAAGGTAGTTTCAGGTTATCAGAACCTAAATGTTACATTCAGCTGTTTCATATACCGCTGTCCCTGGGCTCCTCCCACACGTCAAGTAAAAAGGTTAATGCTTACCAGTTTTGTCTATTATGTGTTTTTAGTTCCATGACAGATACTGTGAGTGGGCTGTCAAGTGGAAAGAAGAAAATACTTCGTGAAAACTTCTAAGTCGTCATTTCACCGTATTTTAATGCTTCTGAAAATCTCAACACTGTTTTTGAGATACGCAGAGACAACAAAAGTAAGTGAACTTACACTGAAACACATTTAAAGTTGTATTTTATGCTGCTGACCAGTTTATCCCGCTACAGTCTGCAAATTAATGTGAGTACATGCTTTGGTTTCTAATACTTGTTTTTTTTCTGTATTCTTGAATGACTTCTAGAATTAAGAAAAAGACAGTGCCCTTTGTTTTTTGCGAAGCTAATGCATAGGCTTAACAACTCTTGCACCACATAGTGGCAAGGCAAGGGGCCTTCCCTTGGCTCCAGTCTTGGGGAGAGAATATCTGTTCTTACCAGAGACAGGTAGGCAATGCTCTTCCTATTATTCCAACTTATGACCTTGGCAGATGTGAGTAAGTTGTGTAGTAATTTCCAGTCATTGTTAGCAGCTGTTTGGCGCCACTTGAAATTAATACTGTGGGGACCCTGAGTGTGTGTAGATGGATGACTTCTCGCTACTGATGTTCCAGGACTGTTGCTCATATAGCTTCGATCAGATGACAAATGCCTGTGGTATTTTATGCACCAATTTTCCCAACATATCTGCCTTTGGTTACAGTGAATCACAGTTAGCAATAGAGAATTTTCCCTAGTGGGGTTTTTTCCAATAATGGGGAAGTTTCCTAAAGAAGTAGGTGCAGTTACATCAGCATTTAAGTTCTGTCACAAGAAGTCTTTGTGCAAATAGTTCTGTTTTTTCCTGTCTTCTTCATGTGATTGTGAGGGAAACATAGAGCAACAATACTGAAGAGCATTCTGCACAGTGAATATCATTTTGCTTTTAGAGAACTGTGTTTGCCATAGATGTCAGCAGCTGGCAGGAGGAGAGAAGGGGCATTGTGGTAGGTTCTGTGAGAAAAATAGCAAGAAGATTGCAGCTTTGCTAAAGATCTTTGATTGGCATCGAAGTCTCGAGCTGCTTCAGCTGATCCAGCCAGGGGATCTTTCTGCTCAGGATGAAACGGGAGAAGGATCTGTAATGGTGACTGCGGTGGGTTTTTTCATGCGCATCTGGATTTGACCTGGACCTGCTTTTTTCTCTCTGAAAGTGAAAAACTGAGTACAGCAGCAGACTTTCTCAGTCTTGAGGAATTTTGTAAGTAATGGTCATACTTCTTTTGTGTGTAGTAAGGCTTGTTTTCCTCTACAGTGGGAGAAATCATGCAAGTTAAAGTTCAGCAATTGCAGGATACAAGCACGGGTCTCAGAACCATAGAAGCTTACTTGGTGTCATCCACCTTCCGGGAGTTAATCAGAACCGGAGTTCATACCGACATTCAGATTTCCTGACAAAAAAGTGGGTATGGGTTGCATGCGGTGGGTGTGGGAACCCTTCCGTGACTGTAGGGCATATGCTGTTTGTTCTGAGCAGTCACCCAGCTACAGCCTCTACTTTAAAAAAAGCAGAAAGTATCCTGGGGCTGAGCGTGCTACAGCTCTGGTCATTCTGGCATGGGGAGCGTAGCGGGGTGCACACCTACACCTGTCGTTCTTGGTGGCCTGCTCGTCTGCAGGCTCGCCTCTAAAGTACGCGTGATCAGAGCACACGTTGTGGGATCGGTATGCCTCCACCTTGTCTCAGAAGCTTTACTCTGGAGCTTAGTTGGTGCTCTGGACTGCTTTTTACTCAGGCAGTGGCATCATGATGGAAGCACTCGCACGTGTGCACATCACCAGAAGCTCTCAGGTACACACAGGATTAGGCAGCAGTTTGCTAGTGCTTTTAAGAACATCACTCATGGCAAAGTGAATTGGGTACCTAACTGCATTAAGAAGCCTGGGGTTTATTTATCAATGAAACAGGTCTTTTGCCCTGCGGATCTTATTTGTGTTTTCCCATCCCTGTTAGCACAACATCCTTTTGTAATTGCTCATGCCTGCCTAACAGTGTATTAGACTGACTCCCTTTCTCGGCTCCATCTGTGTTGCCTGCTGCAAACCTGCTACTGGGATCAGGCAGCAGCAATCTGAGGAAAAAAGTAGCTTGAATCAAATTCTTATGAGGAGTCTAATTCCCTTAAGCCACAACACTGTAAAGGCACGTGTCATATGATTCAGGACAATATTGTTACTTTAATATCATCTTAAAGTTGACAACCAGAGAAGGAAAGACAAAACATCTTACCAAAAATGGTGAGTTGCAGACCAGATAGAAATTCATCAGTTAGGAAGCGTGACAGTTACCGCAGTTGCCTAATTTCTTAGGCAAGTGCTGAAGCTACCACTAGAAAACAGTTGAAGGCAATCTTTCGTTGTTTTTGTGGCTGTTTGGGTATCCACGATGATGACTTTATTTGGATAAAATTCTACAGTGCTCTGTACTCACAAAAGAATTCCATTACAGTGAGTTTGAATTTTTCTTGAGGGTAATTTGAAAAATGATGGCAGTGTTTGATACTAGTATTGCTCCGACTTAAAATACACACTTAGCAAGTGCAGTGGGTGTGTGGAGGTTAAGTGTATGAATTGACAGTAATCACTGTTTCATAACGTTAAAGTGTTGTGTAGCAGTATAAAAGCTATGTCAATAAAGAGAGTAAAAACTTGTGACAGAAAATTGAAATAATTTACGTGTTCAGACGTAAAGTAGCAGAAATTCAAGACAATAGATTTTGTTTGTAGGCTGACTGTTTTTGTCACTGTTTTACAAAGACACTGTTGTATAAATAGTCATTAAGTGATTAATTACTACATGAATTCTGTTCACAATCTATGTAGCTTCACAAGCCCTGTAATGAGTACTGTGAGACCAGAGGTATGTTCACAGTAGGTCAAAGGCAAACAGGTGGGGAAGAACTAATTTCCATTTCTTCCACAGAACACGTATAGAAAACTCCTTTATCCTCCTACCAGGAGCAACGCTCCCTGCTACAGTTTAGGGGAACAGCTGGGTATTTGTGAGTATTTATTTACTGATTGACAGATAGTGATAAAGCATGTATTTTGCCATAGCCGAGGACAAATGTATAAAGCAAAGCAAATTAGATGTTCCTCCTGGACCCACACAGGAAGCTTTCTGCCAGTTAATCTACTGTAGCTGAAGGTGCAATTTTGTCATGTTTTTGTCAAGAGTGGAATTCAGTGCCTGCTGTCCAGTTCTTTGTGTGGAGTGACTACAAAACGTATTTGACAATGCAAGTTAGAAAATGAGCAGACATTTATACTTGTCTATTATTTTATCATTTTAGGTCCTAGCTACGTCATGGAAAAGCCTTTGGTTTTGTTTATATTTTTATTCTACTGGCATTTGCTAAACGGTAAGAAGCTGATTGGTAAGAAGCAGTAGAACTGTTTAAGTATGTTTCCTTTCCATGTATAAGCACAGAAATGTTAATTCCTCAGTTTTCCTTCAGGTGATAGCATTTGGAGTTTTTTCCTTAATGTTTTAAATAAAAAGGCCTTAGCATGCTTTCACATTAAACTAGATATGTGTGCTTAATAAGTGTGCTTTGATATGGGGCCAGGTTGAAACCCCTGTAGGTGTTTCAGCATAGACACCATTTCAGACAAGGTACTGTTTGCGTTACACGAAATAGTTTTACTGGCACTGTCAAACCTGGGAATTGCATGTATTCTTTAAAATTGTGTGTAAAAACAATCGACATCTCCATAGACACAACATTCCCATCCGAGGCACGAGCAATTGCCTGTTACTGTAGCAGTGTCCTGAAAGCTACGGCTGAGGGGCTGTGCACATACTTTTGCCTGTTTTTAGTACAGCATCACACTGCGTGTGCGCACAAAGTGGGTCTCTGCAGGTATAAATAGCTCAGTTTGTCCCAAACTTGGGCAAGTGCATGCAAAAACGTTTAACTTTTCTGAACGGGGCAGATGGGTTTGGTCCTTGAAATGTTCTATGTATATGGTAAGTCATCACTTCGAATATTAGGCATATAATTGGAAAATTAATTTTTCTTCCAAATCTTGTTTTTCAGCTTTATTCACGGTTGAAGCTCCCCAGTCACTTTACACTGTGGAACATGGGAAGAATGTGACCATGGAATGCACATTTCCAGTGAATGGGAAATTAAAGTTTAGAGAGTTAAGTGTCAGCTGGGAAAAGAAAGACGAGTTAAAGAAACAGGTTTATGTACTTCTCAGAGGAGAGGAAGACTTCAAAAGTCAGCACAGTGACTTTAAGGGAAGAATAAAATTGTTGAAAGAGAACCTGAACTTTGGAAAATCTCTCCTTCAGATCACTGATGTGAAGCTCAGAGATGCAGGGTTTTACCGCTGTCTTATTGGCTACGGGGGAGCCGACTACAAGACAATCAATCTGAAAGTTAAGGGTGAGTGCAGTACTGCAGGAGGTTCAGTGCTATCTGATACTGTTAAAAGATTTCAGAGGAGTCCCTGAAGTAAGACACGTCTGGGTAAGCATTTAAAGAAACCTCTCCAGAGACAGGAGCTGCCTCGTGGCCTTTGCACTGTCGTACAGCTTTGTGTTTCTGTCTAGGCTGAATCCATGTTCTGTCCTTTATTTGCCCTCATGACACACAAGGAGTGGTGTTGCAAAACCGTCTAGACAGGACAAAGACCAGAAAGCTAATGCAATTTTCTAAACAGCGTCATAATTGGAATACATCCTGCACTTCCAGTTACTATGTAGAGACACAATAGTGATATTTACTTTTCCTGTCAGGAGCGTTATTTACAAAATCCAAGCTGATGGGGGGCTGGGGGTAAAGAAAAGATGTCTTGCTAATATGTGCTGTTCTTCTAGCTTCCCACCAGTAACCATTTTCTTCCATTTGTTTAGCTCCTTATAGACGTATAACCAAAGGAGTGGTGAGCACAGGAGAGAACGAATGGAAGTTGACATGTCAGTCAGAAGGATACCCAGAAGCAGAAGTGATATGGCAAAACAGAGAATATGAAGATTTGAGTGATAAGGCAAACACAACTTATGAAACTGGAAGCGACCAGCTGTATCGTGTGACAAGTACCCTTACAATCAAAAGTAGGATTGATGAGATTTTTTACTGTATATTCTGGAATAAAGAGCTGCAAGAAAATACATCTGCCATTTTACATATAGCAGGTAACATTTCTAAACTTCATTTATGGTAATACACGTCAAGGTTCTATGTCATTTTGTCCCAGTTGAATTGGCTGTGATTTGTTTGTCTTTCCTATCTAATTTTGAAAAGGCTAAAAAGAAATACCTGTGTCGTGAAGTTTTGCTATTAGTGTTATATATTTCAACTTACTAACATGTTCATCGTGCATGTGTGTAAGGAATTCAAGGACAGGAATTTTGCATGACCTACAGTTATGAGAAAATTGAGTCTGAGAGTTAAAAAAACTTCCATTATTTGAAAAGCGTATAGCTTGGAGTCTAGAAATTAAACCCTCCCATATGAATTAAACAAACCTTCCAAGAAATTTCTGTTTTGCTGATGATAACTGTCAAATAAATTTGAACAATATGGTCTCTTCCTGCCACTACAGCCTTTGCTTTGAGGGTATTTAAATTTAACAAATTGTATGCATTTTTTTTTCTCATAAAGTCTGGACTGAAGGAAGACACATGAATGGAGAAGACCAATACAGTTTCTCATTAGACCTTTTAACTGGGCACCACCCCTACTGCTTTTGCTTTTGGTTACTCTTTTAATTTCTGCATTGTGCCCTGATATGTTTGCACAAGCTTTCAGCCAGACTGGAGACCTGATCCAACTCAAAAATAGTATTTCTGTTTATCAGACTGTTACTTGGTCAGGCCCTTTCCCTGGCCCTGTTCACCATGCAGTTTTGGTTCACCATGCTGGCACACTTTTTGGGACTGACAAGGGGTGGCAACAGGCAGCTGAGAGTGAGAAAGCCAAGTCATCCTTTCAGTGAGTGGTGAGCAGGCAAGTTCGGCTTTAACAAGAAGTGCCTCTGGGATTCAAGGAAGCCACCTGTCCTTTGCACTCAGAGCTTCACCAGATGAAAGGGACTCTGTTCTCTTTCTCCATCGGCTCTTTCTTGTAGTCCTGATGGGAAGCTAAACTAGATATAACACTTTGTACCTTGGTGACAGGCGGGATTTGTGACGGGAATCAAAGACTCTATCACATGGAATGCAGGAAGCAAAGATAAATACGAATATGTTCTATCTTTTTTTCCCTTTATTGGGATGAGATACGGTGAAGTGCACCATCAGCACCTGACCTTAGACACAATCTAAAATGCTATTATGTCTAAACTGCTCATAGCAAAAATAATATGGTGAGAATGAAAGGAAAAGATTGAAACTTATGCAATTATGTATTGTCTTTCATCCGTTTGTTTTTCCCAAAGATTCAGCTGATGGTGTCCTGTGGACTGAGAGCAGACGTTTTGTTGGAGAAATTCTCATTATGACTGCTTTCTTTGGATCAGTGCTCCTGTTTACGCTCTGCGTAAGAAAAGGTATTAAAATTATTTGTTTTAGTGTGTCTTACTTATTACCAGTCTGTTCTTTTAATTTGTTCTCACAGAGGTGGGATGAGATTATAAAAGTCTGCCTTTGATCTTTCGCCCTGAAACCACCAAATTTTTTACCACATTGTTTGAGTGGAACAGGTTGTCAGCCCTTCACAAACCACTTAGCCATGCATCTATATTAATTTTTCTTATAGGTAATGATGTAGAGCAGTAAGATTAGTGTCTAATCTATTCAAACATTGAAGTACAGCTTATGCAGCTACTGGAAATCGAAGTTTTCTATTCTGTGTCCTCCTTCTTGATTGGGGACCAAAACGCTGGGAGCAGACAGGGCACTGGAAGTTTTTCAGTTTGGTTTTTTTTCCTGCATTCTCTGAAAAATTTTGCTGAACTGTAAGCACATGTTTTTTTAAGTTATCTGATTGTTATGAACTCTCTATATATTACTATTATGGTTAAAACACTATAAAAATGGTGGACTACATCTGAAGTGATAAGTCCAAGGTTTTGAGTCTGAAAGATTTTTTTTTTCACAAGAGGGAATATTTCCACTGTGACTTCATACCACTTGATTAATTTCCTTGTTAAGTGTTGAGCTTTTTCGATTCACTTCACTGACTTGAATTGGACATTTTCAGCATCACAGTATGCTGAAGAGCTAAAGCACTGGTGGTAACTTGTTTTTACTTGCTAGCTAACCAAAGAAAAACTTGGAGAAACATTTTTTAGGGTATTTGAGCATTAAAAGATTATGGTTTGCCCCCATATTAAAGAAAAAATGTTTGAAATGTGTTGTTTAACTTGAAATAACTGCTGCTACACTGTTTTCTTTGTTTGCTTGGTTGTGTTTTTTTTTCCTTGGAGGGCAGGGAGGTGTGTTTGAGGATTTTATATTCAGGGGCATCTTTTACTCTTCATTTTAACAGATAACAAAAAGTTATGCAGGTCTCAGAACATCCATAGGACTCACTTGAAAATATTGAAAGGAAAGTGGTTTTTGCCAGAAGTCTTCCTCTGTATAACAAATGGGTGTGTTTTTTTAGCTGATGTGTAGCTACTTCTTTTTTTCTGAGTAACTTTTTGATTTTTTTTTTTGTCAAGTTGTCTGCATAGAAAAAGTTAAAGAGGCATTGAACTTGATACAGTACTCTTAGCATTACAATATAATGCTGGCATGACTCTCTAAATTAGTACCAGAAATGCTCCAAAAACCTGAACAAAATAGTTGACTAAATGCTCCTCTCTAAATTGTTGAGTTCTATAGGAGATGTAAATGTGTGTAGGTAGCATGAACCTCAGCTGGAACTAACGCAAAGGCTAGTTGTACTGTCTTTTCAAGTGGTATCTCCAAAGTTTCCACAGTAAGAGAGGTGTACTTTCTGACGTGGTATAGCAGAACTGTTGGTTTTCCTGTCTGCCAGCTCTCTTTTCCACAGCGAAAACCAGAAACAGTGCTAATTCTGTCTGGAAATCACACAAAACTGTCTATAAGCTAACTCTACACTAAGCATTCATGTTCAAGTTCCATAAAATAAATACAAGATAGAACTAAATGTGGATATTCAGTGTTTTGCTCACAAACCCATCTCCTAGACTATGGACATGTGTCCTGGGAGAAGTGTTTGCAAACTTAACAGGCTTGCAGGTGATGCTAACAGGCTGCAGAAGACCTGTAGATAACCCTCCATGTGTGAGAATTTACTTGCCCTAAGAATGTGATAGGATGGGAGTAGAACATGAAAGTGGAAGAAGGGACAGCAAAATCCTTGACTTCTCAGAAGATTCCCATCTGGGGATTTCAGTGAAGGTCAGAAGTTTCCTGGGTTGCCTCAGTAATATGTATTGTTCGGGTGTATACATGATAATGTATGTACATGTCACGATGTATGTGATTATCATGATTATGACACACACACGTATATATTACATAAACTACAAGTTGATGTAGAAGCTAAAGTAGTAGCAACAGGTTTTTATTTTAAAACACAAGCTGTTATAGATGACCGGACAATTGATTCTTTCAGAATGGAACCTCCTTGGAATATGGGCTTTTTTCCCCTCAGCAGTACAGAGAAGGTGATCCCCTACGTGTCCCCTGTTGCCCAATATCTTCAAATTCGAGGTGAAAATATACAATGGAAAACAATTTGAACAGGTATTTTTTAGTGAATCTAGTCTATAATATCAGTGGAGTTGGGGCTTAGGAACAAGGAAAGGAAATTGGAAAGGAAAGTGACAGACTGGGCGCACTGAAGAATATATTTTAAAGTCTTTGAAGAAATGGAGTGCTTTGAGAACCGATGATTACACTAAGCTAAGTGTGCTCTTCCCACCAGCGTGCTTAAGCCCTCACTAGATCTAAAGGAAGTATTTTGCTTTCTTTTTGATTTTCTCTCTTATTTTCTTTCAGTTAGAGCAAATAAGGACAGCAGAACAACTGTGGCGATTTCATCAACTGCAAGTACGTATCTATGGCATAAATCTAGCTCAGTGTGATTCTTGTGGAAATAAGTGCTTGAGAATTTACTTTGGAACGGTGACAGCCAAATGCAGATTTACATTCAACTTTCGTTTTGCTTTCTACTTTTCAATTGTGTAACAACTGTAAATTGGAATTGAAGAATGACTTTTCATTACTATGTCAACTTCTTGAAAGGAAGATGTGAAAGAAAAGCATACTTGTTCCAGGAGCAGATGCAGTCCTGACATGCACAAGAGAAGGACAGAGTGGTGGGCTGTGTTTTGGAAAGTCTGTGATAGGGTGCGACATGCTCCCTGGAACATATACCTCAGGATGGCAGCACATCCTGGTGTGCAGACTCTGTGCTGCAATTTGAGCCATGTTGGCATGATCCTGTGTTTTCTGTAGTATTACAGTGTGCGTTTGAGGGTCTTTGTCACAACATTGAGGACAGAGGGTTTGGTCCAGTTGAGAGAAGCACAGCAAGAAGTTTTAGCATCCCTAAGTTTCTTTTTTCTCCTGTTGAGATACTGATGTTATTTGCTGTGAGCAAAGCTCAGTGAATGACAACGAGACAACAGAGGAAGCAGTGGAGAGAGTTAATATTTACAGTGGGAGAGAAGAGATTAAAATCCTTTAGCATCCTCTCATGATGGCTCATGGTTGTTTTTTTCTTTTTTTGATTTGTTGTATGGTTTTAGTTGGAGATGACTTCAAATTAAACTGCTGTGTGAAAGTTAGTTCCTACGAGCAGTTGGGGTTTTTCCTAAGAAAACATCTTTTGACAGTACTTGCCCAAGATGGACACAGCATTTGGTATTAATCTCTTCCCCTGATCTGCATTTAACTCACATAGTTCCCGGACGGCCTGATATAGCAGCTTTTAACCAAGATTTATCACTATAGGAAAAGTTTAAGCTATGCTGACTGTTATCTGTATGTATGTCATTTATTTAAAGAGCTGTCGAAAGATAAGGACACACACGACTGCAGAGCTACTTCTTTTGAAGACAAAGAGCTGAAATGTAAGTATAAATGATAAAGGGAAAAACAGCAGCACATTGCCCACAGCATAAATCATGATTCATGGCTGGTTTATTTAGTTCCTTGCTTCAACAGACAGAGCCTTCAGGAGAAGTACAGCTTCCCATTCTGTGTCTTACAAACTCACCGTCATAACTCATTGTGTACTGGGACTTACAGAAAATAATTTAACCTGATTTTAAAAATAAAAAGAAAAGCCATGCAAAGGAAAATGTGATGTGGAGATACATAACAGCCCAAATTAGGATTTTCTGTAGCTTGCGATCAGTTGTGCCAGCACAACTAAAGGAGTGGTGATGGCAATGGGGAGGAAGACCTTATGCCATCACGGCCACTCAAGCGAGTCTCAAGCCGTGAGATTCTGTCTCGGCAAAGCAAGAAAACAAATGACCAAATCTCTGAAACATACTGTGCTGTGGAACAGAAGGGTGAAGTTACTGAGGTTTTTCTTTCATGTTCTTGATGGCTTCTAAAGCACTTACATGGACTACATCCTGACTCCCTCCCTGCTACACTTTACTGTAGTAACCATAAACAACGGTGAGACTGCTGGTCCCGAAGGTGCAGATCTCCAAGTCGAAGAGTTAGGGCCTGGGGATACGCTGCTAAGGGATACTGACAGATAGAGCACTGAATGTGTTTGAAAGACTTCAGAAGAAGATTTTAAAAGAATGGGGGACCTAAGGCACAGCAATCTCACTGTGTGCTGAAGAGCATTGCCCACCAGTGCTTTTGAACTACCACTTTATTTCCTCCCATGATCATCTTTTTCTGTTTGACCTTTTAATTAATTTCATTTTAGATCTTTAATTTTGACAATGAAGGAAATTTTTTTTTGGTGCCTCCAAATTGTAGGAGAGTCCTAAAGCCATGAAATGTTCTGTGACTTCATCATTTTGTAATTCAATAACTTTTTCATGTAATTCTTCCTTTTACAGATATGCAAATTGAAGAGACCTAGAGAAAGCAGGGAAAGCTTTTTTCCTCTGTGGTGAAGGTTTGACAGCTCAGATGTTCTGTGTTCTGTCTGTTAAGGGGGATATTAATTTTTTGTTTTTATTCTGTGATGGTGACCTTCTTCCATATCTTTGTAACTCAGGAAAAACTGCAATGAAGTTAATAGAATTATTATACCGTAAAATGTCCTTGCATTCAGGCTTCTGTGTATGTGACTAGGTATGGAGGTATTTATTTAAATATCCAGGTTTCTGCTTTCTCAAGTTTATGCACTTTCAAAACCACATTTCATTAAAAATATCTTTAGTGTAAAGCACTTTAGGTCTGTGACCATCAAGAATTTCATAGCATCTTCTGGGCTTTTTTTTTCCACCTGAGCCCTCAGTTCCTTACACAGATTTTGTTTTCCAGCTCTGAAATAGATGCTGTAATCCTCTTGGCAACTATGGTTTGGAAATAATAAGATAATACTGAGCTTCTTGATCTCTTTCTCTAAAAAGTGTTTTGGGGATTTAATTTCCTTTGTGACATGGCTGGCACTACTTGGTTACTGCTCATTACTCTCCTGATGTACCACTGGGGGATAATGCAACTCTTTGGACATTGAGGAAGAACAGGCTCTTGATTTGAACTGTCTTTTTGTTCATTTTGGGAATAGAAGAAAGAGAACCTTCTCCCTTCTAGGACATGACATACATGCTCATGTGGTTGCTTAAGCAATGCTGAGGGAACATGCTCCTGGATTCCATTTCTTAAGCTATTGCTTTGTTACATTTTGCTAGGTGCATAGCTTTTTTGGGAGGTCATACACGGATTAAAATTATTTATTACAATGCTATTCACAATTTTTTTTTTTTAATAAAATACATTTTGTTTTTCTCGTGTTTTTTTCCTCTTATATTTGACTTGTCAATAAGTAGTGCGGGCACTACTTGTGCATTTTCTGGGAAAATCAGGTGTCTAAGATTTGGGTTTAGAGTAGTGTCTATACCCATGTCATCCCTCTAATGGCTCCCACAAAGAAGAGACAGTGGAGATCTGGAATCTCATTGGGCTTAGGTTTTATTTTTGTATTTAAAATAAATGAATCTGTTGCGCAGTCTTAAGGATGTGAAGGCAGCCCTCATCTCACAGCTTCACTGCTGGCAGTATTCGATCTGGCTAAGGTAAAGTTGTGTTTAATAAATCGCAGCAAGCTGCCCTGTATAGTAGGACAGAGAAATGTGTCTGTCCTGGTTTTGGCTGGGATAGTTTTCCTCCCAGTAGCTGCTGTGTTTTGGATTTCGTACGAGACGAATGTTGAGAGCACTGTTATAACTGTTTTCAGTTTTTGCTATGAAATCAAGAGCTTTTCCCAGTCTGCCATGTTCAGCTGACGCACAGGTGTGC
>Ga0065711_1046081_pt1 | contig 13102 bp, 8 predicted proteins | sample Hoacrofraction12_FD_59098 | JGI IMG/M metagenome (GOLD analysis project Ga0065711, IMG submission 59098) | Hoatzin crop microbial communities from Cojedes, Venezuela - Epithelial fraction 12 v2 (version 2) | ecosystem: Host-associated > Birds > Digestive system > Esophagus > Crop | place... | reverse complement strand
AGAAGGCATTCAGTAGCTCTGCCTTCTCAGCATCCTCCGTCACCAGGACACCCTCCTCATTCAGCAGCGGCCCCACATTGTCCCTAGCCTTCCTTTTACTACTGATGTAGTTGAAGAAGCCCTTCTTGTTGTTTTTGACATCCCTTGCCAGATTCAATTCCAGGTGGGCTTTGGCCTTCCTCGTTGCATCCCTGCATGCTCTCACCACGTTCCTGTACTCTTCCCAAGTGGCCTGTCCCTCTTTCCACATTCGATGGACCTTTCTCTTCCACCTGATCTCCACTAGAATCTCCTTTTTCATCCATGCAGGTCTCCTGCCTCCTTTGCTCGATTTCTTTCTCAGGGGGATGCACTGCTCCTTAGCATGGAGGAAGTGATGTTTAAAGAGCGACCAGCACTCTTGGACCCCCCTGCCTTAGAGAGCCCTGGCCCATGGGATTCCTCCCAGTAGCTCCTTGAAGAGGGCAAAGTTAGCCTTCCTGAGGTCCAAGGTTTTGATCCTACTTATCGCCGTGCTCCACGCAGGTTCCTGAACTCGACCATTTCATGGTCACTGCAGCCGGGTCTACCTCCAACCTTCACATCCTCCACCAGTCCCTCCTTTTTGTTAATACAAGGTCTAGCAGTGTGCCTTTCCTTGTTGGTTCCTCTACCACTTGCATCAGAAAGTTATCATCGATGCTCTGTAAGAACGTCTTGGATTGTGCCTGCCTAGCTGTAAGGTCTTCCCAGCTGATGTCAGGGTGGTTGAAGTCCCCCATGAGAACCAGGGCCTGTGACTGTGAGGCTGCTTACAGCTGCCTGTAGAAGGCCTCATCAGCCTCCTCCTCCTGGTCAGGTGGCCTGTAGTACACACCCACCGTAATGTCACCTGTATGAGCCTGTCCCTTAATTCTAACCCACAAGCTCTCAAGTTGCCACAAGCTGGTACTCATATGAGGGCTAAATTTCTCCACAGTGCCTCTTGACCCTCATTCATCTCTCTGTTCTCTGCCTGCTAATAGACTCAAATGAGATACATTGGGAAACACACTAGGTGAAAATTAAAAAAGAAGACAATAATTTCATCCAGATGAGGAATAATATAACCACAAACTTTTGCTGAAAATTGCCAACCTGGCAAGGATGAAGTGTTTTGTTCTATGATCTCACCTGAGGTCTATGCCTTACTCAGGACTGGATGTCCAGGAAGTGCACCTCCTTGCTCCCATCGCCTGTATGGAGCTGCAAAATTGTTTAAAGCACATCCAGCTAATCACCTCTTCCCCTGAACTACCTTCTCTGAGACCTGAAAATAGAGACAATTTAATCATAGTTCAGTCTGGTTCTGAAAGCAAGGATGGAATTTTCCTGCTCACTGGAAACAATGTACGTTCAGCTAGATTTCCATACAAAAATCCTTAAGAGATCTCTATCCAAACTCAGTCTAAAATGTTACACTTCAAATGTTAGGACCTGACATGACTTGACAAAAGACTTAAGCGTGTGCAGACTTCCATGGCAATCAAATGTAAGGTTAAAATACAATCCAATGACACAGATGTTACCTGAACAGCTAAATAGCTTTCAGTGAATATTCAATACTCAAAAGCATAGGATTTTAAGGTCTCATATCCAAAGATACCCACTTCTTGCAGTTCTATTGCAGTGTTGTGAATTATTTAACAGAAGCTTTCCCCAAAGTTTTACAGTCATTCTTTAGCCTTGCAAAGCTGACATACATTAAACCTGTGAAGACCTTCCTAGCACTGAACTCAGCATTGCTGAAGCAGAGTCTCTGGAGGATGGTAATTTGGGGGAAGAAGAATCATAGAATCATAGAATCATTTAGGTTGGAGGAGACCGTCAAGATCATTGAGTCCACCCATTAACATAACACTGTCAATTCCACCACTTAATCATGTCCCTAAGCGCCAAATCTATACATCTTTTAAATACCTCCAGGGATGGTGATTCCACCACTTTCCTGTGCAGCCCGTTCTAATGCTTTACAAACCCTTCAGTGAAGAAATTTTTCCTAATGTCCAATCTAAACCTCCCTCTGGCACATGATGGCATGGACTCAGCTTATGGTACAAGTGAGACAAAGTTTGTTTTGCAAGAAGTGTTTTATACATCTTTACCCGGACGTTAGTTCCCTGGGAACTTTCTATGCCGATAAGGCAGCTAATTGCATGAGGTTCTCTATTCTACTTCTGTCCAATCCGTAGCCATATCACATGCCAGGTCAGCCAATGAGGTTGCTGATCACACGCTGTCCATGCGCTGGCGGACAGTACACAACCGTTGTTTTTTAACTCCTTATCTTATACTCGGCTCCTTCAGCACATCCACAAAACCTGTTTACTTCAGCATTTTCTCTTCTGTTTATTACAGCAATCTGCTTTCATTCCGTTCCTCTACACCTCCCCTGATGCAACTTGAGACCATTTCACTTTGTCCTATTGCCTTTTACTTAGGAGAAGAGACCGACACCCATCTTGCTACAACCTCCATTCAGGTAGTCGTAGAGTGTGATAAGGTCTTCCCTGAGACTTTTTTTCTCTAGACTGAACTACCCCAATTCTCTCAGCCATTCCTCATAAGACTTGTTTTCTAGCCCCTTACACCAGCCTCGTTGCCCTTCTGTGGATATGCTCCAGCAGCTCAATGACTTCCTTGTAGTGAGGGGACCAAAACTGAATATTGGATTTGAGGTGCAACCTCAGCACTGCTGAGTACAGGGGCACGATCACCTCCCTACTCCTGCTGGCCACGCTATGCCTGATACAAGCCAGGATGCCATTGTCCTTCTTGGCCACCTGAGCACACTGCCGGCTCATATTCAGCCAGCTGTTGACTAACACCCCCAGAATATCTATTGCTAGAAGGATCTATTTTGCTAGCAGACTAAATCCCCAGCCACTCTTCCAGTGGTTTTTTGAAGTTTTTCAAAAGAACAAGGATGACAGGAACAATGTCACTCAGTAATAACTCTCTGTCCCTTACATGCTCGGTGCTGACCATACATCGAAAAGGAACTCAAGGTAGCTTACAGCATACTGCTATATTGCTGTTCTGTTGTTGCCATAGAGGAAGCATGTCTTATAATGCACACAGATTTGCCTTACACACAGAAAATCCCTGGGTTATACAGTCCTGTTGCAGATCGGCTAGTGAGAAGATAGGTGAGGTGACCTTCCCACCTGTTCTACTGTGGCACAAAATCTGGTCACTTGCTAAGGCAGCACGTGCTACACAGTCATGATCTACGGCACTATCATGGTAGTCACTATCGGAGTATATAATAAAAAATGCATCCACAACAGGATACAGGATAAAGGTTTGTACGTTTTACAGCCAAATGATAGCAATGATGCATTCAATAAATAAAATTACCATGAACATGAAGGATTTAACGGAGGGTGCTTCATTATTAAAAGAGACACATACACACAAAAAAAACCCCAGCAAAACTAATTGGCCTATTTTGTAGCAGGATAGGAATACTCATAATTATGCAGGGAGCATAGCAGTTTACATATCTACCTACCCATTTGAGGATATGAAACGTCATTGATAGAAAGATTCTAATTACAGTATACCCACCTTTGGTCTGGAAACAATTAACTGCTAATGAATGTTAACTAAGGCACAAAATGACTACTGAGCAAAACAGGCCGGGTAAGCGACCAGAATGACGGTGTCGAAATTGCTCTCCCTGCCTTGGCTGGTAACAGAGGATAATTGTGGAGAGTGCAGGCGGCACAAAGTAGAAAGGTGCTGTTTCAGCTGACAGGAAAGCATGTTTAAAATATTTCCAGAATGGTGGTCAACAATAGTTTCCACCACTGAAGGGTCAATTTGAGACAACCTGAACTCTGGCATAATGAAGTTGGCTTCAATAGCAAGAGGCAGTATTGCAAAGCTACAACAGAGATGGCAGAGCCGGAGAGAGCCTTAAGAAACACCCACTCACTTGGAATGATTCCCTTCAGTACGCTTTCAGATGAGATTTCCTCCCAAAAGAGAATTTCTTACTCAGAGCTCATCTCCAACGAACCTACCTTGACATTCTGTTAGGAATGTAATTTGAAACATTAAAAAAAAAAAAATCAGAAAGACATTTTGCAAAAAAAACCTTGGAGTTCTTACACGCTAACCAGGAAGAAGATCCCTGGTTTTTTTCCTCTACCTGGCACGTCATGTTGCAGCTATGCAAAAGTGATGATAAAGGGCCCGATCCGCTAGCCACAGTAACAAACCATTAACCACAGGAAAGAAGCCACAATCTCAGGGGCCCTTGATTGGTTGGAGATTTACCTGGTAAGAAGTGAGTGTCCCAAAGAATACAGAAGAAGATGATTTTCTAGGAGGTTTTCTCTTCAGGTGAAGCCAGGTTTTTTTTCTGCCATGACTTTCTGCTCCATAGTCCATCCTGCCTAATATCTTTCAAGCTGTGTGCCAACTCTCTGGCCTTCTGATTCAATGTCAGTCCCAAGGGGTGAGAAGTGCTTTTTTAAAGTGCCTTTCAACTCGCAAAAAGCTGAATAGCTGCTGTGAGCTTTTGAAAAAGTCTGGAGGCCTGGCCGTACATACTTAGCTCTGTCAAGTTTGAGGAGCTTGGTACACCAGTTTGTGGAAGAAAGCTGATTTGTTTCTCATCTAGAAACAAGTGTCTGTTTAGAACAAAACCACTGACATAAAAAGACTCCTTTTTAGCAGCACGAGCAATGTGGCAACACCACTTGCCTGTATGTTACTAATAGAGACTGAAACTCGTTGGGGATAAAAGCCTGAGCTCCGATAAATCTAGATGTGGTTCCTTGAAACCTTAGGTGACAATAAGAGTTTCTCGGCTTTTATTCTTAAACCTTAAACACATATGAAAATGCTTCAAGCTTAATTATTTCCCTGATATATATTCACTGCTTTATATGTGTTTCCGTGCTGTTTTATAGTACAGCATTCTGTAGCAGTAATTTTCTCTGTGACATTACTAAACACAGGACTCAGCAATCACGTATATAGATACAAAGATATATATATAAACACACACAGCAGAACACAAAGATTTAGAATCCCATTCACAACTTGTTATAATAGAATACATTTTTCCCTTTGAAAATCAATTAAAAACCACAAAATTGCAAAATGATCACTCAATATGGATACTTTTTTTCAATAATTTATTAGAAACCTCTTAAAGAAGTCATTTGTAGTACATTATCAACAGATCAGGCTATGGCAACCTGCTACCCAGAACAGCACATAAACAAAGTCATTTTCACTTAATGCATTTCTGTCTTTACTGTATGATTGCCCGAAAACTCTAATCAAACCTTTTGAGGAACTGAGAAGGGTATAAATAGGAAGGTATCCTCAGCAGAAGGTAGCAGGTATTTGGGCTGCCCCAGAGGAGCCCAAAGCTGCTGCTCTGTCCTTGAAAGCCCAGAGCTGCCCATTTTCAGTGGTGGTGGTGAGTATATCTTGTGTCAGCAAGTCACACAAGGCCAATCTGCCAGCTAGGACATGGAGGACAATTCACTGTGACCCTACCTATTTCCTAATCTCCCTGCTCCCAAGCCTTATCTGCTAATTCCTGGGCAACGGTGTGTTAGAGAAGATAATGATGAAAGCCCTGCACCCTGCCTGCTATCAAGAAAGTCAGAAATGGGAGATTTAGGTGGAGTGCTTCTAGGTCATGGCCTCAGCTCATTCACATGGTGTTGGAATGTGTTGTCATGTACACAAAGCAGCAAAAAAATCAAGGCAAATTGGGGATACCATTTGAGGCAAGGAGTAATTGATTGCTAACGCATGTGCCTTTCTGTAGTGAAACATCACAGAACAATGTTCTGCTAGCAAATGACAGGGATTTAAGGTCCCTATTGCGTTTATTTTTAAATCTTCTATGGCGAAGGGAATGCTAATCTGCATGGAGTATTCTGCACCCGATTAATTTAGTAGACTGCATTAGGTATTAGTGGATTTATTTTCTGGTTTATATATAAAATTTAATGAAATTCATGTTGTTTCTAGCTTGGAGAAATAGGGTGCCATTTGATTGGTATCTATAAGTCACTTCCTTCTTTTTCATACTTCAGTAAGACACTCTGGCATAGCTACAACATCCTGTTCACTTGCAACTAAATGGACAAGTGCTTAAAAAAACACAGAACATTATTAAACTCACAAATACACACAAGCTGAGTTTTCAAATCTCCTTATTTCTGAAAGAAAATATATCTTGTCTTTATGTTTTGTTTTTGACAGGTAGAGCAATATAAGACTCTTTGGAAACTCAGAGTGCAAAGGGAAAATAAAAAAAAATAAACAAAACCCAAGTGCTTTTAATAGCCAGAGATTTAAACATCAGTTTGCTAGCACTGTTAAATCCCCCAGGCTGAGGAAAGGGAAACCACTGATAAATAGCTTTATAGTAGTGACCTGCAATGTTACATGTGGGTTAGCGAGCCAAGGGGATTTGCCTTTTTCTCTCTCATTAGAGCTGTTAAAGACTCTAGAAACCACTGAAAATGACACTGAGCTCTACAGATATGAAAAGAAGGAACCAAACAACTTGAATTAGTTTTCCTCAAAAATTATGAATGAATGAATCCTTTTCCTGTCCATTACATCAGATTGCAAAGTTTTAGCTAAGTTTTTCTTTTTTTGTGATTTAGGTTGCCTGGAGTTTGGATGGCAACGGGACAGTATACCAGAAATTATTCCCTCACTGTAGTGATGGTAACTGTTGACTCTTTGCTGATGTTCAGTGGAATACCTGGTGCAGCATACATGCCTGGATGGATACTTCTCCTGTATAAAAACCATCGGTATTCTGGAGATACGTGCAAGGAAAAGGGAAGCAGTCCTGAAAGTCTGAGGAGTTAGTGTTGGTTTAACACACCAGTGAAGGTGAGGACCACTGCAAGCTGCAGAGCTGGAGCAACAACATGAACTTGAACATTTTAGCCTAACTGATCATATGCTCTGTGACAGCAAAGCCGGCTCAGCTAATTTACTTGAAGAGTGCCAAACAGAGAGTTTGGAGACACATTCCTTTCATGCAGGTGCAAAACGTCTATCAGCAACCAAAGAGCTCCATTAGAGATTCCTTAGAAGAGGAAAACTTATTTGAGTGAGATATCAGACATCATGAGAGCTACCTCAGCCTTTGGAAAAAGGCTAGCAAGGAAGAAGATGTGTACACTTAAAAGATGCCCACCCGAGGAACACGCTACTATTGGTCATTCTTCTCTCTCATAGAAAACTGGGAGAAGTAGAGGACATAACCAGTGCTAACCAGCTGACTTAGCTTTAGAAAGTGTTTCCATTCAAGTAACCATTCCTCCTCAATCAAAGGACTCAAGCACCATGGTGATGAAGCAATATGAAAAACTAGTTCAGTGTCTTCCACTTAGCTCCAGAAGGAAGCTCAGTCCAGACAAGAAACTGAACCTCTTTCCTCTAACAAGATAATGCTGGATCTTGCCGCAGAAAAGCAGGTTTCAGCTGGGGTGATTAAATGTGTTAGAGAAAATCACAGTTGTAGACAGTGACATGCTTGTAGGATATGGCAAGTTCTTCCTGTTGGGAGCTTACCAGGTGGGGAAAACTTCCGCAGATGTACAATTTGCATGAAATGCTGCAGATTATGATAATTCTTGTTAAACTTTCACATATGAGTGACTGTGGGAATGGGGTTATCCTTGTCACACATGCATGTCACTAACATGCATTAATGTTCTTTCACTGACTTCACCTAATGTCATATGAAATACCCAACTCTTACGGGCCTCCATGTAGTCTCATCTTTGAGTGTCTCATATTCTAAGCCCTCAAAGAAGAAGAAACTGCATACTCCTATAATCTGTCCTGTCCTATCCTATTTTTATCCTCTGTACTGTGTGACAATAATACCATGAGAACCTAGTACGTATATTCCTTCTGCTACAGCTGGCAACAGTCAGAAAAGGTCCCTCTCCCTTATGTTCCTACTTGCACAGGAAAAGTTGTCTTCAAAAGAGGGACATCTGTTTCTTTCTTCTGCACACCAGGTCTAGAAAGGATTTTCAAGCAGAGATGCAGAGCTCTGCCTCTGATAGATGCTGGTGTCATCTTCAGCTCCCCATACAACTGCAGTGGATATCTAACTTGAGCATTGCTAGGAGCTTGGTGTAGAAAGGCTGTGCATGATGAACTATCTGCAGAACAGTGCAAGCAATTTTACTGGACCTACAAAGTTCAAAACCAAAGCTATATATGCTAGGCTACTTTCTATCAACTACTGTTTACATATGAAATGGAGATTAAAGTACCCATCATTCCTACAACCAATGACTTATCCTGCTCCGACACTAACCTTTGGTAATTTTACCCATGAAAAATGCTTGATGGGAGGTCCACAATGCTTTATGACATATTTTTATGTGTTTAACTCTTTTTGTCTAAGCTACCCATCCCTAAAGCTGCCTTGCTCTGCTCCTTTTTCACCCACTTTTTTTTAACCTTTTTTGAAAATTTTTTTACCCTCTCCATGAGTTAGACTTGACTGATGTGATGTATTTCGTCATCATTGCATTTAAGCTCAAAAAGATAATAAATGTATGCAGAAATAAAACTAAGAAAGATGGAGTTACTATAGGAACATATATTACAATTGAATCTGCTGTGACATCTAAAGGACCTCTAGGAAGCGGAAAAAGATATTCTTTCTTGTCAGAACTGCTTGAGCTGCTCTTTACTTCTCCGCTTTGGGGTCAGATTCTGCCTCAGTAACTGCTTCTTCTGATTTCACCACGAATACTCATTGAGTACACTGATCAAATCTGGTGCTAAGGATCTGTTTTGCGTAGGACTGTTGTTTTTCCTGATCCACATAAGGTGTGAATCAGACCTCATGTTTTTTGCAATTCAGATGTTAAGTGAAAGATTTGTAAGGTTTGGATCTGAACTAGATTAATTTCTTCTTTCGTTCTGTGGGTAGAAAAACAAGTAACCAAAAAGAATTTCAGAAATTCATTGAAAAATTGTGGTGATTAGAATATGTACAATTTAAGACAAAATCCCTTACTAGCACATTAATGTGAAATAAGTACATTCCACACTGGAAGGCAGAGATCTGCAAAATACATTAAAGCAACCAACATGAAGAACTTCCTAACTCACCAGATGGGGAAGGGGAATCCCGATCTGGTATCTGTTTTCTCTGAACTGCTTAACTACTCCTGATCCATCTCTCTCTCAGATACCACGTAAAAGTTCACTGTCACTTAGACCAAAGAGATTACATTTCTTTCTTTGTCAGTACTAGCCCTTCAGTCAATTTTAGACTGTGAAAGAATAAAGAGGGGAAGAGTGTTTAGGAGAAAGGGATTGTTTTACACAGAACTAGGCTGTGGAACAATGTGCACTGAGGTGTAATTTTAACAAAGGGTAGTTACATCCTAAAGCCACCAAGATTCTTTAATATGAATAGTTGTTCAATGTTACAAGCAGACCCTTGAGTATAACTTTTTAAAAGAGATTTGTTTTGGTGAGAAAAAAGTAACGGAAAAAAACCCCACCTCTCATCTTGTACTGATGAAACACTTAGATCTTTCAAAGAGAAAAATAAATAACTATTTGCTAGTTTTTGAAACTACTGAAGCAACATTTTTCAGATCCCATGCTTCAAAAAAAATGTGCATTTTTGAGAAAAACATGAATTTTCAAGAAAAATGGACTTTTCATCCGAATTTGGGATGAAATTTAAAATTTAATTCTGAGAAAGCTAAATTATAAAGGATTTGCAAAATGGCTCATCAGAATCTTTGAACTTTCTGAATTTCCATTATCTCATTTTAGGAATAAGAAAGGTGTTGTTACATAGAAGAAGATTTGATTCTTCCTGTGTTTTAATCTCATTTTTTTGCCCTGCAAAGCAGTGTCCATTTAAGAATAAGAAAAATAGTATCATTAAAATCTCACCCTGTAATTATGATGACTGGAAGAAGTGTTTGATCTCCTAAGATTATTAGAGGAGCCTTATTCTTAAGGTTTTTAAAAATTACTGAATTACTGATTTATACATGTCTGCTTTTTCTTATGGTCTTGCTTTCCTCTGGTAGATAGCCACAGTTTTACTCCCTATAGTGCTGCTAGATCTAGTGTTAACTAAAGCTCTGAAAAAAGTTAATGACCATGAAGATTTTCCTTTTATTTCACAGGGTCCTTTTATGGTAAGCTGTTCTGTATGCACATGATCTTTGTTTCTATATGGCTAACGCTTAAAATGCAAGTTTTCAGTAAAAGTTAAACATGTGCAGGTCCCACAGCAGTCTGGCAGGGAAGTATTCAAAAGCCCAGGGCTAGAGTGTGTCTCAGATGATCTTTCAATCTCTTCAGAGTTTAGTTCTAGTCAAATGCAACGTAATTTTGTTCCTTAAACAGTCTGTTCCTGGGCTGGGTCTGTCTGTTCTGGCACTGCAAACTGCCTTCAGCCTGCTGCAACTTCATTGATTTAATTCTGTCACCCCCAAATTTTGCTCTGAGACAGGGTTTTCTTCTTCTTCCAGAGCAAGGAAATACAGGTTTGAGAGAAAAATCAAAAAGGAAACAGCTGTTTCTGGTATGACATCTCCGGCAGAGTGTCTGCCTTTCCCAGCAGCCTGGTTCTCCCACAAGGAGGAACGTCTCCAATGTTTTCGACTGACATAGGTGGGAAAGCAGCCCCAGGTACCTTTTTTTTTTTCTTCTCCAGCTATTGCTATGCAACAGCTCTGTTACCTTGACCACATCCCTAAGCGCTGACCCAGGCTCCCACTGGTGCTTTCAGATGCAGACTGCATCTACTCCCTGTTACTATTAGGGTTAGAAACACACAGTTACTTACGGACTCCAGACATGATGGCTAGCAATGTGTATGTCAGTGGCTATTTTTGTCTGCAGGATACTAAAAGTATTCCCAGTCTGCCCAGGCAGAAAGAATAGCCTAGTCTTCCCCTCTGATCACCAGAATAAAGAATTTCAGGAAAAAGCCTGAAAAACACATTCTTAACTGTTTTTCTATGGATGGCAATAGCAAGTGATGGGACTTGTTTGTACGACTGTTGTCCCTGATTGCAGTAACATAAAACCCAGTGTTTCAGGCAAACTGCTATGAAATTGTGGCACAAACAGGGAAATGTTTGTTTTTTTTGTCATTGCCTCTCTCCATTTCAGGGATTAGCCTGAAAAAGCTGTCATCCATTGGCCTAAAGAAACTATATGCACATCTTACATCATCATTTGTCTCAAATCACACTAGTCTTCTCCTTCTCCTACTCCTCCAGACCTTCATCTTTAGAAGGACTGAAGGGCAAAGAGGTTAGGAGAACATCACCACTCCAGTGGTGTTGCTCAAACCTAACCTTGACCATGTAGCAGTGAAAGCAAGATAAAAACTTCAGAGCATGAGAGAGGTCAGTGGAAATCTGCTACTCTTTCACAGAGACTTAAATACGAACATTCAGCTATGATGTAGACAAGCGGAGTGTGCCATGGCCAGGACAAATACCACCCCACCACCATGTATCTCCTGAATCCTCACAATAAAATTATGGGGCTGCAAAGCTGTGGGAAGAAAGGCTTCATATTCCCTCCAGAAGGAGCCAATGGAACAGGTAGGTAACCTGAATTATGGCTGTCCTAACCCAGTCTGGTCTCAAACCCTGCCTGCAGAAATTGCACAGAGAAAATCTGCATAGCACTCGGCTTTCACACACACCAGACAGCAGACACGTAGCCATAGACTTTAATGTAGATAATCTTAGTTGCTTCTCCTTTAGTTCTAAGGATCCCCTGAATTTATTAGGTTGATTCTCTAGCCTTCCCATCGAAAAAAATATTCCTGCCATAGTGCCCTTGCATTGATTTAATCAAATGAAGGATGGACTGTCTGAAAAAGATAAAATAAAACAAAGTAAGACAATGTGCAAAAGGCCAATGAAGTTATGAGGTGAAACCAGTTATTTTACAAACTGTTGGGAACAGACAAGACTAGACAGGTGATTAAACCAGTGACAAAAGAAGTCAGTTTTGTCTAACATACTTCAGGTTTACTTGTAAGCTCAATTACAGCAAGCAGTGACAAACAGAAGATAAGGAAATATTTTCATCTTCAGAGAGAGAATAATTCAGTCACCACAGACCTGACCTCCAGTAATTTTAGATCTCTCATACATCTTCTCTCTTCAGGGAGATCACTCAGCAGTTACTATCATTGGCAAAAGAGGTTTGACTTCAGGAAATGTACGTAATTTATTGCCAATCAAATCAAAGTATGATAATGAGAAACAAGAACAAATCTAAAAACACCTTCCTCCTACCCCTGCCTTCTTCCCAGGCTGAACTTCACTCCCAGCTTCTCTACCTCCTCCTCCTGAGCAGCTCAGGGGCATGGAGAATGGGGGTTGCGGTCAGTTCATCATTCTTTGTCTCTGCCGCTTTCTCCTCCTCACATCCCAGTATGGGGTCCTTCCCACAGGAGACAATCCTTCACAAACTTCTCCAATATGGGTCCTTCCCATGGGCTGCAGTTCTTCACAAGCTCCCCTTGCATGGGTCCTTTACACAGGGTACAGTCCTTCAGAAATGGACTGCTCCAGCCTGGGTCCCCTGTGGGGTCACAGGTCCTACTGGAAAACCTACTCCCTCATGGGCTCTCCATGGGGTCACATCTTCCTGTGGGGCACATCCATCTGCTCTGGCACAGGATCTTCTGTGGGGTGCAGGGTGGATATTTGATCCACTGTCATCTTCCATGGGCTGCAAGTGGCACAACCTGCATCACCATGGTCTTCACCACGAGCTGTTCTGAACTCCCACCTCCTCCTCCATCTTCACAGGCCTTGGTGTTTGCATAGTTGTGTCTCTCACTCTTGTCTCTCAGCTGCTGTTGTGCAACAGTTTTTACCCTTATATATGTTATCACAGAGGTGTTACGCCATCACTGATGAGCTCAGGTTTGGCCAGTGACGGGTCCATTTTGGAGCTAGCTGGAACTAGCTGTGTCCAAGATGGGGGCAGCTTCTGGTGTCTTCTCACAGAAGCCACCCCTGCAGCCCACCCTCTCCTCTCCCTCCCACCCTCCCCCACT
>Ga0065711_1010493_pt1 | contig 13102 bp, 7 predicted proteins | sample Hoacrofraction12_FD_59098 | JGI IMG/M metagenome (GOLD analysis project Ga0065711, IMG submission 59098) | Hoatzin crop microbial communities from Cojedes, Venezuela - Epithelial fraction 12 v2 (version 2) | ecosystem: Host-associated > Birds > Digestive system > Esophagus > Crop | place... | reverse complement strand
CAAATCCAGGCTGAAGAAGGTGAACACAGAAGAGTAAGATTTCTATAAATACCTGAGGACACTATCTCTTTCAGCTTAGGCTGAGACAGGAAAAACACCTTTCTTAAAGGGTACAGGCATGAAGAACAAAGACTAGACTAAAGACAGGAAAATTCCCTGCACAGCAAGCTCTTTCCTGGGTAACCGTGTACATATCCATAACAGTTTAATCCACATGATTATGCTGGCCCCAAGAGTTAATTAAAAGGGCAACCTAAATAGCAAGAACAATCACACTGACAGAAATCTTTCGATGTAATAAGAGAGCTGCACTTAGGAAGCCTACCCTTTGAACAGAATGACTTGCTAGAGAACAAAAGATGCAAGGATGGCTCCTGCTTGCTCCCCTTTCATTTTGGCAGAGAAATTCCCTGCTGAATGCCAGGGAGACATGAACAGTCTGATTCACATAATGAATCATGGCACTGATATGAAGATACTGAAAACTACTGCTGTAGGCAGGAAAGTGGACCACAAAGTGGTCCATAAAATAGACCAAAATACAGGACCACCAAATGACATGGCTCTAGCCCATTTTCTTTGCCCTCCATGCATTAGTTCAGCTTTCTCTTCTTCCCTTTTATCACCCTACAGCTCCTGCGGTCACCGATTATTTAAATACCTGAAGGGAAACAGAAGCCAACTGCCTCATCTGTAATTGCTTTGGCTCTGCAGGGGCATTGGAAGAGGGAAAGACTTGCCCTTCTAACACTTTATAAATAATGCAAACTAGCCTTAAACACCGTGTGAAAAGACACTCTGCTTATTGGAAGGCTTCCTTTTCCAAGCCGACATATACTAGAAACCGAACACAAAATGTCCTTGAAGTACTCCTAAATACACCTCATGTGAGTTGTAATTGGAGCGAAAGCTAGCCAAGCAAGGACACCATCTGATAAAGAGCATTATGTAAGAGCTTAGTCTTTAATACCAAGATGTACTGCAGTCACTTTTCTTTCTACAAGTGTACTTAAAAGAAGCGGCCGAGATAATCTGCCAAATGATCTGCTGATAAGCACTGATTTGGCTAATGAATACAAGCAGCTATTACAAAACATGAAACATGAAGACCTCTTTAGGCCCTACGGCACTTCCAGTTATTCCTACACTGCAACGAAGGAAAAACAATGCCTAGTGTCAGCCGTCACCCTTCCTATGTATTTGTCAAAGGTCTGGTCTGCCAAGCTTGTTTCGTTTTATAGGCACACGCATACACAAGCAGACACGGTGGTATAACTCAGTGATCATCTCCCTAAAGGAACAGTGTTTCCTTTGGCAGGTTTAGTTACACCATGACTGCACCACACATGCACACCCAGGCAGACACACACAGCCACATGCACGCATGTAGAAGGGGACTCGGCAGCAGAGGAGAGAGTGTTTCGCTGGGACCCTTTGCTCTCCACATACACTGCCTATAGGGAAGCAGCCAGGACATCACCAGCGAGGGAAACAGCACTCACACAGTTATTCTGTAGGTAACGTGTGTAGATGAGAGTCCGCTTAGGAAGATTCTTCTACATAAATAAAGAAAGGATGGGGACCTCAGAGGCACCAATACATGGCTCAAAGCAGAGTACTAAGCAGTTTAGGGCCATGTTTTCTCAACAGTTTCTAAACTTGCAAGAGCTTTTGTATACGTGTGCAAAAATAGACTAAGTCCTTATGAAGAATTAAGTCCATATTATCTGCTTAGAGACCCCCAGAAGGATGGCACGAGACTCCACAGCTCTCCTGGGGCAGCTCCCTCATGATTTGCACACTTCCAGTTTTATCAGAAGTTTTTTTTCAAATGAAGATTACCAGCCACACAATGGAAAGTGGCTGCAAGGAAGCCATCAGCTGAGACTAATTTAAGAATTAACTTTAATTTATGACTGAAGGACTTATGATGTGGATGGATTTGATTTCTCTTATAAGCTGGGAAAGTAAAAATGAGCTTTAAAGGTTCAACAAGTGTTTGATTAAAGTCCAGACCTCTTTGGGTTACAGAACTAGGCTGCGTTTCCAGCACTCTTATATTCAGTCTCAAGATTATGAAAGCATAAAAGGAGGTCAGAGTGAGAAGTCACCGTGTGCTACAAAACTGAGAAAAGACTGAGAAATCAGTAAGGATTTGGACGGGATACTTCAGCCACACTGATTTGTACATCCGTAGTATTTAGCTCTGTCAGTGTGCTTCCAGACAGAGTGTCCCCGCTGTGCCGAGGTTTGGCCGTTGGTTATAGGCAGCCACATTACTCAAACAGCTAACTGATGTCATACCACAGCTACTGATGGTGGACACACAGAAAAGACACATACTCTAAGAGACTGTCTTGTCAAATGAGCAGTTTGTTCCAACAGAAACATTTCTCTTTTCTGAATATCATTACTTACCCAAGTTACATCAACACTATATTGAATATACTTGCCCATACTGTGACAAACCTACCTGCCATTGCAGCAGAAGTCAGGTTCCGTTTCAACATGTCATAGACTGGGCTGTGGGAAAGAAGGCGACAGTTGAGTATACTCACAAAACCAACCAGCATTACCCTTTTCAAGCAGGGACAGAATTTTCCTGTTATTACCCAGAGAGTCACTAGAAACTGTGGTGGTTTTTTTATTTGCCAGTCCTAAATGCTTGCTACAGAGAAGTCTAGCTCAGAACTTAACTGAAGGATGCAGATTCTGTGATGCAGGTTTTTGCTTAAATCTGAGATGAAGGGCCTGAGAAGATGCAGAAATGAAAGGGGGAAAAGATAACAGCGACACCAAGAGTCTCCTGTCTCGGCAACCTCCATAATACAACATACGTTAAAGGTCACTTTTTCCTACCTTGGATCTTTTACAGAGAAGCTCTCCAGTCCCAGCAGTTCTCCCAGCTGATCTCCTCCACAATAGACCATGTGTTGCTGTCTTTTGTCGTATAGCTGCCTCACCATTATATACTGTCCTAGGTAATGCATAACCTGTGGATACATAACATGCCATCAGCCGTAGCTGCAGTGGAAACCAAACCACCAAAGACCCTGGAAATCTGCTTTAGTTCATGATACTTGCCTCCTGCTACCCTATACAGTGTGAGTCAAATAGTAGCTGGTTTTATGCACATCTGCAACTCGTCGGTGCCTCCCAACCAAGGGAGAGTTGTGCTTTACCATATTGCTATAAGGTTTGTAACTATTAACCCTTGACAAGCAGGAAAACTGAGTTGAAGATGGATAAATATCAGACACTCTGCTACTCCACATTAAAATCAAACGCAAGATGGGTGATTATACTTTTTTCTGGACAGTCTCCCTCAGTGAGAGCTGCAGACGGAGCCTGCCGCTGTTCAACTCGGAGTAAAGAAGAGAAGGAAATGGGTGGGGAGGTGGCAGAAGGTACCCCCAGTTAAAAGAATAAGCTATTACTAAAGGATGACCACAGGTTACAGTGCTGTCCTTCACGAGACAGTCTGCAGAATGCAAAAATACATGCTTTAGTATCACAAATAAGGATGGAGAGGAAACACCCTCTGAGAGCCAGTGGACACTGCCAGCTATAGTGAGGAATCCAGAGTACAAGAAGAGAAAGCAAAATGCATGAAGCACAATGTAGGCAGGTTCCACCCACCAGTACCCGTCACAGTGACCCTCCTGAATGACAGTGTCACCAAAAAGTTGCTCACAGTACTCCGCTGCAGCAAAACTGACTTAACTGTGCGAAAATGTTAATCTATACAAGTAACCTGCATTTAATACTCAACTCCCCCCTTTTACACCATTCAATTTGTTTTTGCAAAAATTTTTAGAAGCTAAATAAGTTATTTAAATGCATAAGTGTTTAAAATAAGTCACAGGGCTCTGCAGGAACATTTGACACTTTCATAATGAAAAAACGTTGCATTTAATTTTTTGCAGACAGGATACTCTTGTAAATCACAGCCAGTGTCATTTTTTTAATCTTGTACACATATTGCATTTTAATCTTAAAATAAATGAATTCACAGGGTCTCATAGGTTTAGCTGACAAGCCATTTCAAAGGAAAGTTAAAAGAAAAATATCAGCTAGAATTCAAATTTTAAGGCTTTCATGCACTGAGCAGAGAGCAAGACAACTGAACAGAATCTCCTACACGCTCTCAGGAACGTGGGTATCCTATCTCCCTTCTCCCTGAAGAGCTTTCTGATTTTCCAGGATAAAATAATTATCTTTAATATTTCACACTCCTATTCCGATTCCTCCGGGGGATCTCAAAACAATTTATGATCAACAAAATCACAGCAGCCCTATGGGTAAGGTACCTTTATTTTGCAGACAGGGCTTCGAAGTACAGAAAAACTACTGGCCAGTCCCATCCCTTCCCCACAAAGCGCCATCTCCCAGACAATCCGGGACAGGCAGAGTTTTCAGTGCCCAGGAACTGAGCCCACCTCCTTCAGCGTGAAGGTTTCGCCTTGGGCGCCTGCAGCCTGCAGAATCTTCAGCAGCGGCGGTTTGGGTCGCACCTAAAACACAAAGCGCAGCGTTTCGTTTGATGACACGAAGCAGTGCCCTGCTGAGACGAGGCACGTCACCCTGGCACGCACGGCTGCGTCTCGCAGCTAGCAAACCCAAGCTGCCCAAGTCAACCTGTGTAAGGCTGGCACCGAGCAGAGAGCTGCAGCCGTGGTGCGAGCTGGAGGTTGTGGGGAAACACTGCTTGCCTCGGGCTAACCTGCTGAAGGCTGGTGCTCTTTTTTAGGCCTGATCTGCATGGACAAATGCTTAAACAGAAGTCAGAAGGACTGGAAATCAGCACAATCATTCTGACTCAAGTGCAAGACAAAAAACAGCCAAGGAATTTGGGCAGCCAGCTCTCAAGGCTTTAATCACTCACACTGCCCCATTAACTTTGATGTCATTCATCCTGTGAGAGAAGATTGGAAACTCAGACCCTTGGTATGGAGTCCTCGGCAGTGACTAACCAGATGTACTGAGTCATGTATTGAAGAGCAATGACGGTGCATTCAGACTGCCACTTCAAGAGCAGTATGCCTGAATTTTCTCAATTAGTTCAGAGAATAAACTGGGTCTGCTCTGTTCAGACCTTGGGGAGTATGTATTTATTAGGATCCACGAATGGCACACAGTAATAAGACTGCATTAAACCCAAGGTGTGGCTAATTAACACCAACGACCAGAACCTGTATTTTCTGTGGATCTCACTCATCAAACAAAATCTTTATTATATAAAATGCAAAGCACTCTGGGAACGATGCAACTGCCTCACAACCCCTTTCGGTTTCACCTCCACACCCAAGCAGTGCTGAGTTGCAGATTACACAGACGATGCTACATAAAGCAGCAGCAAGTTTTAAATAGCTGCTTCCCCCCCTACGTTGCTACCTGATCTGTTCCACATGAATTTTAACAATTCCTAGGAGGGTGTGACCACATGACCTGACGCCTCGTGTTCCCTGAAAATGTCAGAAAGCCCTCACTGTCCTCTGAATGCTGCAGAACTGTGTACAATATTGTATGCTAATGCACATGTTTCCCACGCTGAATCTCTTCCTCTGTCCTCCCTGTCTACCAGATGCTAATACAGCAAGATATTTCAGTCTCTCAGGACAGAAAGGCCCGTCCTCAGCACATGATGTTCACTGCTGTTTCCCCTACACTTTGACAAGGCTCACGCTCTCAAGGCACATAATCTGTGCTAGCTAGCAAAGGCCTTCACCCATCATTGTTAGGTGGGTTCACCTGTGTCTCATACCCATACCTCCTTTCTGCCCATATAAATGCAACTGCAGTCTCCCCCCTTTTCCAAACAGCAGAGCCTACTTGAAGCCCTACAACATCCCCTCAAGAGACAGTCTGAGCTACAGCACCGTTTCCCTGTGTAAGGCAAGGAGCTGTTTGTCACCAGTGTAGTATAATTTGTCACTCAGCTATCAGGCAGTATCATGGCAATGTATTTGTTCCACTGGTTTCTAATGTTGTAAAAAATTTACCTCCTTTCTAAATGTGTCTGGTCTGCCTGTTTTCTCATTATGATGTCTGGTAAATGCATTTTCAAGCTCAAACAGAACAGCTTGTGTCCAGCCCCAAGTTTCTTTCTCAAGAACAGCTTTTTCACTAGGAAAACAGCTCAGCACAACTCAAATAAGTGCTTGTATCAGCACATGCTTTTTAATAAGATGAAATTATGTGTTTGCATTCATTCATTTCTCTAATGACCACCCTCAAATGGATTTTGAAGTAACTTCTCACACATCTCTTTCTGATTAAAGAAGCAACCTAGTTAGCTTAGTAATTTTAAAATGGGTCCTTAGCTACTACAGTATGACCAAAATAGAAGTGTTTATTCCACACTGCCTAGGACACTGAGTGTTGACAATTAGTATTTTGTTACTAATAACAGAGCCTATTTACTACTTCTTTCATGCAAAGTGAGTTGAATAAATATGCATATACATCAATTCTGAACAGGACTTGGCTACATTTCAAAGCTTCTAAATTAAGACTCAAATGAGAGCATCTCTTAACTTCCCATCAGCTTATTTCCACTCCTGCCACATTCCCTCATCTTGTGGAGATGATTCTTACAATGGATTGGCTCTGGAAGGCTGGATGCCTGTCTGAAAGAAACCTTCCTGATTTTTAGGCTGGATTTCTCCAGTTACTGTTTGCAAATTTCTATTCTCCGGCTGTCAACATGGTGTGTATTTCTTCTTCCAGCAAGACCCTAGACATAGTTGATAACGGGAGTACTGCATGTTCAATACTTCCTTAAACTGACTCCAGAAAAGGCATGAGGATGTATTACTGACTAGACAAAGTTCAGCATGCAAGGTTACAAAGCTCTAAGACAACTGCCTCAGAGTCTAGCACTGGAAGGAATGCTGCACGTGGAATTCTTCAAGTATAGGTCCAGCACAAAAATATGCATTATACGCTTTCTTATACTGCTAGTTTTAACTGCTTTTTCCCCTCATTCCCCTTTAAAATGTTCATAAATCATTGATCTGATAGTGAAAGCTAACACAGGTCCTCAGGATAAAAGCCCTACTCCATCAGGCTAAATTCCTCTTACTTAAATGTACTTGGAGAGCTTTGATTTGATGGAAGAAATTACTGCTTTAGTGAGGAGAAAGCAGTGAAGATAAGTGGGAAAGTCAATTACCTGGTTAACTTGTCCGAGTGTGATTCTGCAGGCATTCTCAGCTGCTGGATGCTGGGCAGAGCTTGGAGATGTCATTGTGGCAGTGATTAGCTGTTCACAGCACAAACCTATAAATGAGAAGGTTCATGTATCAGTTAAGCTGAGAAACCTGGTCTTGATTTTAACCACTTCCACTTCTGAGAAGCTTCAGGAAACCAGTGTTTAAAATTAGCCCTGTATGCATATCTTAAATGACTGCTGATAATGCTAATGTTCCTGTGCCCCTCACCTGCTTTGTCCTACCCAAACTGCATCCAGCTGCCCACTGCCTGACAAAGCCAGGTGAGAACAACTGGGATGGATCTGCTGTGGCACTGAGGATGCTTTGCCTCTGCCCATCTCCAAGAGTGGCACAGCATGGCAAGGAACTTGGGGACCTGCTAGTCCCCGTCATGACACTGGCAAACTCTTAACATGGTGAAATCCTTGTGTCAAGAGGAGGGGGGAAATGGAAGCTGAGTCACAATCAACCACAATGGAAATCTTCACAAGACAGCAACCCCCTGATTGTCCAAAAGGAGGAGCAGTCAGTGCTGATGGCAATGATTAACACATTCCCCACCTGCTTTTCCAAGAGCTGAAAACCTGCTAAAGCTGCTGCAGCCTTCATCTAAAATGACTAGATGCAGGCTATAAACTAACAGTTTTAACAGCATTACTGGGTGAGCAGGTGAAAAGAACCTTTCCTGGAAAGGAACAAAAGGGGAAGTCCTGCAGCTATTTGAATTTGTCAGGCCCTATCAGTTTCAGTATCCACCCAAAGAGCACAGCCTCATATGGAGAATGATCTGTAATGACTCATGTTCACAGCACAACCCAGTTTAATCTACGCCACACAACAGCTTTGAAAACTTCTTCATATTTAAAGAGAAAGGATGGTGTAAATTAACTAGCCACTGCAAAAAAAGTAACTTGAACCTGATGGAGAAGGAACTTAAGGCTGGACTTCTTGGTCTCAGCACTGAAGCCCAGGCCAATATACCTGCAAAACTGTTGTGTGTCCCTGGACCTATTCACAATAAAATCTCCATTTCAGTGTAAATCTGGTTGCTCTTCTGGAGGCAATACTGAAACAAGCCCTGCAACTGCCATTTTGGTAAACTTAAGGCTAGAGCATGCGCTGAACTAGAAAGTCTGGCTCCTGAATTTGCCTATGTAGATGCCACTCTGGGAAAGCTTTTACTGGGTGGAATCTGGAAGAAGTGTCAACTTCTAACCCATGCAGTTGTTTAAATTAGATTTGAAAATGCAAAGCCAAAAACTTTCAAAGCGGTATCTACACTGTCTTTCACAGATTTTTTTTTTTTCCAGACATAGTAAATGAATTTATTACCACTACATCAGTTATAAAGAACGTAAGCTAGCATGATTAGCTACATTAAAAAGTAAATATTAGCAAAATAACCAGACTTATGCCTGAGGAATGTAACCAAACATTTTAGATGTAGACAAAACAGGCTGAACATCTATCAAGCAGGCAGTGCAGAAGCCTTAGTAATGACAAAAATCTGAGCTTTAGCACCAATTCAAGTTACTGACCACTGGTAACCATCCATCCCTCCCCTGCCCCATCTACTAAAAGCGACTTGTAATGACTTTGTTGGAGGCTTCTGATAGTTCTTACAGCATCACATTTCTCTGAAGTAAGGCACTATCAGGAACAAAAGAATTCCTGGTGATCAAACATCTCTAAATATTTAGGAAAGCTTGATTAAAGCATATCAAATGTTTGTTTGGTAAATAACATTGATAGTGACCAGATGTAGGTAGTAACCCAAAGCAAGTGACTTGCAAAGCTAAAACCAATTCCACGTGATCAGTGCCTTATAAACTAAAATCTTAACTGAGGTTTTCACTTAATAATGCCAAGCACATTGCAACACAAACCACCCCCAGGACCCTTCATGCTTTGAGCTGAGCTGTACTTTGTACCAGCTGCGAACTTACCTGCCTCGAACCTCCCTGCCCTGTGCAGCAGTGCCGAGAGGGTCCCACAGCAGGGTGCGTGGGGGGCTCTGTGAGCCCCCAGACCCCCAGCAACTGCCCCTGCCAGCCAGGGAGGGGAGTCCCTGCACAGCACCCCGCCTGCTGCCAGGGGCCCAAGCTGGTGTGAACAGGGACAGAGCAGGAGCCAGCAGTGGGTTCTGCCTTCCCTGGGGCTGGGTGGCACCCAGAGCACGTTCACCCTTTCACTGCTGGTTTTGCTACAGGCAGGCAAACCGGTGCCTTGCCTCCAGTCTTTACAGCTAAACTAGATTTTTAGATAGTTTNTTAGTAATATTAACTTCCTTTAATTAGAAATTAACCTTGGGATTACTGAACGCTCTCTTCCCAAGCATGCAAGCTCTAAAACATGCCCAGGCTGCAGACATCCACAAGATTTCTGGAGGCAGCCACCAGTCACTGGCCTGCCAGGGCAGAGAATCTCCCTTGTTACCACCCTCTGTACCCACGCCGGCCAGAAACACAAATGGTGGAAATTCCTCGAGAACCGAGAAGCTTCTTGCTCGGTGAGCTCTATTTAACTTTCTCCTGCAACTCTATTTTCCTACCTGTTTTGTGCCAAATATTTTACCCCACAACCCTGGAAGTGTCTAAACTGATTTGCAGCCAACTGAAGGAAGCACCAGGGAACTTACTGTCATTGCCCTCTATAGCTCTGGAGCTACATATATATATGTAGACAAATGCCACTGGACCAGAGTAACGATTTGCAGGAAACCATGAATCACAAACGAGTCATGAAGTAACAATTTTTTCCACTGGAACACTTCATATGGTCATGCACACTACAGGAACAAGTCATCTGTCTGTTTCGTGAGTAACAGTTCCCTCTCTCCAGAGGGCAAAACCCCCCTAGACCACAGCTTCTGGTGGTTGCAGAAGGCAAGGCTTGAGACAAAAGACCTTAACGGACCCAGCAGCGAGTGCAAGCACAGGGTGTATGGACTTTTCTTCATAGCAGTGTCTGAAAAGTTGAAGCTGAACTTCTAATTTAGGTTCAGCTTTTGTTTTAAAGTCCCCTTTTAAGGAAAGAATACAGTTTCTAACTTTTGTGCAAAGTGCAGACACAGCAGGGAGTGCAAACTAAACGTTATTGTTTGGTGTACCTGTGGACTCTGTAACGGGAGCCACACAGCCTCAGTAAAGCACACCTACTTAATATCCCTCTGACTATCGAGTCCTCAACGCCAGCTTTTCACGGCATCACTCACACAGAGAGTAAGGTCTGACATTGCAGTCCTGTCCTCAGTTAGCATCATCCTTTTTCACGCTTTCAAATAAAGCCAAATTTCTACTGAAAACAAATTTGCAGTCTCATGTACAGCACCATGTAGAGAGCAGCCCTGGAGGGGAGGCTTTAAACAAGCACCAATCTGACAACTGAGTCAGAGTTAATTAGGTTTGTCCCTATCAGTGTGAGTCCCTGTGAGTTTTCATGCCTCCAAGTCCTTCTGCCTGTCTATTTTCCCCTGGCTTGTGACAGAAACACCATCACTCCTCCCTGTAAGCTGTGTCTCACTACATCTGTGGCTTCATCAGTGCTGTCACAGTGCTTCTACCTTTCTCTGGGCCATACACTTCACCTGATCCCATCACTGTGTTCCCAACACTTCACAGGTCTTTTGAGAGCTGGACGATGCCAGGCATGGAAACACCATGGTCGTCCCTCTGCTGCCACCTGCCAACAAGCGCTGCCTTGTCACAATTTCACTCCATGAGGCCTTGCAAGTGTTGGCTGGTTATTTGGGGGCTTCTAGCTGGGAAGGGGCAGCAGGAGGAGAGAAAACTGGGCTGTGAGTGACAGGATTTAATAGATTCCACGCTTTCTAGACTGCTTGACTCAAATTTTTGCTGTCCTGTGCTCAGTTAAGTGCTTTAATCCGTTGCTTTGATATTGACTTGGCATTCAATCAGGAAAAATATCCTCTGCTAGGAAAAGTATCCAGAGAATAGACCCACTTTACTACAGAGAAGTCATTTAATGCATTACTTATGGCAACAAAAGTTAGGGCTGCTATTTTTAATATTTAGCTGAAACAATGACTTTAGAGTTCCTTTTTGACAATTGCTCTGGAGTAAAATCAAGCTCTTCTAATACAAAACAAATTCATTCTGAATTTCACCTGACATGAGTTTTGCTGCTGCTGATGCATCTGCTGCAAATTGTGTGCTGCTCCCCAAAGGTCTGCCAGCAATGCACCAAAATCAGCCAGACTTTGACAAACCTTGGTAGCTGACAAATACAAATGTTATGCAACACCTTTTATTGCAAAACGTGTTAAGCAGGAGGAAACCCAAGACTGACTGTTCGAATTCAAAAATGCACACTGGCAAATTGCTCTGCCAATCTGCCTAAATCAGCTGCCCAGAGATGTCTGGAACTGGGCAGCAGTCCCACCCCACCACACACGCCCTTGTTTCCATTTATCTCGATTTTAACAGATTAAATCCAGATTTTCTCAGGGTCGCTTTTCCCAACAGCAGATATCTTTTTTAAGGGAATGCCAAATCAATATCACTATTTTAATGCATTCAACCATGGAGCAAGCAGTAGTTAGATCATGAAGACAAGCTTCTTCACCAGGTAACGGCTATGTAATACCCTGACGTGACCGTGCTGACTGCTCCTGTCACAGACAGGAACTCTTCAGCGTTGAGCCAAGTACTTTAGAACTGCTGAGTGAAACTGAAGCTAATAATCTATTTTTTGCAGCACTGAAAAATGAGAAAAGCCCTTATTTTAACCACATCTTCAGCAGGACCAGCTGCGTGATGTTTCACTTACAAGTCTGCATATTGCTGAAGATCTAAGGGCTTTTGCTCTGCTCCTAGCAGAATTGCTAAATACGCATTCACTCAAAGTCCTATTGCGTGTGTTTGCCGCACAAAGTCCACAGTACGCTTCTCCAGAAGCAGGCAGTTGGGATAGGAATTTTAACCCTTTTTCGACCGGCATGTTTCCCATCCAGCCTCCCAGCAGTAAGCATAATGCAGGGTGGTGCTAGGCACCTCACCTACTTGGCAGGGATAGCCCCCAGCACCCTGCTTGGAGCAGGGCCATCTATGCCAGCCAGGTGGTAACTGGGAGCTGCTGGAGGGTGTTAAATGAACAAACACCAGAGTGGAAACCAGCCCAAGTTCTTGTAACAGCACTCTTTGTATTTCAGTGGCCCCTTTGATTTCACTCATTATATCTTCTCCAAAAATTTGTAATTTGCATCTATCAAACCCCACTTCTGTCAAATTTAAATCCTGGGTTGTTGTAGCTTTACTTAAGCTCTTTTTAACTCTGTGAGCGCTACAGCCCTAAATTCTGCACTACCCCAGACAGGATGTGTCAGAACTGATCAGCCTAGGAACTAGGGATCATATTTTAAAGTCCATCTGTGTAAGTGTCAAATATTACACATCTGATCTTTGAGTTATTAATCCCTCCATGAAAACACTTCCTTGTCATTCATATTGCACTTAGCAGAGCTGTCACTGCCAACCCTCACACCACAGGGGCACTGGCAGTGTTCTGCCCTGGAAGGCATGGCAGGGTTTAAGGCTAAAATCACGGTGTGAAAGCTGACACATGGCAACCAAGAGTCCCGGTCAGCTCTCTGCTGTAGCCAGGGCATATCATATTCCTCAGACTCCATGCTGCCGGAGTTTTCAGTGCTGCAGATAACCCTTAGGTATACAAAAGCCTAAAAAGCAAAAAGCGTGCTCTGGAAAACCACAGAATCACAGAATGTTTGGGGTTGGCAGGGACCTCTGTGGGTCATCCAGTCCGACCCCCTGCCCAAGCAGGGTCACCCAGAGCAGGCTGCACAGCACCGCGGCCAGGCGGGGCTGGAATATCTCCAGAGAAGGAGACTCCACAGCCTCCCTGGGCAGCCT
>Ga0065711_1008851_pt1 | contig 13102 bp, 4 predicted proteins | sample Hoacrofraction12_FD_59098 | JGI IMG/M metagenome (GOLD analysis project Ga0065711, IMG submission 59098) | Hoatzin crop microbial communities from Cojedes, Venezuela - Epithelial fraction 12 v2 (version 2) | ecosystem: Host-associated > Birds > Digestive system > Esophagus > Crop | place... | reverse complement strand
GGGGCGGACCTGCTGGAGAGCAGCTCTGTGGAGAGGGACCTGGGAGTGCTGGTGGATGACAAGTTGACCATGAGCCAGCAGTGTGCCCTGGCTGCCAAGAAGGCCAATGGGATCCTGGGGTGCATTAAGAGGAGTGCAGCCAGCAGGTCGAGGGAGGTTCTCCTCACCCTCTACACTGCCCTAGCGAGGCCCCATCTGGAGCACTGTGTCCAGTTCTGGGCTCCCCAGTTCAAGAAAGATGAGGAGCTACTGGAGAGAGTCCAGTGGAGGGCTACGAGGATGATGAGGGGACAGGAGCATCTCCCCTACGAGGAGAGGCTGAGGGAGCTGTGCTTGTTCAGCCTGGAGAAGAGAAGGCTGAGAGGACACCTTCTAAATGCCTATAAATATCTGCAGGGTGGGTGTCAGGAGGACGGGGCCAGGACAAGGGGCAATGAGCACAAACTGAAGCAGAGGAAGTTCCAGCTGAACAGGAGGAAGAACTTCTTCCCTCTGAGGGTGACAGAGCCCTGGAACAGGCTGCCCAGGGAGGTTGTGGAGTCTCCTTCTCTGGAGATATTCAAACCCCACCTGGCCGCGGTGCTGTGCAGCCTGCTCTGGGTGACCCTGCTTCGGCAGGGGGTTGGACTGGGTGATCCCCAGAGGTCCCTTCCAACCCCGACCATTCTGTGATTCTGCGAAATATCCACTCAAGTGTTTTTTTTCAGCTAAGGGCAAGCACTTAACTTGTGTGATTTAGAAATGTTACGTCCCGTATGGGCAGTGATCTGAGACAATCTGAAGGACTGCATGTGACCATGCCCTGGATCCCTGGTGTACGACAACACCCCTGTTTCACTGCCAAACCCCCAAGCTGTGCAGGTTATGTGTCTTTAGTCTTGTCCTGATTGGTTTTCACGCTACTACTCCTCCTTGCTGATACAGCTGAGTATGTGTCAGCCTTTTCCAGTTTTAACCTTCAGCCTTCCTTGGGTCTTTTCTTATTTTATTTTCCCTCTTTTTATTTGTTCCTTTCTTTTTTTTCCCACAGCCATACAGCAATACCTTTACCGTTGCACATGGAAAAGCCTGGTTTGATAGAATCACTCCTTTTCCTCCAAACTTCTCCCAGAAGCGCTAGGTGCGCTGCCACATCCTTGACACAGCAGGACCTCGGCAGCCCGGTTAGGCTGGATAACGCACTCCTCTAAATCAACTTGAGCAGATGGGAAGGAAAATGGCTTGAGCTAGCAAAGCGCAGCTCCCCTTGGGCCGTCTCGGCTGGCTGCGGAAGCGCAGCCTGGCGATGCCCTGCTGTCTTGTTTTCGTCCTCTCGGATGCCAGAGGCAGCCGAGCCCCAACAAAGGATTATTCCCCCCCTTCCTCTCCACCTCGTTTACAGAGCTGTGCAACGACACGCTTTTAAACATTGCTCGTATGGTAATTTTTCTCAATCATCTTGCATTGCTTGTTTTTTACTGGTATTTGGGGAAAAAATAAAATAATAGATAAATAAAAAATCAAACACTGACGTGAAATGTAAACAAGAACAACGTAGGTTAAAGACGACTAAAAATAGCAGTATTAGCAAGTCTTGTTTTACGCTCTTAAGGTAGGGAGCCCACAGCTGTAAGAAGAAATTAGACTTTGTCGGTTGATTAAAAATCCCTGATCACAAATGGCTAATTTATCGAAAAGAGAAGGGAGGGAACACTACCAAGCCGGGCTAAACACATCGCTTGACTCAACTCCGCAGAAGTCACACCGGCATCAGTTGGTGTTTAGCTGGCATCGTCTGTTCCCTGGTGTGGAAGCAAATGGTTATATAAAAACAGCAGAAAAAATCAAGTTAAAGCTGACTGCTGTGACGGACCTCCAGGGGAAACAAGCTACATCTGAAGACAGTTGAAACCGAACCCATTGGGTTTGAACACCAGTTTCACCTGCAAAATGCGGGTGTGCAAAATGACTTGCTCAGATGAATGTCAGCGGTGGTGTCCCGGCCGTCGTTTTCAAGTCCCGGGGGAGGAGGGACACGTCCGTGATCTGGCTGGAGGTGCTTCTCCGTGCTGCCCCATGCTCAGAGGAGCAAGAGCTCAGGTCTCTTTAGCACCCTCGCCCCAGAGTGAGCTCTGCCTAAAGAACCTGTCCAAAGGGCTAGGAGAAGATCACAGGCTTTTCTCCTGTCCTTGCTCTGATAAGCCACCAGCACTGCCTGCCCTCTTTTCCTTCGCTTTCTTCACCCATAGATTCACTTCATTTCCAGCCCGCTTTCCTCATATAATTTATTGATGTCAGCGGCTGGGAAATTGCTAACCGCTTTAAGCTTTTATGATTTTCAACAAGGCTACAGCCCTGCGTGCAAGGATATTCCCTCACGCGTGTCCTCTGCAACTTCAGTTGTGCTACACCTAGTTTTAGGTTGATGGCAACATGGGCCAAAGAGCTAATAAAGCTACAGAGGGTTGAGGGTGTCAAACACTTTAGGGACAACCGTTGACTGTTAGGGAGCCCGGGGCGGCGAGGTGCCGAGACAGGTTGAAGCCTTTCTAAGGCAACTTGGTCCCAAGTGGCTGACGACGCAACAGCTGGGTTAACCTCACGCTGAATTTCCATCCTCTAATTCCTCCCGACGTCCCTCTTTTCCTGTGAAGGTTCCTCAGCTTTACACCACTCTGCTCTGTGTCACCCCTGTGCCTTAACCCAGCGCCGTGCATTTCCTTCGCATTTCTGAAACCCCTTTAGATGAGCCTTTCTGGAGCGTTTTGCTGCGCTTCCGTGTCTTGCAAAGGTTGAATATATTTCCACCTACCTTTCTGAAGCTTCAACGTGAAGCACCAGGGGAGCCCTCCCAGCTTTTATCTTCTCTGCAGGAGTCCGTGCTTAGTTTATTGTCTTCGCAGGATGCCATGTGAACGGCAGAGTCCGTGGCTGACAGAGGAGGCTGCAAACGGCTGCTGTGGTGCAGGGAGAGCCGACGCACATTTCTTCGCTTTGGCAGGGGTTTTCTACAGGTCTTGTGATGTTTGTGGGGATCCTCCTGTGAAATTCAATGAGGAGAGTCTCAGGAGAGGTTGGAAAACGAGAAACATAGGGGCAGCTTTGAGGTGGTCGTGTTGGTGGTGGAAAAGAGAGATGATGACAGTGAAGAAGAAGCAGTGAAATAAGAAAAAGGTAAAGAGAGAAGAAAAGCCTCTTCTGAGGTTAAGGCCTCTGCAGGGAAAAGGACCCGAGTTCAAAGATTGCTGGGGCTTTGCATGGAGCAAAGATCACGGGGAGGAATAAGCAAATTTGGAGTGTGTGTTTGGGGGCTGTCGCCCCAGCATTAGGGTGAGGTGCGTAACCAGTGAGACGAGAAAGAAAGAGATCATGAGAAAGATGTGGCCAAGGGAAAGAAAAGTTTGCTGGAAACAATGCTGAGAAAAATAGCACCCTTAAAACAGTTATTAAAATGGTCAGCAAGGCAGAAAGGAGAAGCCAAAAGAACGGGGAAAAGAGAAAAAGTAGAATGGCTATGCCGAAACACGTGCAGGGGAGAGGGGACTCCGATTCCCTCACTTCTCAAATTTCTGTTTCAATACCTAGCAAAGAGCTCTTATTTTGCCACCCGCGTCTCTCTGTTTGCACCTTTACGTGTAGCTTTTCTATGGTTACCCATATATACGTGACTTACAGGTGGGGCTGCCCCATTTTGCGTCAGCCCCCAGAGTTTTCAGAGATGTTACGGCCTCAGCAGAAGGCAGCTGTCAAAACCATCCGATGGTCTGCAGTGTGAGCAATCCGGTGGGCAGCGACTGACGGACATTTTTCACACCCCATTCCTCAACAGTGGCGGGAGCCATGAGCCAGCAGTGTGCCCTTGCTGCCAAGAAGGCCAATGGTCTCCTGGGGTGCATTAGGAGGATTGTGGCCAGCAGGTCGAGGGAGGTTCTCCTTCCCCTCTACTCTGCCCTAGCGAGGCCCCATCTGGAGTACTGTGTCCAGTTCTGGCCTCTCCAGTTCAAGAAAGATGAGGAGCTACTGGAGAGAGTCCAGCAGAGGGCTACGAGGATGATGAGGGGACTGGAGCATCTCTCCTACGAGGAAAGGCTGAGGGAGCTGGGTTTGTTCAGCCTGGAGAAGAGAAGGCTGAGAGGGGACCTTAGAAATGCTGATAAATATCTGCAGGGTGGGTGTCAGAAAGATGGGGCCAGACTCTTTCCAGTGGTGCCCAGCGACAGGACAAGGGGCAATGGGCACAAACTGAAGCAGAGGAAGCTCCAGCTGAACATGGGGAAGAACTTCTTCACTCTGAAGGTGACGGACACCTGGACCAGGCTGCCCAGGGAGGCTGTGGAGTCTCCTTCTCTGGAGATATTCAAGCCCCACCTGGATGCGGTCCTGTGCAGCCTGCTCTGGGTGACCCTGCTTCGGCAGGGGGTTGGACTGGGTGACCCACAGAGGTCGCTTTCAACCCCTAACATTCAGTGATCCTGTGATTCTGTGAGTTTCTTGTTTACTTCTGAATATACCTCAAGAGTTGGCTTTTGACTGCTACAGAGTCAGTTCTTTCATTAAGAGCTGTTGGGGGTTTACAAGCCATGTGCCTTGGTCTGATCTGCCATGGCCACGCAACATTCCCAGCAAAGACCTCCTCTGTGCCGTGCCCTGGTCAGGCAAGGACTGTGGGGTGGCTTTCAGGGAAAGCTTACGATTTCATCTCTTTCCCCAGATCTTTGCCTGCAGGAATATGGAAAGATTGGATAGATGGGGGATGTGTGCATTTCAGGAAATAACTGCCTCTTCTTCTGTATCTGAGAGGGAACACACCTGGCTGTGTGTTGCTGCTAAACTGTACACGAGCCCTCTGGAGAGTCTTGTACACAATATATCGCATCTGTAAGAGCAATAAACAGATACACGCTACTACAAAGCCAGGCTCCATAACAAGACCTCAGCTCTTCAACGACAAGGAAAGCACAAGTGACATTTGCACAGGACTTTGCAGCAGCTTCTCGCACAGTATTACACAGACCGAGAAGAAAACAGCCTCTGAAAAAATGGATGAAGACGCGTTCCTCCGAGATTACCATGTGATGGGACTTCAGGAGCAGTGTGCTGCTTCAGTAGCCAGCAAGAGCATAGAATCACAGAATCTTTAAGGCTGGAAAAGACCTCTAAGATCATCAAGTCCAACCATCACCCCAACACCACCATGCCTGCTAAACCATGTCCCCAAGTGCCACATCTACACGTTTTTTGAACCCCTCCAGGGATAGGGACTCCACCACTGCCCTGGGCAGCCTGGTCCAATCCCTGACCACACTTGCAGTGAAGAAATTTTTCCTAATATCCAATCTGAACCTCCCCTGACGCAACTTCAGGCCATTGCCTCTCGTCCTATTTCTGGTTACTTGGGAAACAGGTTTTTGCCATTGTTATATGAGAAGTGTTGGGCTTTGACAGACATGTCTCTCAGCTACTTGTTTCTTCTTCCTCTGACAGAGCTCGCTTTCAATCATAGAATCAGAGAATCACAGAATCATATAGAGTGGTTTGGGTTGGAAGGGACCTTAAAGATCATCCTGTTCCAACCCCCTTGCCATGGGCAGGGACATCTTCCACCAGGCCAGGGTGCTCAGAGCTCCATCCAACCTGGCCTTGAGCCCTGCCAGGGAGGGGTGAGCCACAGCTTCTCTGGGCACCCTGGGCCAGTGTTTCACCACCCTCATGGTGAAGAATTTCAAATAAATTCCCTCTGGGAGCTGCATTTCTGTAATAGCATAACTGGGACCTGAGATTGTTCCCATAAACTGTCGGACAGCGTGGCATCAACGGTGCCTGTCAGCACGGCTGACCTCTGCGTAGCCGCAGGAGCACTGGCTCAGCAGTGGTTTGTGAACGCAGGAGAAGCAACGTGGCTAGGGAGACACAGCACTTCGTTAGACCAAAGGGGAGGCCTGAAGAAAGGCCTTTGTATCAGAAGTTGCTCGTTTTCTGCAACAGTGTGTGCTGGGCTAATAGACAGGATTTCTTCCTTTTACGAGCCTTGCATGGCTCACGCTACCTGCACTTTGATCAGGGTCTGCAGCTCGCTTCAGACGCTTCCCCAGGACGCTCGCTGGTTTTAATCACCACTGGCTGTCTCTTCTGCTATCAAAGGAGCTCCTTTCGCTAGCTTTTGATACGGGGAATGCATTACCCTGTCATCAAAGTGATGTTTAACTCGTCTGTGAGCATCTGGAAAGAAACCTGGAACAGCAGTTATCGGCTAAATGTAAAATACATATTTATTAACAGCTGTGCAGGCTGAGGGGGGTGTGTGGGGGTGGGTGTATCTATATATATACAAACACACGTATATATATGTATGTATATGTATATATATGTGTGTGTGTCATACACACACACATATATATATATAGTTTGACATGCTGTATTTGTATTGCTGGAATGTGAAGGCAGCTGCTTTTCTACATTCCAGACTCAAGGCATACTGTCTTTTTAAAGAGACGTGTAAAATAAAAAAAAATTAATGCACAGGAAAAATAGTTTGAATTTCTTATTATGTAATAACTGAGTGTCTTAGAACACCACAAAAACATACCTTAATACTTACAGCGATCTTGTGATTCTCATTGTAATCGGTAGTAGTGGACTGACACACGGCTCAGCAAAAATACTTGAAATTTTAAATATTTAAGAGGAAGAAGCAAGTAGAAGGTGAGACCTTTCCGGTCTGACTGGGGTCACCTCAGCAGCCTCTTCCAGAATTCCTGCAGACCTCATTCACCCCCGATTCCCATCCACGTTCTCTGGGTTGTGATGGAGCTACAGAAAAGGAGGCTAAAATTACTCAGAGCTGATCAACAGGTATGCCTTACGCGTATATACTCACATAAAACAGGTTTGCAGGCATGAAAGGAAAAATGTACTACTATTTTGAGACCTCTGTTGTCTCAAATAATGACTTCGCTGATGATGTCATCGCACGTGGGTAATAATCCAGGCCAACCGGTGCATCACCCACATTTTAGCTCAGAATGTCCCGTTTTTTGCCTGAGTGGGGGATGCTTCTCGGTGGCAGATGCACCTCAGAGAGAAATATTGGTAATTATGGCTTCCACTGAAGAAATGGTTGAACACATTGTCCTACCCAACAAGCCACGAAGGGAGACGTCCGGGATTAGTGACAGTGCCTGAGAAGACAGGGAAGACCAGGGGAACGTCCTTCAGCGTGCAAGAGGTAACGGAGGGGACTGGTGCCCTCAGTGGGGCTGGGGCTGGGGCATCTCCATGGGGCAGAGGAAGGCTGCACAGCCTCCAGCCTGGGACAGGCACCACGGAGAACCTGCAGCCCCGGTGAGCCCCCGGGCAAGACGACGACAGGAGAGATGAAGGGCTCTCCAGACACAGCGCATGGCCTATTTCAGTCTATTTATAGCACAGCCTTTCTTTCTTCTGCCACGCGTCCTTGGATGAGGGTCAATTAAGTCTGGATTTCAGAGCTAGCATTGCTATGCACAGTCACCGCATGGACCGAAACAGCTGCCAGCAAGGCCAGAAATAACCCAACGCCCAGAAGCAGGCGCGACAGTGAGTAGAGTGGGAATCTGTTGTACAAACTGGTATCTAGCCAAAAGGTGCCCCCGTCACAGAATCACAGAATCACAGAATCTTCGAGGTTGGAAGGGACCTCTGGGGATCACCCAGTCCAACCCCCTGCCCAAGCAGGGTCACCCAGAGCAGGCTGCACAGAACCACGTCCAGGTGGGTCTGGAATATCTCCAGAGAAGGAGACTCCACAACCTCCCTGGGCAGCCTGTTCCAGCGCTCCATCACCCTCAGAGGGAAGAAGTTCTTCCTCCTGTTCAGCTGGAACTTCCTCTGCTTCAGTTTGTGCCTGTTGCCCCTTGTCCTGTTGCTGGGCACCACTGGAAAGAGTTTGGCCCTGTCCTCCTGACACCCACCCTGCGGATATTTAGAGGCATTTAGAAGGTCCCCTCTCAGCCTTCTCTTCTCCAGGCTGAACAAACCCAGCTCCCTCAGCCTTTCCTAGTAGGAGAGATGCTCCAGTAGTAGGGCAGATATCTGCCTGACTTGGGACAAGGACTTTGGTAGGACTGTTATAATCTTCATCTTCCTGTGAGCTGAACAATTGCAGATGATGCCAACACATACTTTGAAGACGGGTGATTTCTGCTTGCAGTTAAAACTGGTTGGATCTTAGGGGATATATTTCAAGAAAAAAAAACTCAACCTAAAATGAAGCCAAAATAAAGCACTGCTTCTGCTCGGAGCTGCCGCGCTGGGAATCCGCCTGCGCCCATCCGTGGGACTACGGCCTCGCGGGCACGGGGACGGCGCCCACGCAGCCACGCTGCGTATGTGGAGCTTCTGCAAAACTGCAGGACTTGGGTTCGTTCCTCCACCTGCCTTCGCCCATTTCTCCTCTTCCTCCAATCCTCCTCAGCGATTGCTTTCCCGTCTGTTTTGCTGCGCTCCGATTTTGTAGCCTCCCCTCAGCGTGCATTGCTGGCGGCTGGCAAAGACGAGGCGGACCGGGTTCATTGTCAGGCTGGTGTGATACGGCCCTTTCTTCTTCCTTGGGTAACGGCTTGGTAAAAATTAAACCATTTAGTAAAAGAACGAATTAAATAACCAGCTGGGGGTCTTTATTCCTTGGGTAACATAAGAGCACGTATGTTACATTTCGTTTGAATGAAGGCTATAATCATACATACAATGCTGAAACTGTGACGTTTCATAAAGCGGCCTTATTATTTTCCGCATAATTTTCTTTGTGTGTGGAGTTTTTTCTTTCTATTAAACTGCATATCCGTGGAGGATTTGGGGGCACTCAGCCAGTCAATCCAATCTGGTGTTGGATGGTGGCTGTAGTGGGCTAAGTCCCTTATCTGTCCCTCTCAGCTGCTTTACTTCTCTGCTATTGATGGAAACATAAAATTAAAAGTGGAATCAACTCAGAGGCAAGAGCCCGGCACGAGACTGAGGAGGGACAGAGTTGAGGGGGGAGATTCTGACTAATCCCTCTGCAGCTGGGGTAATGTGCTGACGGCTTCGGTTTTAAATACGCATGCAGTAGATTGGGTATTTCACAAATCTTGCCGTTTCGTTTATCTTTGTGAGCATCAAAGCGAGTATAAGAAGAAAACTGAAATCAGGTTGGGTTATTTTTTTTGAAAAGTGGGATTTATGGAATTCTGGTTTCCCACGTGCTGTGTACTGGGAAACGACGAAGCTCGAGGAATGGACAGGAGGCTTGAAAGTGGATTAGCCATTCCTACAGGACGACAGCAGACGAGCAAAGAGGAACCAGCCAGTGCATGTACTTGATTCCGTGCACACTTTGTGTTACGTACACGATACGGCGAAAAAGCAGCTCATGCCATTGAAATCAGTCGTTACAACGGCGCAAAATCGACGTGAGAATTTGAATCTGATGGACCAGACTATCTGGTGTGCTTTGTAGGATTCATAGTTGTCTTTATACCTACTGACTCGGGACCAGAGAGGGCTTTGCATGTCTTCTAGGTTAGTACTTCCCAGCAGGCTGAATGGTGACAGCTTCCCACGTCCCTTGATGACCTAGATAGCTGGTGGTGCGCAGGAGTCTGATGCTGCTGCTTTCTTCATAGAATCATAGGATCACTAAGGTTGGAAAAGACCTCTAAGATCATCAAGTCCAACCGTCACCCCAACACCCCCATGCCTGCTAAACCGTGTCCCGAAGTGCCACATCCACACGGTTTTTGAACCCCTCCAGGGATAGGGACTCCACCACTGCCCTCGGCAGCCTGGTCCAATGCCTGACCACTCTTGCAGTAAAGACATTTTTCCTAATATCCAATCTAAACCTCCCCTGATGCAGCTTGAGGCCATACACAAACCTCTCTGCTGTTCTTCTGTCCGGGGGCTGGCATCAGGCAACGCGCACTGATGGAAAGATCACGTGTGGGACGGGTTCTCCCCAGGGGTGATCCTCTGCCTCCGGTGTCACAGTGACGTGAAAAAGAAAACCTCATGGTCAGCATCGTAGCCCACGGCTGGCAGCTCCTTCCCCAGCAGTGAGGGGAGGGAAGGGCGACCCGTTAGTGCCTGAGGGTCAGGTGGGCAAATCTTCCTTCTCTTGAACGAGGGTTTCTTGCCAGGGCCGGTGCAGAGGGCTGCCAGGACAAACCCCACCTCTCTGTGTAGGAATCCTGTTCTCCAGGTCGCTTCCCTCTTCTCCATGGGGCAGACAAAGGTGGTTCCAGGGCTGGGCTCGGTGTGAGGTGGGGAACAAGTGGGGCATTGGAAGGAGGTGTCCGTCTGCGAGACGAGTGGTGGGAGAAGGGCAGAAAGGCTGCGATGGAGAGAGCAAAGAGTAGCAAGGGAAAGCAACACCTGGAAGAGGGAAGCAGAATCTCTGTACTTATTTAAGGATCTTGAAAGATACTCTCATAGATGAAAGGAAAACATGGCTACGTGAAAGAAAGGACAAAGGCAGAAACAACTTATTTTTCAACTCAGAAAATGTAGCACTAAATGAAGCAATAAAATACATTGCTGGTGCACCAAGTCTCACCCACAACTATAATCTCCTACGTTTCTCCCCAGCGATCCTCCTTTCTTGGCTCCTACCCCTTGTTTTTCCATGCAGCTTCCAAGTCTTTTTGATGCTCCTGGACGACGTTGCAATAAATGGAGGAGGCTTTGGTCAAACCCACTAGAAGTCTACGTAAATTTTGTCCCCGTAACTACAGCCAAGGCCGGCTTCACTGGTCTCCTGGTCTTTCAAACAGGAGTTCAGGACAAGGTTTCTGGAGACCTTGTGGGAGGTTCTGATCTTGAGCTATTTGCAGAGTAGAAAAGCAAAGCCTATCTCTTAGGGTATTCATGGATACTTTACGGCTCGGGGACGTTTCCTCTCTAGTTGTCTTTCCCTAAATAACGATAGCACTTTTTCTCTTTTCTTACGCATAGTAAGGCTGTAGAAAAGTCATTTAGGCCTCCCTTCTTGATGAAAGAACTCTCTGTGTGTGAGTCACAAATGGGTCAGCTCCCTAGCCCAGTTCACAGCACACTCCCTGCCCTTTCAGAGACAAAATTCTCACTACCCCCTTCACGTAAGGATTTTCTTTACACGTGGAGAGATTGCCACATGGTGGCAATTTACCTCCACTTTACAATTGTCTGTACAAACACCTAGCCCGGCCTAGCTTCGTTTCCAAACGTCTGTTTTCTTTCAGCCCATCCTGTGCTCTTAGGAAATGCTGGCACCTCAATGTGAAGATGTTTCTGTTGGGGGTGTTTGTCCCTCTTCTCTCTTCCCTCCCTCCCCCCAACACTTGGGGTGCCATTACTTTTCCCTACCTCCTTCCAGTCTTCCCTCTGAAAGAGAATACAGGGACAGGTTTGGATTTTATATAATCCTTGGAGAGTTTCTTAAAAAACAAATTAAGGTTCTCTCTTTTCCTTATAGGCGTGAGTGGGATGACCATGGGGCCAGGCAGGGAGAATCAAGGTGGGATGGGAGCAGAGGGTTGAGACACCGCAAGTCCGTGCTCAGGTGAGCTTCCTATGACCCTCTCCTCAAGCGGGCACGGGAAACAAAACGAGGAGCCATAACCCAGTCCCTGCCATAATACTGCTGAAACCAAATCATCTCTGTGAGAAGTTTGCATGCTTGCTTTAAAAATAGGGCAGCAAACAGCTCTCTGGAACAGAACCCTAGAATGCTTTGGGTTGGAAGGGACCTTTAGAGGTCAGCTAGCCCAACCACCCTCCAGTAAGCAGGGACATCTTCAACCACACATACTAATCATACTGTGAAGATGCTGACCATGATCCCATCGCCAGTGGTGCTCTGAAATGGGTCCAAAGCAGGGCACAATCTCCCACTCTCCTTCACAGGCAGCTGCGCAGGGTCCAGCGCCTCTCCAAAGAGCAAGCACCCTTCCGAGGACGCTGCGTGCGGGTCGAACCGCGGCAGCGAGGGAAAGGGTCTCACTCCGCTGCAGGAACAACGAAGCACAGCAGAAAAGCCAAGATGCCCCTGGAGTCATTCCAGAGGCTTGCGGGCTGAGGCATTTTTACAACATCACAGAAACAGGAGATCTTATTTTTCAAGAGCCCTGACGGTAGGTTAGTGCCTTTTGTGTTTTCTGTGTGCATTCTTTTCAAAACAAACCTGTTATGAAGTGCTGAAGCCAATCTCTTACTGAAATTTATCGGTGCCAACCTACCACTTTTTGTTGGCGTGGATGTTTAAAGCCGTATTTTCCTCTGTATCGAATTTCAGGCTTAGATCGCTGGAGCAGATTTCGAGGTGTGAGCATTTGTCAAGCAATGTTTAGGATCAAGCATCATTTTTCGCCATTTAACCATCATCACAATCACACACTCAGCAGACTGAATAAAATTCCATTGTATAGAATTGTCCTCGGTTGTGAATTCTATTTTTTAATGGCAGATTTACTCCTCTGGCAGAGAACATTCAATATGTAGCTGCATTTCTACTACAGATACAGTCTTCTGCTAGCCAGCAGATAAGCGTTTATCAGCAGCCACGCTTCTGTGGCACTCTTCTGGGCTCCTGCCAAGCTCTGCCTTCGTTCCTTTCATGAACAGATCAATGTGCAAACATCTGAAACCCTGAAATAACAGCTACTCCAATGCATGCTCAAAAAAAACACCCAGAACCAAAGCGATTTCAAAACTGTTAATGTACCGAACGCAAATCGACAAAACCGAGGAAAGGGGGAAAAGGGGTAGCAGACGGCTGCCGTTTCCAAAGCCGCCCTGTCCCACAGACCGTACCCATCAGCTTTTCCTCCGAGCCACGGTGGAAGCCTGCCCTCCCCGCAGCTGCCTTGTCTGCAGGGCTGCTGAGGGCATCCCCCCGCTGCTAATTGAGCACCAGGCGTTTCAGAATGTTCGGGGATGGAAGGGACCTCTGTGGGTCACCCAGTCCAACCCCCCCTGCCGAAGCAGGGTCACCCAGAGCGGGCTGCACAGGACCACGTCCAGGCGGGTCTTGAATATCTCCAGAGAAGGAGACTCCACAACCTCCCTGGGCAGCCTGGTCCAGGGCTCCGTCACCCTCAGAGTGAAGAAGTTCTTCCTCATGTTCAGCTGGAAC
>Ga0065711_1008285_pt1 | contig 13104 bp, 6 predicted proteins | sample Hoacrofraction12_FD_59098 | JGI IMG/M metagenome (GOLD analysis project Ga0065711, IMG submission 59098) | Hoatzin crop microbial communities from Cojedes, Venezuela - Epithelial fraction 12 v2 (version 2) | ecosystem: Host-associated > Birds > Digestive system > Esophagus > Crop | place... | reverse complement strand
TTTTTTTTTTTTTTTTTTTTTTTTTACATATATATATTGGCTTCAGGAGAAGAGAGCCAAATTTACTGAATTCTCAAACCACTGCTTCACCATCAGATCTGGGCTCTGGAGAACCACCACTGGACAATAAATTCCCACCCCCCAGAAGAGATACTAGAAGCTTACTCCAGTGTTAGTGGCGAGATCTCAAGTCAGAGACTTGCCTGGATTGCTTGGTATTCCATAGACTTGAAATCATCAAGGGACCATCTGGCAGTCAGATCGCACAGACCTAAGCTCTGATCTTTGAGCTCATTAATGCAAGACAGATTACTTCGATGTACAGAAGTACAACAAAAATCAACATGCCTTGACATCTCTAGGGCAGGTGGCTCTAGCTCCCAGCTTGAGCTTCTGGACATTATTATGATTTAAAGAGTTAATGACAACAAAAAGGAACAAAGTTCAACAGGGTTCATAACTAATGAATGTACACTTCACTTATACTAATGCAAATAATTATATCAGCACTTGAAACAGATCAACCTAGATGCAGAACATACCGGCACACATCAATAAGCTTTTAGTGGTTACAGAATCAGGAATATAATCTAGTTGCTTTCGTACGCTATTTCCATTGCTGCTGTTCTTCATTGCCTAAGACAGCATTTGCATATGCTGCGGAGGGTGCGTCACAAAGCAAGGACTGAGTAAGTAATGCACCTTTTTCCTTGCTGTGTCTCTTCCAGATTACATACGCTATGCGTTTTGTCATCCACTCGCACCGATTCAAATCATTTGCTTGCTTTGTCTTCCTCCAGGCTGGGGAAGTGCTGGTGTTTTTATAGTTCATGCCAAAGCTTGGCAAGCTAGCAAAACTATTTGTATGTATGTTTGACAGTCAGCTTCCTCCCTGAGAAACATCAGCTGCACTGTAGAGATGATGGTCTCTGCCAGCCTCGGACTTCCAGTCCGTGGGAGATGAGACGGGATACTGGTAGACCAGCTTCACGTTAAACATTGTGCAAGACTGAGTGTTTGAACAACAAAGCACAGTGCTATGAAATAAGGTCTACTTGAATCAAACTGACTGATTTCTATCACTGCAGAAACCTGGTCATCTTGCAATCTTAAAATCAATCCAATTTTCATTATATTAGCTATAGCTCTTGAGAAATTACCTTCAGATCCAGGTATCGCTCTGGTAATAACCAGACCACATACACCAGTAAAGCCATTAATTCTCAGAGATACCTTTTTCAGAAGTTAACTACAGGGAACAGTAAATGTTTACTTAGCAGACACAGAGCCTTACCTTGCCTCTTCATTTTCTGTGATACTTTTCTTTTACCTAGGGCATACATAATTCCTACAAAGCTTTTGTTTCCTACAACATATGTACATCATGTTTTAAATAGACAGATACTTCACCAAATAAGATTAAATAAAACTTTCAAATCCCTCTCTCTCAAATCTCTTTAGAAATAAGTAGGCATGTACTGAATTTCATTAAAAAGCTTAAAAGACTTTCTCTTTTGAGTCACTCTCGCTTTGATTTTTCTAGTGGTTTTCTGGCTTCTGCTTTTCCCCTTTTACACAAAGGGGCACAGAAAACGTTGTGGAATTCAACAGTGGGCCACAATGTCACTTCCCACAGCATAAATCCATTTGTAAGATTCTCAGCTGTATTTCCCATGTGTAGTGCCCAGGTACAAGACCCTAATCCACAGACTGAGTAGAAGATGACACCATCACTCTGTTCAGCTCAGGACTGGGCTGGGTAAAAAGGAGGGAGATTCGCTTTCTGATGAAGGTCTCTGCCCTCTCCTCCAAGTTCAGCCTTCCAGACTGCCATTTACACGAATAGCTCTTGACGGCAGTACTTCCGAAGGCTGGCTGCTGACTAATAGCACCAAGCGCCACCATTATCACTGAAGATACATTATTGGATGTAGCGCTCCAGTTCCCACAGAACACAAAAACCAGCCTCTGAGGGTTGATGACTACATTGGTATTACAGAAAAAGCAAAAGCTACTTTGGCTCTGCCTGCCTGGCATTCTGGAATAATTCTGCAATCAGATACCCTGTATTTTGCAGCACCTAAAATACCTCAGCTACTGGCAGGGTGCCAAGGTCATCGGTGAATGGCTACAGTTCCAAGAAATAACCAAGGACTACCAGGGAAGGGGAGATTAACCAGCTTGTTAGCAGCATCAGTATGCTTCACAAATGCCAAATTCGTACTTTAAGTTAGGAGGGGCTGTGGTGAGGCACCACGAGCATCAGCCCATAACATCCCCTCATCTTGGCCTAACAACACCTAGTCTAAAAACTGAGAGCCAATACTCTCCCTGCTGGTAGCACCTGTGCTGCTTCACCTGGCATTCCCGAACTTCCAACTTGATTTCTCTGTTTCCTTGGTTCTTCCATCCTACTGCAAAGCTCAGCTGAAAACCTATTCTTTCTTGGCTTGCCTGAACCTCTGGTATAACCCCCCTCTATCTTTACATTATTACTTTGCTCTGTGGTATTTATGGTTTGCATTCTGCCACGAGCTGCAGGATTATCACAGAACCATAGTATGGTTTGGGTTGGAAACTATATTAACTGTTGTTATCTTTATTTTCTAATGTTATTTCATTAACTGTAATTTTAATTATGGTGAAACTAAGCTTCTTCCTCAGTCACCCTGCCCTGGCCAAGCTGCACAGTGGAGGTGCTCTCTCTTGAATACAGAAGGTTCTACTCATAGTACAGAGCTTTTCTTGGCTAATTTATTCAGCTTCTTGGGTAAAAAATAATTATTAGGTATAAAACTTCTCTCTTGTAGAAGAAGATAAATTAAAGCCTGTATCTTCTACCCTTCCCATAAATTTCCTTCATGGAACAAAGACATGAAAAGCTAGTGTGACTTCATGCTGTCTGAGGGACTGTCTCTATCCAGGGGCAGGTTGTTGGTTGCTTCACATCAATGCTGGGTCCTGTTCAGAACCAAAGCCTGGGTCTTTACCTCTGAAATAAATGGTCAGATTGCTTATTTTGTTCAACATTTGAATAAAACAAACTGACACTTCCAGATAAACTAACTCAGCCCCCTCCATTCTGCAGCATACTTGAGTAAATATTCACAAACACATAAGCATTTTTTCAGAACTCGCTTTGTAAACTGGATTAACCTGCCATCTGCTACGAAGCCAATGATCTAATTTGATTTATTCTTATCTACCTTCTGTGTAAGCACAGCTTGTCAACTCCTGTGCTGCACGTTTGGCAGCATATGAATAAGGGGCTTGGCTCCAGTGCAAAAGAGACTCTCAGTAGTGAGGAGGTGTCAGAAAAGTCCTGTGCAGTAAGTACTTATCAACCCACAAGACGAACTTCAGAGCACAAAATTCCTACCAATGTGAAGTCTCTCCAAATTGCTGACCTCCACTAAAGGCTTCTGTTTAGCTTTCTCTGCTGTTTCCAGTGATTTTACCAAGTCTCAGTAGATCATCTCCCTGAAGCCAAGACTTCAGAAGAGCTGTAGTAAAATGTGTATCAGCAGCTGACTATTCTTTCTGCACCTGCTCTGACCAAGTGCCAGAAGAGTATTTATTTTCTATAACTGCTAGCAGATTCTGCTTATAAAACTGGATTTCACTGCGGCATGAAGCCATGGGTGCATCAGTGCCTCCATTCCAGTTGGGCGCTGCAAAGGTGAAGCGATATGAAAATACCTGAACACAGGTAAGAGCCAGAACTGAGGTTCTGATCCTGACCAACAGACGAGGTATTCTTTGCTTATAAGCTCATTTTGAAAATAAAATGCTATGCCATTCTGTCCTAACCACATTTGAAAATTTGAGACTGTTTTTGATTCAGTCTTAAAAATGTTTTTTGTTTTAAAATCCACATTGAAGCAACAACTTATTTTAGACCATATATGGCCTGTTATGAAATAAGGATTTTTCCATGTATTTGTTCAAGCCATCTTAACTCTCAAGCACTCTCCTCTTTCTCAAGCAGTCTTCTCTTTATACCTAAGATATTTTTACACCTGAGAATAGAAATATTCCCTCCTCTCCTGCAGTCCTCCTACCGGGATGTCTAACGACTTGCCTGGTTTCATTTTTCATTACTTAGACTTTGGAACAAACAAAGTCTAATCTTAGACAACAACAGAATGTTGTCAGGCTTTTCCCTAAGTGTACTAAAAGATTTGTCACAATATGAAGTTCATCCGCAAGACCCAGGCTCAGAGAGAACAGACATGACGCTTTCCAGCTGTGCAACCCTGACATACCTGCCTCCGTGAGAGCTACCCCACTACGGGGTTTAACATCATTCCAGAGTTGCACATCTGTATCCCAGCTTTTCCGTACACCTGGATACTCGTCAGTGTAAAACCAACATAGTTTCCCCTTGAGCCTTCTCTGCATAAGTTCTAGTTCTCAGAGATAAGGATTTCTATTTTATATCCTATGAAGCTAAGTGACCAATATGATAAATGTATGCACTGAGATATATACGTCCTTAAAATTTGGCTTGGTCTTTCCCGATGTTGAAACCATCACTCCTCTACCTCGTGCACGGTGTGAGAAATGACAGGTCACAATGGCAGACAGGAGAGAGCTTTTCATTTCCTCACCCTCTGTATGAACATAATTTAAGACCCAACACCCATCTCCAGTGCATACTCATAAATAGTGATAATATCATGAAGGATAGGGACAACTTCATATTCATACTTGAGAATTCATTTGTATATAAAACAGTCATTTTGTAGTCAGGGATGGTTAAACCTAAGAACATGGGATGCAATTTTCAGAGGCACTGAGCATTTGCATCTCCTGCTGAAATCAATAGGAACTGTAGGAGTTCAGCACCTTTGATCAATAGGACCGGTGATTTGCAAGTCCAAATCAGCTGCTGATAAAATGGTAAGGTACCACAGAAGAAAAATCCTACTTACTAATGGGCTAAAAATAACTGACTAGATGAGCAGCCACATCCAACTTTGCATTGTACTTAAAGAAGATGGTGTCGTGCTGAAAAAGTACAGAAAAAATACTATATTTCCTATTGTATCTCTTGTATTTGCCTTATTTACTCTTAAATTTTTGGTCAGATTTCTCCTTTAATTGCTGACAGCTTCTCAGGTTTTTATTACAATGAGATTAAGAAAAAGAGAATATTTACTATACCCTTCCACAATGGTAGCCTATTTTATAGTCTTTAAGTCGACACAGACCATTGGAAGAACAGAAAGATGTAACTATTGACTGCACTGAATCAAACAGACAGCTTCTTGTCTTGCATGTGGTAATTTGGAATCTATGCTATAGCCTTTGAACACCAGTATGTACACACTGCCTGCTAGTCCTCATCTTACCAGATAAAGTAGGAGAGAAATTTCAGTTTTTTCCACACTGTCCTTCTGCAAGCTGCCACCTCCGTAAACACCTGAGCCTAGACTGGTGACACGGATCTACCTCAGTCCTTTCAACCTCATGCCAGAGAAAGATACATCAACACAGAGCCAGGGATTTATCCGTTTCTGCCTCACAATCAAAAATGGAAAAACTTTCAGGTAACTGGATTTCAAAAATTTTCCCTCCAGTGTTTTTTTTATTTTTTTTTTAATTTGAGCATTCATTTGCATAAATCTTTACAACGCCCGCAGCTCACCTCCCCTCCAGACACAGAGACTGCCAGCGGCAGATTTTGCCCATTCCACGTTGCTCTCTGCAGAGCAGAGAGCTTGCTTTCCCTCGTAGGCCTTCCGCTCCACGGGCAATTTCTCTCTGCCTTAGCTGACCGCTCTGCCACCTCCCACCGCCCCAGCCAGGCTCTCCAGAGCCACTGGTGGAGCTGCCACAGCCCCCGACGCACCGATGACGCGCGCCAACACCCCCATCACCTCCCGGGCGGGTGTCCCGGCTGCTCCCCTGCCTTACTGCCCGCTTTGTGGGCAAATTCCAGCAATTGTGCCCCGGACTGCCATGAATCCATCACAGTCCTCAACGTCTATGAAAGTACAGAAGCAAAATAAGAGCATATATGACTTTACTCAATACAAAAATAATTCAACCCATTTACAGAGTGGAGACCAAACATCCACTTTGTGAAATGAGATTTTTCTGGAGTAACTACTATGACTTGAGAACCTATTCACAGAAATTACTCCTGTTGAAGTGAAAATATGTGTTTTACTTGATAAATTAAATATTATGACTAAAGATTTTCAATAAATCAGCTGTTACACAACCGAAGTGTTCTATAATTTCCTTACTGTCCATATAATAGTCAAATTTACTTCAGAAAGGACCAAAAAATAAACATAGTGATTATAGGGCAAAAATGGAAATATAAAGAGAAAATATATTTTTTTAACTGACTAGTATTTCAAAGGAGACAAAACACAGAAAAAGTACGTGCTCTCAAATAAAAGCTTCTCTACTGAGTCTCACCAATAATAAAGAAAGACTGAAAAATAAAAACAAAACCATTTTGCTACTTTACCTTTCGACTGAAAAGGCATTGCAGCTTAGAGCACTCTGGCACGGGTCTCTATTCATTACAAATGTCAGAGCCACTTGAAATTTCTATCTGGAATAAGCTTTGGGTTTCCAAGACTTTGGGCATGTTCTGACTTGAGGCTGAGATTCGGGACTATTTTTAACAGTAACATGTAGCTCATGCATCTAATGGCAGTACAAGATATTTGAGAAAGCACATTTAAGTTATTAGATAAGGGAAGGAAAAAGCTTAGAGTTAAATTCTGATCTACGTTCAGTTGGCCTGAAATAGCAGCTCATTATAACTTAATGCAGACTACGCCATAAAATACAACGGTGAAAATAATTTTGCCTTTACACAGTTTCCCTTCTTCTTCCAGTAACAACTACTGAGCTGATCCCAGGTTAAGTTTGATCCTGAAACTAAATGAGTTTTGCTTTGCAGTTTGGGCCCAAGCCTGTGGTCACTGCCCAGACAGAACTCCCCCTGGCTTGCAGGAAACCTGCCTGGGGTGGGGATCGCGGGACCCGCATTGCCGTAGCAAGAAGAAAATAGCTGGGGGAGCCAATTTTAACTTCAGTGTCACGTACAGTCTGATCTCGTATATTCAACTACTCTTCTGTAAAACATGCCCATTTAAATTTCTAACGTGAAAAAAATATGCAAACATGAAAGCCTACAGAGCAAGTGAACTTTGAAAATAGTTTATATGCTATTATTCATACCTAACAACTGGGAAAGAACTACGGCACCTGACTCAGAAGAACAGACCATGAACCTAATTATTTAGCTAACCAGAAATGGGCAGCATGAGTATTAATTTGGAATAAGCTAACTAATACTCTCTGAATCTGAGGTAAAGCTTATGCAACTGAAAGATTTCTGGGGCAAACAAGAGTGAATAATCACATCTTGGAAAATTTTCTGAATTAGAATTCCTGATTCAAAGACTGACATTGTGCTATAGAAAACATAACGAGAAATACTAATGATTTATAAAATACAAAGATATCCTCATTTTACCTAGCTCTGCCCAACTAAATAAAACATGTTATACCTTTATGTTACTAGGTTAAGATAAACACAGACGCCTCTACAGGAAACTCCTACAGAGCTTTTTAATTCATAGTGACATGGAGCGCTCGCAGCCTTCTCTTGCCGATGACATGCAGCAGTATGTCTCTAGGAAGCTAAAAAATTTTCAGTGGCAGACTGAAATCTAAGCAGGGATGAAACAGACCGTGCTTCACCCAGATAAAATCGAAACGGTGTGGGTGGGATATATATGTGGCAAACAGATGAGGCTGCAAAAAATTATACAGCCAGTCCTAACGGAGGGCATATGCTCACCAGCTGTTAGATAAATCTGCAATTAATGGAGCTTACTAGATCCTCAGGTGCTTTCAAATAATCATACACCAGAAATGATCAAATCTGCTTTCTCATCTGCATTAGACGAGGATGTCAGAAAAAATCCCTCCCCGATGAGCATCTCGCTGACAGTAACTAGAACTTTGCCACTATGGGACAAAAAAACCAGTGGAAAACAAAAATGACTGAAATGGTAATAATTTTCACTATAAAGACATTTATACAGAGAATACAGAAAATCAGTGGCCACTGATCGGTTTGGAGGTATCTGTACTTNTATCTCTGTAGAAGTTTAACCATGTACATGTTTGCCTTCAGGCAAACCCAGGGCTACTCNCACTCAAGCTGTAAAATGTTGGGGATACTCCGGCTCCCACTCACCTGCGACCTGGCAACTGAATCAACAAACCAAGAGCGTGTGTGAGAAAGTGCATCACACAAGCAAAAATTAATTAGATTTTCCTATGTTTACAGAAGTCACAGTCACACTGTAAGATTCTACATGATAAGCGTTTTCTAATATTTCCAATTCAGATTGACAAACCAACGTGATAATTAATGTTCAGCCAAAATATCACACAGTAAGTCACAAAGACTTGCTCTCCCAGGTAGGACTGGAATCACATTGACTCCAAGCCTACCTCCAATATATCTGTCTTCCAAAAAAAGGAAGGTGTTTCTGGCTACTGTGATAAATCCTGCCAATTTGTCATAATCACAAAATCGCAAAGTTAGGTACTTACAAAGATGAATTGGAAATTAAGTAACTGCACTTCAATCTATGTAACATTTTTCTGAAACATAAATTCAACACAGGGACAGCAAAATATATCTTACAAAACATGGTGTAAAATACTACATATTTGTAGAGCCAGCTGTCACTCTAGCCAATGATGTAAGAATTAAGAGGAAAAAAAAAGATTTAAATTGTGATCAGACTGAAGAAATAAAATAAAGGCAGCAAGGCAAACTGCAATTAAAGAGTTCTCAGTCTTTTCCAAGTAATTCTATAGGAGCAACAATGTTTTAAGGCTTAATATGAAAATCAAATATTTAATTTAAGAAAAGTATCACAGCAATTAAAATCAGTAGGGGTCCTCTGCTAGCATAAACATGTCATCTTGAATAATATTTCTTTCTCTATTAGGCAGTATCAAGGTTAACAGAGTAGAAAGTTAATGAGAATTCCATGTTGTATTCAACCTCTGGCCAACCTAGCCTTTTGCTCACCAGAATTTACAAAGCACCCAAAGGCAAACATTATTAGTAAAACATGATTTGTATTAATGTAAAAGCAAACAAGACAACAGAACAGAAAAGGTAAAGAATAATTCAGCACAGAAAAGGCGAGAGAGGCTTACCGATAACATAGGCTAGCAACAGTGCCAGGGTAACGGTAATAGCAGTAGCACTCAAAGCAGTGCACTTCCAGTTGCAACACCTGTAAGGTTTGTTAAAAGTGAAGGCAGGTCTAGAAAAGGTGCTTCTAGGAAGAGGCCTAGGAGGTGGAGAGTAAACAGTATTGGATGTTAAAGGATAGTTCTGACTGGCTGCGCTGAAGATAGCTGAAGACCCAGATCCATGTTTGAATAGGAAATGCCTACAAAAAGAAGACAAAGAACCATGCTGTAAAAAGCACTTTGTGATTTCAGAAGCGAAAGGAACTATGTAAGCACTATACAATAAATACTGCATATATTCACAGAAAACAGCAAAGACAGGAAAATGTGTATTTGAACACTCTCTGTACTGGAATTTTTTGAACCACCGCAACATTTCCAGCAATTTTTTAGTGAAACAATATAATGTAAACGAATTCTAAACTTTCCTCCCAGGGGTCAGAGTAATGCTGGAAAGGTTACTTCTCATTAGAGCACCTGGGGTGCTCCAAGATGAGCAGCCCCCCGTGTGCCTTGTTACACAGCCATGCCCGAGACAGAGGAATTGCTGCCAGCAGTACCCACTCCGTCCACACAACCGGGTTTATCTTGCCAAGAGTACAAAAACAGTGCAGAAGCCACTACTACTCTGAATGTTTATTTTCACTATGGCTTCTCCCCAGAATACAGGAAAAACACAAGAAAAGAATAAAAAAAAGAAAATAAGAATAAAAAGGGGAAAAAAAAGAAAAAAGGAAAAAAGAAAAAAGGAAAAAAGAAAGAGAGAAAGGGGACTACTTAGTGGAAAATCGACAAGGATAATCCATTTTGAAGGACTGTAATTACTGTATAGGTGAGTACAATTTCTTTAGCATTCTTAATTGAGCTATTTTGAGAGCAGTTTTTCTTCAAATGCCTTAGCCTACTGTGGTGATTCTCAAACATACTAAGAAAGAATTCATTTAGAGAGCTATTTCAGCATATCTTGGAGGACTGATTGCCTTCGAGAAAAAACAGCAAAGACCTACATTAGGACAAAAACTAAGGCACAGAAATGAGCCTTGCAGATCAGGCTCTGGTCAGGAAATACAGAGTGGTTGTCTATAGCAAGACGCATGGTTTTCAGGACTGGCAAGAGCTCTCCAAGAGAATTTGGGAAAGAATATTTAACTTTAAACAATAACTTACTGTGCTATGTGCTCAGAAATTGCGGTCAAAATGGAGACATTCAAGGCTGACCATACCAACCACTTTTTCTTTTGGAAACACCAACTTCCTTTGGACCTTCTTCCCTTTATTTCTGTGGGCAAGCTGCCTGAGTGCACTCTTTTCTGACCGGCGCACATCTAAACCCCATGCACAGCATGCACCCAAACCAGTTCAGAGCACCTTCGTGTTCCTCTGTCTCAAGCCACAAGGCCTGAGCTGAGAAACCCACTTGAAGGGGTGCTGATACTACAGCTTGCAAGAACAAGGACTGCCCTGGCCAAAGCTGTCACGAGAGTATTGTTTTAGCCTGCATCTCTGCAGCCTTTCTGTTGAGTACCCTGACTCAGGAAGGCATTTCCTAGAGAACAGCATTCACCTCTCCTGAGCTTGCCAGCTCTTTGCTTTGGGAGCCAGACATGGATGTGAAGCAACAACCCACATGCAGTTCAGGTGCTTTACACTGCGCCCTGTTCATACGGGCTCCCAGCTGAGGAAGAGCACCTGTGACTGTTGCTGCTGTTGGTTCCTACACAACCCATTTCTCTGTTCTTCCATCAGCTGAGCGCTGTGCAAGTGCTCTGCGGACCCCAGGCAAGGACTACCATGCCACTTGTGCTGGGGGTGCAAGCTGTCCCCAGTTGCTGCTGCCAAAATTGAAGGAGGATCTTGCATTTAGAATCACGTGGCACGATGATGCCTGAAAGCTAAAAGCCACATACACATTTCACAGCTGAAGGTTAACTGGCCAACGTTGACATGGTCCAGAATCTGCCCAATGACAAATGTACCTTTACACCCTCAGCAAGGCACAAGACAACTTTTTGAATACTTATATGGATCAATTAATCCATGCTGGTAGAATTTCTTTGATGGATTCACAGCGGGATGTACACAGGATCGAACACTCAAGAGTATGAAACATGATTATACTGTGACATTTGACTTTAAGAATATCGTAAATACATGTTCCTGAAAAGGTAATTGCTAAAACGGTGTAACGAGTATGATATTATGTATTTCCATTATAAGATTTTAAAAGAAAGGTTACAGTTCTCAAAATGCCAGATTATAGAAAATAAAACCTTATTACAGGGCAGTTTTACCTTTTAAAGGGCCTTTATTCAGGCAGTTACATAGAAAAGAAGGTAAATGAGGATACTGGTTAGCTGGCATTGCAGATTACAGTGTCTACACACTAGCATTCTTTTGACAAACCAGAAAAGTGAAATTTTTGTGTTGCTTATATTGAGTACTAGTTATTGCTGCTTCATACTTACTACCTAAGTAAACAGCATTCAGACAAAAAAAGAACAACCGAATCCGAGTACAGCATCTTGGCATTACATTAGACAACACATTCTAGTTTTCTTTCCCATTGACTTTCACAGCTATAGATATATACATCATATAGATGGCAATGCTATGAACATGGTAATGTTACTGTAACTATTTTAGTTCAAAAATCCTAAACTCCAATATGGCAAAGTAATAAATTCCAATGAAGTAATGTAACTGTCTACAGGACTGTATAATGCTGCTTCCCTCGTACCAGGCCATCAGAATACAGCTGGTTATTTTGGTTTCAATGAAGGCAATCAATGTCACACATGAAGGCTTTTGCAAGTACGTGAGGCCTTACTTTTCAGCTGGCATTTAACGAGATACATAGTCATTCAGACTTCTGGTAGGAAAGGACATCACAGCAAAATTCCTACTGATATTCAAGGAAGCAGAAGCACCACATAACATAAGAAAGGTGTTCTTATATATAAGCACGTACATAAATATATATACACACGCATATATAAAATACATGTATTAACCAGTCAATAGTTCTTTAATTGCTTTACATTTTCAACACATAATGAGAGAACACTACTTATTTGATAATTTTTCATTTGCATTTTTTGGAAATTACAGCAAAATGGCCTGATATTGGCAGTATCGATTGGTCTTTATGGTGCATAGCTCAAAGATATCAGAGGTAAAGGGAAGGAAACGCTGAACTGAAAGTTATTATTAAGTCTCTAATAGCCTTGCAATCAATAGCCAGGAATAATTTCATACTCTTGCACAGGGATTCATAAATGCGGCTGCGCAGCCTGATGGTAAAATGCTCATGTACAGAGGGATTTCTTTATTAGCAGAAGAGTGCTCAGAAGCTGGATTCAGCTCACACCCTTTTAGAGAGATGAGTCCATTCACACCGAGGAGAATATACATAGTTCTAAAACTTGTAGTAAAACTGAGATTCTGAGGCAAGGCTACACTGAAAGCGAGCTACTAGTGAAATAATGTTGAGAAAATGTGAAAAATCACAATTGTTTATGCCTTCCACTTTTGGGAGAGTATACTGAGTACCCAAAGACATTTCTATGAATTTGCAAAACACCTGTAGCAGAAAGACAAATTTCCAAAGCTAGACTGTGACTATGTTCTCCAACTGAGACGACTCCTCATCTGTCTGAGCACACCACTGTTCCCAAAGGACATTAGGGCATGCTAAACTGTTGCTATCCATTCTATAAAATCAGATACGCTCTCTCAAGAGGAAATAATAAAAATTGCAGTTCAAAAGTTTAGATGTGACTGCAGCCTGGTGTGTGCTTTAATATTCAGTCTAAGAGAGAAGCTAAGGCTTTCCTTTTTTTTTTTTTTTTTTTT
>Ga0065711_1046079_pt1 | contig 13105 bp, 6 predicted proteins | sample Hoacrofraction12_FD_59098 | JGI IMG/M metagenome (GOLD analysis project Ga0065711, IMG submission 59098) | Hoatzin crop microbial communities from Cojedes, Venezuela - Epithelial fraction 12 v2 (version 2) | ecosystem: Host-associated > Birds > Digestive system > Esophagus > Crop | place... | reverse complement strand
CCCGCGAGCCCCGCCCCCTCGCCTCGCCCGCGGCCGCACCCGCCCGCGCGCGCTACCTCCCGCCACGAGGCGGGGCGAGGAGAGCGCTCCCTACCGGCGCTCTCCGCAGCGCCCCGGAAGACCTGTGGGCTCCAACCCCCGCCTCGCCTGTGGGGCCTGAGGCGTGCCTCCGCCTTACGGATTGGTCCTCGGCCGCGTCACTCTTGGCCTGGCCGCTCGCCGATTGGCAGTGGGCTCGCGGAGGCCCGTGGGGGCGGGCTGCGGCGGTCGGTGGGCAGGAAGGCGGTATGGCGGCCGTGGCCCAGTGTGTGCGGGTCGCGCTGCGCCCGCGGTACCCGCTGCTGAGCTTCTCCCTGAGGTGAGAGCCGCGCCGCGCCGCCTGGCCTGCGTCGGGGCGGGTCTGCGTCCGGCTCCGCGCTTCCCGCCGGGCCGGGAGGAGAGCAGGGCCCAGCCCCGCCGCCCTGGGCTGCTTCACCCCCTGAGCCTCGGCCCTCAGGCTCTGCGCCGGGGAGCCCCTTCCTGCCGCCGGGGTCGGCCGGTGCCCCCCCCAGCCGCCGCCGCCCGTTGCCGGCTCGCCTTACCCTCCCCCGGGAGAGTGACCCGGCGTTGCTGGGCCCTCCTGGCCCGGTGCTGAGTCCGGAGGCCTCCGGGCCTGAAGTCTGGGTGCGGCGCGGAGGGATGCGGGGCCTTTTATCGCTGCGGCCCTGACCCGCCCGCCTCGTCCGTCAGCTGCTTCGCTCGGGCAGCTCGGCTCGCTCGCCCAAGGAGCGTTAGGAAGGGATGAACGGCCATCGTCGTGGCGACCGGCCCATCCTCGCCGTGGTGGTCGCGACGCGGCGATGTGATGCCACGGGGACGCGGAAGGCCCTTTGCCCTTGCGCTCCAGCGGTTCTCCTCGGTGGGGCTTCGGGGAGGCCGTTGCAGGGCGATTGCATCCCGTAAACCGAACGTTCTTCCTGACAGACTACTGTGCTGGAAGCGAGCTTATATTCCCCTTAAAAGTGCTGCGACTTTATAAGCTGAATATAATGGATACTTAGAAGCTGCTGCCCAGGGGCTGTTACTGTGCAGCAAAGTTATGTTTTGCTTTACATGGGCTAAGTTCCCTTACTTCTGATGAAAGGTTCCACATACACTTTTCACAAACCTAGAATTGTTGCAATGATTTGTGCTTGAATGTGAGAATTTTGTAGTCATTGATGTGTCAAAAAGTGTCCCGTATGTCCAGGAAATGCTAATATCTTACAAAGTAAGCAACTGATTAATATTGTCCACATGTTTTTGCCCTAGGACTTCTCCACGACTGCTCTGTGTAGCGACACAGCAGAAAAATACTGGCCAGAACTTGGAAGAGGACCAGAGTCAGAGCCAAAATGAGCAGAAGGTTGAACCCAGCTCTGCTGAAAAAATGTTAGCTGAAGAAAAGGCCAAACTGGAAGAACAACTAAAAGAAGTCACTGTAAGTGTCTTTTGGTCATGAGGTTGCATACCTGACAAACTGCATACCTAAAAGCATTCATTAGGGGTTCTCAGTGTGCAGTCTGGATACAGTTGTGTGATACTGTTTAGGTGTTGAATGAAAACATGTAATTTGGTAATCTCTTTAACTTAAGAGTAGATGCACTGCAAGGCCTGAGATGCATCCCTGGTCCAAAATTAAGATATTGCATAGTTGAATTCTAGTTTCTGGATGGAATTGGACCTCTTCCAGCCTAAAAAAAATTGGTACTTGGTTTTGCTGACTTCAGTTAGGTCTTGCTCAGTGGAGAAATTTTGTGTGTGCTAAGGGTAGGCTTTCTGAAAACAGCTGCTGGCTTTTACAAAGGTCGAGGTTAATGATGCTTAGCTTTTATATAATAGTGTACTTATTACGTACTTAGTGGGTGGAAGTTTCAAACCTTCTTTGTGGGAGAGTGCTTCAGACACAGGCTGAAGCTTCACATTCCCTCTGTCTGGCCTAACGTATCTTGCATTCTCTCCTGTGCGTGACGTCAGCAGAGGGTGAAGGATGCCCTGAGGAGGAAGGTGTGGATTAAACAAAGGTGTTGCTGTTCTGGATGAGTGCTTTATACAAAATGTATTTCTAGAGCATTTGAGACTTTGAGAGGTCGCCCAGGACCTTCTATAGAAGCAGCACCCATGGATCATAAGTGGATTGAGTTTTGTTTCTGTTGCCCTTCCTGAAGCACTGAAGGACAAAACTGAGATGTCATTTAACATCTGTGTTGACAGCATTTACCACTGGCTACCTAATGTTGCTCTTTGGTCAACTGGTTGACTGTTCGTGTTCTGTTTTGAAATTCTTCACTAGCGTGTGAAGGTCGAGCATATGGAGAGTGGAAGCCCAACACAGACTTCTGGGTTGGATGGTGAAGTGCTCAACCCGAAGCGCCTAAGTTTATTGAATTTCATTCTTAGTAGATCTTCTGCTAGATGGCCATCTTGCTAGGAATAGACCAAAACTGAATTGAACAACAGAGGAATTATACTTCATAGTTTGTAAAGTTTGAAAAAAACTGGAGGACACTCTGTGGTATGTATGGAGAGGGAGTAGATGGTTTGAAAGTCGTGGCTGGGTTGAATCTCATTTGCCATAGGGTCAGAATACCATGTGACTGATGAAGGCTTTCTGTGAACACACATCAGAAAAAGTAGAAATTTTTCATCCATAAAACCTGATACATCCGCAGAGTTAAAAATTTCTTACAGCTGATCTGTTGACAAATACAGACAGCCTGGAAACCCATATTACTTCCTTTCCCTCGCTTCTGTCTGCACTAAAGTGAAGCAAGCATCTGCCTTGGTAGGAAGGATGCTGTGGTAACTGGCATGTTGTCTTCAGATTACTCTTTAGGTGGTGGGTTTAGGCTATGTAACTGTTTAAAATGCTGTTTTATACTGAATGTGCTGTTTTCAATTATTGTCAACTACCCAACCACCAGGAATGAAGTCTTTTCTGTTACTGGTTCTTCCTCTTTAGGACAAGTACAAGCGTGCCTTGGCAGACGTAGAAAACGTGAGGCAAAGAAGCCAGAAGCTGGTAGAAGAGGCAAAGTTATACGGTCAGTGGAGGCTCTTTTTCTGTATGCCCATAAGACCAGGAATAGCAGCAGGAAATGCAAAGCCTGGAAAACTGAGCTGACTGGCCCACAGTTTTGATGAGTTGTACTTTCCGGTGATTCTGGTTACCTGGTTAAAAAAAGTATTTGAGGCAGAGAGGTTTGAGTGATTCCTCTCTTTGCATCAGAACTGTAATCGTCTCACTGGACAAGGGCAAGACTTAAACTGTCAAAGTCAACAACTTGAAATTTTCTTTGAATTTGGTGTCTGATTTCCTACAGTATGTACTGCACTGGTAGGTTTTTTTCAGTAAGATTTTCAGCCTGAAATTTGCCTTTTTCATGCACTTTGGTCTCAAAAAGTGACTGCAAAAAACAGAACCAAGAGCATGGAATATTAGCTTTCCTTCTGGTGTGGGTTTTTTCGTTCTTTTGTTTGCTTTGAGTTTGGTTCTTTTTTGAGGGGTTTGTGGTTTTTTGGTGTTTTTTAGACTTTTATATTTGAATAACTTTCTTGTTCTGTTGAAGGCCATAGCTTTCAAAATAATTAATACATTTAGATGGGTGGATTCTTTCCAGTGTTAGGAATGTACAGTCACTGGCTATGAGGACTGCTGGAAATACATCTGTCTTCAAGAGCCGGGCTACTGACATCTGATTTAGCTTTTTGACAGTTCAAACACAATTCTGTAAAACAGAAGTTGTATGCAGATACTGCAGCAGCAGGGTGCTATATCATCCTAGTGTCTGACGCTTGCTCCGGCTTGAAACATGAGTTGGCCTTTTTTGCCACACACTATACCCGGCTGTGTAGTTTAATTCTGAATACAGAATTTTTCATGTCTGAATACAGGGTTTTCAGTTAATGTGTACTGTAAGAAAAAGCATTTCTCAGTTACATAGTATTCTCATACTATTCTCATGGATGTTTGAATGCTTCATCCTGAAGTTGATTTTCCGTAAGCGTTGTTTCACTGATACGCCATGTAGTGCACAAGGACTTTGAGTCATGTCTGAGCTCTCAGAGATGCTACAATAGAAATATATCTTCAAACAATTTCTTGTGAAAACAAAATTACAGATAATCTGCATGATTGTAAGTTTTATCATTTGTGTGTGACTGCTTTTTCTGTTGAAGAAAGAGAAGCTCATTTCTAAAACTTGCATACATTCACGGAGATGCAGTCACAGATATCTGCAGAGATAACTTGCACAAGAGAAAAAAAAACCAACAAAACCAAACCACCTTCTGAAGAGTTTGGTTATTTGTTTTGATCCAGATCACCAGACAACTGGTTAATCTGTGTTTGGGACACTTCAGCCCTAGTTTGGTTATTTGTTTTGATCCAGATCACCAGACAACTGGTTAATCTGTGTTTGGGACACTTCAGCCCTAACCACAGTTTCAGTTTTAATTGAAAACCTTGATTCATTTGTTCATAGTTTTGAGACTACTTGGACACTGCTACTGTTCTATAAAGAGCTCACATCTCTGTGGAGTTGGGCAGTGGTTAAAGTGACTCTTTCCTGAGAACTAGCTGATCCCTATAGATGCTACAGGGTGCTTCTGTAGTTCTTTTTGTTTTAAACCAAAGACTTGTCCTCTGGTAATGCTCATATCATTTCTTGGTAAGGGAAAAAAACACCTAAAACGTAAGCTAGAATTAAAAAGGCTGTCTGTGGCTAAAAAAAAACCCAACAAGGTTACCAAAATGCAGTGCACTTTGTCACTGGCTTACCTCTGTGGAGAAGTGTGTCATTCTTCTGGATCATTTTGATTTTTCATTCTTTTTAGAGACAGTTTGCCTTGAGATTAGTCCAGACTCTCTTAGGGTGAGCCAGAGAACAGCTTCAGGACACGACCTGTCGTTAGATTAGGAATTGCTTGCCCTTTACAAGGCACAGCTTCTGACTCTGCAAAACTGGCTTGTAGTGGGAGGGAGAGGTGCGAGTTCTTTTCATTCAAGGAAGAATCCCTGGATTCCTCATCAGTCTGACTCCGTGCTTTTTCTTCTGCAAATATTTTTAGCCCATCAGATGAAGGGCAGGAAGAGGGCAACATAATGCTTTGAGCTTTAGGTGAATCCCAGGATGAGACACAAGCAAATTATGTTAAGCCATCTGAAGGTTTTGGTAACTTTGGTTAGAATTTTAACTGTTAATGTCAGGTCATCAGCATAGCTTTAGCTCTTTAAAGTATTAAGCTGAAATACATTTTTTCCATAGAACTAGAGGAGTTGGTGTGGATTTTGAGGTATCTGTAATAGTTCTGTATCATCAAGTAAAATTGGGAAGGACATTTTACCCCAAACATCTACAGTATCACACATCTTGCTAAAAATCTAAAAGAGTACAGATTATTGCCGTAGGTTTTGGGGTTGTGTTTTTGTTTGTTGGGTTTTTTTTTAACACTTGTTTCCCTCAGTGGACTAATCCCATTCCCTTCTATTTCTTTTTAGGGATTCAGAGCTTCTGTAAGGACTTACTAGAAGTGGCAGACATTTTGGAGAAAGCAACAGAAAGCGTTCCAAAAGAAGAAATCAAGGATGAAAACCCTCACTTGAAGAGCTTGTATGAAGGTCTTGTTATGACAGAAGTACAGATTCAAAAAGTGTTTAAAAAACATGGCCTGCTCAGACTGAATCCTGTCGGAGCCAGGTTCGATCCGTATGAACACGAAGCGTTGTTCCATGCTCCCATGGAAGGGAAGGAGCCTGGCACTATTGCGTTAGTATCCAAGATTGGCTATAAGCTGCACGGGCGCACACTGCGGCCTGCCTTGGTGGGTGTTGTGAAAGACGCTTAGCTGCTTAGTCTGAGAATTTAAAATGCCATACAACTATTAAACAGCTGGATGGTTTTTCTCTTACACCGTGCTTCCCTCCTTCCTTTGCCCGCTGAGAGGTTTAAATGAATTGGTTGAGGTCTCCAGTGAGAATGAAGCAGCCAATGAAATTCTCCTGCTTAGTGGCCTTCAACATCCCTGCTGTATAAACTGTCGTCTTAAGTGTGACAGACAAGAGCCATTAAGCCCTCTAATGCTTTAATTGGGTAACATTTTTTACAACTATTGCTACCGAAGGTGCATTAAATTGAAAGGAACGCAATGCTTACAAGAATTTTGCAGTCTCACGTTTATCCCTGTATGTAGATGGAAAATCCAAATAGTGGTTCAAAAACTTCCTTCTGTTTTGTAGAATCTAACATTGCGGAAGTGGGTGAAGTAGTACAAAGAACCCGATTTCTGTAAGCGTCCATCAGCTTTTACACACTGATGTGGTAAATGCACTTTTTCGTCTGTTCAGAAATAATCTCTCTCAACAAGTGAAATTGAAACCTTTGTGAATTCTGACCTGTAAATAAAAGGCAATGGAGAGTAGACATCTTTTGTAATTGTTCAACCCTTTTTGTTCTGTAGGAACGCTGACTCAAGAAAACCATCTAATACTTGTATGGCATTGAAGAACCAATAGAATTTATCCTATCTCTGGATTTTTAATTTAATATTGTATAAATTGGTTTAAACAATTTTGATAGTCTTGTAACTTCCAAGCTTTATGATCAGTTTGTTATGCAAACTGTAGTTACAGCCCTGCTGAAAGCCAGAATACCCCAAGAAGCAAGTAGCTGAGAGTTTCGTACATACTGCCTTTTAGAATTACATAGATAATTGCATGTAAGTGGCTCAAACGAAAACGTGGACTTAGTTTCTTCTTCATTTCTTGCATTTACTCAGCTTGGATCTTGAGTTGCAACAGAACTTTTCCCATACGCAGCTCCTGCCATCCCTAACTACCCGCTGCTCCCAATCCTGCAGAATCAGGCTGAAACACACAGCACATGAGTAACGGAATGCTTTGTCCTACATCTGTCTGGTCACCTGGGTAGGAGTGGATGGCACGGGGCAAATCACACAGCTGACAAAGCATCTGCCCTCGTGTGTCCTCCAAGCCCACACATGTAACACACAGGACAGAAACTTCAAACTTACGCATGTCATTAGGACCTGGTAAACAGTGAGTACTTGTGAATTTTTCACCCTTGTTTCTGCTTGTCTTGGATTAAGGAGCTTCTTACCTTAAGATCAAGTATTGATTTATATTTTTTTTGGTTCAGACACAGAGTTGCCAACAGCTTACTGCACACTGCTTATGGTGAGAAGTGATTACTTGTTGCAGACTTTTTTTCCAGTGCTGGTTTGCCTCACGAGAATCAGACAGTTAACTAGGAACCACTTAAGTGCATACTGCTGTTTGGAGGTCAGTCATGTTTATGGATTCATTGTTTCTTTCTCAGCTCTTAAGATCAGTGCTTTGACTGGGCAGGGGAGGGAGAATGATCTTTGGTGCATGGGAGAAGACAACTGCAGTGTTAATTTTTTTTTAAACTACTCAAGTACAGGGATCAAAATGGAAAGATTGAGTGTAAAACTATGGGAAAGAAAAGGGGATTCCATATACTTAAGCTGAATTTGGAAGTAACTTCCTCCCACCTGGGTTAGAGCACGCTGTAAGTGTGTGAAGTAGGATTGGAGCAGCAGTTCTGTTGCACTTTGATTGGAACCCATGCTCAACTGATAGGCCATGAAGGGACCAGGGTCAGTTTATATGCCTCTTAAGAACTGTGATGGGTCGTTCTGGCCCCCACCCAACCCCTCTGGACGTGAACTAAATCTAATAAAACAACTTAATTAGTGTAGAAGATTTTTCCAGTAGGACACTGAAACAAAGGGATGGCTTCTTCCCTAGCAGATCGTGAGCTTCCCAGTGCCTCACACAAAATGTCTTTTTATTGGACGACGCTACGTGTAAACACAAGTTATCATTAAACGTTTAGCACAAGTATCTCATTTAAGTGGTTCCTTTCCCTCGGCCTGCCCTTTCAGAGAGGCTTTCAGGACAGAAGGCTTCAGTCTCCACCAAGAGCACTCTGCCATACAACAGTGAGAAGCACTGAAGAAAGCAGAGGGAGGTGGTTCTGAGATTTAAGCATCAGAGCAGCCAGCAAAGCTACCACTCGTACCTCCAGTGTAGCTGTTTCATAGAGACCACTTCTCCACCCACCACCATTTCACTAAAATCTGTCTCCATTTGTTATTGCAAAGACTTCAGCCATTTGCCTCATTACGCAAGCCACATTACCATTAAATCCATAATGGAAAGAAACTTTAATACAAGTTTATTTACCAATGTACAATGCAGAAACCTAGTAAAATGCTGAGTGTGCACAACATCAGTTAGGTTTTACACGATTTCAGCACAGGCATTTGTGTGTCTGGCACAGCTACACCAGAACACTGTTCAAATGAGTGCAACATTCCCTTTGAGGAAGAAGATGATGAGCTGAACATGCTCACCAGGTACCTTCCTTCACAGTATTTATTGTGGCATCACTTAAGAGCAACTGGGGCACATGCAAAACCATTCTGCAAGAAAAGATAGTAAACGAAAAGGCTAATGAAGTTTATTACAGTTGCAAAGAAATTTGATGCAGCCACCGCACAAGAGAGTAATGGCAGAGTGCTTCATCTGTGCGATTTACAAGGCAGTTTATGGTCAAGACTCGTGCAAACCTACTAACGCTGCTCTTAATGCTTGCTGGGACTGCAATGGAACGCAGGGCAGGAGGGTCTGCACCCAGAACACTCTGTAACAAGCCCTTCTGCACTGGGTAGTACACACAGAGTGGAGATTAATGCTCCCTTGTTACCTAGTGAGCAAATATTACTATAAAACATCACTGGGACTGGACTGATGGAAGTAAACAGAGCACTGAAACAGACTTGCTGCCTCTAGCAGCAGCAGCAGATCAGTATTGTCAACAGCGTATGGAGTGTCACTTTCTCATCGGCTTACATCAACACTGTTAGGACAGATACTATCATTAGTAATCTCTTGAATTAGAAAAGTCAGAGCATTAAGCATATAAAACGTGTTCATTAGCAACATGAAGGCTCAGTTATTTGTACAGTACAGGAAGCACTTCCGGATCAACACAAGATACAAGCTGGAGAGCTCTTTGCCATGGTTTTTCTCAGCCCCTTCACCACAGAAGACAAGCAGCGTAGCTCTAGTAAGTTGCTGGATTAAGATAACTGCATCTCAACTTAAAAACAAACAAAGAAACAAAAGCAGCAGCTCATAACAAAGGAATGCTTAGACTAAATCAGTTCCATGTGAAAATACGGAACAGCAGCATCCTCTAGTGCAAGTCACCTTTAAAATTCAAAGCACAGCTGACGAGACATTGCTTCTAGGGAAGCCCTTTCCAAGGGACAAGTATTTGCTAAAGCAAACATTTACCACCTTGAATTTGCTTGCAAGTATAAAATAAATATCGATATCCCTATTCCATACATTAAAAATACTTTATTTTACATTCATTTTGATGTTCAATAAGTTACGCCTAGCACCAAAGAAACATTTTGGAGGGGCTGAGGAATTCAGAAACTACAAAGTGTAAATGCAGAATTCACTTCAACATTTAAATGACTCATTGGTGCCTAGATAAATTTTTTTTTTAAGTTATTGTTCAGATTGGCTTTAGACTATTGCTTAGACTTAGGTGTTCCAAAACAGTGTAGAAATAGAAAAGTCACAGATTTGAGGGAAAAAAAAAACAAAATGAAAAACCACCAGTTCTTTTAAACTGCCAGCTGCACGCAGAGTTGAGGCTCCAGAGCGCGGTCAGCAATGGTGCGTTACGGCAGTTAGGTGACAAGTTCCAGGAAGAACCAAATTGCGAGAGACTACTAGAGAGAACAGGCGAGCTTCCTTTCCCCAGGAGCCGGACAGAGGAAACACCCACGGGTTTGAACCTGATGAACTTGTGCGCTGCTCATACATGCATACAGGGTGGAAGAGGCTCTTAAAGCTACTCAGCACACTGCAGTTAGTTCCACTGCTGCCGAGGAGACGGTTTTGTCTTGAGTCTTCCACAACGAGCCACTTGCAGGCAAGCCGAACAAAGCATTACATCTGAGAGGACATAGCCCTTACCCTTTCTGAAGGGACGTAACACCACGAGCTCAAAAGAAAAAGGCACTAGAGTTTTGGTTTATTCCTTCCTTAGCAATGGTGGCTTTGTAATTGTACCCCTTTTATCCTAAACTCACTGGAAACACTATTTTGGTAACGCTGGATATACGAACTAAAACCCCGTTCCGATCAGTACGCCCCTGCCAAGCTGCAGAACTAATACTATGTGGAGATTTCGCGGTATCCTCACCGACTACAGCCCAAAGCATCGCACCAAGAGGACGCTTCCAGCGCCTGCGCTGGTTCTGCAGGCAGTCGAGCTCCAGGTTTTGGCTCCGCCGCAGACCTGCCCAGCCAGCCTCCCGTCACAGCGTCCTGCTCTGGACACGACCAGGAGAGAGGCTTCAGCACGACCAACACCCTGCCCTCTCCCACGTGGCAACCACCCTTCTCTATTCACTTAGCTCAATACCAGCACAGGAATTTATGGATGAAATGAGCACGACAATCCTGTTCTCACCCTCCTTCAACACCTCTCCCTTCATCAGTGGATCTCACCCACCCAGGACTGTGTGCTAGGCACTTCTACAGGCGGTGCCACCACGTGGCAGCCAGGTCAGGCTGGAGCCGTTAGGCATGGTGACGAGTCACCTCCGCGGGCGCACAGCTCATGCGGCAGCCGGCTGCACTCGCAGTTCTGCCAGGTCAGAAACCTCGACGTGTTTCAGCCAGTACATATCAAGGTGTGTGCAATCAGAACCCTGCAGTGGCTTGACTGACAGCTCTGCGCTTCGGGAGCACGCTGGCTGTGCATTCTGACCTCATCTGTATCACCCCTCATTTCACTTTTACAGACTGGTCTCGGCGACCGCTCCCAGTCTGAGCATCTTGCTCCCTCTCCCTGTCGCTCCCAGTCGAACTCGGGAGGAGGCAGCGCCGCTGCCTCAGCCCACAGAAGTCACAGATATCAAAGGAGGGGGAGCAGGCTCCCCCCGCAAGAACAAACAGCGATTCTGCTGCCTGAGGCTCCCACCCCCGCGAGACAACTCGCTGCCCATTCTCCCAGACCCCACTTCTGGCCCAAATCGGCCACTTCACAGTAGCGCTGACCCCTCCTCCCGAACAGAGCACCACAGCTGCCCAGTACGCCTGCAACGTGGCTACTCAGTCAGTCAGCATCGAAGCCTCAGCGGGGTCGGTCTCGGCAAATGCTCCAGCCAAAGCCGTGCCTGGGCCAGCTGGCTGCGCAGGCAGCTCTCTCTTCAAGAGCCCTTCCCACAGCACAGGTACCTGAAGGCATCTCTCTCACCCGCTGCATTTCCTCCCGGCTGTGGCTCGTCCCCACCATACTCAGCGGAGGCTCTCCCCCCACTGTCCCCACACCTTGGCTGTAGTTACTAAGGAGAACTTTCTGAAAGCTGAGGAATGGCCACAGAAATCCCTGCTCAGTGTGCTCCTGAGCTCAGGGCTCTCATAAGCTTCCCTTTGCTGCCAGCATTATGCCAAAAGCAAAATGAAGGGAGAAGTTAAGTTTCCAGCAAAGGAAACTCTCTCCCACCTTCAAAGAAAAGCAAGGATTACACCGATACTCGTGCCCAATAGTAAGGAGTAAAGTAACTACTCTGGGACTACTGGACTTGAGTAAGTTCACACGAAAGAAATCTAATAATGTACCAAAAGCAGTGAAATCCAATGTAAAGTTTCACAATTAAGTATTTTCCATGATCCAAAGCAAAAGTCTCTTTGAACTATGGATCATGAATACCGCGGGGGTTTACGTGTTTGCCTCCCGCTGTCCGAGTGACATCATTTCTGTATCTTTGGGGAGGGAAGGAAAAAATAACAGAGTCCGTGAGGCGACAATGGGCCTCTGCTGTGGGTGTTCTTCTGATGAGTTTCATGAAGCGTCCCTGGATATCCAACCACTTTCTGTTAGAAAGTTTAAAATCCTTTTCTTCAGTACCTTATCTAAGTAACTGGGCAGGCGACTCTTGGAAGGAATCCCTTGTCTTTTTTGGAGATGGTCTTTAATGATTATAGTTTTCACAGTCACGTAGCGCGCAGGACTCAAGTTCAGAGAGCTGCAGAGCACCTTTTCCCTGTCCGATAGGAGCTCGAAGCCAGGCAGGTTTTCAATGGCAGCAAATTCACCTTCCTTCCCGTCCTCCTTCCCTCGCTTGGAACTGGCGATGTTTTTGTTCTCCTTCCTCTTTTCCCGTTTATGCCTGGCGGCCTCGTATTCTGCCGACTCTTCCATTTTGGTGATCCCGTTCCGACGATACCGCTGCAGCTCCCGAATCTTTGCTCGAAGCACCCTCTCCTTGTGCATGTTCTCAAAGAAGTCTTCAAACTCCTTACAAGACATGAACTGGTACAGGGGCCTCAGCTTCAGCCTCAGCTCCTTCTCTTCCTTCGTGATCTTCCGTTTGGGAGCCTTCTCCTTGTCCTTTTTATCCTTCCCCAGAAAGGCCGGCACCAAGTTATAGTCCCGCGCGATGTTCTTCCGCCGCTGCCTCTCCTTGAGCTTCCTCACGTACATGTCTACGTGAGCTCTTTTTAACTCGATTTCCACGTCGTCGTCGTCGTAGTTCACCGAGAGGCCGCTGATGAGCGTCTCCGCGTCCTGATCGTACTCGATCTCGTAGTCGTCCCGAAGCGGCATGTATCCCAGCTGCTGCTGCTCGGCCACCGAGATATCCAGTGGCGGGAGCGGCGTGGTCAGGCTCGGGGAAAGCGGGCCGCCACTGGGACACGTGTGGTCTGTCACCCTGTTGGGAATGGTGTCGGGGATGCAGGCTTTTCCCAGGTTGCCGTGGATATACATGCTCACGTAGTGCTCCATCACCTCCTGGGGCGTTCGGGACGCTCCCACGTGAGCGGCCATGTCCTCCTAGACGGGAAACAGGGAGGGGTGACAAAATGATCACAGAATCACAAAATGGTGGGGGCTGGAAAGGAGCTCTGTGGGTCATCTAGTCCAACCCTCCTGCCGAAGCAGGGTCACCTACAGCAGGCTGCACAGGACCTTGTCCAGGCGGGTCTTGAATATCTCCAGAGAAGGAGACTCCA
>Ga0065711_1046078_pt1 | contig 13105 bp, 12 predicted proteins | sample Hoacrofraction12_FD_59098 | JGI IMG/M metagenome (GOLD analysis project Ga0065711, IMG submission 59098) | Hoatzin crop microbial communities from Cojedes, Venezuela - Epithelial fraction 12 v2 (version 2) | ecosystem: Host-associated > Birds > Digestive system > Esophagus > Crop | place... | reverse complement strand
GTGCAGCCTGCTGTAGGTGACCCTGCTTCGGCAGGAGGGTTGGACTAGATGACCCACAGAGGTCCCTTCCAACCCCTACCATTCTGTGATTCTGTGATTCTGTGAAATTCTCTCCATTCCCCACCCAATATATTACATTACCTCATGCATGCAAAAAGCTAAAATAAGGGACCCACTGTTAGCTGCTTGTCCCAAGTGTTCTTTCCTGAACATATACTTCCACAAAATTGTCTGGGAATGTGGAAATGCAAATCGGAGACTTTCCTCTGTTCCTTTCTTACAATCCTTTTTTTTTTTTCCCTCCCCAAAATAACACTATTTTTTGGCTTTGCAGGCAGCAAGTTCTAAAAAGAAATGACCTTATCTGCTTTGGAGGGAGATATGCAGGAGCAGTGATCACTGTATGGATATCATGTGAGTTGAGCGTAAGATCAAGCATCCGTATTCTTTGTCTTAAACAGAACTATAAAATATTTTTGACTTTGCTTTAAAGTGTTGTGTAAGCATGGCCCAATAAAGGAAAACCCTGTTAAGCAAGAGAGGAACAAATGATGTTTTCCCCTGAAATGACCAGACACAAACAGAAATAATTTATGTACCTATGCAGAGAGACATGAAATGGTCAATTACTCTGCTTGTGCCACCCTGTTCTTTTCGTTTAGAGTGTGGCGAGTTTGTCTCAGTTCTAAAACTGTGTTATAATGCAGAGGCACCACACTTGGGAGCTTGTGAAGTTTATCACCAAAGCATAAAGTGTTACCTAATCCCCAAGGAGCACATGTATGTCTTCTCTAATTTTATTGCTTTAAATCCACGCAAGTTGAGTGTGTGTAGCTTTGCTTTGCAAGAGGCATTTTCCTTGGCAGCAGACAGGAGTGCCCCAGCCTTTGTTCTGGAGCCTCCAGTCCTTTGCACTAAGGCCATCCGACTAATTTTGTGCTGTAAAACTCTGCTTGCTGTTTCTATCAAATCACTGCATTTTCACTCACCTTTTCCAAAGCAGAGAAGTGTGAATAAAACCAGTACTTCTCACTACCAAAGTACCTAACACCAAATATTCCTCAAATAATAAACCATGTGGAAAGAAGGTCCCTAAAGCGAATTGATTCTTAAAAAGGAGTCTGTTTATGTTAGTGGGACCAGACAAAACTGTTCAACCAGCAACACCCAGCAAGATGTTTGTCAAATATGAAGCCTCCTGACAACACTCACCCTCACGAATGGTGAAATAAAGTTATTTTTAATGGCAATAAATTAATTTTTAATGAAAGAAAATGTCAAAAAATCTCTTCTTCAGACAATTTCAATATAGCACAAAGCTACTGCCCATGTAAGAGATTGCATGGAATACAATTCAAACTCATATTTAAATCAGTTTCTCACCAAGACAGGAAAGGAGTGGCTGGTTATTTGTATTAGCATCACTGCGACACTATCAGGAATCTCACCTGGACCTATTTTGCAAAGTGGGGAAAAGAATGTTATGCCATGGTCTGGATTAGCTGTACACATTTTCCGAAATAAACTCAGACAGCCAAGCTAGTGCTGGCTTCAGAAATCCTGTCAAGTTGGATAGAAGACTGTCTGTGTTCTAATAAAGTAACTCTTTCCTGCAGAGCCTTGAACTGAGTGTGATGTCCCATAAGTAGCACAGGTTTTCTTGAAGACCAAACCATTTAGTAAGAAATCAGATGCCTGCAATGAAGGCAGACTCCAGATCCTCCAGTGATGGAACTGAATGGTCTGGGGGTGCTCATAGGCTGCCTCACAGGGTGAGCAACACCTGAAGGCCCTAAGAAGAGGATGCTGACTGATGCAGTGGTCCAAGTCCTCTTCTGGCTCACAACAGCCACACAGAGGCCAAGGGATGGTGTTGAAAGGGGGTGTGGGGTGTGTGGGCGTGAGGCTCAGTAAGAGTCATGCTTGTGCAGAAACCAGTATTGCCTATGGCGAGGGGGATGGGAAGTTTCTTCCTCTGAATGGAGCATTAATGTGAACCAAGGAGCATTAGTGGGATCCAAGCTGATTTACATTTATTTGAACAAAGATGATTGATTCTTTACATTGGAATTGCCTACAGGACTGTCTATGTGTGCATAACAGTACTGTGCAGTGTGCTCACATAAGGAAGGGTACCCAAGCCTTTAGGGTTTTTGATCATGCCTCAGTTTTCCTCAGTAGCTAATTCCAAAATCCTCTGTGGTGTTCTTGGTTCCTTTATTTTGTTAGTTTATTTCTTTGTTCAAATTTACAGACAAATAATAAAGCTGTTTTGCTGGTGCTTTAGACTCTACCTTAAAAGTAGAACACATGTATGCAGAAAATAGACATGGCAACCTCCCAAAACACAGACTGATATCCCAAATCCTGATAACTGTTCTTTTCCAAAAGCCAGAAAAACATAGAAGTTTTTCATATGCCCTGTTTCAAATAAGGAGTTGAAGTGATTTGGTAAGTGTTCAGACCTAACTCAGAAAACGCAAGTGTATAAAGCCCAGAAGGAATCCGCAGAACATCAGTTATAGAAAAGGAGCGAAAAGGTAAACTTTGAAGTGGGTAAGTATGAGACCTTCACATTTGAAGGACATTCATATTGTTGTATTGCTTGAGACTTTCTGACCAACATAGTTTCCCACCAAAAATTGTTTAGCAAAATATTTTTTGTAGGAAAACAGCTTCTTTTTCATTTTGAAACTTGTCACTGGGAAATACTGAAATGGCTTTTTTCCATTTTTTATTTAAATTGTTCTTTTCAAAATTGACAGTTTTATTTTTATTTATTTTGTTATTTTTCTTCTCTCTTGTCTCCCCTTCCCCTCTTCTTTTCTTGCCAGTACATCAAGGAATTTCAGGAAAACAGGGATTAAACATCCACCTGGCTTTTACTCCTCTTCCAAAGGAAGAAATACCTAGCCTAAACCCCACTTGACAAATGACTACGTAGCCTGTTTTTGAAGGCCTCCACATACACACATGACCCCCGGGCTAAGCAGCCTGTGCTCTCAGTTTGACATTACGAAAGCACCAGCCTGGTGGAGCTATAACCCAACCCTTGCCTTATTTCAGGCACATGGAACTGCAAAGGAAGATGTCATACAAAATCATGATTATGCCTTGGGCTGCAGGGGATCAAAGTAGACTCAGAACCAAGTGTTGTGAAGTGCAGACAGTGTCCATCTGCTCTAAACAAGATTTGCCCTCAACAGTAAGGAAGCAAACCAGTGTGCGTGCTTGTCCTCAGACCCAGAGATTGGTCCTTGTTCCCTCCTGTTTAGCAGAACAGATATAACCTCTATGTTCCTTTATTCCTTGGCCAGCTAGTGAAGATTTCCTGCTGTCAGAAGATTTGTGTTTTGGTTGATTGTTTCTCACAGAGTCTCATCCACATTCTTTATCTGGTGGCCCACACTTGTGTCATATGTACTTTTTTCCTTTTCATCCCTCCCCAAAGATTTTCAGCACAGCTTACCTCCTACTACCTTCAAGACCTCAGATCTGGCCTATCTCTTTGCTACACAAAGAACAATTTCTTCTGTTTCTCCATGAACACATTGTACTATTTTATACTAATATGCCAATTATGCGAATTTTCTCACCAAGTGTGTTCTATAAATTAAATCACATTCTGATTACCTGCATGAATAATTTCAGGTTCATGGATGTATTCCCCGTGGTTTTTATCTTATATATAGAAACCTAAAAAGTTTGCAGCCTACTCTATGATCCCCTTTGTTAGTCCTACAACCCTATAGTGAGCAAATATCAATTTTAGTTTCTTGGCCTTGGTCCAAGTCAGCAAGTCAGCATTGTTTACACTCATTTGTAGTCCGCTGTCCTGTACTAGTCTTGGTCCTGGGTTAAAACTCTCCTCAATAGATTTGCAAAGCAGTCTTCAAAGTTTCTGCTCCCATTTTATGGGTTCTGAACTCTGTCATGAGTCAATGAATGGCTCATTAAATCTTCTTGGATAAAGCAGTGAAAGCCCTCCTGACTGCACCATTTGCTCAGCCATACATTTGTCTACTGGATGCATCTTATATGGATGTGCTTTGTCCTTTGACTGGAGGGACAGATGGGAGTTCCCAGTAGTTGTTCACTTTTCCTTCCAGTATCTTCTGGTCACTTTGGATCAGTGTAGAATCATTAGCAGGGCTCATATGACAAAGCAGAACCATGCCTTAGCCAATGGTCTGGATGTGTCTCAACAACCTTCAGTAATATTTCACTTCCCAGATACTCTCTGGCACATCTCAAGGACTCTCTGTGCCTCTGGGTAGAGCCTTTCCCCTACCATCCTCACAATGCTGACTTGGACAAAGGCTTAGAAACTAGAAGAGATATTTACTAGAAGGGATCTTTACTCATACACTCATTTAGGTCTTGTCCCTTTGGCAGCATGGGCTACCTAGCTGAGCTCACTTTCAACCTGCCCTGCAAACTCTTACAGAGTGTGTGATAGAACAGATGACATATAAACAGATATTTTCTCCTCTTCTTCTTTATTTTACTACCATGTTAATTTTTAAATTTCTCAATTAAAAAAAAAAAAAGATTCTGGCAAAAATATAAATTAAGCAATATTTTTGCATTTTTACAACTTTGCAAAATCTGGAAAATTTTGAAAGCTAAAAGTGGAACTAAAGACAAAGAAAGAAAATAAAACCTGGTATTCGTGTTTTTTCTCCCTTCCTGTACTTGCTCCCCCCATCCTTTTTTTCATTTTTTTCTTTTTTTTATTTGCTGCTGCTAGCTTTCCTTTCCAGAATTGTCCACTTAAATGAACAATCTACCTCTAAAGAACAGAATAAAGCCAGACCATCACACCTCAGCATCCACAAAAAGTACATTGAAAAGAAATATGATCACGTTATGCAGCATCATGATTTTTTTAGCTCTCCTCAATTCTAATAGCTCCCTGACTTCTCAGTAACCTACCTCAGCTGCTGCAGTTCAGAGCAGTATGCTGTGCACTCCTGAGAAATTCCCTCAAACAGGGAGACACTGGCAAAACTCACTATCTTGCAGATGCTTGCCAATGCTTGCAACATGTCCCCCTCTGTGGGCTTCAAGAAGTAGCTCCATGCAGATTACAGTGATTAGTCGAGGCAGAAACAGGATGGATCGCAGCGGCTGTGGTCAGACACCTCCTTGGTAAGATGGAAATGAGAAAGTACTGTGCCTTCACGCGAGGCCCGGGGTGCTTAGGGAAGCCAGACGACTTTCAGCCATCTGCTCCCTGTAGGAAGAAGATTTGTTACTGCCTGCTGCAGGGAGCATGTCCCCAAAAACAGGCATTTAGCAGCATAAGCCCCACACGGCACTGCTCACATACGTCGGCTCACGGGAGGTCTTCTCACTACACTGACTCACAGCCCCCGTGGAAGTGATGCACTCTCAGTTCTCCTCTTTCACCTCAGTTCAACTTGCTCCCCAGCATTATGGAAGAAAATGAAGACAAGCTTCACCGGGAAGGCATAATGTTTTTTAAATTATATTTGCAAGGTTTGGAAACAATCAACTGTAAGGAGAACAAATCATAAAGCATGTTTCTAATGTATGTATATAAAACAGACGTGTGTGTGTGTGTCCTATATTTTCCTTCGCTCAAGCCATACATCAGCTGAGGTTAAGTAGTCCCATTGTTGGAGCAAATCTAGTAGTAACAATTGGATTAGATAATACAGATTTTTTTTCTTAAATTTATTTCTCACTATCACTGCAATATTTTTACAGAAAGGATTATAGACAAGTGTTGATCAAGAGGTAGAGATAAGGATCGGGCAGAATCTGTGGTATCCAAAAGATTTTGGTTAGGATACCACAGCTTTTCAATTTAGAGAATGATTTGAGAAGGCTTACTATAAGCATGGCTTTTATATGCATTTCTATTGCATTTTCATTTCCTAAGTGTTTCTTCGTCTAATAGATAGGTCTCAGTTCTTATTGGTCAGATTAATATTTTTTATTTATGCTGGCATTTATTACTGGGTTTTAGCAGCTTTTTTATTGTGTTATTATCTTTATCCCTTTATCTTGCATTTCATTACTAACCAAAACCAAGCCTAGTAAAAAACAAAAACATACTGATAAAAACAATCACATTTATATTCCAACCAATAATAAGACCTCTATAAATTGTCTAAGCAGTAAGATAACAACTGCATGTCAGCATATATGCCATACAACTTCTTCATACAAAGCAATTTTCTTAGATCTAATTTTTCTCAGTTTGCATTTCCAAAAAGCTAAACTCCTTAGTAAACACCCATTTGCCTTAAGTGACCAGCTGAAGTTCTCAATTAATTCCAACCTTTTTTCCCCTGAAAGTACCAGATTTGGCTTCGTGCTCGTAACTCTTATGACTCTAAAACCATTTCTTGAAATCCAGTGTTCACATGTTTTAAGAGAGATCTCCTATCACATCTGGTGACATAGAATTTGAAGCATTCTTAGGCCAGGAACTGGGCACTGATGACAGCTTCAGTGGGTTGAGGATCACCACAGGGCACTGGTTCACTGCTATCATAGGATTACCAGGCAAGAGCTGAAAATCACACAGCTCCTAGGTGGTAAAGCCTAACTAATCAAATGTAAGCACTTGTTATCGCCTCAGTTCTATGAGCCTCTCTTGTCTCTTTATGAGACTGAACAATGGCCAGATAACCCATTGTCCCTGACAGACAACAACACTGAAGAGCTCCAGAGAAACACCGATGAAGGAAAGCTGTGCTTTTTTGCTCTCAGGCATTTCATATTTTTATTGCTTCCTGCATGTGGTTTTAATGAGCTATAAAGTGTCTGTTAAATAATTGTTACCTTGCCAACAGTTCCTCTAAATTGTTACAAGATTCTAGGTCTACTAAACAGGAGGAGACATACAAGTTAATATCCTTTTTATTTCCAAAATCAAAGCTATTGCCCCCCATGCCAGTATCAAAGAGTGACAAAACAGAATGAGCTTCAGCTTGCAGCCATGATTACAGACTTGTGGTCCTTCCTAAGCTACAAAGTGGTGACATTGATCCACTTCACCTTAGGGAAACTTCCAAAGGAAATCCCTTTTAAAATGCCTTTTATAACTTATTTTATATGTGCTATATTTTGACTTCCCAAGCTTTTTCCAAATATATTTGTTGAACAATATATTTAAAGATTCTGGAGTACTATATTATCATAGAGCAACCAAATAATTAACTTGTACTTCATTGCCAAATCATTATCATTATAGTGTGCTAAGACCACAACTTTATTACTATATTACTCTTGCTTTCTACCTTATTGCTAGCCAAAAGGAATTCCAATTAATAATTCCAGCTTAATTTCTCTATGCAGTTAACATGCTCTGCCACAGGAAGCTGCTGCACTTCTGTGGGTAACATGCCAACTTCAGTGGATCATGCCAAGAATTCAGTTACATCAAGAAGCTAAAGTCTTAATGAAAGAGATTTTTCAAGGTCTGATTCTTTGCTGTCCGCATTTCTGTTAGTCTGAAACAAAAGACTTCGTAAGGTTAATGCATCAAGAAACACATCTCGAGAGCACCAGACTGTCTGCAGTACAAAAGTAAATTATCTGTTTTCCATTATTTGGAAACTTTAATCTCTATGCAATTAATCAGAAGTGCAGGCATAATTTAAAGGTGCATTCTTGTTTCTGCTAGGAAACTTCTTTTTTGTAATGTTGTCGTCTTTATTCCTCATTGTAGATGGTAGAAGCCCACATGCAGCTTCACCAGCAGGTGAGTCCTGGCTATGCTGAGTTCTTGCTTGAGAAGAGCAAGTTTAATTACTGACAACAGACTGTCAGATTAACAGTGGTCACTCAGGGCTCAACTACAGTTACAGAGGGTGATTTCTCCAGGATCTTCCCATTAGCAAGGGAAGAACTAGAAGCCCTTAAACTGTGATACAAAACTTATAGTTTTATTCTTTTAGGTAGAAGACCTAATACACCCACCTGCCAATTCCTTGTGGCATTTTGGTGGTATGCACAGGTATCCATGAAATCCAAGGTTTTCATGAACTCATAATGCATGTAATACTCTACTTATCTCTTTATGTCTGCAAAGTGTTTTCCTTTAAGCATTCGGCAAGCGACTGATTTCTTTCAGGTGTCGTCCAAACTCACTACTGGTGTAGGATCTTACAGTTCCACTTTAGGTCTGGGTGTTTTACACTTATCATTGGGGTGCAATCCCTCTTTTGCACCCCTACCAAAACTCTGAGGTACCGTATTTTTAGTGACACTTCCAGGGTCACTTCCAGTACACGGTGTTACTTCCATTGCTTTCAGTAATTCCAGTGTTAGTGACACTTCCAGTAACTCCTCCAAAAGATGGAATTTGTCACAGACAGCTAGAAATATTTAGGTTGGAAGGAAACTCTGGAGCTCATCTGGATTCACCCCCAGCTCAGAGAAGGACTAGACTCCAAGTTGTCAGGGCCTTATCAAGTTGAGTTTTGAATGTTTCCAAGGATGGAGGCCCCTCAGCCTTCCAAGAGGACCCATGCCAGTGCTGCACAATGCTCATAGGAAGGATTTCTTTCTTTATACTGAATCAGAGTTTCCCTTGTTGCAATTCACCATTGCCTCTTGTCCTTTCACTGCGCTCCTCTGAGGAAATATTGGCTGCACCTTCTCCACAATTCTCCTTAAGAGAGTGAACAACTGCAACCAAATAACCTCTCAGCTTCCTTTTCTCCAGGCTAAGCATATCTAGTTCTCATAACCTCTTCTCATAACTCTTCCCCTTTTCCATGACAGTTGTCCTCCACTCTGCTCTCTCCAGTTTGTTGATCTCTGTCTTGCACCAAGGACCCCAAAACTGGACAGTCTATTCCAGATTTAGCTGTCTTCTTCCCTAGAGTGACAGTAAAACCTCCACAATTCAGTGTCTGGAATCGCAACTTATTTTGGTATTGCATGTGTAGACCACTCAACACCACGGAGCTCTACACCTACATGGGCTTTGTCTAAAGAGAGGGGTTCAGGATAAAAAGGTAGCAGGCTTCAAGCCTGGATGCATTTAATATCATGCATGAAAAGCATACAGACAAGTGCCTTCAAGACTAGTACATCTGACAAGCAAAACAAGACTGAGACTATCAGAAGAAGCTTTGATGAAAGAGGAAAATAGAAAGTCATTAGGATATCCAGATTGCAGAAGATTTGTAAAACATGAAAGCCATGTCAACATACTGACACCTGTCAAGGGTACAGAGGCCATAAGTTAAAAGCTGTGAAATTAATCCAGCGTGTGTTTTCTGTAGGTGGAAGACAGCTGATAAGTGACCCTGGCCTCCCTGCTGAACACCAGACTCACCGCTGTGCACATTTTTCTTCTACTGAAAGATTCATGAGCCATTTCTCAGCCAGATGGAGGACACTCAACGCTCCATCTGCAGGTGTGGGGGGACCAGGTGAGTGGTCCAGGCTGCAGCTGAGCCCTGCAGCCACACCGGAGAATTCAGAAGTGAATCGGAGCATCACAGTCAGCTCAGGGGCTGTAGGAGGTATCTAAGCATGGCAGCTCCAGCCCAGGAACCTCCTCACCCAGCTGAGGGCCTGGGAAGGAGCTGGACTCCACCGAAGCATCTCCTTCTGAAGGCTGTCAGCAGGGACACATTTACAGCTGCTGCCTAAAACCTGCCCTCACAGAAAGGGTGTGCATGTAGGAATTGCATCCTTTTCTTCTGTTTTAATACAGTTATTTTACCGTGGTAAGAAGTCACACACACATAAAAAAATTTTAAACATGTTTCTGTGGTACTATAATCTTCTATGGTTAAACGTATCTTACCCTAAAAATCAACCCATTTTTCTCCACAATAAAAGTAGCCCACTACAAAAAAGTATAGATACAGCAATTGACAATGCAATAGGATGTTAGTCTGAACTGTCCGACTATGACTGACAGAATGTACATTGAAAAGGTTCATTTTCTTCTACAGCATGAGATAAAAAATAGTTGTCATCACTCTCCTGCAAGCCAGCCACTATAATTTCTATTTCATAAAGATGCAATTATTCTGAGATGTGAAGTCCCCTCTAAAAGATGCTTGAACTCACTGAAGGGCCATTATAATATATGACCTCACATTACAGAGGTCATGATGATTTTTCTGCCTTTTGGTTTCAGCTAATACAGCCCCAATGACCTCAAGTTTCATTTAAATGTTCAATTAAGATTAGATCTCCAGCACAGCTAGATTCTGACCACCCACTTTGATGTGAAACTCTTGGGCTACGCTGATATTACCCACACTCATAAGAGTATTTTATCTTTTAAGCACCCAAGGAAGTAAACAGTTTTGTCTAGAAAGACAAAAAGGGGCAGTAATGGAAATCAATTCAGGACAGGAATCCTAGATGACAGTATTGCAGCTCAGAAAAGAGAGACACTTCAGAAAGCAGCATCTTTGACAGTATTTCTTTTCCTATTATAGGGGCAGCGTAATTTGGCTCATTTTATACTCAGTATGCTTATGTCAGTTTAGTCTGCAAGTCTTCACAGGTTAATCAAGATACTGCCATGATAATCTCCCAACAGACATCCCACAAACTGAGATAGTGTGTCATGTTATGAGGATGATTTTTAAAAGTGAATAAAAAACTTAAATATCTGAGACAGAAGGATGGATATTGCCTTTGTAGCAAAGGGTAGCTTAGCTGTTCAGCCAACACATAATGTTCTGGCAGGTAGACCTTGTGATAAAAGTGCCTTTCTAATCACATATGTTGACACTTTCAACATCCTCAGTTCATTTTAAAATCCAGCTCTTTGTTTCTAGTCTAGGTTTCAGGTACTAGCAGTCAACGGCATGAAATGTCTGTCCAACCCTCATGTAAAAAATCACAGGTGACATCTCCCAAATACAGAGTTTTAGAAATCATGAGATTTAGAAGAGAACACTTGGACACCCTGCTTGTTTCAGCTAGGAGCCTTCTGTCTTTTAACATCCAGGATGTACGCGCTAAAGCTTATCAATGGAACAATAAGGCTCTTTTCTGCCACTTGCCATAGGTCTGTGTGCATTCACACAAAGCTAGAGATTTTCTCTTTTGAATTCCTCAAAAAAATATTCAATATGAAGAAAAAAAAAAAGGCAATAAAACAATTCATTCCCATGGATCTTCAAAGTACTCTGTGTAACAGATTATATTAAACAATGCCTGTGCTTCAGTTGCCAAAACACAGGGTCTCTGGATCTGACTCAACTCCCGGAGCTGGCAGACTAGAATTCTGCCACCAGAAAAGCAGGCTTTTGAAACATTTAGCCCTACCTACGATGAAACTCCTAACTCAACACAGGGAATGCGGGGGCTAGATCTGCCAGAATCTGACAATCCTTTTGATCACGGAGAAACAGACACCGAGGATGGACCTGATTTACACCCACTGCTAACTCCGGTGAAGGTTACGGCAACCCCTGTCCCCACAGCAGATGAAATTTTACAGGCACGACAAAAATCAATATTGCATATGCCACTTATTAAACCCCCCCCTTTTGCTCCTAAACCACTCTCTTCTGCTCCTACATCCCCCCCCTTTGGCTCCTACACAGGCTCTGACTGGTACGGGATCACTGAATGTTGTCAGACGGTCGAACGTATTGCTAGATAAATGTAGGATTGAAGCGCTCTGCAAAGGAGATGTTTCTATCCTTCCACCTATGCTTGTAGAATATAAACCTAACCAAGCCCCAGAGTATGCTTAATTACCATACGAAGTTATTAAGGAAGTTCGGAAATCCATACGAGAATATGGTCTCCAGGCTTCGTTTACTATGAACCTTATACAGGCTATAGGAGAATCTTCTGTCATGACCCCTTCTGATTGGCAATCGATACTTAGAATAGTTCTATCATCTGCACAATATACCATCTGGGCATCAGAATATAAGGAACTTCTAATTGTGCAAGTTATGGAGAATATATCTGCTGGATTAACTATTGGAGAAAACGAGTCGCTGGGTCAAGATAATTACACCACAGGGGGAGTGCAAGCGACACTGCCAAGAGCAGTATTTATGCAAGCCGCGGATTTAACTCTCAAGGCCTTGTGAAAGGTGCCAGATCTTGGCCGGCAAGACATGTCTTTCGTATCAATTCGACAGGGATCTCAGGAACCCTATGTTCAGTTTTTAGATCAGCTACACACTGCTATTATGAGGCAAGATGAACAAGAGGAAGTTGCTGACGTTTTGCTGTTTCAGCTTGCAATTGAAAATGTAAATGTAGACTGTAAAAGAGCAATTGCACCTGTACGTAATTCAGCAAAAACGATTGTTGATCTCGTAAAAGCCTGTCAAAATGTCAGATCGGAACAACATAAAGCAGAAATGCTCGCCACTGCCCTACCTCAGCAGATGGTAGTGGCACGGGCCACATTTAAATGCTTTCAGTGTGGCCAAGAGGGGCATATAAAGCGGGATTGTCCCCAGAATATTAAACAGAACCAAAATATGAGACAACCACGTACACAGCTGTGCCCAAAGTGCAAAAAAGGCTATCACTGGGCAAATCAATGTCACTCAAAATTTGATAAGGAAGGAAATCTCATCCAGGGAAATGGGAAGTGGGGCGCGAGACCCGGCACCCCGAAAAAGTACAACAGGGTCCCTCTACAACTGTCAACATATACAACCTGGGATCAAAGCAGGGTGAATTCCAGCATAAGACTGTGCAATCCCTCCTATACAGCACATCCCACAGTGCTGGGTTGGATCTGGCCACAGCAACAACAGTCACAATAACAGATGGATCAGTAAACCTTATATCTACTGGGGTATATGGCTCCCTACCTCACAACGTCTGTGGTCTATTAATTGCACGTTCTTCAACCACCAAGTCAGGACTTTTCATACTACCTGGAGTTATTGATTCTGAATTTAATGGGGAAATTAAAATCATAGAATCATAGAAAGTTTTGGGTCGGAAGAGACCCCTAGAGGTCATCTACTCTAATCCCCCCGCATCAAGCAAGGACACCGCTAACTAGATCAGGTTGCTCAGAGCCCTGTCCAACCTGGTCTTGAATGTTTCCAGGGATGGGGCCTCCACTACCTCTCTGGGCAACCCGTTCCAGTGTTTCACCACCCTCATT
>Ga0065711_1046076_pt1 | contig 13106 bp, 8 predicted proteins | sample Hoacrofraction12_FD_59098 | JGI IMG/M metagenome (GOLD analysis project Ga0065711, IMG submission 59098) | Hoatzin crop microbial communities from Cojedes, Venezuela - Epithelial fraction 12 v2 (version 2) | ecosystem: Host-associated > Birds > Digestive system > Esophagus > Crop | place... | reverse complement strand
AAAAGTGAGCCTGTATGGACAAAAAGCTTAAAAAAAATAAAAAAAAAAAAAAAAAAAATTAGAGTTTCAGGCTTCCTTTCCCATTACAAGTCAGGAAAACCATGTCCCATCACACATGAAGAACTTGATATGAAGAAATTTAAAAGAGAAGTTCCAGGCTCAGGAGAACACAAAGGCAAGAGAAGTGATAAATATGGAAGGAGAAATGTTTTGAGATTAATTGAAAAAGGGAAGTTGAGGATATGAAGGAAGAGACCTCAGACAAGATGCACAAGCCATTACCTTGCATGGGGTTTTAAAGGCAAAGAGCTGGAAGGTGGTCCGTGAGGTCACAGTTCTGAAGGGGGATAAGATGCATCAGTAGCAGATTATTTTCACAGCTAGTTTGAAACGTAATTAAAGAGGATGAAAATCAAATATGCTAGATAGAAAGGTGTCCTCCAAAGTCAGGAAGAAAAGTTGAAATGCAAATAAACACCAGGCTTTGAAAGCCCTCCCCTTTCTGCTCCAGAAGAAGCTCCAGAAGCCCTGCAGTGTGGCATCCTTCAAGCACTGAGTGCAACTCACCTCATCTCTCCCCTCTAAAAAGAAAAGGACATAAAACATCCCACGTTTTACAAAGGTTTACCTCCTGTTCTACGAATTTTGGCCTTGGAACATCGGTTTTAGCCTTGGGAGCTTATTCCACCACCTCTATGTACCCAAATGCACATATAAAGTCTTTTATTTTGGTTACTCCTAGCTGTAATAGTTACCTAAGTAATGCAAAGCATAAGAAATGTCCTACTGGATCCAAATGATGCTCCATTTACTCCAGTATTTTGTGTGACAGCAGCAACAGGACATACTATTTAGGGGAAGCACATAGATCTGGCTATCATCTGTAGTGTACTTCATCCTTCTCTAGCGGTACCCACTCTCATGGTTTAACAGATTTTAAGACAGTACATCCCCACCCAGTCCTTTCACATCCTTTTAGGATTTCTTGTCCATCATTTTCCCAAAAAGATTTCTGAACCTGCTGATACTATTTGCCTCTACAACATCCTGTTGCAACAAATTCCAGAAGTTACTACCCATTCTGCAGAAAACCCAAGCAAGCAAACACCACCACCATCCCCCAAAAAGTGTATCTCTTCCCCTAAATTATTCTAATCTACTAGTTTTCCATGCATGCCTTCTAATTCTAGTATTGCAGCATCTCATGAGTGACAGGTTCTCGTCGTGGCTGTCTATCACACTACATCCACAGTTCTGTAAGCATCACATCTGTAGCGACCACATCCTGAGCCTCCTCTGCTCAAAACTTGCGAGCTTGACTTCATAATTCCTCTTCTGAAGGCAGGTAGTTATGCCCCCCCAACACACCCCAGATGCTTTTCCCGGGAGGTGAAACCAGAACCGCACGCAGCATGCAAGATGCAGTACGCTGCGGTGAAATGGTGCTTTCCCCTCTGTGCCTGCTGCGAAGGAAGATCTTGCTGCCTTTTGTGGACACCACCAGACGTAGACGCAGTTGTCGACAGAACCGTCAAAGACACTGCCAAGATCTCATTCCTGAGTCGTAACTGCCAGTTTCGAGGGCAGCATTATGTAAGGTATGTTCTGATTATTATTTACCCTAAACACATTATTTTCATTTAGCCACTCCTAAGTCAATCTCCCACCTTTTCCTACATTCGCTCAGCATAAGGACTGAGACCAAGAGATAGATTTTGTGTAGCCTTTTTGCTTTTTGGAAGGCTTGTTTGACATCGCAACTGCAAGAAATAGTCACCGGTCACCCCTCACACCCCACCACCAAAAAACGTTAATAGGAAAAAACACAATACCAATCACATTACTCTTAAACCAAGTTCTTTCTGCCTGTTTCCCACCAAGGGGATCATCATTTTATGGACTATATTACTATTATTACTACTACTACTTCCACCACCCTAATTTGGAACTGGAGAGTGTTATAAAAGGCATTCAACCAGAGGAACTTAAAGAAGTTGATGAACAGAGAAAAATGCTAACACTATCTATCATACACGCGCAGGAGACCCCTCTAACAGATGAGTAAAAGTCTATTTTGTAGCCACAGCCTCTGATAAAAATATGTATTACACATTGCTCCATTGCCAACAATGTATAATATCCCAATCTCCGATAAAGCTGCTGCCTTGTTGTCTTAAGAGAATTAATTTTCTCGGCTCTCCCATCTACTTTACACATTCTTTTCTATTTTAGAAGCATGATTTGTAACAAGTGTAAATATACTAAATACATCACACTCTCATAACATGACATGCTCTATCTTATAACCTGACTTTATCCATTTCATTCCTGTTGTCACTTTCTGCTGGTTGTTCCATCCCACACTTCGTTTGTAAAACCATGAGAGAACTATCACTTGTACAACAGATTCATAGCAAACTTTGATATGTGAGACTATTAAAAAAAATATAAGCTCTCTTTAGCATAAATGTATACATCTGTGGGAAGAAATCAATTTTAAATCACACCATCCTTTCTTACACTGATTTGGGACAACTACCCTGGAACCTATTGCTGCTTTTTCTTCAAAATGATCTAATGAACATTAGTTGTTACTCCACAAATCCAGCCTGCTTAAATACCGCTCTGTAAAGGGTCACTGCCAACACAGTGCCCACCTTTCAGGAGAGGTTTCATGGAAGTGAACAGACCGCTCCTGGTCACTCTCTTGTTCACAGGGCAAGACATACAAACTTCATTACAAACGACACTGAGTTACCGTCACTGCACACAAGGGCCCTTCCACACGTCCCCCAATGACGAATGATGTTCCAGGCACACAACGCAGCATCGTAGCTGATCATCTGTACCACAGAAAGTACAAAGCTGATAGGAAACACCACCCCCCTCTTCCCTCTAGGTGAGGTAGTCATCTGTCCAACTTGGTTGCGGTCAACCATGGCACACTCTCCCTGTATTGCTTGACAAGACAGATGTTTGTTTATTTTTTTCAGACTCAGAGGACCTTTAAGAAGATAAGGGCGTTTTCATCCTCTTGTGACATCTTCAGTGACCACAAACTGCCAGGTACGACAGATGGTACTGAACCTCGCTGGCAGACTCTAGAGGAGGTGCATCTGAAGACTCTGCTGTAGCAACTGTGCTCAGGGATGAGCAAACTTACACGTGGTTAATACAACAGCACCAAATTCTGCCTTCAGCAGTCTGGACCTTTGACGAGACAGATCCAGTGACTTTTACAACTGCTGAAAGCACTCAGTTTGCCTTAGCTTTTAATTACTTATTAGGGCAATACATAGGACATCAAGGACGATGACAACAATGCCTGTTCCTGCTTACAATCCTGATTTTTCAGCTTTCTCAAAGTTAAGACAGTTGTGCCATATCTTGAAAAGTCCTTTCTGGAATAGTTTAGCGGAGATAACCTCAGTAGGTGCACAGTAAATGAAGCAGAATCACAAGAAATTTAATAGATCTTTCATCTAGCCTTCAGCAGAAAATTATTTTAAGACAGCTATAATATCCATTTTGCCTGTTTGCTTAGAAATGACATGGCTCAAGAAGGAGGGGGGAGGAAATCTGCTATGGAAGAAGATGCAGCAAACATTCCAGCAGCACATCTTTATCGTTACCATTACTGCACATGCCAGAGGCTGCGTAGCAGACTTGACAGCTAGCAAAGATACACCCCAAAAGAAGACAGCACATGTCTTCGTTGATGAGTGTCACCCCAGACCCAGAGACGATTTTCATTTTGCTCTCTTATCTAACGAGCATTGTCAAAAGCATTTCACTGCTTTCCGTCATATTGCTTATTGTTCAAGGAAGTACTGACTTCATCTGAAGTTTGAAAATAAGAAACTTTACCAGAGTTTTTCTCCTGTTAGCCTCTTCTCATACCACCTGACTGGGTCCTTCCTTTTTCAGAAGCGGCACTTACTATCATTGAATCTATATAAGGGTCACTGATGCTTTGCTGATTACACTACCCTGTGAGCGTTCATACGGCTGAACTTTTAGTGAGTTTTCAGGTGACAATCTTTTTGATCTGACCAAATCAACACAATTTGCCACAATGTAAAGTTCTTCACAGGTAGCTAAAAATCTTTTCCTAAATAATTGTAAAGGCCGCACTTGGTTCTAAAAGAAGATGGCTTTAGAATACAACGCCTTCAGCTCCAGAGAGGAGATAATCTTGAAAGACTTTGCCAAAGGAATATCCTTGCTCATCAGTGCAACGCAGCTGATCAATATACACCCTCCTTATCTCATGGTAACACTGCACTGACTATGGTCTAGGTAGGCAAACGGTCTCCAAGAAGGCTATGATTTGATCTTATATCTCAGTTTTGGGTAGCAACTGTATAATGGCTAGAGGAAAGGAAAAAAAATATCTTGGCCAGCAGAAGAGCCCACTGCAGCTCAGAACCATCACCCCGCTTTGCCTCCAGATAGCAAGAGGTTGTCACAGAACCTGAATCCCAGAGCACAGAGGTTCCTCGGTGCTTCCCCACATCACCGTCTGCAGCTTGTTAGTCCTCTGCGGCAGCCTTCTGCACAGAGCCTTCGCTAGCTGCACTCAAAATCACTGCTTTTACCCAAGCCCTGCCTCTCCTTAGGGTTAAGGTCTCCACTTGATACTGCATCTGGAGGGAAGAAAAATCAAGACTAAGTGAACATAACTTTCTTTTGAACCACTGACAACACATACAGCAGTGCATGTGCAGCATCCATCTTCAGGGCTACTTCCACAGAGGCGGAATAAGAGAAAAACAGGCCATAATTTTTCATACACAAATGACTCTGCACTCTACTGGTGAAGCTCCACCTCAAGTACCATGAGCAGTTTTGGGCTCCTCAATATAAGGCGGCCATCAAACTACCAGAGTGTGTGCAGAGGAGGGTGACCAAGATGGTGAAAGGCCTCAAGGGCAACACTTCCAAGGAGAGGCTGGGGTCGCTTGGTTTGTTCAGATTGGAGAAGAGAAGGCTGAGGGGCGACCTCATGGCAGTCCACACCTTCCTCAAGGCTGCTGATCTCCTCTCTGGTGCCCAGTGACAGGCACGAGGAAAGGGAATGAAACTGCATCACGGGGAAGTTCAGAACAGACATTAAGAAAAGGTTCTTCACCGAGAGGGTGGTCGGTCACAGGCTGGCGGCACAGGGTCCCCAGGGCAGTGGCCACGGCACCAAGCCTCTCAGAGCTCAAGGAGCATCTGGGGGATGCTCTTAGTCATATGGTTTAATTTTAGGTAGTGCTGCGAGGAGCAGGAAGTTGGACTTCATGATCCCTGTGGGTCCCTTCCAACTTGAGATGTTCTATGATTCCAAGAATAATACCCTGTGCATACAGCACAGCATCTTAGGTGGACATTTGTACTACACAGGCTTAAGTGCAGTGCCTAAGATTAGGTATTTTCATACATACATCTTGAAACAGAATTAAGGCTTTTCAACCATGATCTGCGTTGAGTTCTGCTCCTATCTTTACAAGACAGAGTAACAATAAACTGTTCTGATTTTAAAGCTGGGCTTAGCTCTTTAAACTATACATATATGATAAATTTATTCTTCCGCAAATTTTGAATATATTTCAAAATTATAAAACCTTTAAGATGGCACAAGCATGCTGAGTATTGTATTTTTTTAATCTATTTCTAAGCTTCGTTCACCGTGAAAATGGAAATATAACTATATTACTTGGTTCTAGGAAACAGAAACAATTTCTGACAACAAGATATGCATATTAAGTACCTCCTCTATTTATAGAAGTAAATCTGGCTTTTTAATATAAATTATGAATTAACACTAAGAAAAATACTATCATCTTAATTAACTGCAATAATAAAGAATGCTAATTAGTGTCTTAGAGAAGGTGTTTTATTTCTTTGGATCTGATAGGAGGCATTTACTGCTGCAGGATCAAGTGTCTGTGAACAGGCAGAGAAGGAGTAGCACCCTAACAAAACACTTGGAAGTGGTCCACAAGACTTGCCCTTTATATTCTTGTTACATTTGGAAAGTCAGTTAATATCTTTTCAGAACAGACTTCTTCCATCAGTATAACATCAAAGAGAATGGAACAACTTTCATTTCAAGCAATTAAGTTGTTTAAATCTCCGTTTTAAACACCCGACAAAATTTTGCTGTGAGGTCAAGACATTGAGTTTATCATGTTAAAAAAAAATATATATATATATATATAGCCACTGCATCTAGCCTGCTTTTGACACGATAAAAGCTGTACTTTAACTTTTGTTCACTTAAACTACCAGCTAACGTTCAACACACTATTTCATCTGTTAGGTTGCCAATAGCACTCAGTATCAAAATTCAGCAAGTGCTTCAATACTTTGCCCAAATACTACAGGGCAGAAGCCTCTCCCTCCAATTCTGTAGCCATTAGTAACCAAAATAAGGATACAATTGAAATGCTGCCAGTACTGCTTATCTCAGGTACTCATCAACCTTGCAGTAAGTTCCCAGAGCAGGATGTCCTTATTTCAATGTTTTTCTTTCATATCAAGAGGCATAAACAGCATATTTCACACATTTTAAAGCACAAGTGCTCACTGTGGAAACACACTGAAATAGAAGTGTATCAGCAGGAGCAGAGGGACCACACACTGACAGGTAATCTCCCGCTGCGCGTCCAGGACAAATCCCTCGGGCACACCGTGGCTTTCTGACTCCAAAGAGGAGCGACCGAGTCACTGTGCTAACCCTCTGTTCCTCGCTGGCTGCCGCCTGCGCGGCGCGATGCCACCACACCACCCAGCAGCTGGCCAGCTTTCGCCCCACGCCAGCACCGAGGGACTGAACAAACAGGCACAGCAGCGTTCGGGCTGCGCGGCCAACAGACAAAGGCATTTCTTTTTAACATAAGTGGGGGAAAATGATGTACATTTTAAGTTCAGGTTACAGAAAGATAATAAGGAAACCAAAATTAAATGCAAGTGTTGAACAAAGCATCAGGTCTCTCTGTTGAGATGAGATGGTTTTAGATAGTAGATAGAAAGACAGCAACCAACCTGTTCAGGAGAATCTACACGGCCAAAAGAGGACGTATTCTGCAGGCTACTAGGAGTTCAGTGCACCCAGTCAGGAGCGGGAAGAGTAAGGATGTAAAAAACTACCACTCACTCCGAAAGTGCTGTGAAAGGCAGTGAGCAGGAGGGAGAGGGAGAATAACATGATGAAGAGATTAAAACTATGGAGAGAATATCAAAAGCACTAGAAATAGGTTGTAAAATAGAAAGCAAGACAAGAGGTTTGCGTTCTGTGTGTCACGTTTTAGTTCTTCTGTATTACCCCTTGCAGGATAATAACCTCTAAGAAACAATCCACAGGAATTTACATTTTGGTGAAGAAAATTAAAATTCCCAGTATGCTCTTTGTAAAGAGTTCAAACAGTCATGTCATTAAAAATATTAAAATAGTCAATCAGTATGACTTGGGGCAATTGGTCACATTAAATATTTTTACCAGAATGCCTCTTCCTTGGTTACAAGCCAGACATACATTGTAAATATATGTTGAACTCTAAACACATATCCTCAAAAACTGTACCCACGGCTTGCTTGCACCACAACTCAAGGGCTATGCATTATTTACCATTTCACTTCTGCACTGCTTAGGCAGCTGGGACACATTTTAGTGAGAGAGAAGTACAGGTTATTGAGGTAGAACTTGTTCAGGCTTGACAAATGTAATCCTGTATTTTTAATCTACTAAAATTGTGAAACACTTTTATACATGCTTCTGTTTTATTTACCAATGGACAGTTATTTACTGACCATACAACTGAACGCTGTGTTTCGTTTCGCCTCTCTATGAAGATTTCTGTCTGGATGTAAACAGCATAATGATACTCTCAGAGACTGTCAAACTGTCCCATTGCAAGGTATCTCGTTGCGCTGTTCAAAGCGTACTATTTAGGATTTATTTATTATAAAATAAAAGCATTCCAAGCTCTCTGAATTGAGTGTAAAAAATGTATATATACATATTTTTAGAAAAAAATGTTAAAAAGCTTTACGTGTTAATCCTCGCGTAGTTCCAGAGCTTTTAAGAACTATCTAGAATGTGCTTTTGTGAAAAATACAGGGGTAAGAAAAAAAAAATATTTGTAGCAACTGCTTCCTATTTTGGTTACTTGAGACTTCCCCTTCAGAAGAAATTCTCTGGTAAAAATAATCCGTGTGCCAACTTGTGTACATTATGCATATGTGTTTTCAAGCGAAGGCGTCAAAACACCACCGAAATCCCCACCGCTACTATCCATATAGCATACGTGTACACGCAGACACCACGGCAAACATTTTCCAACAAGATTCTGGCAACAGCTGGAAAAGACTGGTTCGCTCAGTCCCAAGCTCAGTATTTTGTGAAGACAAGAAATCTCCAGTTCCTTCAGAACTTGATCATGCTGACAGGAGCAACGTCACCACCGAAAGGACCGTGAACTTCCCACAGACTACTGCAGGACCAAAGAATCTTCTACGTTACCAGAAATACAGAGAAAAAAAAATTGATCTGGTGTCACTATGGGCCAAAGCAAAACCAAAAAGCGTAACCCCACAAACAACTGCACACTGAACTCTACAATGACGAGCAATAAAAAAATACATTCTAGGCATTATAAAGTAGAATGCACTTCTAGCCCCCAGCTCCCAAGATTCTAGAGGAATTCACAATCCCAGTTAAGCATTAACCACATGGGCAAAGGGTGCTTCCTCTTCTCCTTTCCGTGGCTAACGCTCGTCACCCTGCTCACCGAGCGCCGGCTCAGAAATGAAATGCCGGCTGGTAAACACACCACCTCAGTTTCCTATAAGCAACACAGACTAACAGTAAAAGCACACAAGAGTAAGTTCTTAGCATCTGAAAGCAATAAAAGCACTTTGAGAAAAAACAGGATTCTTTGGGTTTAGTTTCGGGTTTTTTTTACTTTTATTCTTTAGCTGATTAGCTACTTGCTGGAAACTCTGTAAGACTTTACCAAAAACCTTGTGTTACATATAATATTATAAAATGTTAGGAATTGGTTTTAGTTCCAGCCATCTCGAGGAATATTGACTTTCATAGTACTGTGTGAAATTAGAATTTACATGTAAGCTCTTTTATACTTCTTTACAATGAAAAAATTAGACCATGGCAAAGCACCACATTACCACATTTACTCTTTTAGATCAGGACAGCCCTGGAAGTGAGCAGCTAAGTACCACCGCGGTGCTCTGTCTAGGTTAGCATGCATTACAGCCTGAAAGAGATCTATTGCTCTTAGTGCTTAGAACAGGAGACGGGGAATCCAAGTTTCCATCCTCTTCTGCAGCTCATCAAGTTACTCATATCCACAACTTAAAAGTTAATCATATTGAAGGCAAAGCTTGAGCTACCGAGAAATAAAAGCTGGCAGTAGACAGTGACATTTTTCCGTGGCAGATAAAGCTACCCTTCTCATACCGAGTTCACAAGCACATTTTCCACGTGTTAGAACTATCCTGAAAATGGGAAGCACTGCAACTGGTTTCTACAAAATATTACCCACTCCTAAACAACGTAACTTCAGCCTTGCCCAATTTACCTGGAGATCAGCTAAGGGTTATCCCCTCTAGTTACTGCAAGATGTTAGGATAGCAATAATAATGTTTTTCAAGAAAGGAATCTGTGTATTTTGGTGTCACCAGCATGTGGTAAGTGTAGCATAAGGCATCTTGTTGTCCTCTCAAGGAATCTTATGATCTTATATAGCAGAATATATTTTTTCAAACAACAGTAATAAAAGGGGATATTTTTCTCCATTTGAAGACAAATTTATTCATTACTGCTCCTTCAGTTTGATTAGAAGAATATGAAATCACTGTGTAAATAAACAGTAAATGTAAAATCCTATGAAGCACTGCTATACTTTCGCCCTACACAGTATTCTGACCAGTTGTTGGTAGTTGCGGAGCTCAGAAGATTCACAGTACCTAGGAAGACATCAGCGCCAGATTTTCACTATTTTGCACTCTCAGTGTATTTCAATCGCTATCAGCTTGTCAATACCTAAAATAGTAAGACATAAAATAGTGTCTTTCATTTATTAACCTATTACTCCTAGTTAAATGGACATGACCCCGCAATGTGCGCCGGCAGCCCAGCAGGCCAACCATACCCTGGGCTGCATCCCCAGCAGCGTGGCCAGCAGGGCAAGGGAGGGGATTCTGCCCCTCTGCTCCGCTCTGGTGAGACCCCACCTGGAGTCCTGCGTCCAGCTCTGGAGCCCCCAGCAGAGGGCAGACAGGGACCTGTTGGAGCGGGGCCAGAGGAGGCCACAGCAATGATCAGAGGGCTGGAGCACCTCTGCTGTGAGGAAAGGCTGGGAGAGGTGGGGCTGGTCAGCCTGGAGAAGAGAAGGCTCCAGGGAGACCTGATTGTGACCTTCCAGTACTTAAAGGGGGCTTATAAGCAAGATGGGGACAGACTTTTTAGCAGAGTCTGCTGCGATAGGACAAGGGGTAATGGGTTTAAACTGAAAAAGGGCAGATTTAGACTGGATAGAAGGCAGAAATGTTTTACAGTGAGGGTGGTGAAACCCTGGTTCAGGCTGCCCAGAGAGGTGGTCAATGCCCCATTCCTGGAAACATTCAAGGCCAGCTTGGACAGGGCTCTGAGCACCCTGGTCCAGTTGAAGCTGTCCCTGCTCACTGCAGGGGGGTTGGACTAGACGGCCTTTAAAGGTCCTTTCCAACCCAAACCGTTCTACGATTCTATGAAACTGCTATCAACGAAAGCACACTGGTCATTGACAATGTCTTCTAAAACATTTTAAACAGAATTAAAACTTGTCATAGCAGAACTTTGATTAAGCAAAAGCTTCCTATGCATAACTATCAATAATATAGTATCATATTCTGTAACTCACAAATTCAGATCTGAACTCTAGGCAAGGAATACTAAAGTTTTCAATATTTAATTAAGATGCTTCTTCTAAAAGCTTAAGTGGAACTGTCTAATTACAAAATGCTAATGCCGAGGTATAGACTTTCCTTGTCAAAGTGATGTATCTTATTCCTTCTTCTACATCTTTCTGGTTTGGTTTTGTTTTTTTGAAGACAGACAATACCTTATCAGAATAAGCTTGACTGCTATGAATAAAATATTTGAAATGCCGCCATGCATACAAAGGTATAACAGTTAGGGGATAATTAGGGCCTATCAGTCAGAGGTGCTTCAATAGCAAGCCAAAATAAGCATTTTGCTGCACACAAAGAGTTTTAATGTAACAGGGTTTACTTTTCATCCCAATACCACCGATTCGTTTGTCTTAAGGGTGAATTTCATCCTTTTATTTTTTTTTAATGATAAAAGTCATCAGCACTTCAACAGGAATACTGGCTCATACAGCATTATACTTGACTTTATTTCTGATACTAAAAAAAGAAACAACTAGTGGGAAATTATAGGCAAACAACCCTGATTTGGTTCTAGTATTGTCTATATAAAGCACCTTCTAAACAGAATTCTGTTGATACACTTCAGATCAGACTGACCTCCCTGTTCCGGAAAGGCTACTATTCTACACAAACAGAGAAAAAGTTTAAGCCTGAAAGCGCTTACAATTTATTCCAAAACAAAACCAAACACATTAATTAGATGGGAGTAGGGGGAAGCAGAAGTAGTACGTCAGTGAGGGTTTGTGTTCCTACTTGTATTATTTTCACAGAGTTACACAGCTTAGTTATCTGGCAATTAGAATATTTCATTTACTAGATGCTAAAATAAATTTAGAAGTATCTAGATGAAAATATGTATTGACAAATATGTAGCATCAATGGTTATCCAGGAAAAAACAATCTGAAGCACCTTCACATGACGCTGACATCGGGACTGGCAGTTACAGTTCAGAAAGCTCCTGAGTCATCATGGACTCGATGTACAGCGACAGCCAAAGCCACCAAGAAAACACTGGTCCACAGCAGAAAGGATACTGAGACAGAAATGGAAAACATCACTTTGCTGCTGTGTAAAACCTTATTGTGTCCACAAACAGAACGCTGCGCGCAGTTCTCGTCCCTGCATCCCGAGAAAGACGTACCGGAGTAAGAGAAGGGCTACAAGCATGATGAAGGGAATAGAGAGCCGCCTTCAGAAGGAATGGGGAAAAGGACGGGACTCCTGGAGAAGGCTGGTGAAGAACATGATGATGATGTGCTTAAAGGAGAAGAAGAAAATGAAGATGATGTGCTTCAGGTTTATAATATCATAGAAGAGGCAGATGAATTAGAAGATGGATGAATGATGACTATACCTTGCACAACACAAGAACTAGAGATGCTCCTTGAAATCAGTAGCTCAGTTCAAACAGGCGTAAAAGAAAAACATTTTGGGTTTTTTAATTCGAAACAGAGCAGGCAGTGACTTTCAACACACTGTTGCTCCTAAAGCTTACGGAAGCAAACACTACCAGCACACTGAAAACCCATCAGCCACATTCACACCCGTTGGGCCCATGAACTGGTTCCAGCAGGGCTCACCAGGCGCCTGCTTTCCGACGTACCCACCCCAGTGACCGCGGGCGCTGGGGAACCAGCTGGGGTGGCACAACTCCTCTGCCAGGGAACAGCCAGAAACTGACTCAGAAAGCCAGGGGACCATCGTTCAAATGCGACGCCGGATGGAATTCAGACTAAAAGGAGAGGTTCTAAAACCCGTCTGGAAGTTTGAGTACTAAAGAGGTATCAGTGCTAGAGTTAAAAAACTTCATTTTCATTCATATATTCACTTCTATGGACACCTGCCAGATGTCTTCCTGACGGTCGGTAATGTCACAGACTAGCACAGCTCAGCAGTACCATGGGCTGCCATTCCTGACCCCGGCATGCTCTTCTGCTCCACGCACGCCAAGAAACCACTTTCTGCTCCACCGCTCCCTCGCCCTGCCGAACCACCTCCCGCCGACGCTCCGGCGCTCCCCGAGAGGGCTCCTTCGGCCCCAGCACGGCGCAGACACCTCCACGGCCGAGCCTGGAGGCGGTGCGGACGCAGTCCCACAGCCGGCACCCCCGCGGCAGGGACCCTGCTCCGAGCCCGGCCGCCCCCCGCGGCCCGGCCCGCCCTG
>Ga0065711_1008284_pt1 | contig 13106 bp, 8 predicted proteins | sample Hoacrofraction12_FD_59098 | JGI IMG/M metagenome (GOLD analysis project Ga0065711, IMG submission 59098) | Hoatzin crop microbial communities from Cojedes, Venezuela - Epithelial fraction 12 v2 (version 2) | ecosystem: Host-associated > Birds > Digestive system > Esophagus > Crop | place... | reverse complement strand
AGAAGAGAAGAGAAGAGAAGAGAAGAGAAGAGAAGAGAAGAGAAGAGAAGAGAAGAGAAGAGAAGAGAAGAGAAGAGAAGAGAAGAGAAGAGAAGAGAAGAGAAGAGATGCTCCACATTTTTAATTGTAACCATATCATTCTATACTCCCAGTTCTTTACAAACTGCTAAGTGGAGATAATAATAAGCTTGTTTGTTAAGCTTGTTGCATTGTCTTAAATACATTCTGAAATAATTTTTCCATCTGAAACTCAACATTTTCAACAGAAGCACCTGTGTGAACTTTCTTTTTTAGTTTAGTTTACTTTTTCAAGGTTTTTGAGGAATTAGAGGGGAAAAGGACTTCGGATAGTTGAATAGATTTAAGCTACCCACAACAGACATAAAAAGGCAAAACCAAAATTAGAAGAAAAGAAAAAGGTAATTGCTGGATGATCAGGGACAACTATTAATTTGCTTCTTGTAATAGCCATCAGAGTGGCAGATTGCCAGTTTCTGACTGTTTACAGTTCTGTGTGGTGGGTTATGAACATGTATGTAAATATTTCTGTAAGGACTGTCTTTTTAAATGTTTAAGTATTCATCTTCTCTTTTGAAAAAAGAACATATCAACACAATGGCAAATTCCACACTCTAAAAACACTGAGCCTAGAGCATATCTAAGTAATTAGTAATGTATTTGCAGCATTTTCTCATTCTTAGCTTCATCTCTTTTGTCAATACAGTGTCATAAATTGTAAGTAAGAGAAATGGCTTGGCACACAATAATTTGCCAGGCAATGAATTTGAAACAGTCAACAATTCGTCATCTATCTCTTTAATTCTTTCTCTTAAATGCTTTTAATGTGCCTGTGCAATTCTTTGAATTGCTGGTGCGTATAGGCCTTTCTCCCTGATCATTCCCCCAACAGGTTTCTGCTGGGGTGAATTTTTGTGTCTCCTTACCTGTTGTATCTTCATTGCCCCATCCTCAGTAAAGACAATTTCAGCCATTTCACTAGGGGTTTTCTTATAGGGAGAGTAGTAAATCTCATCTTCTCATTGAGGAATGTCTCTGCTTTTTCTTTTAGGAGTTGTGGCATACATACTATTTGAAATTGTAAAACTTTTTAATCAACTATATAATCACTGAACCTGCCTGTCCTGTTCATTTCCATTTTTGTTTAAGATCTCTTTAGATCAAGTGGAAAGTCTTCACAGTGTGAAATTCTGCATATGGCTCCAGTTCATGCAGTACTTAAACATGTACCTAATTTCAGAGGCTAAAGCACCTTGCCCTAAGCTACTTTCATGACTAAGCTCAGGCACAAGTCTAAGCCTCTTGCTGAATCAAGATTTAACTGCAACATATGCAAGGCAAATGACACCAGAAATCATCAGAACCCCACTGATGTCAACAGGCCACCTGAGAATTTGGTCTCTGTTTGGTCTCTTTGGCCTCTGTTTTTTTGTGTAGTTAACAACAATACAAGATTGCTCCTTTAGGTCTCCGTTTTGTGACTAATGTTATGCATACAAATCCTTTTCAGAGCAGTTCATTTCTCTTTACTCTTGCATTCCAAGAGTTAGCTTGACCTGATATAATTTACTAGGTTGCTTCTACGGTCAATAAAAAGCGATGAGTGTCTTAGAGAGAAAGCCTGGATGACTAGTCTGGGTTAAGTTTTACCAAAGTGAGGTAACATGAATTCTACTCTTTACATTAATTAACTCTCCATCTAAAGTACTAATTTCTGAGTAGTACGCTAGAATCACATTTTTAAACATTGGATCATAATGTATTGCAAATGTTCCTGAGGATAAGTAGTGTGCAACATTTAATCAATTTATTTTTGTAATTGTCTAATCAAATGTATGCTCTGAATGATTTCTTTTTAAATAAGATATCTGCAATAAAGACATTAAGAAAAAGAACAATTTACAGATGTCACAGGTTGCAGCATGTAGATGGCAAAAATGAACTCACATTGGATACTGATGCATACAGAGAAGGATTTAAAAGTATCAGAAACTCTGAGCAAAAACTTCCGAGTTTCATAAGTAATGTACTCCTGTCCCTGCTGGCTTGCCAGTTAAATCTAACACCTCTTTTTCTGGACAAGCTCTTGGCTCAGGGCATGTGGAAAGGGGAAAAGGAACCAAGGAGAGGGGCAGCTGCTTCCTCCGCTGGAGATATCTTTTGCCTTGGAGACCAAATATTGTGAAATTCTTACCGGTCAGTTTATATCAAAAAGATAGTGTAGTTAACAGAGGAACTGCCAGACCAGGTCAGATCAGCGATGTGTCTTGCCCAGAAGGCTGTCGCCAGGTCTGACCAATGCCAGATGTTTCACAAGAAAATGTTCATCTATATGATGGACATCTACACTGATAATATATATTTTACAAATCTTTCTAAATTCAATGTCTTAATTAGATATTATTGGCGTGAGCTCAAGAAACTAAGCACATATTCCTCCTGTGAAGTATTTTCATGTGCTGGATTTTTACTGTTTTTTGATTTTATAACATCAAAGCATAATAGAGTAAAAAGAGCTTTATTTACTTTCTCTTATATCCTTACTTACCAAACTCCAGCTGTAAAAAAAAAAATTAAAAATTACTTGTGAGTGGGGTGGGGAAAAAGGGGAGTTTCCACCCTCTGAAACTATGAGGGTTTTTAGAAATACTTGAACCTGTCAGTTCAGCACAGAGTCAGGTCAGACAGTTTCAATGCTGCCATGATGAAGTGTTTCACTGTGCCCTGAACCCTGTTGATGACAATAGCATTCCATGCCTGGCGAAATGGGTAAACGTTTAAGGATGTTTTTTCAAACTAGATTAGAATACTCTTCCCAAAGACGTGGAAGGACTTTTGTAACAGGTCTGGTTGAGAGTGAAGTGTTTGTTGATGGTGGCAAGGTATATAAAACTTGAGAGAAGCATTTTTTATTGTTTGAAGTCTGAATAGAGAAAAAGCTTTTCTGTTTTTCATAGATTTCTACTCATTACTTGTCTAAAAAAAGCAATTATAAATTTGTTATTTAGCTAAACTCAGGTTTTAAAAAAAAGGTCGTAAAACAGTTTGGGGCTTTGTTATTGGCAGCACCTCAGGGGAGGGGTTAAGGGGAGACAGAGTGAGAGGATGCGAGATTCCACACTTCCACTCCTGTTATCAAAGCAGGTAACAGGGCGCTTGAAGTCTTACTTCTCTAGGAACTCCTTTTTAAGCATCTTGGCAGATGGTCCTTTACAAGCTCCTGGAGGAAGACCTCCTCCCAGCTGCCCTCCAAAGCGTCAGTTGGGGTCTGGGTGTTCCTGTGTGGGGTAGGAGGGATCTGTGCAGTAGCAACACTAAGAACAAGCCCAGGTCTGGAAGTCTGGGCCCCTCAGAGCTTTGCCTCACCTGTCCACTGCCATCCAGTTACCCTGGTTTTCTCTTATGTGTTTTTTCCCCTGACTAAGGACTGTGACTTTTTTGAAGACACACAAAAAAAAAAATCAGTTGAACAAAAGCCTCATTGATCCCCCATGTTTTCTTATCATTTTATTCTGGACACCTACACTCACAGAACTAGCTATTTATTCTTTTTGTCTGGAAGCAGAGATGATAACAGTAATCACCTTGTTCTGAAAATGCCAGATGCAGGAATATGATCACACATAGTACCTGGCCTTAAGTAGATGCATAAGGCATTAAATATTTGGCTCATTCTCTGTCAATTCCACTGGAGTTACTCCAGATTAACACAAATATAGCATATTCACCCATTGGTTATCCCCACCCTGGGAGATGCATTGAATACTGTCAAATTCCATTTGTATTGTTGCCTTGATTTAGGGCTGAGGATCCCATAGCCAGGATAGATTGACCAGGTTTGTCCTGGAGCTGGTATTGAAGATCATCTACATAGCTTGCCATTTTCCTTCATTTAACTGTAGCAAGCTATAAATGGAAATGCTGTGGAGTTGTCCTGATGAGATACACTCACATCTTCTGTTTGCTTTACAGGCACGGAATGGACCCTCTGTCCTGTTTCTTCAGAGCTGGTATATACAAGCACTTCACCTACAAAATGGCTATAGTTTTGCCTCTGTGAATGACAGCTGTGTTTCTCCATTGTGCAGATCTATTTTGTTCATGCTTTGATACCTATGGCACCCTCTTTTATGTCTTAGGTAAACACAATCCCCACTTCAGAGCATGGTGTCGTAAGAAGTTACGGAAACAGACAATTACATACGCAAGAGCTGGGACCTACCTAGTGTAGATGGCCTTGGAATACTATTTTCCAACCTCTAAAAGCATTTAAAATTGTTTTCAGTGAAGTTACATTTTCATTAACATTTCCATACATGTTTCNTACAAACTAGTGTCATGCACTTGCATGCCCTGAAAAGCTCCCTTTTCTGCCTGCTGATGGTGTCCCATGCTATAAACAGCTGTGAAGCCAAGGCCAGAGGAGCACGTGCCAAGCTGGGTGTACACAGTAGATATTTCTATAAGATGCATCTATTTTTCAGAAGTGCTGTCTGTGTGGAGGCGTTTGCAGAGGTAACCTTGCATCTTTAAATCAGACCAGACAGAACAGCTCTAGTCATACGTCTTAGTTCAGGGCCATTGCTAGGCATAAGCCTTCCAATTTATGTCTCCCACCCAAAGCTGCTTTTTTTCTTGCTCTTGACTTCACCGCAGTATGATATTTTCCATACAGACCTGTCAGTGATGTGTAATGTTAGCTTTGATGCAAGTTAAAATTATATTACTGTCTTCACACGACATACACCTAGCTTTCAAATGCTAATTTTAAAGCTATGATTTTCAAATTGCTTGACTAATTTTTTTTAATCTGTACTATGAACAATAATTCATGCTATCATATAACAGACACTAGATGAACCTGACTAGTTACAAGGTGGTTTTTGTTTGTTTCTTCAAAAAAGTAACCATGCGGGATTTGAACATGAAACAAAAATGGACCCATGATCTGTGTATGCTTAGATGAGAGGCAAACACTGTTGTAGAATGAAGACCAAGACTTCTGTGAGATTTTTCTCATTTCCTATTCTTGTCATGCACATACTTGGAATGTCTGAAGGCTATATTGTGAATGTCCCCTCTTTCTGGTTCTGGAGACATGCAACAATACACAAAAAAAGCTCTCCTTCCAAGTTGAAAGATGCTTAAAAGTTTCATCATGTTGAAGGTTTGCTTTTTTTGTAATTGCAGTAACGACTTCTTATCAGATGCCATAAACGCTAGAAAACACAAGTAAATGTTATTATTAAATTAATTTTGGTTTAATATGCATTGGGTTGCTTGCCCCAATGCATTTCTGTCTGCAAAAGACAGGAGTTTTGAAACACAATCACGACTAAGTAAGTAATATTGAGTCTATGTTTATAACTGGAATACATCGTACGTTATATAGTACTTCTACACCTATACATATGTATATACACATACATAAGTACACATACAACAACGAATGGACTTGAATGCCCTGCTGAATGTGGTGGTGAGCCCACAGTCCTGCTGTCCTGGCCAAGAAGGGCAACAAATACTGGGTGGACACTCAGGTTATCTCCCAGATCAGACGTAGCCTAAAGGGCTCAGCTGCGGAAGTGGGGTACTGCTTGAGGAGTGGAGATTGAGTCTGCAACCCCACACTGAGAGCAGCAGAAAGCATCCGCTGTCTGTAGCTTTTCGGGAGTTTTGGCTGGTACGACAAATACATCTCCTTTGTAGTAGCGGTCTTGGGGCCATACCACGTGTATAGAAATGCAGAAGTCATTATTCTCCTCCTGGGCAAAAAATGTTCTCCCTTTTTTCCTTTTCAGAGAGACTACATTTATGCATTCCCTCTGACTTTTCTCTTGTGCATAATTTTATATTTATGTACTCTGAATTTCATTATTTATCACTTGTCACCCAGTCTCTTACAATCCTGTCTCTTACAGAGCTGGACAGAATTTGACCCTGTGGGTCACACTTAGCCTTCAATAAGCAAACTGCAAAGACCAGCAAGCAGCTGCATTGCTCCAGCACGAATCAGCCGATACAGACTGACAGGGGGCCTCCAGCCAGTTCCTAGCTCTTCCCTTGGCGCAGGGCAGAAGGTCTGCCAGTGCTACCATGACTGCTACCCACATCTCCCATCCCCAGCCCTGGGTTTTTCTAACCAAGTTCAAGGTTTCAGAAGATGTTCCTGTTGCCTGTCAAGAGAGCGGAAAGAGGCTCAGCTAGCAGCCTACTGACCTGACACTGTCCCATTTTCTCTGCACCCTTACAGGGAGGAGGACAGAAGTAACCAGAGCAGCTCCTGCTCTGCCTAGTTGGTTTTTGAGAGTTACATGTTTCTACTACTTTGACCAGAAAATCACAGATAGGGTAGAGGGGTCTTTCTTAAAGAATGGTCAATTGAAGTCTCTCTATTCTGACAAAAGGAAGCTTCGGTTAAGCTAAGTAACTTAATATTTTTTTTTTTGAAAGAGGAAAAAAATCTCCAAATATTTAACCAAGAAGTTCCTAAACAGAGCTAGTCACAACAAGATCACATTTTTTCTGACTAAGCTAGTTTATGGAGATTGTAAAGAAATATATTTGTGGCAATTTTAGGGCACTGTTAATAATTTTCCCTGTTTCTCATTTGCACATGTGATTTCATTCATTGATAATTGCTTTTGATGTGGAATGCTGAAGGAGATGAATGGCTCATGAATCAATAAGTGATGAGATTTCGGAGTCATTTATTGATTTTTATCTCCAATTTACTCTGCCTTGAATTTAGTTTTAGCCATTACACTCCATTTTTTTGAAAAAAAAAATGCAAGCAAACATTTGCATGAAATTTGTTTGGTGCAATTATACTTCAGTTATTTTAAAATAAGTTATGACTTATGAGATCAAAAACCTGTCACTGAAATTCCTGCACCAGGAAAACAGCCGTTTATATCACCCCTTAATCATTATGTGGAAACACTTAATCAATTTCATGAACATTTACTGAAAAATTAGTCTATGTAAAAGTTTTTATCACTGTAGTAGGAATTCTAGGTGAAATTTTTTATTTCAATGGTCTGCTCACCTGATTTTTAAGTCAAACAGAACTGTGCAAATAAAGAAATACTTGTATGACCTAGTACGGAATCATGCGTTCCCACATTTTAAAAGGGAAACACTCTGGTTTTTCGCTTCATATTTTAAGACTGAATTTGCCTAAATTTAAATTCATAAGGTAAAAAAAAAGTCTTAAACTGAAAGTTTTGCTGTTGAGTTTCAAAACGTGTAATCTAAAACCTTTTTCTTCAACTATTTAGGTTGTTAGGGAAAAGGAAATATTTTCATTCCGTCATGGACATACTTTTCTGCACAGTGATATAGAGATTTATTTATACAGCTCCAAGGTTTTCAAAGGAAACTGATAATTCTGCTGTCATGTGAATGATTTTCTTACCATTATAGCTAGTTTTCTGCTAAACCTAAATTTGATTTTATCATTACATTCCAGTAAATTGCTGTTAGAAACATCAGCCTAGTACAAAGATTTAGTACTTCTTATTAGTGATGTAACATGGGAATCAGTTTTCTATAATATGACCCAGATATACTTTCTATTGTAGAATAGCTTTCGTGGAGAGACCTCTGATAAGAAAACTGTCAAAAATATGATCATGGAATTACATCCTCTTGATTCCTTGAGAATTATGAAATGGCACTAGTGTAAGAGTTCTAGTCTCAAGCAATTGGGGTATCACAAAAAAGAAGTCTGAGAACTCTGATGTCTGTCTTAATTTCTGAAAGCAAAACTTCCATGGATTGCACTCTTTAATATATATTGATATTTTATAGAGCAATCTGCTTTCTAGCTGTGAATCAGGGCTATTTTATTCTTTTATACTCATACTATCTATGATAGTAACTTCCTGTATCTCTATTCCCTTCAGAACATCCCAGACCTGCTTATTTAGTGCTCAAGTTTATGCACGCAAGTACTCATTAGGAATTAAACTTTTAGCCCTATCAAGGGAATGGGAAAGCTTAAAAAGAAATATATTTTTAACACCTATTAGTAAGCCTTGTTTCAGAGTGAATTAAGATCAATTGGAGTACTTCCATGAATTTCATTTGGCTATGAAGGAGTTCTATGAGCTGATACTCATGACAAACACCCATGTAACTTTCTATGTTTACAGAACTATATTTCACCTTAGAAACGAGTCAGTTGTATTGACAAGGAAACAACAAATATAGTAGAAATTATTAATTGTGGTTTTTTTAATTAGAAGTTGCTTTTTGGCAAATACTAAGAAATACTAGGTTATTCAGGGAGATACAGAGATGGACTCTCTTACAGAGTTTGCTGAGAACTTATCATTTCTGTTAAAAAAACCCCTCTCCCCTAGGTTGTGCAAGCAAAACCCTGACAATGCAATTGCACAAAATACTATTTTTTCCTCAAAATATTTCTCAAGGAAATATTGTTTTCTGAACAACCCTGGCAACATATTTTACTGTACTTAGACGATGTAAAAAAGTAAATTATTTTTTTCATAAAGTATTTAAAGGAATACAGAGATTTGAGTTTGTTTGTAAAATATGACAGAGCTATATGAGTTTCTAAGGAGATCCATGTACAAGTGACTTATTTTAGTTTGATTCAAATGAAAGTGTAGATGATTCAAATGGTTGTCTGGCAAATTTTACTTGTAGATGAACCACTTAATTAAAACTTGTTTAAAACTTGTTAAGCATGTATTATACAGTGTGGTGACATGTTCTTCTCTAAAGTAAGGGTTTTTTGGCACCTTTTCTTTTGATACTTAGAACTGTAATAACTTTAACCTGATTTCCTAAGAAAAGGAGTTAATGGAAGACATTTCTCCACACAATGTGAGGCAAAGAATAGTGCAAAAAAAATAATTAGTTTCTTTGTTATGTCCTCATCCTCTTTGCTGCATCTGTTACTCTTGACTAGTTCATAAGACCCACCCACTCTCCCTCAGGCTATCAACTTCTTGTATATGAAATTATTTTCTAATTGTTTTATCACTTTCAGTCTTTTCTATACAAATTCCTTCCTATGTTTCCTGCTTTTCTTTTATACCTTACTACTGTTTCACTCCTTCATGGCCCTTCCTAGACTGGATTTCTGGATTGGTTTAACCAAGTTTCAGTCATGTGCCCAGTTTTGCCAGGATTTCTGAAAGGTTTCTAATCTTGTTGAGCTTTTCCTATGCTTTTCACAAAAAAATCTTCCCTAAATCTAGACTCTTCTGCTTATGCAGTTCCCACAGTAAGTCTCAAGAACATAGTTAAATGCTGTCTTGTACTTTGTCTGTTACAATTATTTTCCTCCATTTTTGCCTCCCTGTGTCCAGGACTAGAATTACAACTAGTAATATAGTTTACCTTATCCTTTTCTGCCCCTAAATTCAAACAAATCGTTGATTTGAGCTGTAATTGCTTCTTGAATCAATGTGTCATTTTGGAATGGGAGAAGAATTACCTCTTACATACGGTAAAGGTAGTTGTTCCAAAGTGATTATTTAAGCTGCTGAGACAGTGCTTCTCTAAACAATAGCAGAAAGCTAAAATAATTGGCTTGCTTCTATGTGTGCAGTGGTTTTCCTGTATTATTCTCTTGTTAGACTTAGTTGCTTCTTTGATCTCCCTTAGCAGAGACTCAGTATTCTCACCATTGTCACAAAAACAGGAATCCAGCTCCTCTAATATGTTTGAATTCTGAGAAACAGAATTAGTAATTTTCTGTAAAGATCCCACTCTCCTTCAGAAAAGGCATTTCCTGGATCGCTGGACCAGAGTGGGCCAGAGAATGGAAATCTTCTGCCACTTTCTGCACTGTTCAGAGTGTTTCAGTCTTCCCATGCTGGCCTGTGGCACTGTTTCTTTCACCAAGCATCTGCCTCTCCAGCACGCAGGGAGACCAATCCTGGCTCCTTGGGCCACATCAGAGAATTTGGGGATTTTTGAATGGGAAGAATGGTGTGAAACCCTGAAACCTGGGTGCTTGGGCATGGCCAGCTGGAATTTCATTCTTTACCCTGCAGTGGCTTGGCTTCCCTGGTTCTCTACCACCTCCCTCTTTGTGGTGCCATCACCAAACAAGAAGGTCATGCTGGAGCTGCCCTGGAGCAATGTGCATGGTAACTGGTTGACCAGTAACCACAAGTAACTGGTTAGCCAGGTACTGTCATGTGGAGCAACCAGCAGCTGAGTGCTGCCTGGCTTTGATATTTGTCTCCTGTCCAGGTATTGGTTTCTTCTGCTCATTCTAATCTGTTTTGAAGTTACCATCAGAGTTCAGAAAGTTATTGAGAATGCAGGAGCTCAAAGGCATGTAGATGGGCAAACAGGGAGCATGGTCACCTGAGTGTCATTTCATTAGGAAATCAGACTGAAGGAAAAAAAAAAGAGAGAGAGAGGAATGAGAAGTAACACTGTAAAATCTGAAATATTCCACTGTAAAGTATAATTGTAAGAAACAGTGGAACTGTGAAAGGTCAGGTGGTCCACCCCTCTCAGGAAAGATTAAGTACATGTACATTACTCCTGATCAATGGTTTCAACTGAAGAACATGTTCAGTTCAGGTGATCCCACACTTCCTGTTTTGGTGCACCCCTTTCCTGAAGACCAAAATTGTCACTTCTGGAACTGAAGATTTTTCTCAGGTCCCAAGTATACAAAAAGAACAATCTATCAATCTCTTTATGTGTCTGATGACTGATTGATCTCATGTCTGCTTTGATTCTTATTCTTCATCTTCAACCAAACAAACCTAGTGACTTCTGTTTTTCCTTGGAGTTATTAAACCTCATGCAATGTCTGTGTCTCTCTCCTAGAGTGTGTCTGATCCAACTCCTTCTTTCCTGAAGTATGATATTCAGAACTAGATATCAGACTACACCTTCAGCTACATCATAAAATCATGCCTTCTTGTATCTTCTGTACAACACTGACCATTAATATATGCAAGAACAAGATCTGACTTCTTTTGCAACTGTTTCGCATTCCTGAATGATGTCCATCTGATGCGTCAATAGCACAACCATACTCTTTTCTGAAATAATGCTGCCATGCCGTATTTCCCTGTTGGGTATTTCCACAAGTTTCTATTTCCTACATGCAGTATTTTGTCCTTTCAGCTTGTTGATTTGGAAAAAATTTCTCCAGTTCATAGAGTGTCAGACTCAGGTCTCCAAAAGGAGCATTACATTTCTTCCCCCTCTTCAGTTTGGTGTCAAGCAAAAATATCATTGAGACTAAGAAAAAAAGCCATGCCAAAATGGAATAAGTCACTTGTGGAATATCAAGAGAAATGTCCTGCCATTTTGACAGAGACCCATAGCTTGCTGTTTCATAGGCAGAGTGGTTCAACTAGCCGCTAACATTTGCTATTCCATCTAGATAGTATTTACTCAATTCATTTGCGGTACTGTCAAAAGCCTTACTAAGTACAGAGATGCCACCTCTGCTTTCTCGTCTTTTAAATAGGACAGTTACTTTGCCAAAACAAATGTGACTGCTTGGGCACTATTTGTCTTCAAAAATTCATAGTAACTATTTTTATCACTTTATTACATTGCAAATACTTCAAAATAGCTTTTATTTACTTGGTCTAGCATTTTTCTTAGCTTTTGAGTTTGCATTGAATCAGGATGGGCTCCTTCTTTTTCCCCTTGCAGTTTTCTGAGATCTTCCCCACTGGCAACAAGTTTGCAAAGATAATTGCTGCTAATGCAGGTACGTCCATACAAATCTAGAGGATGGCATTAATCATGCAGCGGTATGGATAGTGGTACTGCATAATGTCAACTAGTATTCGTAGTTCATACCTGGATTCTGCAAATATCACAGAGGTACTTAATACTTTCAAAGTTTTTTTTCATTTAATATAAAAAATTATATAAATTATCTACAGGAAGATGGACAGATCCCTGTAAGTGGTAAAGCTGGTTTCTTCACATTCCACTTTAGCAGCATTGTGTTGCTAATCAATACATCTTTAGAATATGTTTATACCGTTGACATAACAAGAAAACCAGCTTTAAGAAAGATGCATCTGCATTTCTTCTGTCCTTTTATAAATTCTCATTCAGGAAAACATTCTGCTTTAAGAAGTCACTTAACCATATCACCAGCTTCAAGTATGTATTGAAGTGCTGTAAAAGACCAGTCTGTACTTGAAAGCTTTCTTGTAGTGGGACCTAATAATGAGAATGGTTAATCAGTAAAGGATTTTTCCACAGTGCTTCTCTGAAAGTGGAGCATTTTGAGCTTAATTTTTCATAAAAGAAAGATGGCCTGAAATTTGTCCCTGGAACAGTCCCACCAGCTGACTGGAGATTTAGAAACAGCTTGAATTCAACAAGGAATAGCATACACTATTATGATGTTTCTCCAAGGATTTAAAGCCACATTAAACCATTAAGTAGCTTTGCAAAAACAATCATAATTGTTTATTAAAAACAGGAATAGTATATCTAATTGCTAAACTCTGACTCTGTAACATCTATAAATATCTCAGTAATCAAAAACTTGCATAATAAGGCCTCAATCTCAGAAATATTTTTATGAAGGTTTAAATCCTCTGGTGTACCATGGATGCACAGTCTGTAAGCACAGCTATAAGTCCTATCAAGATCCTTCCTCTGAGATTTGCCTTTTTACATCTGCATCATTCATTCAATGACTGAGTACTGAATCATAAATGAGAAAATTCTATGTTCAGCCAAGTTGCTGTTGTTGTTGTTACTACTATTACTATTATTATTAGTGTGTGCATGCGTGTAGGGAATTTACTGGGTGTCCACCTTAAACCATTTATGTCTGTCAGCTAGTGCTCCTTCATTCGTGTCTTCAGGTTTTAGTTGAGGAACTTACTTACTATTAACACATGTATAATCTAAGAATTTGTTACATCCAAGCTAAAGAGTCATGATTAAAAATGGCACCCAAAGAGAGGTCTTCTGTGTTTCACTGAGCTGTGAAAGCAACTGTCCCTTGAAAGAAAGGTGTAAAAGCTATAACAGTATAGGAGGCAGAAGCATGTACACACATGTGAAAAAAAGCAAAGAAGTAATTTGAGACTGAAGGGAAGGGGGGG
>Ga0065711_1046077_pt1 | contig 13107 bp, 10 predicted proteins | sample Hoacrofraction12_FD_59098 | JGI IMG/M metagenome (GOLD analysis project Ga0065711, IMG submission 59098) | Hoatzin crop microbial communities from Cojedes, Venezuela - Epithelial fraction 12 v2 (version 2) | ecosystem: Host-associated > Birds > Digestive system > Esophagus > Crop | place... | reverse complement strand
TTTTTTTTTTTTTTTTTTTTTTTTGGCTCAGTGATGTCTGTGGTTGGAAAACAACATGAGCAGAGCAAGCTGTTAAATTGCGAGAGACTCTTACTGTTATATTTCATAACAGATATGGTAAATATTTATGCTCCTGGGCTTCATCCGTTGTTTTCTGTCCAGATCAAGTGTTCAGTGCATTGGGAACTGATTGTAAGGGCTTGAGCTCTTTCTGCCCTTCAGTTCTACTTAAGTGGGAAGGGCTACAGACCGTATTCCGTCTTGGTGAAAGGAGAGAATGAAAAGATTAGTGCAGAAAAGTAAGAAAGGCATTGAAGTGAGCGTTGGTATTTGTCATGGAGAAAGCTCAGTTCTACAAGGGGTTGCCTGGGAGAAAGCTCTCCAGTCAATGGAGAGGAACCCAATACTTCTAGAGTTTCAGAAATGCCCCGAAATAGGCATTTACTTTAAGATGAGAGGTGATGTGCCCTGGAGATGCCTGTCTGTCAACTGTTGTGAAGGACCGTGAGATGACGAGTTCAGATGTAGAGGTCTGCACTGGAGACATGTAACACTACGTGCACTGGATCTGGGGACCTGGGCAAGGAGGCGCACTCAAAGCCGTTTAAAGTCAAGCCAAGGGTTGTGTGAGAAGAGGAGCAGTTGAGTTGGAGGACACGCTGTGGGGGACATGCCTCGCTGAAGTGTTGCTCAGCCAGCTCATGGTGGGCTGCGGAGCAGGAGGTGTGGGTGCCCCCGCAGAGCCAGGAGATGTCTGCTGGAGTTTTGCACAGGACGTGTGCAAGGGTGGCAGGCCCCCACCATTGATCCCATATCGATGCTTTTTGAACATTGGACAGATTCTGTCATTTTGTTCTCCCCCGGCAGAGCTGTGACAAGTGGACTATCTCTTTGTCATCATGTGCATGCATGAGGGCATCTTCTCTGTACACAGTGTCCTTTCAAAGAGAGCATACGTACGTCAGAGAGTGTCTTATAACAGCTTTGCATGGTAGTGCAGATGTGTTTCACTAATTTTCCAAGAACAATAAGACAAAATTCAGCACAGAGTAAAACAAATGCACTTGCCTATTTTTGGTGGCATTTTTCAGGTTACTATTAACCTTTCATTGAAATTTAATGCTGAGGACTAGACATTGATTCCAAGCAGCTTCTTGGAACAGCATCAATTTTCCATTTAGAAAATTGCTTTTTTTCCCAGTGTAACCCTATATGGAGTGTTGTTCATTTATTCCTGAGAGATGCTTTCCTATGGAAACCTACTCTTTGGGTCTGAAGTTCAAACCAGTTTTGCCAAAGCCTAGGAATTATGAGCAGTAAAGTAGGAAATGTTATAGGAAATAAAAGCTGAACTGGGGGAGGGACACGTTTAGAACATCAAGGACAAGCCTAGAAAAGTAATAAAACAGAGTCAGAATTATAGTTAAAATTAAAACAGGCCCATGGCCAAATTTAAAGATACTATATGTCTGGATGGCAGTGGGGAAAAAAACATTGAAAGCGAAACTAGAGTAATAGCTGGCAACGGATAACATCTGGCAATGGGTTTGCCATGAAATTAAATTCAGAGAACTGGTGAGTGAAGAAATTCCTCCATCGGGGAGGAGAAGAAATCTCAGCATAATCCAGTGGCCTTTTCCAGTGAGATGCAAAGGTGTTGGAAGTGTCCCATGGTGCTGATGAGGCTCCTCTGTCAGCCTTCTATATTTGGAAGTTCAAATTGCTGAGGCAGATTAGAAATGCTGAGCCCAGTAAGCCAGCGTTAATGGGCCATTTCCAGTACTTGTGTACATCACGTGTGCTGCAATCAGGGCCTGCTTCCAGCTCGTAGTGATGGACCTGAGCTATGCCGGGTGCTGAAGACAGCATCACCGTGGCTGCTAAATCAGTTTGAGATGCCGGGTCATTTAGCTGAACCAGAGCTCCATGCAGTTATATTCACCCACTAGAAGTAGCCAAGCTGGTTAATTTAAAGCTGGCCTGTGATGCAGCCAAAGTTGTGAGCTGCTGTCGTGCCTGTGATGCAGCGCAGATTGGCTTTAAAAGAGTGATACAACTGGACCATCAGTGGTTGTTTCTAGGTAAAACTATAGTATAGGGGAGATGATGGTAGCAGTGGTAGCTGGAAGAGATTTTGGAGCTATATGTGTGTGACCAAGGGCAGAAGTTAATTTACAGGGTCTTCTTTACAGCCAATTACCAGAGGAACAACCAAGTCCATGGAGTGGTTTTCAGACATAAAGTTAAGTTGAAAGTCAGATCAAAATCAAACAAACAAAAAATCCCCCTCTTCCATAAGGGAACTGGTCACAGTTGAGGAAAAAAGTAATGGAAAGAGATCATGTAAGAGCTTAGTTTTGCTGTACAACCTTCTTAGAGAGTTTTGAGATTCCTCGGTGGACACAGCTAGCTGAACACAGGGATGGGCTGGTAAGAGGGAAGAACATCTGTTGGGACTATCTCACCTGGAAGCCTCATCTGTCTGGTTAACGCTAGAGAGATTTCCATGGAGGGATGGAAGAGGAGAGACAGAGACCTGGCTCTTCTGCCTGAATTTGGAAGGAGAGCAGAAACCCTTTTTTTCTTTATAATTTTTGTTGCTGTCCTGAGTTTTGAATCTCCGGTGATAGTTGAGTCAGACACCATTAGAAGGGACGTTTCTGCACTGCATGGTGTGTCCCTCCCAGATATGCCACTTCTGAGACCCCTTCTCAGAGGGAATGCTGGCTAGACATCCCTGAAGTGTATTTTGAGAGGGTGACTATGAGAGCAGCCTGGATTGTTGACACCAAGTTGCTCTCTGTAATTTTTTTGACCTGATATGAAATAGAAGAGAGATCTGAACATGAGTCAGATTCAGAGGGTTTCAATATCCTTTTGTTTACTTCACTCCAGTCTTGCATATTTAATTTAATAGATCATTTTTTTCTTATGTGATATGAACTATGAGATGGACCTATTACAAATATGTTATAAATTCTGGTTGCCTTATAGGCAGATTTCATATCAAGATGATGAAGGACTGGTTTTTTTCTGTTCCTTGAAGAGTGTATAATGAAGTGAAAGGAGGAAAATGCGTATTTTAATTGTGTATATTCACAGAGTTGAGAGTGTGGTAGATCATATTTCGTGTGTAGGTCTGGATTTGATAGTATCTTCTCATGCTTGGGTTTATTTCTGAGACAAACAGTTTTCCTTTCTGCTGTGCTTTTAGTTAGGTTTCTAAACCGTAGGCTGAGCCACAAAGACGTTTATTGGACCATGAAAATATTAATTCCAGAGAAATCAGAATATTATTCGCGCTTGGATGCAACATGCCAAAGGCTTTAATGATGTTTAGGTGGAACTTTATTAACATCTGAGTATATCTGGAGAGCTATGGTAACAGTGGGAAAAGTAGTAAACTCAATATTGTTTGTTTTTCTATAAGTAAATGAGGAGAACTGCAAGTCTTCTCCTTGTGAATCAGAGCCAGCATGGACCAACCCTTATCCACCTGATTCCCCCTGTTCTGCTCCATTTTCTGGATGTCGGCACTGCCAGGGGTCATAGAAGGAGCAGAAAAAGATTGCCCCCAAATAATCCCTGTGTGCACAGAGTAGCTCCTCCCAGGGTGGAGTAGCTTAGGGATGACGCCTGCAGTCATGGTGGCACAGATCTTTAGGAAGTCAGATTTATGCTGCCTCTTGGGTGCGTTTCGCTGTAGTGAGAGTGAGGAACGCAGCTAAGGAGCTCTTCTGCTTGTGCCTTGGGCTGTGGACATGAACACACTTCGCCCTCTTTGGTTCATGGCCTTCCCTTCCAGGGGAAGCCAGCTAAATTGAAAGGAAACAAGAAGTTTTGTGGATCCACCACACCAGTCTACCCTAAAGTTGTGTAAACCTCAAGCCAGTGGCTCAAGCTCTGATCCCATTTTCCTCAGTCCTGTGATTTTGTGTGTTATTATTATGGGCCACGCAGGGCCGTGCAGTGTTGGAGGTGATGTTTCCCCTGAGGAGATGGAGACGCCTCTATCCAAACCAAGCAACTGGTCTTCCTCTGTAGCTAGTGGAGAGAAAGAGGCGTTTCAAGGATGTGTTTTATCTCCTCATCCCCTCTGCAGCAGGTGTCTAAAATAAGCATGTGGCCAATGCTTTCCCTCTATTGACTGCAAATGGAGCTGGAGGTGGCCTTGCCCATGTGGAGACATCTTACAGAGCTTGCCAATATCTGTCATTTTAATATAGATCTGTTCCCTTTGAAGAAAGATATGCACCAATTCTGACAGCTTCACCCAAAATCTTTCTTGATACCAAACCAATTCAAGAATGAGATGTTGCTGAGGTTTATTTTAATAATAAAATTCTGGGCTATGAATTTGGAAACAAAGCTACAAAGACAAAATTAAAAATGTAACTAAATATGAGTCTAGATTGTATTTACCATCTGAATCAATATTATTAAGAAGATAAATAGCTAATATTCTTTCCTAGTTAATGCTAGGGAGTTTGTTACAGCTTTTCATGTAGACTGCTCAGGGCTTATCTCAGTCACAGAAACGATGGAGATGGTCTTCGCTCACATCATCATTCTGCCTTGAGGTACTCCTCAGAGCTGACCCTGGATGGCATTTTCAGAGGTACCCCAATACTGGGTTTATCTCCCCTAATTTATCTGGGTGTCGTCTGAAATCGATGAAGAGGGAAAAGCACTTGCAGAAGGTCATTCATCCCATCCATCTTAGACATCCAGCCTAACATGGGATGACTTGTGCTCTGGGTGTGGCTTGTCCCGTTGACCAAAGAGGAAGCCTGGCTGGCTACTGTAGATCAGATGTCAGATACCATGATGGCCAGAAGCTTGGGATCAATCCTGCCAAAGTTGGTGGAATCTGTGTCCCGTCTCACAAGTGCTTTTGCAAATCCCACCCTCTGTTTTACCATTTGTGCTGCACAGCATCCGATGTGCTTTGTGCTTGCTCTGTGATGATACACGATGATCATCAAAACAGTTAGAGTGCTGTGCAGTATGTTCCTCGCCAGCTACTTCCTTTCTGGTTTAATTAGAACCGAGTTTGCTAATCCCAGTCTAGATTAATGAGCTTTATATGCAAATGTTATGATGAAACTGAAACTCTTTGTAATTGCTTGCAGACAGATTACCACTTCGAGTACACAGAATGCGACAGCAGTGGCTCCAGATGGAGGGTGGCTGTCCCGAATCCATCGGTGGAGTGCTCTGGACTACCCGACCCGGTGAAAGGAAAGGAATGCAGTATGTCGGCACTTTCCATTTTCCAGACTGTTACTAGCTGTTTGTGCTATTGGTGTGGCTGCTTAGCACGGGTGTCCTGAGTTAGCCCTTCCCCTCCAGTCCTTCTTCTTGTCTCTTGGAGCTGTGGAGCAGGGATTGTCTTCGCGGCATAGTTGTACAACTCAGTGTCTGCTACAGGTAACCTTGTATGCTAATTCACAGACAAGCCATGTCTGTTACTTCATCCCCTGAAGAGATGTGGTTGCCTGTCTTGAGCTGCCATACTCTTAAGTTCTGCAGCTCTCCCCTGCATTTGTAGCTGTATTGGCCAAAATGGTGACCAGGAGCGGCCAAATTTTATTTGCGCAGTGTCCACATTCTCGTTACCTGAATTATTTAGCTAATTAATAAGATGAATGCCAAGTAATGGTAAATGTTTGCCTGAGTTATTTTAATGATGTAGCTTTTGCATTTTATTTATTTATGTATTTATTTTTAACAACTTGGAGTGTTCTCATATTGCTTGGTCCTGAGGTTTTTTTTAATGTTAAAACACTGCTTTGCATCTGGGGACATAAGCGAACTGCTGCTCTGCAAACACATTTGAACTCTTCCCTCGCTGTTCTGTAGCCTCCCAAGCTGAATGCTCTTTCCCATCACACTTCCTTGCTCTAGCAATTCTCTTCACAAAAGATCCTAGCAGTGCCTTACTTTCTCAGTGATTTGCACCAGAGGTATAAAATATTGTATCTGACAAGCGGGATGAACAATGGCAACGTCCTTTCAGTTCTAGAGTAGGAGAAGTGAGATTGTATTCACCTCTGACTCTTCTTCTGTAAAGGTCTGTTGCTCATTTATTCATGGCGTGTGTTCCAGCATAAAGCACGTAAATGTTTTCTGTAACAGCGTTGACCACTGAAAGATTTCTGACTGCAATCATTTGAGAAGCTGCCTGTGCCATTCCTGGTATTTCAGTTTAGTTTCCGAGGTTTTAAATGTGGAATCTCTGTATATCCTTAGGATGTGTTTTTCAATTACAGAAATACAGGGCTGGGAGGCACCTCAGGTGATCCATAACTCATCCTCCAGCCCAAATAGCTATAGTAGCAAGGACTTTGTCATTCATGGCTGATGTTTGGCTGGACTGTTATCCGGGACCTCTGGTGATGAAGAGCCCGCAAGCTCTCCAGATATTTGCTCATCTATGTTGTTCTTTTCATTTTCCCTCCTGTTACAGCTTTTTTTGCGGTTGAATCTCCCTTGTTATACTTCAAGCCTGTTACAATTTTCTGTCTGCGCTACAAAGGAGCAGATAGTATTATCCCTTCTGCTGCACAACCACTTTTGGTGTCCTCTGGAGTACATAGCCATAACTCCTTTTTTTCTGATCAACACTATTTCTTCTTAAACCTTATGATAAATGGTTTAAGGTCCAGTGACATTACACTCTCTTCGACTTTCTGCTACAGATTTTAACAAATGGTGCACTTCCCTCTTCATCTCCTCTTATTTGTGTGCCTTTCTGGTCTTAAATCAGTTCCAATGAAAATTCAACTGCTTTATAACAAAAGATGAATCTCTGGCTTCTCCATATCTGGCCTCCTGCTAGACAAGGGAAAACTTTGCCCAGTAGATAGACTGTGATATTATACACCAAAGTACAGGATTCTGTTAAATACACTGGAAAATGCATTTTGGTTGATGCCTCTCCTCCTTGTGTTGCTGTTAAGTCCCATGGTAGTTCAGCTGGCTTGAGAAGCAATTGGGTGTTTGACTTTTTTTACAGAGCCCTTCAGATCTTATCTCTGTGGAGTCTTGGAAGTACAGCACTGTTAATATAGTTCTGTCTTTCGTGTGTGTCTGTAGCAGGTTATTTGGCTTCAGGAGATGCCTGGCTATAATCTGATGGCGAAAGTCATTTTAGGTTTCTCATCTCTCAGTCGTTCACCTTTCGCTTTAAGAACAACCAATCTTTCAGGCTGAAAACATGAATCTGTCAACAGCAGTCAATCACTGCGGGAATGTGTAGGGAACAGCCCTCCCTTTTGGTTTGGCTAACATGGTGGCTTTTACTGCAAAATATTTGAACTGTTGTAGAGTTTGGCTGACAGTCCGTTCTTCAATAGGTGGGATGTACTGGGAGTGGCAGCTTTTGATAATTATGTGCCCTCCAGCTCTTTAGAGTCTGCTCATGGGGGCCTGTTGTTGGTGATGAGTTGTATTGAAAATGCTGACAGATAGGCACCACCGCACTGACTTGCCATGTTCTCTGAGCTGGTGGCTTCTGTCTTATCTGACAACATAGCGGCTGGACCAAGGATGTCTTATACTACAAGCAGTAGCCTAAGCAAAATGAAACGTTCTGTATTTGGGGCTGCTACAACTCATGTTCTTGGTGGATCATGCGCAGAGTGAAATGTGTGCTGCAGATTGGGCCAGGGGTTGCGTACACATTTCACCAGGTAATTAATGGCTCTTTGAGATTAATTCCTTTTCTCATAGGCTTACTGTTATTTTATCCTGAGGCCTGTCAAGAAATACCATGACTATGCCATATCCTTTGAGATGAGTGTTTCTGGATATTGTAGAATTTTAATCAGATTCTCCTACATCTTGTAGATCCTACCCTATGCCAGAGCATACTGGGGCTCATCTTCACATTTGGTAGAGTCCTGGACTCGCTTAGGTATCTCTTTCAGTCCTTCAGCCTGCAGAATCAGGGACCACAGTACAATTACCCCAGGTAGGACGATTTCCAGCTTTGGAGATCTGTTGTCCTTAGAAGTTATTGTTGGAATCTACTAGTCCTGACATACAGCAGAGCCAACAGTGTTTCTGCTGCCAAAAAAAAGGGATACAGTTGTATAGTGGCATGAGCTCTTAGGGCTTTTTTTGTCTCCTTGAGGTTGGCAGAGCCCTCAGTGGTCCTTGGTGGCAGTTAGCACACAGTGGAGATGGAGGAATCTGGTTGAGAAAGCAGGGTTTTTTGGGAACACATGTACCACCACTGCTGACTTCACAGTGTACTGTTTGTGGTTGCTTTAATCTATTCAGAAGTGCCTGCCACTTGAGAATGTCTGCTATTGATCTTTACTGCTCTCTGAAAACAGAAGTGATTTGCAGGCTGTCATTAATTTCGGGTTCTGAGAATACTGTGCCAACCTCTCCCGCTTCCAGATGCTCAGCAGTCATTGTCTTTAAATTGTGCCTGAACTAGGAGTTCGAAAGATGGTATAACAATGTGTTAAATGTCTCCAATCGTCTCTGTAAATACGTCTAGACTGTGGTCTCCAGTGGAGTGGAAAGACACTTGAGATTGCTAAAAATGTATTATCATCTCGGGTGCTTCACATATCTGGAGCAATCTAACTGTGGCACTGGAGCTCAGTCCATGTCTCGAGACATGCTCATTTTCAGGATGTTGTGTTTTACTGCTTTTCATTGGAATGAACCCATTTAAAATTAGGTTGGGTATCTCTGCTCTGCTGCATTTTGAAGTGCATGCTGACCTGCAAAGCACAGCTGACTGTGACCTGCGGAGAGTAGCTGCCAGCATTCGCCGATATGGCTGTAGTCTCTGAAACAGGTCACGATTCAGACCTTTTGGGTCTTCAAAAACTTAATCAGCAAAGTTTACCTGCAGAGAAGACAAGGTGCTCTGAGAATTAGTCATGGGGTTCGGCATAGAAAGGACTATCATATTTTAAGTGCTTTATGACCTGGGTATTAGATCAAGGTGTTTTTTTACTTTATCTTGCTCTGAGCACAGAGCAGCATGATGACCCACCTTTCCCTCCTGCTACCCTCCCCACAACATCTTTACCATCCAGGTGGGAGGTAGGAAGAAAGAAGGAACCTCGCATAAGTGGTGTTTGTGATGCTGTAGGAGGTCCTGCCATGCAGGGACCCCAGATGTGGGAGAGAAGGCGCAGGGGTAGCTCTGCAGCACAGCAGCTCGCTTGCAATGCACTGAGACAACATGCCTCTTTCACTCTTCTCTGTTTTTTTCTGATCTGCTCGCCCTGTGAGGCTGCGGCCATCACCACTTTGAGACGCCACATCAGGGCATCAGCCTGTGTGTTGTCGTTGGGTGCAGTGTCGTACTTCAAGGCTGCCTCTGGACGGGCCATGGCACGGCCATGCCAGACTGCTCGGCCACCTCTCTGATGGTTGGGTTTGTTCAGAGGTGAGTCATATTTTTGACACTGGCACATCACAGTTGCAAGAAATCCTGCAAAAAAACCACGTTAAAAGTGCAGCAACGATCTTGGCTAGGAAAAGGGCGATATTTATTTCTCCTAAAGCTACTCTGTGTGGCTCTCCTCTGCTTCCAATTCAAGATGTCCCCTCCAGGCATCTTCTCGGTACCGTTTTGGAGGTAGGGTATATACATGGAGGGAAGGAGTGTTGCGCTGTGTGGGGTGGCAGACAGAGAGCTTCCGTCAGCGAAGTCCAGACCTCTGAATCACTCCGTAACTTCTTGACAGCCGGGAATGTGCTTGACTGATTTGGTCTTGCTCATTTTTAATTACCACAGATCTCACTCTGATCTCCTCATGAGTCTGATAGCGGGGAAGGAATTTAGCTGATAAGGATCGCTGCCATCAGGGCAGTGTGCTTGGCTTTTTAAATGGAAAATATTTAGGGCAGTCAATGGGAGCAGTTTGCTTTTGGGGCTAAGCCCTTGCCTGCACCCCCATATGACTGGTGTCTCTGAGAACCATTTGCTGTGGCCTGGGGGCTGTCGGTGGTGTCTAATGGGGACCTTTTGGGTCCTGGCAGTGGGAGCAGGACTTGGCATTGTGCTCCTGCTGACACTATGCTGCAGTCTGTTTCGATGGCCCCAGTCAGGCTTTTCTGCCAGCCTGACCATATGCTGCATGTTTCACACTCAGATTGAAAGTCTGAATTTGGAGCCTGTCTTCCTTTTGTGTCTCCTTTCCTTCCTCTCTTCACTCAAGTACAAGTATGTCTCCCTTCATTCAAGTACAGCCCAAATGTCTGGTTCAGAGTGTGCCCTTGGTGTGCCCAGCTGCACTGGTGTGCTCCTATCAGAAGAATTTGTGACCAAAAAGGGCTGAAAGAGTTCACATTTTGACCTCAAATTCTTTTTTAATATTAACTCTCTTATTCTACAGAATCCTAACCAAAAATAGGTTGCACCTTATCTCATAAATATCTGTTAATTGCAGTGGTGCTGTGTACATAATAAAAAAACTTCTTTGAAATAGAAATGTGCTCCATTTTGAGGCGAGGCGTGTGAGTGTGTGCCAGAAGGTAAAAAGCTCCACTGACTTCAGAAAATAGGCTTAATTACAATGGATTTACTGGGGCAATGGACTTTACTGGGACTTTACTAAGAGCAAAATTTGTCCTGATTTATTGCTGCTGAGCTATGTTTGTTGAGTTTATTCTAACTTGTGTAATCTGCTCCTAGGATACCACAGGTGGAGACATGGATCTTCCTGCTAATTGCAGCGAACTTTCGACTTAATTAGGGCAAATGACCTTTTTAAGACTTGTAGGTTTTATAACACTTAAGGCAATTTAAGTGATTTTCAGGAGTTTTAACATTCTGCTTTCGTAACAGAGAACTAGAAAACTTAAATAGAAGGTTTTGAGTTTGATGCTCTATTGGTCTCTGGTAAGATAGGGTATCCGAAGCAGGTAAGAAGTGGATCTGATCCGAATTCCCTTGAAGTCAGTGGGCATCTGCAAATTTTATAATGTAGGCTGTATGCATGTCAATATCTGTGTAGATGGATAATATAAAATGGGTGTTATACGTCTCGCAAAACCTGTGTGCTTATGTTACAGCCTTCTGACATAAAGTTCACGTCTGTTCATTGTCAACTAGATTTCTGTTCAGGCAAATTTTGTGTAGTCTTTGTGCTAAACAATTGGTTGTTCTGGAGTTTTACCTAGAATTTTGAAATTTGGCTGGTGAAGACTTGAAAATAGCAATGTTACATTTTAGTATTTTCTTTATTGTTCATGTTGTTGCACATTGTACATACAAATACTCCCATGAGAATGATGCTACTTGTTAAACAGTCACATTTATTTATGCTATCTCAATATAGTTTGTTATGTAATTGAGCAAATTTTTTATCACCACAGTGTCATTGTCTTCATATATGAATGGGTGGAGGAACTACTTTTCATAGGGTTTAAATAAGTCCAGAGTTATGACCTCTTGAAGCAAACAAATAATCAGAGAGGTTTTTTTGCCTTTTATATTTGACGTTCACTGAGGATTATTTTCTGGTCTCATTAATAGGTTTTGAAATGACTGGGATTTCTTTGTTTCAACTGAAGAGAGGAAATATGATGACATCAACGTATCTCTGAGGACTAGGCATGAGTCCATTCTCATTTTTTCTCATGGCTTGAAAGCACTGGATCTTGTCTTCATCAGCCTTGGTGTACTGGAAAAAGCGTTGCTTTATTTTGTAATTTCTTGGCTAAAAGGGAAAATTATTTACTTTTATGAAAAGGAACAGTCTCTTCCACAGAACGTACTCTTCCCCAAGTTACATCAGCTTTCAGTGTGACCACATTTCAAGCCTAAACAGCCTTGACATATGTTTTTTTCCTTAAATGAAGATTCAGTCTGGTTCCTGGTAACACATTGGGATATAATGACTGAAGAAAACGAACATCAATTATTCACAGTCTATTGGAGAAGCTTCATCTAAATTATTCACAGAAGACATTCTGAAGCTGGCTGAGATTATAGGAAACATTAATAATGAGCAATGATTTCCTCTGATTCTTTGGTATTCTGTTTTTCTCCTCATCCCACATTTTGGTTGGTCCTTTGTTCCATGTTGCGTGGACCCCGATGTCCCAGGGTATCTCTGAACAGATGCCTCTATGTATTGTCCTTGGCCACATCTTCCCCTCTAGGTTTGTGGCATGTGTTTGCTGAACCCAGCAGCTGTTCAGAGGGACAACTGCAGGGTGCTGCCAACCTCATATTTCTTTTCTGAGCTGCAGTTTTCACCTCTGCCCATGGGATGCTGAGATAATTCAGCCCAAACTCTGCCTGCAGGAGATGGCAGCATCTCACCTGAATACCAGGGAGTATGGCTTTGGATGAACAACATAGGAGTGGAGCGGGGACAGATGGAAAGCCAGTGTTTGAGATTATTTTTCCTGTGTATTTTCACTGGTTTGGGTAGCATTGCTCCATTGCTGTCCTCTTCTAATTTTGTTCTAATCTGGCAAAATCCAGTCCTGTGTCTTTTTTTGAATTGTAATGTATTGAGAGCCAGGTGGACACAGAAGGATACACATCGACAGAATCACAGAATCAGAGAATCACAGAATGGTAGGGGTTGGAAGGGAACTCTGTGGGTCATCTAGTCCAACCCTTGCGCCGAAGCAGGGTCACCTACAGCAGGCTGCACAGGACCTTGTCCAGGCGGGTCTTGAGTATCTCCAGAGAAGGAGACTCCACAACCTCCCTGGGCAGCCTGTACCAGTGCTCCATCACCCTCAGAGGGAAGAAGTTCTTCCTCATGTTCAGATGGAACTTCCTGTGCTTCAGTTTGTGCCCATTGCCCCTTGTCCTGTTGCTGGGCACTAATGAAAAGAGTTTGGCCCCATCCACCTGACACCCACCCTTCAGATATTTGTAAGCATTTATAAGGTCCCCTCACAGCCTTTTCTTCTTCAGGCTAAACAAGCCCAGCTCCCTCAGCCTCTCCTCGTAGGAGAGATGTTCCAGTCCCCTCACCATCCTGGTAGCCCTCTGCTGGACTCTCTCCAGTAGCTCCTCATCTTTCTTGAACTGGGGAGCCCAGAACTGGACAGAGTACTCCAGATGAGGCCTCACCAGGGCAGTGTAGAGGGGAAGGAGAACCTCCCTCG
>Ga0065711_1046075_pt1 | contig 13107 bp, 11 predicted proteins | sample Hoacrofraction12_FD_59098 | JGI IMG/M metagenome (GOLD analysis project Ga0065711, IMG submission 59098) | Hoatzin crop microbial communities from Cojedes, Venezuela - Epithelial fraction 12 v2 (version 2) | ecosystem: Host-associated > Birds > Digestive system > Esophagus > Crop | place... | reverse complement strand
CCCTCATCCCCCCTCATCCCCCCGCATCTCCCTCATCCCCCCTCATCTCCCTCATCTCCCCTTATCTCCCCTCATCTCCCCTCAGCCCCCTCAGCTCCCCTCGCCCGCCTCCGGCCGGGCAGCGTGAGGAGAAGCTGAGGCAGCCGGGCATCCAGCGCTCGTCGGGAGAAGCGTTTGTGCTGCAGCTTGGCCATCGAGGAGAAAATGTCCTTTCCTTGGTGATTCTCGCGGCTGGCGGGGTGGGTTCTGGCTCCCACGCCCGCGGCCGGGTTGGCGTGAGCCGGTGGCACGCTGTCGCACCCCGCGTCCCGCGCTGGGGAGGCAAAGCCAACAGTCTTGGGGGTTTTTTTGTAGTTGTTCTTGAAGTTTGTTTCTAAATTGTGTCACACATCGTGTCACCGTTCGGTTTGGGTGAGTTTGTTCCTCTTAGGTCGGCTGGTGAGCGGTGGCAGGCGTCTGCGGCTGCTGCCCGAGGAGCCGTGGTCGCTTGCCCTGCGGGAGCACCGGGTTTCGCTCCGTACGGCCCCAGCGTGGTGTAGGCAGAGTTCGGTCAGAAGACTGTATTTTTCAGAAGGAAAATAAACAGCCAAACAAAAACATTGAGGGCTTGTGCCTAGGTTCGGATGTAGCTCAGAGCGGCAGCATCCTCAGGATCTTCCGATTTCAGTTTGATACACGTGAAAGATGCTCCGAGTCTAAAATCCAGGGGATTTTGTCGTACTTAGTGTCAGTGTGGTGAAGAGCTGCAAAATTCCAGAGGCTTAGAAAATGCCAGCTATTGCAGTTAATGATCAGTGACTTTTACTGCCGGCAGATGAAGAGACTGAGCTGCGGCTCTGGGCTGACCTTTCGTGCCGCTGTCAGGCTGTGCGCTTCAGGTGCGGGTTCCCAAACTTTCAGAGGTCGGTGATGTACAGAAGGTCAAAAAAGCCCTCGCTGAATTCTCCTCCTCTGGTTGATTGCGGTGACTGATCTGTGGTCTTCAGCAGATAAAGCCCCGCGTTGGTAGGCTTTGCCGTTGCGGGCTGTGATGCTGCAACCCCTCGTTTAGCTCTAATGACAGAGGCTGAGCCCTGTAGTGATGGAGTGCAGATGGCACAGGAGCATGTGCCTCGGGTGTCCCTGCTGTCGCTCGCTTCCCGTGTCATTTTTCTTAATCTTGATGTCAGTGCTGGCATCGACGTGCCGGTGGTGATTGTGAAAAGCAGGTGATTATCCGATGCTGATCTGGAGAGTGTCTTGAAATCCCGAGTAGTTTGTTTGTTGGGGGGAGGGGGGATCCACAGGGATTTCTGCTGGGTTTATACAAAATGATCATCTCGAAGGAAAGAAGCTGTCGTTAGCAGATTGAAAAAGTGATTCCTTCTTTCTGATACAGCTGCTAATAGGTTTCAAGTTGACTGATTCAGTTGCTATAGATTTTTATCAGTGACCTCGTAATGGCAGTTATTGATTTCTGTCTGTGTGGTGATACTAAGCAACCACTGATCTCAATCCTGACTATGTTTTGCTGTTTTTAAATTAGGTTTTTAATTGTCAGCCTAGTGTTTTTTGTGATGCCGTCTCGTCCCTGTGTGGATTGTACACGTTACAAGGCTCAGTTCTGAGTTACTGCTGCCTTTTAGGCTCCTTTGTGCGTCCTTGGCTGTGGAATTTGAGTATGGCGTTGGCGTAGTCTGTTTTTGTGGAATTTGAGCGTAAGATGCACATAATTTCCAGTTTTATACATTTATACAGATTTATATATATATACACACTCATGCCTGTGTCTAAACTGCAGCTCAAGTAATCTTGCGGGAGCAGGGCTTGCACGTTCTCGGTTTACTGAGTACACCGAGGGTGTTTCTGTTGGCAGGGGTCCGCCGAGTACCTCACCGCGTGGCTGTTTTCTTTCTAGTGTAAGAATTTTAATTGATGTTTCAACCTAAAGTGAGACAGAGTGGCACCTGTCCGGAGGGAAATGTGCTTGATGGGAATGAGTCATTTTTGTGGGTCTTAAGCTGTTGGTGAGACAGGCTTTGCTTGGAGGACTTGAGGAGCCTTTCCGGGTGCTGAATTTGGAATAATCCACTCGGGGAATGGAAAATCCACATCAGAGGAGGTTGCCACAGAGAGATGGAACAGAGTCAAAGCTGTTTCCAGCAAAGTAACTGAACTGGCTAGTGTCAGCCCTGTAAGGGCTCTCACTCCTGCTTGGTCGGCTTTGTACTGTCAGCGACGGCCGGCACTGTGTTATTTTGGTTTTTAAAAGGCTAATTTGCTTGGGTGGAAGCAAAACAGAGGTAAGCATAAAATCTCCTCCTTCCTGGAACACAGCTGCCCCATTTCTGTAAGTTGGCAAAGGTTTTGTGAGGCTCGGGAAAGCATCTTCTCCCACTGAAGGGAAAAGGGGTTGAGGTTGCTTCACACCTCATGGCCTGGGGCTGTAAGTCTTGGAGGGTGCCCAAATTTTGTGGTCTTTTATTGGCAAAGTCATACTTTGCTATGCAGTATAATTTGCCACATCATAGAGTATAAAATGTTTCCCCAAGGCACCGTTCTCCATAAAGTTTATATTCAGTAGTATGTGTAAGGAAAAAATACCGCGTGAAGCTGAGGTCTAAGCAAAGGCGTTTTACCAGTATGTTTCAAGGGATTTCTGGTGAAGTTCGCTTCATTCCCGTGTCTATGTGTCGTTCAGAGTCTGGGCAAGGGCCCTTGTCGGGTTTTGCAGCACAAGGAGTTAGTGCTCGGTGTTATCTTTGGTGTGTTTCATGGGTTGCAAAGTCCTGTGTTTGTACTCGATCATGGGGTTTGCTTTATGCTCTGTGTGGTAAAGGTAAAGGTAGAGGTGGCTTTGGTTTGAGGTGGTTCATTGCCATGGTTCTCATAAGCAGAGATAACTGAATATACTGGGAGTTTATAATTAAGGGCTTGGCCAAAATATGATGATTGCAGTCTTGGTCTGGCCTCCTATTTGAATTTCACTCCAGGAATCGTAATGCAAGAGTTTCAGCACCAGTTTCCTGCTGTGTTTGGAAGTCTCGTATGGGAAGTTGCCCTTTCATCTTTCTCAGTGTGAATGTTGTACTGGTGAGTCGTGGGCTGGGGCAGGGACGCACGGGGGACTGTGGTGATGAAGATGAGCTCTAGACACCAAACGCAGGAGTATGTGTGCCTAGCTTCTGTCCAGGAGTCGTTCTGCGTGACGTACAGTTGAAGCGAACAGTGCCACTTCATGTGAGACAGTGTTGGAGGCTACAAACGTGAAATGGCAGGCGCAGATGCCGCATTCAGCAGCACCCAAGCGTTGACTCGAGCAGGGACTGTGCAGGCTGTGAGAGTGATTTGACTGTAGACTTCTGTTCAAGTAATTCAAGAAACGAAATGAGGAGAGGCCAAAGAGTAATTAGACTCTTGCTCCTGCAAGAAAAAGGATACAAGGAGGGAAGAAGCTGAATTGCAGGAGGGAAGAAGCTGAATTGCACAAGTCCAGTCTGTGATTTCCTCCATTGGCGTTTAGGTATTTTGTTGGTTTTTTTGGGTAAGAGATTGCTCTGGCTTTCCTGCAGCACCAGAAGCACTTGTGTGCGTCTTCCTGGAGGCAGCTGGATTACCAGTTTTATTGATCTCGTGTGGAAAGGAGCCAGCTGTTTAAATTCTTCTCGGTCTTACGAGTATGCATTTGTTGCCAACAACTGCACCGGCCTTGACTACGGACTTTGTCCGAGAGAATTGTGTTCGTTCATTTGACCTCCCCTTACAAGCTCCAGGAGGATGGATGAAACCTGGAGGCTGTGGCTATGGCAGTGAAGAGAGACGGTGGGCTGAGCTCTCCCACGTGCCGCTGCCAGCGCTGTGGGCCCTGGAAGCTTCTGCCCTGAAGCCCTGGTGCCCAGACTGCTCCTCAGAGCCAGGAACTTCGTGTTTGTGGTCTACAGCCTGCGCTTCCGTCTCTCCAGGCTCTCCCCCCTCGCTTGCTTTGGTGGCTGCGTGGGTGGTTTTCCTTCCTCGCCTCCTACAGCGAATGCAGACATGACAAAAGAAAGAGATCATCTCCAGAATCGGTGTCGGAGTCCCATGTTACACATGAGACCTGCTGTTTAGGGATGGTTTTAGAGAGGAAAGGAAATTTTAGTTTATTTTTCCATTCACAAATTTAGGGATGTGGGGGGGGTTCATGTTTTTCTTGTATTGTTTTCTTGCTTGGGAAAAGATCTAGGTCTTCTCCTCCCCACCCACCAGGAAATGAAGAGCAAAGTGGCTCGTGGTCTGGAGAGCAAACATTTGCTCCCAAGTACTCTTTGCTTTTCCCCCACGTAGCGCAACCCAGTAAGGCACAGGAGTGCAGTCTGGTGCTGCTGGGGATATATGGCCAGTGGCAGGTGCTCTCTGGAGCGTTACGGGTTGCAGTTGAGGGAACACAGTTTTGGATAAGAGCGGCTGGAAACGAGCAGAGTTGGGTGCAGCCACCAGCTCGTGTCCCTGCTCAACAACTCTGGGCTTTAGGTGAAGCTGCCTCATCCTTCTGAAGCAATCCCAGTGATGTAATACGTGGCGAGATGGAGATTGTGCAAAAAAAAATCATATTTTGCATTTACATCGCTCTAGGGTCTTTTTCCTGTGCTTGCTTTGTGTTTCTGTGCTGTGTGGCTGCCTTCGGGTTTCCGAGCGGCTGGGGCTTTGCTGTGTGAACACCCGGGCGGTGCAGGGCCGGAGCAGGGGGTGGCCCTGTGCGGGGGCTTGCGGAGGGCAAATGCAGCTACAGCGGGGTGGTTCTTCGCGCCCGGCGTCTTTATCGGTGCATGTAGGAAGTGTGCTTTGTTCTGCGGTCGCGTTCAAGGTTGCAAATGTGTTGTCAAAGCCCGGATGCGTGCGGTCACGTTTGTCGTCCTGGAAGCCCCGAGCAGTGGCAGCAGACGTTCTGGAGCTGCTAATGAACTTCCTTCAGCCCCGAATGGTGCTGCCTCTCACTGCAGTTAACACGAGAAGAATACGCTGATGCGAATCTTTTAGAAACAGTCTTGAAATACAATGCAAGTTTAGGTAAAACCATGTGTTATGGGAAGAATAAGCTGCATCTGTAGTTTTAGAAACAATCTCACAAGTGTATATATATTTTTGTGATACTTGGCTCATGCAGTTTATATGCTGTGGGTGAGATCTGACTTGTTGGTAGGCTTGGTATTGATTCTTAAACCCGTCTGTTGTGTAAACATAATGCGCATGAAGTACTTTCTTGGATACCCACTGTTAACCAAACTGAAGGGTGGAAGACAAAATACGTAACGCGAATCTAGCGAGGCAGTTAGCTAGGATGTGTTCCATCTGCCTCGTGGGTTTTGTTTAAAGCCATTGTTCCAAACTCTAGATAAGTCAAATATTTTTCTTAAAATATTACACTGAAATATTTAATAGAGCCAGAGATTAAATTGACTGCGGTTGTTGCAATAGTTTCAATATATCAAAATAAAAACCGTGCTACTGTGCTTAAATAAAAGCAGTTTTCTGACAGCATGAGAAAGATGGGAAATTATACTCCCCAGTTAAGGCTGGGAAAGGCTTTTTGCTGAGAATATCTGTAGATTGTATTTGCAGGTATGACAGCCTTTATTTTGAGATGATGCATCAGGATTATGTCTTTCTCATGGACTGTTTGGGGAGAAAAGGCTGACTTTGGGAAGAACTTTATGCTGTCAGCTTGCACTGGCTTTGCTGGAACCCTGAACCTCAGCATTTCTTGACATACAATCCATACAGCGTCATGTCAGTGCTAAGCACTTGTGCTTTTTTAATAAATATTTGTGAAGTTGAGCAAGGAGCTTTACTTGTCCTGAGGCATTAAAGTTACACTTGGAACATTCCTGTAGAAGTCAGTGAATTGGCATGCGTGTAACGAGCAGAAGATGCCAAAAACAAGAGTCTCTGTAAGGTTATTGCTGTTCCTCCCAGAAGAGGAGGGATTGGGGAGAGAGGAGACAAATGGAACTAAACAAACATTGATGGATTTCAGCTGTTCAAGCTCAAACAGAGCTTAAGGATTCCTGTATATGATAAAAAGAAGAGCTGAGGACGTGTCATGGTCGTTGCCAGAGATAGACGAGCTCGGCCCTACGTAGCTGTTCTTGCTCCCCAGCCCTTGAGCTGCTACCCTGGAACTGCTGATCTTAGCTCCCAGCACTAACCAGTGATCTGGGAACCCGAACCAAATCCACAACTTTGATCAATAGTATCTGTTCCAGAATGTTTCTACTCAAACATGAAAATACGATGTTAACAAAATTTGTTTAACCCCAGCCATATTCAGGGGACACCTTCAGTTTATGATTAAGTTTGAAGTACTTTGGCTGGTCAGGTATGTAATTAAGCCTGAAAGAGTTTTAACTGTAGTGCCTATCTACTTCCAGGACAGCCCCTCCAGCTGACTGTTAAGACCTGTTCTCTGAAATTCAGAAGGCAGTAAAGTGAGACTGAGGTTTGAGCCACCAGAAGAAAACGTGAAGGGTTAACACCAAACTGCGGATGGATGAAAGTTAGTGCTGTCTGGATACAGCTGAAGTGGCCTTCGTATCCTGGCTTACAACCTCTTCCTGCTGGGCTGAATTTCCCCTGCGAGACGTGGATGTGGTGATCTGATTCCTTAATTAGCTATCTGAAGTTTAGTTTTATCGGGGCTCTTTTTCCGTGCGTGAATACTGCTTTGCGTTAAATTCTGAAGGCGCTCAAGCGTAAAATTTTAACTATTACCTGTCGAGGGACTTACTGTTTGAATCGCTGTGGTGTCGGAGTGAAGAAAGGAGCCAAAGGCAGCAGTGGTTTAAAAAAGCATCTCAGGGAAATCTGGAAGCTACAAGTTATCTTCCTGTGCTGGGCAAATGGATGTTACTCTTTGTTAGACTTGTTCCCAGCAGGCACGTGGACAGGGACGGAACAGGGGGAAGAATCAATACACTGTCAGGATCAATACACTGTCAGGATCAATACACTGTCAGGATCAATACACTGTCAGAATCGATACACTGTCAGAGAAGGCAGCTGTGCCTCACAGCTGAGTTACCTGCAGCAGGCACTGAGCACGCGAATAAGGGTGATCACTTCATATTGAATCCCTGGACTTCCAGAAAATTTTGGGCAAGCTTTGGTCAGGTTAAAAATCTTTTTTTCATAAAGAATCTGAGCTGCTGTGGGATAAGAGGGAAGGATTTTTTAATTTTTTTTTTTCCTTTTTGGCTTACATAATTGATTCCACACCGGTTATATAAACCAGATAACAATCAAGACTTTGGAATACATAGGCAGCTTTTGTAATATGCAGAACTTATGAGGAGATCCTACAGAGACCTGTGCTGTACCCTAAACAATGCAGAGGAAGAGTGCGGTGACAGGGCTGTTGGTGATGTTGCACAGTGTGAGAGCAGCCTCCTGTACCCGTCCCGGGTGGGAAGGTGGGAAGAAACAATCATCGTCCTGTGCAAGAATGAAGTCTAAACTAACCGATGCTGTTTAGCAGAGAGGTCTTCGAGCTGTACTAGGTAATTTCTACAGAAATACCATGTTAGCAGTCATAAAAGCAAGCAAAATGTCAGGAATTTTTAGGATGGGAGAGGGCAAAGGAAAAAAACCAATACTACTGTATAAATCTGTGGCGTGTCTGTATCTATAGTAGACTGGAACAGTTGTCTTCAAACGATATGAAAAAGTTAGAATGGATGCCAGGGAGGTTGAGGTTCACGCTGTACGAGGAGTAACCAAATAAGGTAGAATTCTGCAGCGGAGAAAGAGCTGAAAAAGTATGAAAAGTGATAAAATCATGTCGGACATGGGAGAACAAATAGGAAGTGATTATTCATAACTTCTCCTAGTGCAACAACTTGGGGAGAACCAGTGAGACTGGCAGGTGGCAGGTTCAGAATAAATGAAGCACTGTGTTTGATGACACATAGTTTAATCTCCATTATTCCAGTACTTCAGAGAACGTGGCGTATGGCAATAATTGCATGGACACAGGAAGCAGTGAGACAAATGAAGGGGGAAAGTCTATTAAGAGCTATTAAACATAATTACTACACCTCTGACTCAAAACTGCAGATTATTGGAGTCTGGGAAAGTCGAATGTGGTGTAGCCCTCTGCGCTCAGTCTGTTGGCGTGCTCTTCCCTGGGATCTGTGGCCGGTGGAGGCAGAGCACTGGGGTAGGCGAGTGTTGGATGTAACCCAATAAAGCTGTTCTTCTGTTGTGGGATGAAGTTGGCTCTTCTCCCAAATTGCGTTAATAGTTTGCATTTAATTAAGAACACGTTGTCCAGGAAAAAGGTTTGATGGAAAAGAGTACATGTGTGTGTTTGGGATGTGTTGGTTTGTAATTTGGTGGTTATTACAAACGCCTGCAGTTGTGGAAGCATTAGGCGGCTCTGGGCAGTCAGGTGTAACTAGGCATTTCCTCTGAAATGTAAACAGATTCTGTATCTGTTTTACATTCAGACATACCAATGCGACTGAAGTCTTACCCTGTCTGCTTTGCAAACTCTGAGATGCTGTGAGGGACTAGAAATGAGAGGAACTTTTAACTGTATTTGTCCCCTATATCTTAGAAACCAGAGATGGGAGAAAAAAAACCCAAGAAGTTAGTGATAATTCTTTTGGTTTCCTTCTGAACAACGGCAGTTCAGTTCAGGAGCTGAGCACAAGGCTGTAAGAAATGTTGTTTGAAGCTATTTGTTATGCAGTAGCTGCTGGCAGGCTCAGAACTTTCTGTTGAGAGATAAACACTGAAATCTCAAGGTTTGGACACGGAGTAAGACTTTGCGTAGGGCAGACTTGCCATGAGAGGTTCTGTTTCGCATGTAATGAAATGCACCGTGGGCTCCGGGTCGGGACTGGGGTGTTAGTGACCGGGAGAGTCAGCCCGAGGCGAGCTCTGCCAGGTGATAGCAGCCTCTTTGCCCGGCGCGGGGCGTTGTGCTCGGCTGTGACTGGGGAAAGGTTTCCATTAATCAAAGTGGAAATGTCACGCTGTTTTCCTGGGCTCTTGGGCAGCCAGGGAGATGTGAGTGAGAGCTTGCAGGAGTGAACACCGTTGTTCTTCGTGTGTCTCGTCGCCGGTCGCAATCTCCGCGTTGCTTGCAATACAGAACATCGGCGTTTGGTGATGTGGGCAGCAGGTGATTCCCAAAACAACAGGGTTTTGCAGCATGAACAGCAGACGCTGACATACATCCGGTTTAGACCTCAGCAGTAAGATAGGTGTATCCGAAGCCCCTCCTGCCTTAGGCATAGGTCAGAACAAACTGGCAAAGCCCAGTGTAGACAGAAAACAGGCAGCCTCTGGGGAAAATAATAATAGTTCTCACATAAAACCACATTTTTATGACAGCAATAGTTTCCAGGCAGGTTTAAACAGCACATCTGTATTCACCTCATGGGATCAACCTTTGGCTGCGCTACTGTCGCTGGGAGTTTTGCCATGGGTTACAGCAGGACAAGATTTTACTCCTCAGGAAATACCTACTGCCGTTTATCCAGGATCATTCCTGTGCACATGTTGCAAACGTACGCAGCCGGAGCAGCAGCTGCAGAGCAACTGGCAGAACGGGTGAGGGGCAGAAAAGCTGAGTGAATTAATTAAAAATACATCCCAAAACATTCTCACTGGACGTGGGTAGAAATGAAGTTCAAGTGAAGCTGACTTATAGGCAATAGATGTAGGAGTGAGTTTGTTGTTTTGTTTTGTTTTTTCGCTAGGCAGGAAATACAATAGATGTGAATAGAAATAAAAAGATAAAAAGGGGCAGGTTTGCAAACTTTCTTGTTAGTCACCTGATAATCCTGATTAAGAACTGGAAATTCCTTTCTACCCTGTAATGCAGATAAGCGAGTATCATGGTTCTGGTGGTGAAGTCCGTGAAAGCTTTGTACTTGAGCAGTCTTTTTCTTGATTTCTGTTCCCTTTCACCATTTTAAAATGTACCAGGAGGTAGCTGTGAGAGCCCCCGTTTCACCTGCGGAGGACTGAGGTTTGAGCTGTGCGTGCTGTGAAAAGATCAAAGTACATCCATGAAGCTGTCTCGGGGAATATTCCTTCCAGGAATTTACACCTGTATAAACGAGGAGCAGCTGGACAGGCAGCTATGTCTTCCATTGAATGGTTTGGGACCAAAATTAGCAGCTTGGAAGGCGTTAGGATAGCCATCACCTCACACTGCCAGCCGTCGAGTATTGGGCTGAGACTGAAGAACGTCAGGGGAATGAAGCTATTTTGGCTGCTCGCCCAGGCCTGGAGAACTCCATCCTACAGCAAATAAACAGCCGGGGGACTTAATCTTTGAAAAAATAAAATGCAGTGTGTGTTTGTCTTAGTTTCTGATCGTGGTAAGCAGATGCTAGCTTGCACAGAGGCAGAAGGAAGTTTGTGGTTGGGGGGGGAGGCAGCAGATACCACGGTGACAAGAGTGGTCTAAAAAACTTAGAGAAGACAATGGGGGGTTGCAAAGTGGCCTCCAGGTCGTGACTGTGTCGGTGGTCGTGCCTGCCGCCCAGCCCTGGGCAGCATCTGGATTAGTGCCCTTGGTCTGGGGTCGAAGGCAGCCCTTCCCTTTGGGCTGTAGTGTTGCAGTGCATGAGAATAGCTTGCTGACGGGAAGGACCTTACAGTGTTGGAAAAGGCTCCATTTCTAAACATTCCTGTAAAGAGGGACTTCATGATATCTCCTGAGAAGTCCTCGTGAGAGCAAACCCGCAGGCATTGGCCTTCCTGGCTATAGCAAGCAGAAGTTTGCCAACTCCTGTATTGCTTCAGCTACTGAAAGTATTCAGAACTGCAGTGTGGCCAGTTCTGTCAGCTTTTTATTTAACCCCTCCACTTAAAGACACAGTTTCTGAAGTTAGAATATTTTGTCCAAGTCTGTGCTAAAATAAAGAGGAGATCTGGGGCCCCCAGGATGGTACGCACTTGAAATGTTAGCCAGGCAAATTAACCTGTCAGAAAGCTGGTGCGGATACAGCCTGTCATCTGCTAAACCCTTCGTCTCCGGGGTGCTTGGGTGTGGCTCTACTGACCTGCTGTTCTATCTCCATACAGCCTGACTCTTTCGGAAAGAGGAGGAAAACTTGCGTTTCATCTGTAGCTTTTCTCTTACTCCCCTCTTCCTTTGTATTTTGATATTTAGGTATTTTAGTTGAGGGGAAAAAAGCTGTCTTCTGAAAAATTTGTTTGGCTTAGTTTTAGAATAGCAGTTGTCAAAAAATCTCTTTTGCTAAATAATGTCTCTGGTATACGAGTTATTCAAAGACAGAAAGTAATACAGATCAGAAGCACCTGGATTTAGCATATGATCCCTGAGGTCATGTTATATTTCTTCTTAAGGTAGTTTTTTATTTAAAGATAACAAATACCTGGCAGTATACAGGCAGTGAAACAACAATTAGCGCTGTAAACTTTTAGTCTTGTCAGTCTGTGTGCTAACCATACAGGAAATAAACCCTTTTTTTACTGCAGACCGCAAGGGCCTGCTGCAATACTTGTCTGTGCGTTTAACTCCTTTCCTAACAAGAGTTCAGCTCTCCTCAGACGAACAAAACAAAAAATGTTTTTCCTCTCTACTTTCTTTGCCATCCAGGGCTCCTCATCGCCAGCATAAAGCCAGCATAAATCCACAGATTCTGAAAATTAATGACGGTAGCAGCTGTTCCACTAAAGCCCCCAGACTGTAGCCCTCCGCTGTCTGTGGTGCGTGTTGATCTAAGGCTCTCTTCCCCAGCAAACACGCGCCGAGTGCTGTGCAGACCGCGGAGACTGGAGTTTTGGGGCGGAACGAGGTGAGACCTGCACTGTTTTAACTGATGTAATGCAATGGCCGGCAGTTTTCATGGAGTGCAGTTGCTGCTGACATTGCGTGGACTGCTAAGACCTGTCCTGGAGCCCTCTGTGAAAAAGAAGATAAAGCAGGAATAATTCTTCTGGCTTTCAGAGAGAGCCTGGCTGAAAAAAACAGATTCAGAACCTGACAACAGTGGTGAGGTCCGAACTTTGAAGACTAAAGCCCTTTTTAAAGCTTCTGGATCAAGTAGTCAGGTTTTCAGTGGCACCCTCAATGCCTTTTCCGCTGTTTTTCTCAGCCATGTTGAGAACTTCTGAATATCTAGGAATATGTCAAGTTATAGAGAGTTTTCTGCATCTCATGTGATACTGAGCCTGATTATCTTGTTGGCGATAAATGGCGTTGTAGTCAGTGCATAAAGCCTGTCTATAAAGCTGGGCTGTGGTGTATTTGATACTGTTTGTAGAAACAGCCAGGAATGATCCCTAACCCAAATAACAAAGTAAATAAACAGTGATATGAAAAAAACAATTATTCCTGCCAACTAACAGCGTAGGAGAGGAAGCTCTGAGAGGCGAAGAGTGCATTCGGAATTGTTCAAGGACTCTGTGACAGAGGTAGCTTAGACTTAAGAACATTTTTTTTCTTCCGCATAGCAGAAGCTCCCATTTCCCAAGACTGTTTCGTGCCTCAGATAAGAGAGTACCTAAGATAAGAGAGGCTGTAGAGGCACTGGCAATACCCTGAGCAGTCGTGCCAGGAGAAGAGGCTGTTGCTGGAGGCTGCCCTCTGCTCAGCTCCTCTCCGAGTTGCCCATGGAGCATCCCAGGGCTGAAGGAGGGGGTGAGCACAAACCACACTTCTGTCATGGCTACCCCGGCCGGCACTGCTGGGAAGGGGGAACGTGGAGTGGTGGCAGAGATCCCATGTGCTGGCTGATGGGTGGCTGTGGGGCTGCTCCCGGATCCGATGGTGGTGGGAGGACATCCTCCTCCCTGTCAGGGTGGACCAGGTACAGACACTGAGTACCAGCACTGACTTGGAAGGCTTTGTCGGTGTACGAGTGTTACACGAGGTTTCTGGAAGCTTGCAGTTCTCTGCTGTTCTGCCTGAGTTGCGCCAGACAGCTAACTCTGTGAATGTCAGAAATCATAGCATCACAGAATGGTTTGGGTTGGAAGGGACCTTAAAGATCGTCTGGTTCCAACCCCCCTGCCATGAGCAGGGACATCTTCCACCAGCCCAGGGTGCTCAGAGCTCCATCCAACCTGGCCTTGAGCACTGCCAGGGAGGGGGCAGCCACAGCTTCTCTG
>Ga0065711_1046073_pt1 | contig 13111 bp, 6 predicted proteins | sample Hoacrofraction12_FD_59098 | JGI IMG/M metagenome (GOLD analysis project Ga0065711, IMG submission 59098) | Hoatzin crop microbial communities from Cojedes, Venezuela - Epithelial fraction 12 v2 (version 2) | ecosystem: Host-associated > Birds > Digestive system > Esophagus > Crop | place... | reverse complement strand
CCCCCCCCAACAGGCTAAAACATCTTCAGCCTGATTTTAGAAGCAGGTTAATTGATATGGAGAAACATCACAGAAGTTTTACATTAGGAAACGAAAAGTGGACGCCGTTCTGTTGTGAATTTCTCACACAGAGTTATTCTGAACGACAAGAAGCGGTACAAGCTGACGGCACTGCTGCAGGAAAACACGCTTTTGGTGGGGTTGTAGGAAAAGCCCTAATGAGCCCTCCTCTTCCAGCTACACCCTCTTACGTTACTTCTGCTGCTGCCAATAGAAAGCCTGTCCAAAGATTGAGGGGATGTGGCCTCAACTGTACCCCGTCTTCAGCTGGGAAAAGGAGAAGAAATTGATACCAAAATGACTTTTAAGCTTGGAAGGGTGGAAAGTGAGTCATAAAATATAGCACTCATCAAAAAATGGGACAATCCTCCACTGGCAAAGGTGAGCTGGAAGATCCACAGTAGCACTTCTGCGTTCCCAGGTGTGCGGTAGTCTCTTGGCAAGCAACTCCCAACCCTATAGCAAAATTATTAGGTACAAAACAGCAATACCAAATTTGTGCACAAATACTCTCTTTCAGTATGGGAAAGCAGCTAAAATTCACAGAAACTCAGAGAGATCACGGCCTGCATCAAAACAAGTGTATGCTTTGTTGCTGTTTACGCACTGATAGCAGCAACATTCAAGTGCCACGTTCCCTGCTCTTGGTGGAACGCAGAAGAAATGGAGCAAGTTTCTGAAGCCCTCACCTGGAAAAGGCAGCACACTAACAGCATGTCCATAAGCACATCTTACGTGTTACACTTTATCCAATTAAAACCAGCGAAGATCCATGTTTCTGAATAAAAATTATCTTTCCCATATTTACTGAGATTTTAGTCTTCTGGGAGTCAGTTTTACCAGCTCTTCAGCCTGTCAGCAAAGACTTAATTAAAAAGCCAGTGCTCCTAGCATTAAGAACTAGGATAAATGTATAAATCTCGAGATTAAGTCATAAAGCCCCTTTCAGATCATAACGGGATGGAGTAGGGGGGAAAATAAAGGTCACAGGTATCCACCCACATCTTTGTACATTACCTACACGTTTTCAATTTCAAAATACTGTAGTACACTTACCCTTGAATATGAAAGTTAAATTGATTACAAATAAGACCAGCTGTTTTACACTTTACTCTTCCCAAAAATAAAATACCACAAATTTGCAGTGTGCTTCATATTTTTGCTTTTACGTCCCACTGAACTCATCGTTGAATGTACGCGTTGAAAGAAAATGAGCTCCCTCCTTCAAGAGGAAAGTGTTGTTATAGATACACTGCTTTGTAAGAGACAGGACAACGGGTGCCTGTGCTGACAGTTGCACAGCTCTCTCGGTATCGTATGGAGTAGGGTTATATACAATCCAACGCGTAGCCACCTCCACTGAACTTCAAAACACAAGTTGCTACTCAAGATACATCCGTATGTTACAAGTTCAGAAAAATCTCACATTTCAAGACAGTGTTGAGTCTACTCTTCCCCTTCTGGCAAGCAGCATGTTTATGGCAGACCTGAGTATGGGAATTATTTCACACCCTTACATACTTAGGGAAGATATAGGCCAGATGACAGAAAATACTCTGAAACAGCAAAGAATTGGCAATCTCAATATATTTACAGGCAAAGAAGCATATCGCACCGTAATTTAAGTTATTGCTTCTTGTGGACAAGCGTGGTATTCCTTGATCGGGACACACAGGACCTGGTTGGTGTTTATTTTCCCCTTCCGAAGCACAATGACTCAGGACCACTGTGAGCACGTTTTTGAAACGAAGGTATTCCCTATGACTAGAGCTATGTCTACAGCGTGGTCGTCGCCAGCTGACCAACCGCTGGTGACAGCAAGCTTACGGAGGTGAGCTTCCAGAGGCGTTTTCAAACCCAAGGATCACTCTCGTGCTCCCACGGTCATTCTCGGCTTAGTCTACGTTACAGGGTTTGATACAAGAAAACCTCCCGTAGCCTTTCAGAAGAGATTTATGGATACCAAGAATGCCAAACTAGGATCTAAGGCTGACCTCGTATCAGTTCCTCAAATAATCCAAGGCATTGCTGCTCTACTGTGCTGACGGAAGCAGCAGCAGACTCTTGCCTGCAAAACCATGCATCAGAGCGATTGCTAGTGGCATGCAATCTGGTCCTAAACACTGGTCCTAAACGTGGGACAGCAGTGATAACTGCTGGGTCTTTAAACCAGCTGCTTGCATCTGAACACAGAAAATGAAGGTTTTCAAAAAAAAACAGTAAATGAACTAGAAACATGAACTACCAAAACTGAGCTTAAGTTGTAAACAGATTTATGTTTTTAATATTTACCTACTTAGTCCCCAAGCCAAAGGCTATCTATCACCTCAGAGCACAGGACGCCAAAACACTTACCTACTCCCTTTACGCTACTACAGGTGAGTTTCTGTAGGTGTGAAGCCAACAGCAAACATTAAATCAATGCAAATGCAAGAGTTTAACTTTCAGAAGACAGCAGGAATTTAGAACATTGGAATAGTGGGCCTGCAGGCAACACCACTATTTGAGTATTACAGGCGCTGTAATTCCTCACACCCCCCCTCCCCAAGATCATACAAGGCAACACAAATATTCTCGGCTAAAAAGGGATCTGTACAGGGAACGACTGTACATTCGATGTCACTACAGAACTGAAAATGTGACAAAATGATTCTGCTCCCACCCAAAAAGAGAATACGACAGGGCCCCATAGTTACAGGCTCAGATGGACCAGTGACGCAAGCCCCAAAATGTAGAAACTGCACCGGTGATTACGATAATTATCTGGTTTGGACTCCTTTAGATTTGCAGCATAACAAAGGCATTTTACAGAGCAACATTCAGGAGGAAATGTTATCCAGGCAAGAACTGCTCTGCAAGCAAGATAGGAGAGTTCAATAACATGCACTGCACTTGTTCTCCAGATAGCAGCAGTTGCTCCTGCCCTTTGCCCTTTTTGATATGAATCACAGTAGCAACAGAGAGAAATATGTACTTAAACAAGAAAAGCAGAACTATGTATGTACAAGAGAAGTGTTTGAAGTGTTGTGCAATTTAACTATTGAAATCCACCAAAAATGCTGTCGCTAATAAATATTCATAAACTCTTCCCTGTGCTGTGAAATTCAGAAACTACTACGATTAATTCTTGATACAAAAAGTATGCTTCTAAGCCCTGACATCTGTTCCAGTTTACTGTCTTTTCTTTGCCCCTGCCTTTTTTTTTTGAACTGTGATACCTCATGGGAACTAATACTTCTCCACAGTTTTACTTGGTGTACCCCTCCCAGAGACATGCTGTGTTTTGTGGAGCCCTGGGTATACCGATATAATACAGTAAAACAATAATAAATTAAACAAATGCAGGTGCATCTAAAAAACAAACCACACTGTCAAATGCTGGTCTCCACATGAAGAGACCAAAGATTTAGATGCAAAGTACTACAGGTCCTGCCATCAAAAAAGACATTCAAACAAGGAAGCAAAAACTTGTGCCTAAGTGTTTGAAAAATTAAACGCAAATCCCACCTCTATGTTATCTCACCCACGCCTGTGAAAAACCCTCTTGCTGTGCCCACATTTGCAGTTATTTATTTACACCTCAGGAGGCAGCCTGGAGATGAGAGTAGTACAATAAAATAATTACCTGAAACATTTTTAAAAAAATACCCGTTAAACAAATTACCTTAACTGGCAGCACTTAAAATTGGTAATTCTTCTTCTTTTTCCTATTTAAAAAAAAAGTTGCATAGCTGTAAGATTTTGCTTTGCTGCATTTTTTTTCTTGTTGTTTTTACTCACAAGCAGTAAAAGAGAAATTTTAGTTACTTAAATAGCAATACAATGTGCAGATTCCAACAATCCCTATAGCTTGATCAATATAAATTAGTTACCTGTCTCAGTTTTACTCTTTGGACTGCATTGTGACAAAGGTTTAGTTACAAAATTTTGAAATATAGTATTCCTATGCAGAGAAGTTTATGTTTTCTGCTCTTGGAAAAAAGTGAGGAACGTAAAACAGGGTGTGAATTCAGCAAATTAAGGTCACTCTGTTAGATTATATTTAGTTTGCCATTTACTCTTCTTCAGCCAACGAGAAGGTGGCCTTCTCTCAAAACCGGGGCCTTCTTCCTGCAAGGGTCTCAGATAGCACGTATCGAACGTCTCCGCTTCCACCCGAGGCAGCGGGAAACATATCCAATAACCCGCTTCTTCACAGAACCACAAGTTAGGCTGAAATTGGGAACTTTGGCCTTCGATACAAAATAGCGTCAGTAAAGTCTGCGGGGAGTCGATTGTGACAGAATGTGCAGCATTTTCAAAATCCCTGTGTGTCCTTTGCGCGAGTGTTCGGTACACCGAGCGCGACTGGCGAGTAACTGGCGGCTGCGGCGCTTTTTCCACGTCACTGTCCATCTTCGCCTTTTTCAGCCACAAAGGACCAGAAGTCTCCAGCCAGGCACGCTGTGCTCAGCAAGGGAACCTCACACCTCCTATGTTTTCTGATCAGCGGAAGCAGCTGTGAAAAAGCAGAAGACAGAATTAGCACTGTTTCAGCTATTTCAGTACGTAACACGCACAAACAGCATGAGAGCAACCACCGTGTCTTCCTTCCCTTTTTCCCTAAGCCCCCAGTTATCGCCACCTCTGCTGTGAAAAAAAAGCAAACTGGATTTGACGTGAGGTTAATCGCCCGGGAGCATGTAGAGAGCCAAACATGTCCATAAGCAGCACGCGGGCTTCTGCCACAATTCAGTTGTTGGGGGCAAGACAGGAAACGCGTTTGTTTATTAATATTGGGTAGCGCTGCCCTGAGGTTAAAACAATTATCCTTGTAGCAGGATACCTTCCCTCAGGTTTTCTCTGCCACCCCTGCAACCACCACAGCACTGCAACGTGACCTGCAACGCAGACTCACGAAGCAAGATGAAACGAACAAATAAACGCCAATGATGAAGCCTTCAGTTATGTGGTTTGTTTGGTTTTTTTTTAAATTTCCATCAGAACAACAAAACCAAACCATCACCTACCAGCCAGAATTTCAGATATCTACATTTCTCTAAGAATGATGATGATTGTTGGTGTGTTCTGTAATGCTTAGGGGCACTAATTTAATGCACAATAAAGTTTTCAAACTAGTCAACTATAAGAATAAACCTGTCCTTTAAACCTTTGACACTGACTGCAGATCTGGAATCATTAACACAAAACATAAGCTGGAAAAACGCGAACCTCTGTGTGATGGGATGGATAGAAACATGTTAACATTTTTATTTCTTCATCTATTTTAAACATTCTGGAATGCATTAACATGAAAGTGTTTTTCAAAATACCCAGTTTCAACTTTTTCATGGGATTCCAAAAGCTTTCCGTCAGAAATAAATGCCAGTACTCATGGAACAATCCAAAATTACACAATTGCATTATTTTAATTTTTTTTCATTTCCATGGAAAAAATACTCAGCTTTACTGGCACTGACTTGCCACTTTCCAGTACTAAAACTGGAATACATCATTTCAGACCATGCCATATAAGGATGCAGAAACCTTTTACATATTGCAATATATGTCAATACTTACTAATTAACATTGCAGTTCTGAGACACAGTAGCAAATTCACAAATTAAAAAAATAGCATAAAGAGTTATTTTCAATAAGCAAGATATTTATTGTTGAAATGTACGCAGCTAAAAAGAAATATTACCTAAAACCACGAATCTTGCCTTAATCTGATGGATGCTCAGGGCAAGATCTATTTACTTCAAACCATTCATCTATGCAGCTGTTGGGTGTAAGACAAAAATGAAAACAATCAACATTAATATCTCAGTAACATTTCACAGTAAGATACAAATATAAATTGGTTTCTCATAATTTCAATGACTAGTAGAATTTTATATTTTATATATATATATATATAAAGAAGCATACGTATAAATACACATCATTGGAAAATTTGAAAACACCAAATCACGGTCATATTTGGATATTAAATGCTGTTGAATAAGTTTCCTAAGTGTTCGAATTTTCTAAGGAAGAATTTTACAAGTTACTATCCAGCTTTTATACACAGGTTACTTCGCTACTAACACCATCATCTTGCTTGTATCATTCATCGACATTTTACTTCCTGGAGGGACAGACACTTGTGAAAACAAATACGAAACACGTTTAAAAAGTGTTCGGCCCTCTCCTCCCCAAGCCTACTAGCATTTGACAAAACTTCGGTACACACAGCCCAAGCTCCCTAGCCGTGACGTGCACTCCTTTGCCACACAGGTGATTCTGCCTTATTTTTCCTGTGGGCTTTTCATGCAGACATGAGAAGACTACAGCAGGGAAAACTGACTTTAAATACATTTTTTGGAGACACAGAAAGATGTCATTTCAAAAATATCTTCAAGGTTGCTGCTGTTGTTTCTTTGTTGTTTGTTTGGCTTTCTAAATGTAAAAAGCAAGTGAGTTTTGGTGCTCCTTTAAGCACCCCTTAGAGGAGTTACCCAATAAATGTGACCTTCCGGAATTCTATATACATCCCGAGGAATACTTGCCCTTTATGATATATGCAGAGGCAAGGCAGCCGTGCTATAGTATCTCCTTGCTGCAGCTCTTCCAGGCATATTGCACACTCCCCAGCATCTTTACTCAGCACATCCTCTGCAGAAAGAGGACAGAGTTAAACGGTTGAAAAGCAGTCCACTGCAAGCAAAACATTCTTTATTCAGAACACCAAGGCCAGCTACAGAAGATACTTCTTGTCCTGCAGCAAGCCCTGCCAAGGTGACGATCGGCCACACTTACACCAGCTGACCAGAGGCTCCCAATGGGAGATGTCTGAACAGCTCAGATACAGTTATGATTCAGTGTCTTGCCTAAACACAGCCACAGCTCAAAATGAAGTGCTGTAGGAAGACACCCATACGGAGACGGTAGGTAGCCATCATCCACAGCCAGTATCCCTCTGCAGTTCATACTCTCCCGGCAGATCCATACCTCACTGCGTGGGCTGCTCAGATCTGACCTCGGAGACCTGCACTCCAAACCCTGCAGCCATGCTCTGCTGCCGACCCCAAGAGCTCAGCCTTGGAGACATCAGGTTCTTCTGGCTCTGGGGCTTTGAGTATTCATGCTGGGGGGGGAGGGTGTTCCTAACTGTCTCCTCTTCCCCAGCCTTTCACTCCGGGGGTTAAGTTCAAGCCGGAACGTAACAGGAAACTGCAGGGAAATAACTGCAGGGAATTAACTAGGTAAAGGTGATCTTCACTTCTAAACGCTTAGCCTACCATTCGCTTTTTCTACTCTCTCCTACTCCTCTCTCTTCTATACATCTGGCTTTCTTTTACCAGCCTTTCTGGTACTCACATTGCATACCTTCAACCTCCTCTTCTCGCCATGCCAGCATGTTCTACCACATCCCATCCACATTTTCCTCAATGTAAAGTACACAACTGTTAGCAATAAGAGTGGGAGTTTTCCATCAGGGAAGGATCAGTGCTGTATGGCTCCAATGACCCTAAATTTCTGGAAATAGTGAATTTTTTGCAGCATTACCAAGTCCCATAATGAATGGGAAGAAAGTAAGTTCCTAGGAATGCACAGGAGTTGGCTTTCATACAGAAGTTTCTGGGAAAATATATCATTTTTAATAAAAACCTTCTCTCTTGGACACTTCTCTTAGCTAGAACGTGGGATGCAGAATTCAGCCTTAGCACAAAGCAAACCAAGAGATCATGTAAGGCCCCGTTTGCCAGAAGCAGGTTCAAAGTCCCAGTCAGACACGAACTCACACAGTGCACGGAGCACTCCCAACAGGGATCACGTCGGAGCCCAGCTGGCAATCTCTGGAGGATCAGAAAGGCACACACTTGGCAAAGTAAAGCCCACCTGTTCAAATCTCTGCAGCTTCTGGGGAAAAGCTTCCCCTTCTTAACCAAAAGGAGCCTAAAAGGACTGTTTATGGAGAGCACAATTCCCAGGTGTCACTGAGAAACCACTGGCTCTAAGCTCTGCTCTCCAGTGGCTCCAGTACTCATCACTATGGCATTCCAAACACACTGAAAATGACAAGCACACAGCTAAAAAGCTATCACTGCAGCAAAAAGTGAAATGAAATTAGGTCTATGCTGTTCCCCTTGGAATGACAGCAAGCTGTCTTGCAGGTGCTTGGGTTTCTAAAACGGTGCTTGTTTCAGTCTCTGCAACATTCATCGGTTATGCTAAAAATACCTTATCATGCCATGTGTGTGGCATCTTTGTGAGGATATGTCAAGAGCATCTAACATGAGGTCATCTGCTATAAAGAAAAATATTCAAAACAAAATAATAAACAATATACACCTCTCACAATGAAGAAAAAAACCCATGTATTTTACACATGGTAATACAGTGCCTACCAATAATGTTAAGAAACTATTTCTGTTGTTCTAGCGGATAAAATTCCAAGAGCATTAGAGGTACCTATAGAGAGAAAGCAATTTAAAACAATACAAAAGATCTTAAGAACTCTTCTCTGTTGATACAAAATCCTGACACTAAGAACTTGCCCAGAAGAGGGTGCTAAGGATAAATACTTCCTTGAGGTGGTGTGTCTTGGGTTTTGTTTTTTGTTGTTGTTGTTGGGGTTTTTTTGTTTTGTTTTATTTTATTAAAAAGATACTTTAGTATCTGACACCAGGAGGCAAAGACTCCCCAGACAGCATTGTCCTGCTACAGAGATATTAATCTTCGCCTGAGGCTCTCAGGCACCACTCTCCCAAACCGCCCCTTTACACAAGTACCTTGCGAAAAGTCCTGTGAGCAGATCCACTCTCTTCCCACAGTTACGTTGCAGGAAGAAGCACCATTAATAATTCAAGCACGTATCATATACACAGAGCATACTTAATAAAAGTAATTTTTTTCACGGAGTCACCTTATCAGATCAGCAGCTGCTACCCAAAACAAAATGCCACCAAGATACCTCCAGTGAATTAAACTCCAGCCTCCCGCCCTCAGCACTCTCAACGGGGAAGCATTTAGTCAAGCGCTGATGACAAAAACTAAAAAGCTGTCCAATAAAAACACAATTTATAAAAGAAAACATTCCCGTGAACTGCCTTCACATCACTAGCGTACGTGTCTGGCTCATCGTGCGCTCCCCAGACTGAACAGTGCTTGGGTGGGAACCCCCGCCGGGCGATTGAACGAGGGTCTGCACCTTTGGGCTAGCATTAGGGCAAGGTGCCAGGTTAAACATTTGCATCTCCCACCAGCCCTGGCGTAAGTGTCTGAGGCTCATTTCTCTTCCCTCCAGCACTCCTGTGCCCTCCCCAAACGCCATTAGCTTCCTTCTTGCCAACACCAGCCCGGCCGCAAACAGCTTGCCGCCCTCCCTGGCTTCACCCCAGGCTTCCCCACCGGGATGAGACACACCGGGCTTTGCTGAATCGTGCCAGAGGCAGCTGCTGCGACCGCTGGTGACGGCCGGCACGGACAGGGCCTCAGAACCCCTGCAGAAGAGATTTCCTTAACAGGTTTCAATGCTGCTCTTCGAAATAACGAGGAGTCGGCATTCCCTACTTCTCGTGTTAACCTTACGAATCCTACCAGGCTCTTGCGCCAGAGGAAAGCCTGAGTACTGAAGGAATTAGTACAAAACACCCAACTGCTATAAATGCCCATGTGCAACTTGGCTGCGCGTTAACAGACTCCAAACCCGTGTAATTATGCTCACAATTGATTACACACGGAGAGTGACGACAGCAAAACCAACTCCTTTGTGGACCTATGACACTTTGGTTCTGACTCCCTTTCGGCCATTTTAGGTGATTCAGATCATCAATCCCAGATAAAGTAAAAGGAGTGAAAAAACCTGTTAATCCTGGATCCGGTCAGAATTTGTCCTGTACAGCACTCTCCTGTACCAACACTGGCTTATACCAGATGGAAGTCAGTTTAGGGGCCATTTAACACTGACTTTTGAACATATCTGTTACAGAAAAGTGTGTAAATCATGCTGCACAGAACCACTGCAGTCTGAACAATTTTTTTGTTTTCGTATTTTCCTGCAGTGGAGTGATTCAGCAGATACGGATTTTTCTTTTTCTCTTGTCTCTTTAAAAAAAAAAAAGAACAGTTTGAGATTTCATCAATGTTATGATTAAAACATTTACATGAGTGCTATTACCTAAATGGAAGTGGGAAGAGGAAATAAGCAGAGGCCACATTTTTCCATTTCGCCCACACGTGGGTACGTACACAAACACTCCCCACACCCCCAACATCCATCTGCCTTGCACCAAATTGGAGGTAAACACTCCTCCACCTTCCCAGCTATCTGAACAAGTACTCACTAGCCAAAGACTGGTGTCAAAGATGTAATCTGGCAAAAAAGCCTAGCATTTCCCTCCTGTGTCTGCTCAAGTTCTGCTTTCTCCTCTGTCCCTGGTTAGTAATACTACTGTTCTAACTTCTGGTGGTCAGCAGATTTTCCTTCTAAATTTCTGCTTTTAACTTTACTAAAAAAATAAATCCTACTGCACTCCTGCATTTATAGCAAAACAGGTAGTACGGAATTAAAATACAATCATCCTGGCAATTTTGCACATACTTTACCAATTAAAAACTTTTTCTACAACTTCTGAAAAATATATCCAATAACTACCAAAGCCACCAACTCAGCCACGGTTAAAATTATAGGCAATGCCTGTGATGAAATGGTCTGTCTTTAAGCTGAGGACTGCAGAAGCACATGCAATACATGCCTTATTAAGTCTTTCAAATCTGTGCTGCTGCTTTTTGTATTTATTTTTAAAACACAGATAGATATAGCCCTAGGCTCAGGAAACCCCAAGTCACAAATCATGGAGATGGACACAGTATCTGGGGAGACATCACCTTTTAGCTGCAGTATTTTATTTCTCTCTAGGCATTCACTGGAAATAGAACACCAAGTTAGAAAGACCTTTGATGCAATCTAGTATGACAATTTTTCAAAATATCTGTATTTTTTCTAAAACGTAAAAGCTTAAATGTCTGTGGAAGCTGCCACCACAGCTAGATTAACAGTGAAGGACTCCACGACAGTGCACACTTTCAGCAACATGACTGAAACTTAATCGGAACACACCCTCCAAACAGTATCTTATCAGCACTAAAATTGGTAAAACAAGAGCCACAAGAGATGAAAAAATATTGATGAAACTTCCTTAGAAAAAATATTGATGAAACGTCATTAAATAGTACATATTACCATATATCTGTTACACACTTGTTAGCATTTGTTGCTGATTACTAAAAGCTCTCTCAGTTAAGTACTACAGACTGTCTTTGCTCATTTTTAAATGGAGTACTTCAAGCTCTAGACATCTAGAAGCCAACATATTTCTTAACACATATAGTATGAACTCATCCACATTGCAGAATTTGTTCCACACTTACACTGATACCACGTTCTGGGATGATCCAAAGTTTTTCCTTACGCTGTCACAAAGCCAAGTAGACCAGAAGGACCTGCATATTCCACAGGTAACTATTGGGTAGCCAGTAACTATTGGGTAGCCAGCAAGTATGTGTGTATGTGATTAACATACTCCTTAAATGTTACTGACTCGATTTACTAAGTCTTTCCAGCTTCTGCCGTATCTGTTCTCCTCCCTCTCCATTCCTTTCCAGCTATTTCCCACAATCCTTTCCTCCACACCCATTTTCCCCAAAATATCATTCTCTCTAGATCTACTTTTTCTACCACTCCTCCTACTCCCCATCATGTCATTTCATTTACTGTTGTAATGCAGCCATTGGAGAAAGGAGGACGAGATTAACATGATTTGCCACTATCTGACACAAATGATATGGACAGCCTTCTTCTCTGATGATAATATCCCTGGGAGAAGTAGGCACTGGAATGGAAGGAAAAGGGACCATTACGCAGGGTACGCTTCTCTCATGTAGCTCAGTAACTGTCTTTGCAACCCGGTACTGGCCGCAAGCAGAAGCTTTCTCTCCTAGTCCATCCTACGCAGCGGGAGAGCAAGCAGTTTCTTTGGCATTCTACTTGGCTTTCAGTTTGCTGGCTGCCACAAGAGGAGCATCCTTGACTTGGCATGCTTCAGCTAGGGATCATTCTTGCATGACCAGGTCAGCCCTCCACTGCTGCTCAAAAATTGAGGCAGAAAGACACTCGGAAGGAGAGCTGATTCTTTAGTGCTCAGAGTCCTCAACAACAGGAGAAGGATTCAGTCGTCGCTGCAGAAGATGCTGCTTTTGCCACTCGGAGCTCTCCAAGCCACAGGGTCTGCCCGCAGACTGAGCAGGGCAGAGCTAATGCCGTTAGCTTGGCTCACTTATGAAGACTGCGCCTTCACAGCCAGAAGCTAAACTTGCACTGTCCTGGGCGAGGATGCGGGTTCCTGACTAGAAACATTTCTTATTGCTCTAATACAAGCAGCCTCCTCTAGATCAGACACAAGAGGGAAGATTTTTAACATCTAGTGTTTTCACTTGAACCGCAGAGAAGTGGTTCTCAGGATTCACAATACCAGAAAGCTGAGCATGTGGAAATTCAGAATTCAGCTCTCCTGAGTAACTTCAACCCAAATTCTCTTTTGTACTGTTGAAAAAACTAATACCCATATGCTAATCAAACAAGATGATGTTGCGGCATTTTGTGCGCTTTCGACAGGCACAATAACCCCAGACCCCATTGTACAACTTGCATGGTAATACCAAGAACTTAAGCAATCTAAAAACACCTTCTCCACCACAATACAAATAACCATAACCTCTCTAAAGCAAACTAACCAGCTACAACAAACATGACACTTCCTCAAATACTGGCTAAGTGTTTGATGAACTGGGGGGCGGAGAAGGTGTTTGGCATCTCACTCTTCACCCCTAGCAACACAGCAGCCTGTTATAATTTCCTACTCCAAGTCCAAGCGTTCTCCTTGTTTTCCTCTTCCCCCTCACCTTGCTCAGTGTCAGTCCAAGGCTGAGATATCTGTAGACAAGGAGATACCCATCATGAACGACTTCCTGCACAAACATTGCCTACAGTCTTTGCTGCTCCCCCCTCAGGAAACACAAAGGTAAA
>Ga0065711_1046060_pt1 | contig 13111 bp, 10 predicted proteins | sample Hoacrofraction12_FD_59098 | JGI IMG/M metagenome (GOLD analysis project Ga0065711, IMG submission 59098) | Hoatzin crop microbial communities from Cojedes, Venezuela - Epithelial fraction 12 v2 (version 2) | ecosystem: Host-associated > Birds > Digestive system > Esophagus > Crop | place... | reverse complement strand
AGGCCACATCTTGTTCTTAGCCTGAATTCAGCTTGAACTGAGAACTGGGAAAAGCTCACGCGTGCACAGGGCCTGGGAAGCATAAAGCAACGGAGATGTCTTGGGGGTGGCTGTCACAAGGGAGGGTGAAACAAGACGTGCTATTGCTGGCCAATCTGACGCAAGATTAAAAATATGGTGCTACCACGCAGTGCCCTGTAATTTTCAAAGCAAACACAGCCTTCCCAGGCCCTGCGCCGCCTTTCTCTTTCGTGGTGGGAGACCTCGGACCCAGAAGAAATGCCATCCCTTCTTTTCAGAAGCACCTATCTCCAGCTTTGCCCTCCCATCCCCTTGTTCCATCTGGAAATCTGTTTAAAGGCTTTCCACGCTCTCCATGGGTTGAAGACCTTTAATGTCGTGGCTGATAGGCACCGGAGGCTGAGCCACAAGCGACTGCCGTTGTTAAGCCCTATCTGGATGTTTCCTCGGCGTTGGCTGGGGTTCAGGGGCTGAGGGCCACAACTGCATGGCCAGGAAAGATCAAGCCAGTGGGTTTGGAGTAAATATTTTGAACAGGAAAGGAAAAAAAGAGAGAAGAGATTGCACATCATCCTGCAAAACTGCAGTATGTTGTGAAGGAGATGATGTCTGCAACTGCACGGAAGACCTTGGAAGGGGAAGAAGTCAGGAAGCAAGAACAGGAGTTGTTTTAAAGGCGATTTTCCAGTGTCATTAAGTTTTCGCAGTTCACAACGTGTGATTCGAGGACAGTGATTCTTCCAAGATTTTCTCTCCATTTCCCACATCAAATGTAAAATATTTCCATTCGTTCTTGAAGCAAGATGTTTTGGCAGAGGCCGCAGGCCTTGGCACACGTAGGTTGTTTTCCGGACAGCTCTAACCAAATCACCAGAAGTCGTCGTCAGTGTTAAGCAGCCTTGTAACTCACCCAGTGAAGGAATACGAAGGCAAGAGGTCGGAGATTTCTTCAAGAGGGCTTTTTGGTTTGTTTTTTTGAAAGCCTCTAGACATCAGCCTACCAGATTTGCAGGGCAGAGACGCCCTGTAATTTTTTCCACTCGCTAACCATCAAGATGTCATAAATGCAGAAACATATCCTTTTCTCCAAATTATAGAGAATGTTTCTGTTTCCACTATAAACTTTGTCTTCACGATTGTTTTTCCTGCAACGAATTAGGAGGGCAATGGGTGGCAGCGACCCACTTTAGCCAAGGAGGATTACGTTGAGACTTCACACAATATCCTATTTTCACTAACAGTGCACAGAAAACCAAACTAGGTGAATCCCGTTTCTGTTTTGAATTACAGTGGGAAGATGAACACACGGGGTTGGCAGCGCCTTTGGGACAGAGCGTTGTGTTTGGAATATTGCTGCGAAGAGCCTGCCAGTGCAGCAGAAAGTCTATTGTTGGAGGGATTTGGATTGCTGTTTGTTAAATTTTATTATAAAGCTCGCACAGAAGCTTCAGGCTAGGAGGGATTATTTATTTATTCCGACTGGCCAACTGGAGATAATTTGAGGGCTATGCTTTGTAAGTTGGCTGTGTTATGCAATTATGTTTTAAACTCAGACTTTGGATTGGCTGGGTAGGAAATTTGGCATGTATTTTGTTGACTTTAAAGAAATAGAACTACCAGGTGTTTGTTTGCTTTTTTCTGGTGGAATACCATATTTTGAAAACCACATGCTGTGACCATAATTGACTATGTCTCATAACTGTAATGTTGGACATGTTAGAAACACACGAAGATAAGTACCTCCAACTATTTTTGATGAAACGTGACTCTGATGGTGTTCAACATAAATGACATGAAACTGATTTCTGCTTTTTGATATGGAAAGTATTTGGGTTTTTTCTTTATTTTTTCCCTGTTTATCTATCAGTTAGGAGACAGCTACTACTGCCAAAGGGGAAAAATAAATCTAACCGAAGAAGATGAGTGATTTGTGCCAATAAAAGGCAGGATCTTTACTATTTTTTTTGTGCAGAGAATGTTGCACTTCAGTGCAAAACCTTGCGTCATAAAAATAGGAGGTTTAAGTCCAAATTCTTCCCTGAGATCTTTGCTGTGTATATATCTTCATAGAGTTGGCTATGATAAAGTGAATTCATCTTCACTTTAGTCCTCAGAAACTGCATGAATGTGTTCACACCCATAAGAGATTTTCTTGCTTTTTTCACTTGACAGCCTTTTGCCCTCACTGTAGGACTATGTCGGAACCAGGTCTAAGGGGATTAATGATATTTAGCATTTTTTTGATGGGGGAATTTTTTGTAATTTTCATTCTGCATCCAGAATTGTCGTAAAGGAGGCCAAGACCTTTCTCGTTCTGTGTTTTCATGGTGTTGTGCTTAGGTCCAGTATCTCACTACGTGTCACATCAAACAGAAATAATGAGATACCGCATGCAATTACCATGCCCTGCCTGCAATCTCTGAAAAGATGGGGTAATGAACTGTATCAGTTTCAGTTACTATCTATAAGTGGTCATTGATATCCAGTTCTCGCACATGGACCTCCTACCAGCAACACAGTGTAAAATTATCTCTCGTTTTTTACAGACCCAGACATGCCTTTTGTTCCTTCTATACCAGAAGACCAGTTCATCCTGGTAGAAGAAGGTGATCCCACCGTTATCCCTTGTCGGACAAGTGACCCAAGCGCTGAAGTGACTTTAATTAACAGTTTAGACAAGGCTGTCTACGCTTTCTATGACAGCAAACAAGGCTTCATAGGGAATTTCCCTGCAGGCTCATATACATGCAAAACAACAGTTAAAGGCGTGGAGTTCAAGTCCGAGGAGTTCCTCATCTATATTTTAAGAGGTATTTATTTCTGTCATTTAAAAAAAAAAAAAAAAAGAAGCATTAATGTTCAGCCCAGCTCTTTCCTCACACTGTAAGAGTCACATTAGCACCAGCATCACTGGGTTATGTTAGATATTTCCCCAACGACGAGCTCCTTCCTCCTCTGGCAGTATTGCCAGTTACTTCGTTGCTAGTTTGCTTAGCAGCTACATACAATTTTGATGAGAATAAAATGTTCTTAACTTTTATCTCCTCTCCCAAATGGTTGCAAGAGAAGTCTTCCCATAATCCGTGTATTTTTGTCCTGTTTGCTGAAATGTAACATAAAAGACTGGTGTTTCCCAGTGGCTCCAAATCGTTGGACTTTGAGGAGTCTGAAAACCACCATGATTCGAATATTTTGAAAACAAGGTGTTTATTGGCCAGCAAGGGATTCTCAGAGACAGTTGCCGATTAGCAAAATGGGAAATTGCTTTTGTACTGAGTGCCTTCTCAGAGGGGCATTTGAGATAGGAACTTCTAATTGAAATTTTACGCATAGATCATTTCCTTGTGGGATTGAACTCAATGCCCGAACGCTCCGTGCTTTAAATACACATCGTTTATACCTGTATAAATCAGCACCACTTTCACTGAGGTTTCCAGGTGACTCCTCAGTAGAGGAGGTGAAATCGAAATCTCCCTCTGAAATTGTACCATGTGAAAATCGCATACTCATTAAAACTGAATCTGCTCTCTCTCTCTTCTCTTAGCTACTTCACAGCTGCCGGTTGAAATTGAAGCTCTTAAAACTGTCTACAAAACAGGCGAGACCATCGTAGTAACTTGTGTGGTCTTTGACAATGAGGTGGTTAATTTACAGTGGAATTATCCTGGGAAAGTGGTAAATATCTCTCTCTCTTTTTTCTTCTTTTTTTTTTTTTATTTTGTTTGTTTGAATGGTTGTAGTTACTTATTGGGGAAGAAGGTGGGGTTGAAAAATATTCTGCTCTTCTCTGAATAAGGACAGCTGAGGATCAAAAACATAGTAATTTATTTTATTTTTAGGTTAAGACAAAAGAAAGTCAGTCCCAAAAGTTAATGCTTGCTGTTAGCAAGCATGCTAAGCATGAGAGGAAGGTGAGGTGTGACTGGAAGCCCATCCTCCGAGGGAGGAATGCTGTCTCTCAGGTCTCGTGCTGGTTCAAAAAAAGAAATGTTGTGGCAATAGAAAGATCTAAGAAGGTGTTGGACATCTGTGTGGAACTCTGCTGCTGAAGGTCTGAACCTCTAAAATGAGAACTACAAGTTCTTGGGCATGACAAAGGACAATGAAGAATCAAGTCCATAGTCTTAATTGTTCCTCATTATGCATGTGTAAATTAAAATGACTCTTACAGTCAATGTAATTACTCACTACTGAGAACTGCAGGCTGAGAGAGTTGGAGCTGTTCAGCCTGAAGAAGAGAAGGCTCTGGGGTGACCTTAGAGCAGCTGCCAGTGCCTGATGGGGTTGACAGGAAGGATGGAGAGGGGCTTTTCACAAGGGGGTGCAGTGATAGGACAAGGGGGAACGGCTCTAAACTAAAAGAGGGCAGATTTAGATTAGATATGAGGAAGAAATTCTTCCCCATGAGGGTGGTGAAACACTGGCCCAGGTTGCCCAGAGAAGCTGTGGCTGCCCCCTCCCTGGCAGTGTTCAAGGTCAGGTTGGATGGAGCTCTGAGCACCCTGGTCTGGTGCAAGATGTCCCTGCTCATGGCGGGGGGGCTGGAACCAGATGATCTTTAAGGTCCCTTCCAACCCCAACAATTCTATGATTCTATGATTCCATGAAAACAAAACTTCTGGAGAACCTCGGAAGTTTTAAAACTGGTGTAACATCCTCTTGCAGTAAAAACTTTTATTCAGTGAAACTTGGTTAGAGACAGTCCTGATCAACAGAGAATTTCAGAGTATCCCATGTGAAAAGTCTGGTCGCTGAAGGAATGGAGTAGTTGAAGTGTACCTAGTTGTGACCCTGAACCCCACCTTTTATTTAAGTCAGTTAAGAACCCAAGAGGAAAAATTATTAGAGAAGGTTTTGTTCTATTTCAGATATTACATGTCATAATCTCCGCTATATGCCATCTTTCAAAACTAGCCCCAGCATATTTTTTGTTTCAGCCTCTTGTGATTATGCTTTCCAAAATTTTCACCATCCTTTTGCTCGCAAAATTCTTCTCCTCGCCAATAAATTCTTCTTGTTTTCAGAGCAGGCAGAATATAACATCTAGCAACTGGTTACTTTTTGCCCAGTGAAGGGGATGAAAATTCACCCTACTTAATGGGAATGGAACAAATAAAGTCAAGTGGCTTTTATGTCTGAGGAGAAGGCAGTGCATAAGCAGTAAAATGCTCTTTCAGGCTGCTCACACGGATTTTGAATGGTATTTGTTTCGAGTGAGCAAAATAAGAGCTCTCAATCTCCTCACCCTTCTGTGCCTGCCCCCGAAAGGGTGCATTTTCATAGACGCACCTTTCGTACCTGTGGCTGAAAAATACATCCCTGGCTGAGCAAACAAGTCTTCTGCCAGACAGGGTTTCGATGGTTGCTCTCAATCCAGTGGCATTGTAAATCCTCAAAGGTGTGCTTTCAGCTCAGTTACTGAAGTAAGGTTTTTTTCCCTTCTCCAAACTGCAGAAAGAAAAAGGTCTGATAAAACTCGATGATATCAAAGTCCCATCGCAGAAGCTGGTTTACACCTTGACCATTCCCGAGGCATCAGTGAAAGACACTGGGGATTATGAATGCACTGCTCGGCATGCAACCAAGGAGGTTAAGGAAAATAAGAAAGTAGTCATTACAGTTCATGGTATAGTCTGATTTTAGTGCCCCAAAATTATTAACCCTTTGGAAAACGCCATTCCTGAAGAATGCTGCACTCTGTTGTTTACGCAAGGCTTTTTCATTTCCAGACAAAGGCTTTGTTCACCTGGAGCCTCAGTTTAGCCCTCTGGAAGCTGTCAATCTACACGAAGTCAAAAACTTTGTTGTTGATGTGCTGGCATACCCTGCACCAAAAATGTACTGGCTGAAAGACAACGTGACTCTGATTGAAAACCTTACTGAGATTGTCACGAGTTCCAACAGAGTCCAGGAAACAAGGTAGGAATATTCTTCTGACCCTTACTTTGCCATGTTGACTTGAGTTTCTCCCCCAGAAACCCGGGCTCTGCTCCTGCTCTCGCTTTCAACCTTTGTTGCTTCTTGCTCAGCGGTGTTTAAAAATAATTTCTTTGTTTTCTTCTCTAAAGCATGATGCCTGATTTGCCTCTTCTTATTCCCTTTGTAACATCAGCCTCTCCAAACCATAGAAAGCTTGGTTTCTGAGCACTAAACCTCTTCAGTCCCTCCAACATGTCTACACAAATAATTTCTAGCTATTCCCAGTAATATCAGGAGCTTTGCCAACTCCCTGCAGTGTATAACCATGCCCACTTGTTTCTCAGTTGTATGTTGGTAGTTATTTACCGCCTGAGTAACGACTTTAATTAAAGGCACACTAGAAATGCTAAGGTCACTACATTATAATCTCTGCATACCCAGATTACATGTTGCACCAAAGAGATTTTGGTTTTTTTGTGCCTGCTTTAAAAACACAAACAAAACCTCTCCTTTCTACAGGTTTCAGAGTATACTAAAATTGATCCGGGCCAAGGAAGAAGACAGCGGATACTACACTTTGGTTGCTGAAAATGAAGATGAGATTAAAAGATACACCTTCTCTTTGCTAATACAAGGTGAGGAGCCCCAAAGCCTTGCCCACCAGAACTGGTGGCACACAGCAAAGACTTGACCCACTTCCACATTGGATTGTCTGGAGCATGGAGAGAAGAAAGGCGTGAACCAGGTTGTCCGGAGGAGTGCGTGCGTGCCGAGTCCTCAGAGCTCTCCCACCCTGATCCTGGCTTTCACTTCTGCGCTGGCCTTAAGCCAAGATGAAACTTTATCCTCCCGCCTAAGTTATTCCAGCTGACAGCAGAGACGATAGCTCATTTAGTATGACATGAGGACGTGGCATAACCGCAGCACTTCCTTTTCATGGCTCTAGCCTAGGATTTGCCCTGCCTTACAGGAGACAAGGACCTCCTGGATGAGTCTAGGTCTCTAGCTGTTGCTAAGCTGTTGGCCAAACCACACCTGTCCTACTTTGTTTGAAATTTCAGACTGTTCTTTTGCAGATCCTGAGAAAGATTTTAATAAACTCATGACTCCTTCCCAGTTCCAGCCCTGATCTTAGACCTTGTGGACGACCACCACGGCTCTGCGGGTGGGCAGACGGTGAGGTGCTTGGCAGAGGGGACCCCGCTTCCTGATGTGGAATGGCTGGTTTGCAAGGACATCAAAAAGTAAGAGGAGAGAGTGCTTTCTTACCTAAAATCTGACTTTCTTGCATCCTTGAGTAGCTGAACATTATCAGTTGCTGTACCATGTTTCTCTCATCAAGGGCCAGTAAGCTCTAGATCATTATTTTCTTCTTAGAGGCACGGTGCTTATGTTTCAAGAGAGGTCACCAGTGCCCTTCCTATTGCATCCTACAGGAGAGAATGTAATGCATCAACTCAGGAGGTTTCTCTCATAAAATCTTTATGTACAATAAGCGAACTCAGGAGATTTCACAGTCCTGGTCTGTGTAAGGATCTTGAGAAGTTGCTGTCTCTCCATTCAGGGAGTTCTTACCACTTCACACATAGCTCAGTCTGCCTCATCAACACTCTTGTGTGCTTCTAAATTTTCACTTGTAATTATCTCCTCCCTAATTATAATTTTCACCTTTAAAGTATTTCAGACACTTGGAGAAATTCCTCCTATTTTTGCTATTTCTAGACTGGCTCTTTCTGTGGCTGCTGGGGGGCTGTCTTTTCCCTATGAGCTTATCCTCCAGGGAGAGGGAGACCATGCACGGAAGAAGGCTAAGAGCCCTAAGCACCTTCCAGCTGTGTTCTGCTGTCATTGTGCTAAAACTTCCTACTGCCTGGTGGGACGATTGTCCTGCTAGCCCTGCCCCAAGGAGCCTTGTACAGCACAAAGGATTCAGGGAGATCTAGAGATCCACCCAGTACCTCAACTCTGTGGGATACATAGTGATGCCAGTCTATATCAGACCTGCTGGGCTGCATTGGCAGGCCCTTGAAGTCGCAGCAGTAAGGAGGATCAGAAGGCAAATTATTCAGAGGGAAGAAAGATGTAGTCTTTCCACAGAGGCGGTCTTAAGCATTTCTGGTCTTTAAAAGAATCATTGTTAGAATAAATATATAGGGAAAGGTGACTCTTGTTCTGTTCACTCTTCTTCATCCTTGCCTATGCCCAACGACCATTTCCCCTGTTATTCTTCTCTGCAGGTGCAGCAACGACACCTCATGGACTCTTTTGACTAACAATGTCTCTGATATACACATGGAAGCACACCTGGATGAGAACAACATGGTGGAAAGCCAGGTGACCTTCCAGAAGGTAGAGGAAACCCTGGCCGTGCGATGTGTGGCAAGGAACGACCTTGGTGCTGTTACTCGGGAACTGAAGCTTGTGGCTCCCAGTGAGTTTGCTTTGTCCTTCTCTGAAATTACAGAAGCCAGCTTGATCCCTCTCTAACACACCCCAGTTCAGTCTTAATAGATAAAAATATGAATTGTTGCAGATAAAAATTAATGAAAATGGATTTTTTTCCACCCTGGGACATCTGAGGATGAGGCATTCTGCAGGTCTTTATGGTGCATCTGTTTCTCACTTATTGTGTGGTTCCATGATTCATTTTATGATTTTATGGCTACTGGCTGCAGCATGTTCTTCTAGACGATCTCTGCATTTGGTTTTGAAACAGGAAGGCAGAGCAGCTCTGGGCTTGGAAAGACTTTCGAGTCACCAGCTCCAGGGCTGCTCCTGCCACATCTGTAGGACAGGGGAACTGTGATGGCAGGGGAGGTGGGTGTCTTATGTATGTGTCGTGTTCCTCGTGGCTCAGGAGGAAAACATGGTTTGTCTATGTACTCCACAGCCTTGCGATCAGAACTAACGGTGGCTGCTGCAGTCTTAGTGCTGTTAGTGATTGTGATAATTTCACTGATTGTCCTGGTCATCATATGGAAACAGGTAATGTAGAAAAGTATTTCAGTTTGGATGCTGAGCCCTGCTGGGTTTTGATCTGCTGTGAAGCCAGGCACAGGACTAACGGTGGGTTATGCATTCAATGTTCTTTGCAGAAGCCGAGGTATGAGATAAGATGGAGAGTCATTGAGTCTATCAGCCCCGATGGCCATGAATACATCTATGTGGACCCGATGCAACTGCCTTATGACTCCAGATGGGAGTTTCCTCGAGACGGGTTAGTGCTTGGTAAGTTTCCTTGAAGGGACTGATCTCGCCCTTCCCTGGGGAGAAGGACAAATAAGGGCAACTCTGAGGTCTCTGCTACTGGGGTCTGTGACATAAGTTGTGGCCGTGGAGTCCAGAGCCTCCCTGTAGCTGTCCCTTCTCCTCAGTTCTCCTTCCGCATCCTCTTCTTCTCCCACAGTGGTGTCAGCCTTGAGCTCCTTGTCTTGGTGTCTCCCGTGCCTTCGTTCCTGCCCTCCTCTATGTGCCCCGCATGCAGTGCCCACCTCCACATCGCTTAAATGGCCTCTTCAACACTCACTTCTGCTGAGGCTCCCACAAGAAGTGCATCAGCATTTTTTATTTGAAAGACATTTATACACTTCTGTGCAGAGGCCAAGGGAAATCTGCTAATAGTTATGTAGTTTTATTAAAAATATTTTTTAAATTATTGATCCATGCTGTGCACATATCAGTGCTGAGTAACCGCATAACTTATTTTTATGGCTACTGCACTTCCTTCCCCTTCTGCTTTCTTGCTTTGCTATTCCTCCATTGCAGTTCATACAGAATTGAATTTTAATTACTTCTTCAAGGTTGGCCCCATCTGCCATTTGTATCAATTGGATGTGTAATGATTATAGACAATTGTAATGTTCTATTCAGATAGTGCTTTAAATACGCAAGGCTTCCCTCTCTAAGAGGTATCTGTGCACCAAGTTGTATCACAAAATACGGGAGAAGATGAAATAAGTTTTTTGTTTGATACATTTTAAGAAACATACTCCTCTGCTGTAGTTCTTCTTCCCCACCACAGAGAAAGAATTGTTGTTAATTCTTGAAAGAAGCAGAGCAAAACTTTCTGGTTCGGGAACAATGTCCTTTAATTAAATTCATGTTTCTAATTGAGAACTAGAGGAGGGTGGATATTTAATGGAATTATTTTATTACAGCCCAGACTTTAATTATATGCCTTAATAGGATTTGTCAGATCTGAGCTGTTAACAGACCACCACTGTGACTTTGTCTCCCTCTGACTCATGAGCCTGCTTCGATGCCTTCCTGTTTACGAGTATATTCAGGATAGTCACTCCTTTAAAATTAACTCTGCATGTCCTTTTATTGATCTTGGTTGCACAAGTGTTCTTCTTGACACAGTTCACGTTTAGCCGCCGGCAGTTTCGCCATGTGAAACGCTTGCTGGTGGGGACCTCTTTTGTTTCTGGGGCTGATAATTCTGGTTTGCGCGGGTTTTCTCTTATCGAAGTGGGAGATGACAGCAAAGCAATTACACCTTTAGCTCAGGGAGGCTCTGAAGCGGGATGCAAACCCATTTTGGCTCAGCCAGATGAGCATTTCCCATCCTAGCTGCGTAAGCCAGCTGGCATTTATTTGTTTTTCTAGCTAGCAGTGCCTGGAGTGCAGTGCTGTGTTAGATGCCAACTCTGAACGTTGGCTGGCTGGAGCTTCCATTGATAAATTTGGGTTAGACTGCAAATTCCCCTTTGCTGTCACCCCTCCGCAATGTACGTGGTGCTCTGCTGCTTAAAGCGCTCAGCAGCCAGCACAAGACTAGGAGATGTGTAGCAGAATGAGAAATGAGATAACGCAGTGAGCTGTTTGAACACCACTGCCTTCTTTTGCCTCTGCTGAGAAGTGGCGAGGTCTCAGCAGGACCTGGACCTCATCCTTCAGCTGAGATGGTGGAAGGCAGGACCTGCAGAGGAGTGGGGTCCCAGTGCTGCTGCTTCTCAGGGTCTTGGGGTGGCTGTAGATAGGCGGTGGAATTGCTCCCACCGCTTCCCAGCAAGCCACCCGATTGTCCTGGTGGCCCTAATAAAATGAAATGCTGGTCTGATGCAGAATCAGACCCATCCTCATCTACAAAAGGCAAGTTAAGATTCCAGTCACAAAACATTTAGGGAGTGGTACCTAATTTCTCCTGGGCCTAGAAATTGGGTGCAGATTATAAAGCTTGTCACATGTTTGGTGTTTGATATAGGCCAAGAGACTTCTGGTTGAATTTGGGGTGGGCTGATCATCCCAGTTCAATTTTAGCCAGAGAATTATCCAGTTGAGAAGGCTGTGTCTGCAACAAATCCACAGACAAATTCACCTTCGCGTTTGTGTTTCCCTGAGCAGTAAAACAGCACCCCTGTGCCAGGCTCAGCAGATAAGCTCCATGAATGGGTATGGAGGCTGGAACTGCTCTGACCTTCTGGTGCTGTTCCTCTAGTAGTGTGAGGAGCCTTGAGCTGCTGCTGGGTCTGCACGGTCCCTCTGTGGCGGGCGCACCACAGCCATGCCTTTATACTAGGAAAAGCAAACACACGTGATAATTTTAGCCTGTACTGAAGGCGTTGACATCAAGAATGTGATGGCATTACAGATGCCTCCAGCCCTTGAGCAGCTAGCTCCCACCTGGCTCCAAATTTCAAGTGTAAAACACATGGGACTTGGTCTCCGTCTGCGGACAGGGGTGAAAAGGGGAAATAGGAGCGATGACACCCCGGAAGCACTCTCACCGTCTCCATGTGCACCCCGGCTCCGCAGAGGTGATGGAGACGGAGATGCACGCCTCATGCTCAGCCGGCAATATGGTTTGGGGAGGAATTGGCTTGAGAAGACAAGAAGATCAAGGAGCATCAGCAAATGCCGTCGCTTTCTGACGGGCTGCATCCTGCCATGTGGCTCCCAGACCTTCAGTCTGAAAAGTTTCAGGGACCAAATTTCGGACTCAGGTTGTTTGAATTAGTCTGAAATTTAATGGGAAGCTTTCTCACATCCTGATTGGGAAGAGTAACCTTTGGAGCACAGGAATCTTGAAATCGCGTAGTTGTGTGCATGACAAACCACGCTGTCATAGTCTTGGAGAGGTTCTTCAGTGGTAACTCAGCTAAGGGCTCTTTAACCGTTTCTTGTGCTTGTTAATGATGTAGACATCATCTGGCTGGAAATTTTCTTTTAGAAGTGTGTCTAGAACGAAAGTGGGGTCTGTAGCTAGAGGATAACAGAAACATATGGCATTGCATGCCAGATAACACCTTCAGAAGTGTAAAAGGTGTCAAGTTCAAACTGCAGGCAAGTGCCAAAGACAAAATGCCGTATATCTCCATAGTAAAAGTCACTGCTTATTCTTTCTGTGCTGGAAGTTAAAAAGTAACGTAAAATAAAATAGAGAGCTTGTCAGGAATATGAAAGTATCCCGGCATCTGGAGCTCATATACGGGTTTGTTCACTGAGTAAACGTTGCCTGATGTACTTGCTCTTCAATATGGAAACTATGAAATACGGTATTTTGGAGTATGTTTCTGCAGTTCATATTTCTCTAAAATCTCACTCAATCTGTACACAATTCTTCTGCACGCTGTATCGATGTCAGAAGACAGGATATGATAATCTAAAATTTTTGTCTAAATTGATTAGTGGGAAGAGTGAAGTGTGCATGAACTCTAGCTATTTCATAACAGCACTTGGAAATTTGCAATAAATTTTATTCAGGCATATGAAACACGCTTGTACATTAAACTTCAGAGAAGATTCCCCTCATATGTGATCAACATGTATTCCAGCTTCTCGCAGATCACTGATGGTCCCGCCTGTCTAGTTCTAAATGTGCCGTTGACGTGCTTCAGTCTATCTTGCTGCTAGATGTACCCAGCATTGATAAAAAAGACCAAAACTACAGCTAAGGAGTCCAATTCAGATTTTTAAGTGAAGGACACTACTGTACTGTAGTCAAATGCTGACCGAGGCAGAGAGGTCAACTTAAATGTAGGAGAATCACTAATTAGAAAGGATAAAGTGAGGGTGGCGGGGCATAGTAGGAGACGAATTTGAAGGAGTTGAGCTCCCACAGAATCACAGAATCACAGAATAGTAGGGGTTGGAAGGGACCACTGTGGGTCATCTAGTCCAACCCTCCTGCTGAAGCAGGGTCACCTACAGCAGGCTGCACAGGACCTTG
>Ga0065711_1046072_pt1 | contig 13113 bp, 8 predicted proteins | sample Hoacrofraction12_FD_59098 | JGI IMG/M metagenome (GOLD analysis project Ga0065711, IMG submission 59098) | Hoatzin crop microbial communities from Cojedes, Venezuela - Epithelial fraction 12 v2 (version 2) | ecosystem: Host-associated > Birds > Digestive system > Esophagus > Crop | place... | reverse complement strand
CACTTTCTGTCTTTTGTGTGGTTGTTTTTTTTTTTTTTTTGTGGTTATGGCTAATAGGGTGAAAACTCACAGAACAATCTCATGGTTTATTTTTCCTTTTCTGTAAATAAGCATGTAGGCTGTATGTTTAATAGGTACATGACATTGCTCAGGAGAAGTTAAAAAATCTACTCTCTTTAAAGACAAAGCAATTAGCCATTACCTGTACTGTTTGGAATCAGCAAGAAACAGGACGCTTCAGTGTTTCTTATTCTGGTGATAAAAAGGCAGGTTTAGAGTAAGTTGTGTGGCTGATGATTCAAACTTTATTGCATGTGGACAGATGTGTATATGGCATGCAAAGACAGATACACATAATATGTGGCTGTCTCAGAAATTGTCACACTTCTTCAATTACAGTGGGTAGTCTAAATTGATCTGGTGGTAAAGCTTTCAAATACCCATGGCCACTTTTAATGTCAGCTTGATAAGAGGCAGAGTGAACCTTAATTTAGGAAACTGCATGCTTAAAGCTAAACTTTTGCTGTTAACCTTAATATGATGAACTTAAAACCAACTAGATTATATTCTTCTTTCAAGGTATATGTGAATAATTCACAGGGACTAAATTTACCCCTTAAACTCTTCACTGTTGTGCAGATTAAGTTATTTATGGCAACTGCTGAAATATAGACATTCACAAACCAGTATGGATACCCGAGAGGAACAGAGAAAAATTAACTAATGCTATAAAGTTGTACAAAAGAAATGAGCAGCATTAGGATCAAGATTTTGTTATAGTGTGGTGCCATTGTGTGCAATGTGTGGAGCCAGGGCAATGCCGTGTCCCATGCCCTGTGCACTCCCTGGGAAGATCAAACAGTTGCAGCTCAAATGACACTGGAACTTTCCCTTAGATTTGTACCTTCTCCTGTTCCCAATGGGAGCAACCGATTCCCAGGATAATTCCCACAAGTCTTTTGAATCATGGCATGAGCATCCCCAGTGCAGGTGTACAACTCCTCAGACATATGTATGGTTTTAGGTGCTTTTCTCCCACTCCCATGAAGACTGAGCTGGATTTTTAAAGCTTAAACCCTGTTTATCAACTGAATTTGATCCAATAACCACTTGATATCTCCTTTTTTCCCACAAGGGTAAATGTGCATTCCTGAAGGAACTGAATCAACGGCTAGAGCACTCCTCCCTGGCCCTGTGCTGCTGTGTAGGAGGTCATTTACACAAGGCTCCATCCAAGCCTAAATGGTAGTTCAGTGGCATAAATTGATGCAGGTTTTAATCTAGAAAGTCAGTTACAAGTTGAATCTAGAGACATTCTGAGCTCTAAACTGGACCCAGTAGTTAAAGTATTTTAACCATAGGCTGCACATTTCTTTCACTGTGACAGCGCCTTACTGACATTAAATGTGTGTTTTACTTGACTGAGGCAGATCCACACCTGAATAAACCATCAACCCTTGGGTGCTTACTAGTATCTCAAGGAAGTCCAGCTTTTGGAAATTTACTGGTATCTTATCAGTCATGTGAAAAATTGTTGGATGACCATGATCAGAGTAGATGGATATCCATGCTTTGGAAGAGGTCAGGTAAACTCTTGTTTACAAGAGCAACTTTCTGTGATTGCTTGGCTGACATAAGGAAGTTTTGAACTTGGGAGGAAGATGAGGGTTGGGATATTCATGCTGCTTAACTTAACAAAGTTGTCTTAGCCTTAAAATCGTCTGAGCCTCAGGAGCCCTGGATGTATGTGTGGCTTTTCCTAAACTGGGTTCTCTCAGTCATACAGTGGAGGTGACTAAGTCTTTCCATCAATTATATAGGAAGTCTATACCCCAATATTTCTAAGGCATTAATTTAATTTACAATAGACTGAACTTGTATTTCTGTGTTTCTTTGAAAACCTGTATTTCCTTGAAAAGTTAGGCAGCCACTCCAGAGAGAGGAATGACACCACCCTTTTGCCTTCACATATGCTCCTTCCAAATGAGCAAAGATATAGTACTGTCAAAGCTCTGCCTTCATTTTCCCTCTCTAGACATGAAGACGTCTTATTATTAGCCAGTGTGATTTCTGTAGTATTCAGGCATGCAACTCTCAGTGACGAAGAATGGATAGCTGAAACATCTAGAGACAGAATATGACCCTAACGGACTGGGCACATCTTGGTGCCAATGTTCATTTACTGTTGAGACTGACGAGCTGATAAAATTACAGAAAATTGTGTGCTCAGTTTTCACAGTAAGACTACAATTTGCTGAAGGTTTCTGGAGAGAGTTCTTACTGTTTGGAGATATTTAAACAATCACTCAGTGTGAGGCACAGCACAGCTCTGTTACCATACTGCATCAGTAATTATTTATTCTTATTGTGCTTGAGTAGAGATGGAGGGACTGACACACTATACACTAACAGACAATATTTACTCACCTATTGGTGCTGAAAAATTGCATGAAAGGAAGCTGAGAAAGCAAATTACCACCTCTGGTGCTTGCCATTTGAGGATGTGGTTACAGTTAGAGACAGATCAGCAGATAGACTCCTTCAAGGAGAACCCTTTTGTTGATTTGGTTAGGAAAGAATTTCATTTTGGTTTCATCTTTGGACAAATCTAAAAAACATAAAGCAAAACTCAGAAAAAGACATGTTGCTTCTTATTGTATTTTAATTGTATACCTTGTCAATGTTCCTAGAAATAACATGGCACTGGAGTGAGTTCCTATAGGTTATAAGTTTAACCATGGAAAAGGTGCATGTGTTTAGATTTCCTCTGCAATCTCAATCCTCTTGATTTGAATGATTGTATGCCAGGATAATACAAGGTTATGCCACTCAAGAAATCAGTAGATCTTTGGACTGTTAAATTCAGTCCTCCTAAATGCTGAGATTTGGTCTGGAGAATGTCACAGAATGACATGTGAGAGAGATAATACTTAAGAAGTGAAAGGGGCACTGCAAAAAGGAGGGAGACCAAGGACATGGCCTAGTCCTTATTGATAGTTCTTGGATTACCAAATGGAGGAACACAGTTGTGGTCACAAAGACCAAGCAATGCTGGTGCTCAATTTCTTATAGAGCCTATTCTTTTATTTAGTACTGACACACAAGATAAAGACTGCTTTGTACAGGGCCCTCTTTCATCCAAGCCCTGGGTGCAAAAGGGTTTCTTTTGGGGAGCATTTTGCTGCTTCCAAACACAAGTTAGTAACTTGTCTTTTCGTTGTCAGCTAGCATTTAGACTGTTTTCTCGTATATAAAATGTTTGCCATGCAGCTGCAACAAAATCAATTTGTAAACTGTATTTTCTGTTAAGATAAATAAATGCATGGGAATTACTGAAAAATCCAGGGGCTTGGCATGTTTCTAAATTCTTGGACCCAAGAGCAGTATTCTGCTCTTAGTTACGCCACCACAGTCCAGAGTAACAAAATCAGGATTCAGTCTGCTGTCACCTAAACCCTACCAACAAGACAACGCAATTATGAGCTATTATGTGCTCAGTTAGAGTGATTATGTATGGGACTGATTCCAGTGTAACAGCCAAGGCTAGATTTTGTTTATTTGCTTGTAAAGTTTCTAGCACATTTCAGCCACACTATAAAGAGGAATCGCTATCAAGTCTTACGGTAAAAGAACCCTCTGCAAATAGAAACTGATATGACTGCTGTAGCATTAGGTTATTCCAAAGACCACAAACATGTCTACAGACAAAAAAAAAAAGGGGAGGGAGAAAAAAAATGAAAGTCAATAGTGAAATGAACTTTGAGTTCTTAGAGCACTTGTTTATAAAACCATGATATCCACATGACTATTAAATCAAAGGAGGATGCCAAAAGCATAAATTATGATGTGTCAGTTTATCTGCCTGGCAAACAACTGCATGCTCTATTCAGACTCCTTGCTACACATGGATTTCTGTGACTGAATCAAGAGCAAACAAAAACCGTCAGGAGCACAAGCGTTTTAATCTATTAACAAGTGAAGGGATGTGTTTGGAACAACAGCAAGAGAACATTAGTGTATTCAAACTGGTGAACAGAGTTTCTTGGAAAAAAACAAAACAAGAAGGAAGAAAAACAAGTCAGCAAGTGATATGAAATGCTGGGAGATATATAGATTAAAGGAAAGAAATATGCAAGCAATCCTGTATTAATTTTAGAGATTCAGTTTGATATATATTTCTAGCCTCTCAAGAGAATGTCGTGAATTTCAAAGGTGCTTCAGCAGTAGTTCTGGCTGAGCCACAGTCTGGTATATTAAACCGCACAGTTATTTGCACAATTGTAAGTATTTCAAATGGTGGTCAAAAAAAATCCAACAACAAAACCTAACAAAACTCAAATCCCCAAGCTGATTATTGTACTAAAACACTTAATTATCACTCCCTTACTCTACGTCTGAATCATTTCTGAAAACCTGATACGTGTTTTCAGTTGACTTTGCTTCTCGAGTCCACCTACTCCTTTACCTGTGTTGGATATTTCTATAAGTCAGCCCTCTTTCTGCATTGTTGCTTTCTTTGTTGAAGAAATCTCTATATTTCTGGAACGTTGTGGTTCCTGTCTTTCCTGAGGAATATATGGACTTGGACTAGTCCTAACTCTTTGATTTTGAGCAGGAAGTTGCTGGTAGTTGGTATGCTCTGTGAACCACAGTTCATCTACTTTTCCATTTTATTTAGATCTAGCTGGGAAAGAGGTTATTACATTACTCGAAACGGCACATATTTCTTCCACTAGTGAATACACAGATAGCATTGGACAGCAAGTCCTACACTCTCTCTACACTCTTCGTATAAAGAAAAAGACACTGAGACAGAATTCCAGTATGAAATCTGTGCAAATTTTTGTATAAGGTGTTAGTAGAGCCTATTCTTTCTTGAGGACAGACTTTCCTAAACTTATTCCCAGTGGTCCTCAGAACAATTTATCAGAGGTGATGGGATATGACTTCACTGCAAATGTAAGTAGTGATTCAACTGATACAAAAAAAAATCAAAGCCTGACAACAGCAAGATTTTTCAGTTAAATTGGGAAGTCTTTGGGGGATCTGCTGACTGAAACCTGAATAGTATTCTGCTGTGCACAGTAAGGATGGCAATCTATCTAATTCACTGTGCAGAAAGACAGTAATCAGCTAAAACAGATGAAATTTCTCTAAAAGCTTTCCGTTGTTCCCCTAGAGCCAAATTTTCTTAGCATATCTTTAGAAATCACCTATCATTCTGTATATATCAATTCAACTTTTAAATCACTTTTCATGTTATCCTTGCTGTATTTCTACTGCACTTTCTGATGATGTGTCTGAGATCACGTTTGTACAGTGCTACCAGAGGCAAATATAAAGCGTGCTACAGGTGGGCTCTTACTGCCACTAGAGATGCCCTCAAGAAAACAGGCTGACCCCCAGTTGCTATTTCAGAAGATCACGGGTCTTCTGAAGATATGACAAAGAAACCTACAGGAAACCGTACAGGAAACATAGGACCTTCAGGAATGGCAGCTTGGGACCATTGCAGATGGCAATAACGTCTACATTTGGGAAACTGAATTAAAACTCAAAGCTCTATTTCTGTAGGAAAAAATGTATAAAATTCAGTTGAGTCTTGTCAAATGGTAATCTGAGATTGTGGCAGGTATCACAGACATCTGCATGGGACTAGTAGAGGTGGCATAAGACCTAGAGAGAGCTGTTTCCCTTTGAAATAGCAACAGGAGGGCACCTAGGTGGTACTACACATTCATGTTTAGGCAAAGGTGTATCTTAAATGCCTGTTGAATATCCAGTTCACTTGTAGATACCTGCAACCAGTGGCTTAAACACATATTTCTTTCTCTTGATCAGATTTTTACACAATTCCAGTTGCAATGTACGTATCTATAAAGCCACCACCAAAGACCCCAAGTAAAGGGAAAATAGTATCCTTCAGGTCCTTCCCAGCTCACATTTTCCCCTAATTCAACTTTGCCTCATAGATAAATCTAGAGAATTAAATGAGGTAATTGACAGAAATAAATTTTATTAATGAAACCAGTCATCTACTGTACCTCAGGTTTTAACTTCCATGGGTTCTTGGAGGTAAACAATTTCACCAAATGTAGATAACCTGACGGTAAAAGTGTGTCTCCTTTTTCTACCAATGTTAAACATGTCTATGTACCTATGGGCATATATATGTATGTATATATCAGTGTCTTTCTTTGCAGATTCCTTGTTAGCGTATCTGGAGGCAATTCAGATCTTAAGGATATGAGATGAGTATAGCAGGGTTTGTTTGTGTTTTTTTTTTCAGAAAAAGAGCCTTTAGCTTGCATATCCAGATAAGGATTCCAATGACAGATAATGCTGGTACATATATATACACTATTGGCTTGACTGTTATTCAAGAGGAACAACCCATCATATTTTCAGTCAGATTATGTTCCCCACATGCTCCTTCTAACCCATCTCTCAGTGGTTCTTCTGCAATCATTACTCTACTTATCAATCATCCTCATGGCCAAGATGGATGGGCTTGTCAGTGGCCTAGGAGTACTCTTTGTCACTGAGAAATGGCAAGAGGCTCCTACCTTTTTGTGACAGGACAGTGTAAATCAAATTTATACACAATAGCTGTAGAACAATTTTGGAATTGCTTTCTCCCTTCTTCCCTCCCAAAGCATTAAATGCTTAATGTTGTCTTGGTCAGGTGGGCTTGTGATTGAGAAGCCACAAAGCAGAATTGGAGAATGTACAGAAAGGAAAAACCCCACAAAAAAAAAACAACCCCAAAACTCAGCAATCTTCTTTCTTATGAAATCCAATAATAAAGACAACCCCATCCCTATAACCTTTCTTTCTTTCCTGAGCAGGTCAGAAGAAAGAAATTGTCCAGGGTGGCACTGAGCATCAATGTGAGGAGACAGAGTTTCTAAGGAAAAAGAGACACAAAGTTTTGTTTGTTTGTTTGTTTGTTTCCAACAGGAAGAAGGAAACTTTGTCATTAAGGCAGAAGGAAAGCCAGGAATCTGCAGCAGGGTTTCAAAAGGCAGATAGCACTGGACAAATGCAGGGGCATGACTACACTGAACACAGAGAGATGATAAAAATGCAAGGCTCTGGTTGCAACATGAAATATGACATCTAAAAAGGAAGTTTTGGAGATGTGTGACAGCTATTAACTGCTGTTGGCACTCCTGTATTCAGCTCCTTTTGTAGTTTGGCTCTTTTCTTGGCTTCTTTGTCAAACAACCTTGTCCTCATACTAACAGTAAGAATGTGCAACCAGCAGAGTTAGCTGAGAAAGAGGTACGTGTCCAGAAACACATAGAGTACCACAGAAGTGATGGCACGGGAAAAGGAGTAGCACATCGGTGACTTGCAGTTACATTAGCAGAGGGGTTGGATTTTTTGGTTTCTCTATCCTTTGGATTTGGAGTCAGAGATTTTTTCAGGTTGGAAGAGACCTCATGGGATCTCCAGGCTAACAACCTGCTCAAAGCAGGATCAACTCTGAATTCAGACCAGGTTGCTCAGCACCATGTCCAGTTGGGTCCTGAAAACATCTAAGGGTGGAGACTCCATCCTTTCCGGGCAGAGAGTTCCTTTTTGTGATTACTGTTATTGTAAAAACCTGTTTCCTTTCATCTCTTCTGAGTTTCCTCTGGTTTGAACTATGATGACTACCTCTTGTTCTCACCTCAGCAGAGGGTCCATCTTCTTCTTAACTCCCACGTAGGTACTGGGAACTGCTGTCTGGTCCCCCTGAAGATGTCACTTCTCCAAGCTCAACAAGCCGAGATACCTCAACTTTTCCTCATAGTGCTCCAGTTCCTGACCATCTCAATGACCTCCTCTGAACCTGTTCCAGTTTCTTTCTTGTACTGGCACCTGAAACTCGATACAGTATTTCAAATGCAATCTAATAAGCACCAAATAAAGGCGAATAATCACTTCTCTTTATTTCCTGGCAATGCTCCTGTTGATGTAGCCCAGTAAGCTTGCCAGTCTTTACTACCAGAGTGCTGCGCTGGCTGATGTTTAACTACTGTCCAGCTACTGGAGAGAGTCCAGCGGAGGGCTACAAGGATGACGAGGGGACTGGAACATCTCTCCTATATGGAGAGGCTGAGGGAGCTGGGCTTGTTCATCCTGAAGAAGAGAAGGCTGCGAGGGGATCTTATAAATGCTTACAAATATCTGAAGGGTGGGTGTCAGGAGGATGGGGCCAAGCTCTTTTCAGTGGTGCCCAGCAACAGGACAAGGGGCAATGGGCACAAAGTAAACCATGGGAAGTTCCATCTGAAGAAGAGGAGGATCTTCTTTGGGGATTACAGAGCACTGGAACAGTTTGCTCAGAAGGGTTGTGGAGTCTCCTTCTCTGGAAATGTTCAAAACCCGCCTGGATGCAGTCCTGTGCAGCCCGCTCTAGGTGAATCTGCTTTAGCAGGGGGCTTGGACTAGATGATCCCCAGAGGTCCCTTCCAACCTCTACTGTTCTGTGATTCTGTCAACTACTACTTCTGATTAAGAGTAGTTTTAGTAGTAACACTGCGATTCATGGTCCTCTGAACTTATTTCTTAGGGCAACAAATATTTCTGGTATTCCTTCTCAGAAAACAGAGCTGGTGTTCAAATCACTCAGACCTGAAGATAGTGTCTTAACTCTGTATAACTAGGATTTCATGAACTGCCCTTTTCTTCCCAAGAGAGTACGCTGCTTTATAATCATCTTTTCAGGGAGACGTGGCATTTGTCGTTAAGAGAAAAAAAGTTTGAGACAGATTCTTTATACAAACTTAAGTAGATACACTGTAGTCTAGGTAGCACAAGGAATAAGCTAAATAATGCAAAGTAAGAGTTATATATATGCAATTTTTCTCAGCATTTTCACTGAGATTTGGTTCGAAGGGAGTTCAAAAGAATTCTTTTCTCTCTGTTTCCACTCCACAATTCATTTCTGGTTCTTGCCTCTTTTCTGAAATGGTCAAACCCATTCTTTTTATAGGTTTCTAGTACACGCTATGCAGCCTTCCTACCAAATCTGAATTCATGTCCTGCAATTCATTTATAGATTTAAACTCCCTTGCTTAGATCAATGTAGCACTTAATTCTAGATGTACTTGCATCTGAAAGCATGTGTATCAATGTGTAATACAACATACTTTAGTTTTAAACCTTCTGTTAGGTGTAATAATGTCTCTGACTGTTAGGGGGTTTTTTACACTCAATACGCAGGTTACAGAACTAAAAGAAATGGACAAAAATCCATTAAAAAAACCAGCAGTCCCTCCCCTCCTAAGAAAACCCCAAACATATTGCAAAGCTGAATGAATTCTGACTACCACTACATCTATACTTTTTCCTTAGGCTTTCCAACTCAGTGGACTTGGTCAGTATCTATAATAAAAGTCATATTGACAGAAGTCTAGAGGTCTTGGCTCCTAATGCAGTGTTGATCTAATAGATAATTTATATCACACAGAACATGTACATAAAATACTTACTTTTTCAAATCAGCCTGAGACAGCAGTCCTTTGTTTCTAACAAGTAACAGAAATCAGTGAGTATGTAAAAGCTATGGATTTTGCAGACTTTTAGAGATTTAGTGTTGATTTTTTTTTATTTTTTTTTCCCAAAATATAACTTCCGTTTAGAATCAAAACACAGCTTCCAGCTACTCATTAAACCATTTAATTTTCTTGGAAGGGAAGTGGAAGTCAGACTAAAGAAAAAAAGAATTAGCACTAGTCAAAGAGAAAATTCCTGGTCATTCATCTAAATGTTTCTAATTTTAAAGTTTAGCTTGACTACTTAAATACTAGCAGACTGGAGTCAATTTTTTTGTGTAAAAGGCACCTTTGGCTTTTGTGACTGAAAATGAATGATGGAACAATTACTCTCCTAGACTACAAAACACTTCTTTATAAACAAAACCCAAAGTATGGTACATTAGCACTAATGACTAAGTAATTAATTGCTACCAGCACAAAGTGTTGAGAGAGGTCTAAATTTAGACACATTATTATCAAATGTTTCAGCTTTTTTCCTAATTTTAGAATTGGTGTATCATCTGCTAATAATAATACTAGCTTTAATTCATACTTAAAGCACTTATAACTCTGTGCTTGATAGAGTTATAACTCTCTGGGCAAATGCATCTTTCTCTGTCCCAACAGGCCTGTTTATCTGTAGAGCTTGAGACTATTGCTGTTATCTGTTAGCTTGTTTCTTAACACTTGTGACAGACACCTGCACATTAGAGATACAGCCTCTGGGATCAGCTGCCTGTTGTGAACAGCGGCAAAAGCTGTATCCGAGCATCTCTGAATATCAAATGCAGGAAAGAAACTTCCATGGAAGAAGGAAGATGATGCTTACCAGCAAAGTGTGGATCATATCATCTTGTATTTCACATGAGTTGAAACAACTTAGTATAGCTGCAAATTAGTGAAGCAAGTTGTTTGGCGCTGGTGATGGAGAGCTTCTTTACAACTGTGCTCCACAGGTCTGTAATATGTACATCCAGTGGAGGGATAATTATGTAGCAAGCTAGAGAGAGTAATCCCTATTCTCTAGCGTGTCTGTGTGTCATGTTTCTCCACTCACATTTCCCTCTCCCTACCTTCCCTTCTCCTTGGTTTCTCTCAGGTCATGACCCTTAGGAGCATCTAGTTGCTGATAAGATTTTGGAACTGCAGTCTGCTCTCTTTTCTAACTGAAGTGGCATTTGGTGGTTACCACCCTCTTCAGGTATGTAGGGTACTGTCTACAACCTTCTTGACAAAGGCAAACAAAATAATCCCATCCTCGTTGATGGCATAGTCTATTGACAGGAAGAAGACATTGCTTTCCAAGACAGTCATCAGTGTAGGAGAAATAAAATACAGAAATTTCCTGGTTATTATGTTTCTTTGAATGTTAACAACTTCATTGGCAATAGTGTGTTCCAGAAGGTAGCAAAACCCCAGTATGGAAATGCCCATGGGCTAAGATATATGTCATCTCTAGGATGTAGATAAATGTAGATAAGTATGTAGGCAAAAGGACATTGGTGTGTGGAGCCTGGAACTGGTGGAGAAATGTTTGGTAATGCAGTAAAAGGGAAAACTCTGAAGACTACTACAATTTGGTTAATCAGAGTAAATTGACAGAAGAAGAAGAAGATCAGAGCAACAACAACTTTGTTGGCACATCCATATGCCTCTGGTAACAACTGTTTTTGTTTCACTAAGTACCAGCAATCTGTTCGCAGTTTACCCGTTATGTCATAGAAAAGCTAATTCTGGGGTATGCTGAGGAAAGCAAATTAAAGTCTTCATTATTACTATCTGCCTGTCTCAAAAAGTGATTGGCTATGACCAATATGGTATTTTGGGAAAAGCAAAAGAACCTCCTGCACTGTGCTCAACAGAATCTTGTTTTTCTTTATTAATAAGAACAAGAAGTGACTTTGCTGAAGTTTTTTATTGCTGTGCACTGCTGTACTTTTTATTGATTACTATTATTTACTATTTGGCACAACACATAATAGGGAGAAAAGCACTTACTTTGCTTAAATGAGTTAATAATTGTATTATCTTGTGTGCTGAGAAAGAAAGCAGTACATTGAAAATATGTAATTAACTTGTACCATGAACGATGTGGTGGAAAACAAAGGCCATTGTAGAGATAATGTCGTAGATGCAAAATACTGTGTTCTCATGCACAGCGTTCTGGAGGTGCACATTATTCCCACCATTTGTTGTGTTTCCTGAGTCATGGTGTTATTTGGAAAATAATTTGAACCAAAACAAAACCAGAGCCTAAATCATAAGCTTTTGTATAGGAGAGAAATCTCACTAAAAAGGCAAATAGTGTTACCCCACCCCTCTTCTTTGTCTAACAATGCAAAGAACATTATATGTCAAGGAGCATGGCATAGCAAATAGCCCATTTGCAGGTTAACTACTTGACAGTCCCAGGATTGACTTTGGAGCCATCAACATAACTGTGCTGGCTGCATCCCATTGGTTTGCTTTAGTCCAGTCACTTTATATTAGCAATGTCGCTCACTGTATTGCAGCAGGACAGACAAAGCATGATGTTATGTGTCACGCAAAGGAGCTGAAAGAAAATGTTCCCTGAAAACAGCAGTGATTTTGTCTTTCCTTTAAATATCTCGAACTAAAATGCCCTCATATATAGCAATTTTTCTTCTGAGGATTCCCATGGCAATTGTCAGCTCTGCTTGTGAAAGAATCACTTCACTCATCCGTTTAATGCAGCCGCCTCTGGGATGGAGGGTGATAGACAACAGGCAGCAGCAATACAGGAGTTGGAGAGGGAACTCTAGGACAAGGACACCAGAGCAGCTCTCTGCAAAGCATTTGCTACAGACCACTTCAAAATAACCTGGGATAAATAGGGCTCTTTCCTTTTCTGACCCCTGTCCAAAAGGATTAATTCACTTTCTGCAGAATCTTGGAATGGGAAGAGCCAATCATTTCTACATACAGCCAAAATATTTTAAACTTTAAGCTTGTAACATCTAGGCTTTATAGAATCATAGAACTAAAGAATCATAGAATCATAGGTTGGAAAAGACCTCTAAGATCATAAAGTCCAACCATCTACCCAACACCACCACGCCTACTAAACTATATCCTGAAGTGCCACATCTACACGTTTTTTAAACACCTCCAGGGATGGGGACTCAACCACCGCCCTGGGCAGCTTATTTCAATGCCTGACCACTCTTTCAGGAAAGAAATTTTTCCTAATACTCAATCTAAAACTCCCCTGACTCAACTTGAGGCTATTGCCTCTCGTCCTACTGCTAGTTACATGGGAGAAGAGACCAACAAGATGACATGACTGGCTGGGTAGACAAAGGGAGAGCCGTGGATGTTGTCTACCTCAACTTCAGCAAGGCTTTCGACACAGTCTCCCATGATATCCTCCTAGGGAAGCTGAGGAATTGTGGGCTAGATGAGTGGTCGGTGAAGTGGATAGAGAACTGGCTGAACGGCAGAACTCAGAGGGTTGTCATCAGTGGCGCTGAGTCTAGTTGGAGGCTGGTAACAAGTGGTGTCCCTCAGGGGTCAGTACTGGGCCCAGTCTTGTTTAACTTCTTCATCAACGACCTGGATGAAGAGT